>Ga0049083_10001032_pt1 | contig 10415 bp, 3 predicted proteins | sample GreLakmeMI27MSRF_FD_66719 | JGI IMG/M metagenome (GOLD analysis project Ga0049083, IMG submission 66719) | Freshwater lentic microbial communities from great Laurentian Lakes, MI, USA - Great Lakes metaG MI27MSRF | ecosystem: Environmental > Aquatic > Freshwater > Lake | place: Great Lakes...
TTAGCTTCATACGCGCTGGACTGGCCCTTGTTGCCCTCCTCTCTCTTTCGCTTGCCTGCGCGCCGCGCCTGCTGAACGAGGGTGCACGTCGCGGATGTGGGGAACTCGTAGCGCTCGTTCCTGCGCACGCGCGCATGGCCCACCTGAACGTCCTCCACACGCAGCGTCGGCCCCAGCATCGCGCCAGCCTCCAGCCCGAAGGCGCGACGGAAAGCTGAGGCGGACGGCATATGAAGAGGAGGTGGAGAGGAGGCGTCGAAGGATGACCGACCCGACCCTTGGTGGGACCAAATCGTGTTACATGCGGATCCCGACCCTTGGTGGTGGAGAAAGACGCACCGTCCGACGACCGACTCCCGACGAGCGGTCCGCTAACCTACTTCCCAATACTTCTGGCCCTCCGCGAGCCCGTCTCCCGAGCGATGGCTACCGTGCGCGCCTGCAGGGTGGTGCACGTAGGGAGCGCCTCCTTCTCGCTGTGCTGCGCCGCGGGTGACGCCTCTTATGCATGCCACGTCACCGCGGTGGAGGACGACTGCGTGCGCGTCTGCTTCGCGGAGGGCGCTCCCGCAAGCTCCTCCGCGCCGCCGCCGCCACGCACGCACGCGGTGCTGACGCAAGCCTGCTCTCCCGAGACTCTTGCGTGCCACGTGGAGCTCTCCGAGACCTGTGTGACGCTTCGCACCCGCAAGCTGACGCTCAAGGCCACGCTGGTGCCGTCGCTCGCCCTGGCGTGGCACCTGCCAGACGGCACGCTCTTTGCGCAGGACCGGTTGAGTCGCGCGTATGCGTTCGGCACGGACGGCGGCGTGTTTCATGCCATGCGGCGCGGCTTAGACGACTCCTACTATGGACTGGGGGATAAGAGTGGGCCGCTGAACCTGGCTGGTCGGCGTCTGCGCACTCACATGGTTGACGCGTTGGGCCGTAACCCAGAGAGCGGCGACCCGGGGTATAAGCACTGGCCGCTGGTGCTGGTGCGCACGCGCGGTGCTGCTGCGTTTAGCGGCGTGTCTCCTGTGGCTGGAGGCGAAAAGGAAAAGGCCAGGTACACGTGCTTTGGAGTCTACTACGACACGCACTCCGCAGGCACCTTTGACCTGGGCTGCGAGAACAGCAACTATTACGGCTCGTTTCGCTCATTCGCTTGCGCGGGTGGCGCACGCGAGCTCGACTTTTACATGATGTTGGGTCCTGAGCTGCCAGACTGCACCAAGCGTTTCGTGCGCCTCACCGGGCGTGCGCAGATGCCGCCTCGCTGGGCACTGGGGTACGGCATGACGGCGATGCCCCTTGCGGACGCGGTGGATGCGCAGAGCCGCATCAGCGCATTTGTGCAGCGAGCTGCCACTGAGGGTGTACGTGCCTCTTCTTTCCACTTTGGCTCTGGGTACACGCTCAGAGACGGCAAGCGCTGCGTGTTCACCTGGAATCAAGCCAAATTTCCGGACCCGGAGGCGCTCATCGGCGAATTGCGTGCCGCAGGCTTGCATGTCGTGGCAAACGTGAAGCCCTGCCTGTTGGACTCTCACCCGGAATATGCGGCGGTCACCGCCGCCGGGCTGTGCGTGCGCGCCGGCGCGGCAGATGCGCAGCCGGCGCTGAGCCTGTTTTGGGACGGCGAGGGCGCGCACATTGATTTTGGCAACCCTGGAGCCGTGGCGTGGTGGCGTGCTGGAGTTCAGCGCGCGCTGCTGTCAAAGGGCATTGAGACGGTGTGGAATGACAACAACGAGTATGAGCTGGACGAGCAAGGGGCGATGATGTTCAGCGCGGATGGCAACGCCCTGGCGCCTTTCGAAACGGAGCGAGCTCTGCAGCCTTACCTCATGTGCGTAGCCTCGATGGCATCCACGTCCGCGTCTGCGCCCACACGCCGCCCGTTTGGCATCTCGCGCGCCATGAGCCCCGGCTGCCAGCGTCTGTGCTGCACGTGGAGCGGCGACAACGAGAGCAGCTGGGCGAGTCTGCGGTGGGGCATGCGCACGGGATTGCAGATGGCCCTATCAGGCATGTTCTTCACGGGCCATGACGTGGGCGGTTTTGCAGGCCCCGTGCCTGATCCTGAGCTGCTTGTGCGCTGGTTTCAGTCCGGATTGCTCCATCCGCGGTTCGTGAGCAACAGCTGGAAGGCGTGTGGCACGGTGACCTCTCCCTGGGTACACCCTTCGGTTGCGCATCTGTGCTGTGCGGCCATTCAGCTGCGCCTGCGCCTCATGCCGTACCTCTATACCCTGCAGCGCTGCGCCACGGACGGGCGCGATGAGCCACCTCTGCGCCCGGTGTTCTGGAACTATGGCGCCGACGAAAAGGCGTGGGCGGAGAGCGACGATCTCATGCTGGGACCAGCGATGCTGGCCGCGCCTGTGGTGGTTCCCGGCGCGCTCACGCGCGAGGTCTATCTCCCGGGTGGACCCGCCTGCTGGTACGACTTTCACGGCGGGACGCTCGGGCGCTACCCTGCGGGGCAGCACGTCACGGTGCCTGCGCCGCTGCACGTGTTGCCGCTCCTGTGCCCGGCGGGCGCCATGGTGCCCTGCGCAGACGAGCTGCAGTCGTGGGCGGGCGAGCCTCACGACGCCCCCGCGCGCACGCTGCACGTGTTTCCTCACCCGTGTGAGGGCACCTCGCACGCGGAGCTGTTCGAGGATGACGGGCGGTCTTTAAACGGGGGATCTGTGACGTTGAGCTTCACCCTGCTGTGCTCGGCCACAGAGGTGGCTGTCTCGGTGCGAGTCCAGGATGTGCAACCGGGCTACGTGCTGCCGTACCAGGTTGTTCGTCTGGCGCTGCCCAAAGGGGAGGAGAGGCGACTGGTGCTGAGCGGCGCAGAGGGGGCACCGCGGCTGGTGAGGGCGTGAGAGAATGTTCCCTTTCCCTTTATGCATGCACGTCACGCGTCTTCGCGCTTGGTTCGTGCGCTGCGCGGTGGCGCAGCCAGGCCGTCGGGCTCATCCACAGCTCTCGTGCGCAAACCGCACAATAGTACGACCGCCCCAGCTGTCCCTCGCCCTCGCGCTCAGCCACCTCGCTCGCTTCAAGAACAGCAGTCTCCGCCGGGCGACCGCACGACCCCGCGTGCTGCTCGATCTCAGCCGCGTGCGCGATGAGGCGAATGCCGCATGTCGGACAGCTCCAGTGCGCTCGCAAGTGTGGGGTGGCAGCCAGGGCAGCGAGCGGCGACGCCTCGCCACGCAGTGCGCCCACGTGCAGCCATGACCGCACGGCTGTGCCTTCGCCCGAGCGCAGCCCCGCCAGCGTGGCGGGACTCCCAGATGACGTGGCAGTGCAGCCTGGAGGTGAGCGCATGAATGCTGCCAGCCGGCCGACGACGTCGTCAACCTCGAGAGCGGGAACGCGCGCCGCCACGCGCACCGCCCAAGCATGCAAGGGCGCGGTGGGAGGTGCGGCGTCATCCGTGCGGCCTGCCATGCCGCCGCGTAATCGCGCCGCCAGGATCGCGTCGATATCCTGGCGCAGCGCAGCTGCGGTGTGGATCGCCTCTGGGCCTCGCGAGTCGGCGAAGCGCAGGAGGATCCATCCGTCCAGCAGCGCGACGCCGCCTTGTGCGTCCGTCTCAACGCGGCGTGCAGCAAGCAGCAGGGCAGCTGCAGGCACGCGTGTGACGTGGCAAAGAAAGAGGCGATGCGTCTCCAGCGCCTCCGCAAATATGACAGCTTCGCCTTGTCCAGGCGGACCTCCGCAGCTCCCCAGCAGCGAGCAGCTCGGGTGCAGCGCAGCATCCGCCCGGTGCGCCATCTCGTAACTGTGCTCCCCCTCTCGGCGCGCAGCGTTGCCGGGCGATGGCAGCGCCACGCTGGGGTAGAGCGCCAGCAGCAGCAGGCCCAACAGCAGCGGATGCGCCTCTTCAGGCAGCCGGGCGCAGGAGGCAGCGGACGTGAGGTTGGCCCCAAGCGACAGCTCCAACTCACGCATGCGTCCTGGCGCTGACGTGGCATGCCGCGCGCCAGCCGGCTGATCGCCGTCGCTGCGCTCCGCTTCGCCACGCGCGAAGCCGTCCTCCGCCAGCGCCAGCACGCCGCGGCCGCGCGCCCGCTCGCGAATGCCCTGCAGCTGTCGAAGCTCTCGGCGCGCCGCGCGGGCGCGCCGCACCTCTGCGCTCGCCTCGCGGGGCTGCGCGACGGCATGCGCCGCGCCGCCGCCGCCGCCCTCGTCCGACGAGGACGAGGAAGACGTCTTGCCAGTCATGATGAGCGCACCTCCCGGGCGGCTCACAGCCTGCTGGAGCTGCATGTGGAGCTTCGCCGTTTCCACCAGGCGCGACTCGTCCAAGCCGCGGGAGCGACACCACCTTCTGGCTGCGCCGCCTCGCGCATCCGCCACCTGCTGCTGCTGCTCCGCCCACGCGCCGAACAGGCGCAGCAGCGTGGGCGCGTCTCCGTGGGGGGACTCGAGCGCGGCGCGAGCGGCGCGAGAGGCGCCGCATGCGTCGCCGCTGCCGCCGCCACCGCCGCCGCCGCCAGCGGCGTTGACTCGCAAAAGAGGCGTCGCCACGCACAGCGCCGCCGCCAGCGCAGCGCCGGGGGACAGACAGCGCAGCGCGGCGGCCAGGAGCAGCAGCTTACCGGGTGCCACGTCACAGGGAAGAGAGGCCAACGCGTGGCCCAGAGACGTCAGTCGACGCGCGTCATGATCGCCGTCGACGCAACCTCCTCCGATGCCCTCCAGTGCGCCTGCAGCAACGAGGCCATCCATCGCGCGGCGCATGTCTTCCTCTGCGGGCGGATCTAACCAGGGGAAAGCCTCCGGCTGGAAGCGTCCTGCTGAGAGCGCCGCAAGCTGCAGGAGGACACCCTGCAGCGGTGCGCGCAATATCTCCGGCGGCGTGAACGCCTCGAACGCGCCGTGCTCCTCGGCGCTGTACAGGCGGTACACCACGCCCGGCCCGGTGCGCCCGGCGCGCCCGGCGCGCTGCGCCGCTGCGGCGGCGGACACCCAGCCTTCGCGCAGCGCGCCCCCGCCGAATGCGGCGTGATGCTTCATCAGCTTTGCGCGCCCGGAGTCGATGACGAAACGAATGCCGTCCAGCGTGACGCTCGTTTCTGCGATGTTGGTGGCCAGAACAGCTTTCCGTGTGCGGGGCGGGGCGGCCTCGAACACGCGAGCCTGCGCGTCCGCAGGAAGAGCCGCATGCAGAGGCAGGATGACCCATCGCCGCGTGGAAGCCGCGTACGGCGCCAGAGCCGCCGCGACCGCATCGATCTCCAAGGCTCCGGGTAGGAAGACAAGCAGATCTCCACGCTGATCTGCTGGAACGGAGGCATCCAGGCGCTGCAGAAGATGCAGGTACGGCTGCGGGTCGATGCGGGGGGTGTGAGTTGCGCCGCCTTTGACCGCCAGAGCAGCCGCCTGCGCATTACTGAGCCGCCGCAGCGGCTGCCCGTCGGGGCCCAGTGGCGGCACCCATTCTACGCGGATGGGGTGGGTTCGCCCGGGGACCTGAAGCACCGGACAGCCGTCGAAGAACGCCGCAAAGCGCCGCAGTTCGATCGTGGCTGACATGACCACAACACGCAGCGTGGTGCGCCGTTGCAGGAGGCGCTTGAGCAGGCCCAGCAGCAGATCTGTTGCCACGTGTCGCTCGTGCGCCTCGTCCACGATGATGACGTCATAGCGAGTGAGGAGCGGGTCGGAGGTGAGCTCGCGGAGGAGCACCCCTTCTGTGAGGAAGACAACCGCGCTGCCTGCGTTGGCTGTGGCGTCGAAGCGCACCCGGTACCCCACGCCGGCGCCGTGGGTATGCAGCGTCTCCAGGCCCACGCGCGCAGCCAACGCGCAGGCGGCGAGTCTTCGCGGCTGCGTCACCGCGATGTGTCGAAAACCAGCCTTCAGCAAAAACTGGGGCACCTGCGTGCTCTTTCCCGCGCCCGTCTCCGCAGCCAGCACCAGCACCGGGTGTTCTCGAAGCAACGCTGCGATGGTTTCTCCGTACGGAGCGACGGGCAGCGACGCCTTGGCCTTGGCTAGTGCGAGCAGCTTGGCCCAGCTGCGTCGCTGGAGGAAGTCCTCGAAGGTGTTCAGATAGCTCTGGTATTGCGCGGTGAGTGCACTGGGCAGACGCGCCCAGCGAGGTGCTGGTGGGGGCGCGCGGCACTGCGCGGCATGGCCTGTGGGGCCTCCGGGCCGCTCAGGTCGACCGTGCCTGTCCTCGCCGGTGAGGACACGCACACTCTGGCGGCTCTGGAGGGTGCCGTGCGAGGAGGCTGACGCCTGTCGCTCAGCGGCGGCAAGCTTCGGCACAAAGGTTCGCAGTTCTGCGTGCTCGGCGCAGCCTCTCGGGTATGCGTCGCTGGGCGTGTGAAACAGCGCGTCCAGTGAACGCCATAGAGACTCCGAATGCCAGTCTACGCTGGCCTCACGACTGCGGCTGCGGCTGCGGCTGCGGCTGCGGCGCTCTGCACGCCTCTGCGCACCTTCACCGTCGCTCCCATACGTCATCGCTAACCATAATGAGCAGGCGGAGGCGCCAGAAAAGAAGAACACATTAGGCAGTCCCGCCTGCCGTGCGACTGTTCGGTCGAACGTTCGATTCTCAGACTCCTGCGCTCGTCGCATCCTCCGTGTGGCGTTCCGCCCGGCGGGAGTGCGTCTGGCACCATGTTGGATAACGCTTCAGACCACCATGCGTCTGACGACCTGGCCTACAACTTGCTGGACGACGACTGCGCGCTGCTGGGCAAGCTCCTGGACGACTGCCTGCTGGTAGAGGTGCGTGCAACCCAACGCCGGGCTTTCAGGGCGAGCCTTTTGGGGGGATGGAGAGCCGCCGTCTTCTTCCCAAGCACGTCAGTGCGCCCTCGCAATCTCGCTCGGCAGCTGGCAGTTGTGCGCGGCGGCCTCCGCGCTGCGCCTGCACGCACGGCGCGTGCACGTGCGCGCAGCCTTGCGCTGGATGGGTCTGGTCTGTCTTGAGGAAAAGCTTGTCCGCTCGGCAGTTGTGGTTTTGCGTCCCTGCGCGCTCACGCCACGCCCCCTCTCGCCACCTCTCTCGCCAACAGTCGGGCCAAGAAATGCTCCATACCGTGGAGAAGATCCGCAGCCTCGCAACCAGCGGTGCGTGCGCGCGTCGGTCTGCACGTCTAAACGCACTCATTCACACGCGCCCCGCTGCCAGCCCACGAGCTCAGCGCACGCGGCGTCACCGACGCGGGAGACTGGCTCCACACCAAGCTCAACGCAGGCGCGGCTGCGGGAGCCAGATACCCTCCGGCGCAGAGCTGACGAGAGTCCGTGACCCCCCTTCTCACAGAGATCACCGCTATGTCCCTGGACCAGCTTGTGCCGCTCATCCGCGCCTGCGGGCACTACCTCAACCTGACGGGCATTGCAGAGGTGAACCACATGCTGCGCGTGAACCGTCAGCACGGACGGTGGAGCATGAGCCACGACACGGTGTTTACGCAGCTTCTCGCGGGCGGCCTGGAGCCAGCGGCGCTGCACGCAGCTGTGAGCGCGCAGGTGGTGGAGGTTGTGCTGACTGCGCACCCCACGCAAGTGAACCGGCGCACGCTCCAGTATAAGCACCAGCGCATCGCCTCCTTTCTCGAGCGCAACGACCGCCCGGACTTGGGCCCAGAGGAGCGCGACGCGCTCCTGGAAGAGCTCGTGCGTGAGCTGCTGTCGCTGTGGCAAACAGATGAGCTGCGGCGGCGGCGGCCCACGCCCATGGACGAAGCTCGCGGTGGGCTCCACATCGTTGAGCAGTCCTTGTGGGCCGCAGTACCAGCGTACCTGCGCCGCCTGTCTGGCGCGCTGAAGCGGCACACCGGCAAGCCTCTGCCGCTGGAGGCCTCACCCATCCGGTTCGCCTCTTGGATGGGCGGTGACCGAGACGGAAACCCCAATGTCACCGCCAAGGTCACCCACCACGTGGCTTGCCTTTCTCGCTGGATGGCTGCCGACCTGTACATCCACGAGATCGATGCCTTGCGTTTCGAGCTCTCAATGGGGCGCGCAAGCCCTGAGTTGGTGCAGCTGGCCACCATGATTGAGGCCCAGGACGATGCGCTATACAAGGAGCTCCACAAGCAGCCCTCTGGCGTGGCGTTTGCGGCCGCCATTGCCGCCGCCGGCGCGTCCGATGGCGCAAAAGCTGCGCCGGGCGGGGCTGCGACGGGTGCCACTCCCAGCGGCTTGGCGCGCACGCTGTCTCGCCGCCCCAGCGCCGGGTGGGACAACGACAGCCACCCGCCGCAGGGCATGGTTGTGAGCACGCTGCACGGGGGCGCGTTCGACAACGAGGCTGTGCACGTGCCGCACATGGCTGTCGAGTCGGATCCGCACACGTGGCGGGGCATCCAGGAGGCTCTGGCGGCGGAGCAGGGTGAGAACAGCGTTCCTACAACCCCATCCTACGGCTCCCTGGACTGCCCTCCGTCGCCAATCAGCGGCCGAGTGGGGCGAGCAACCTCCGTGCCTGGCTCGCCCGCCCGGGAGAGCGAGAGCCGAGACGCGGTGCCCAGCCTCACGCCGGGACTGGCCAAAAAGGGGCCGGGCAAGAGCGCCGGACTGGCGCCGGTGAAGACTCAGGAGCCGCAACTCCGCAACTCACGCTCCATGGAGGTGCTTCTCAACCCACCTGTGCTGATGGGTGGCACCCCGTACCGCACGGTGCTGGGCCACGTTCGCGCCAAGCTGGTGGCCACGCGCCACCGCATGGAAGACCTTCTGAGCAACGCCAACCCTCCCTCCAACGAGCCCTTCTACGCCAGCCCGGAGGAGCTGGTGGCGCCGCTGCGAGCGTGCTACGAGAGCCTGCACGCCTGCGGTGCAGGCGCGGTTGCGGAAGGCCGCCTGGCGGATCTCATCCGCCGGGTGTACTGCTTCGGTTTGGCGCTGCTCAAGCTGGATCTCCGCCAGGAGGCGCCACGTCACACGGAGGCTCTGGACGCGGTGACCCAGTATTTGGGCCTGGGAAGCTACGCCTTATGGGACGAGCAGGCGCGCATCACCTGGCTGGCGGGCGAGCTGGCCGGCCGCCGGCCGCTTGTGCCGCACGCCATGCCGGTCACCGCCGCGGTGCGTGAGGTGCTGGAGACGTTCCGCGTCGCTGCAGAGCTGGGCACGGCGAGCCTGGGCGCGTACGTGATCAGCATGGCCAGCTCGGCCAGCGACGTGCTTGCAGTGGAGCTCCTGCAGCGCGAGGCGCGCGCGGTGGTGACGGGCGAGACGGAGGGCAGCGGCGGCGCGAGCAGCGACTCTGCTGCGCTCGCAGGCGGACCTCTACGTGTGGTGCCGCTGTTTGAGACGCTGGCGGACCTGCAGAAGGCATCAGCCGTGCTGCACGCCCTGTTCTCCATCCCCTGGTACCGCCAGCACCTGCACACCGTCCACGGTGACCACCAGGAAGTGATGCTCGGCTACTCTGACTCCGGCAAGGACGCTGGACGCCTCGCAGCAGCCTGGGCGCTCTACACCTGCCAAGAGCAGGTTGTGGATGTGTGCAAGGCGCACGGCATCGGCCTCACCCTGTTCCACGGGCGCGGCGGCTCCATCGGCCGCGGCGGCGGGCCCATGCACCTGGCCATCCAGTCGCAGCCGCCGGGCAGCGTGCACGGCAGCCTGCGCGTGACGGAGCAGGGCGAGATGGTGCAGGCCAAGTTCGGTCTGTGCGCAATCGCCACCCGGCAGCTGGAGATCTTCAGCACTGCGGTGCTGCTGGCCACGGTGAGCCCGCCTCCGCCGGCTGTGAACCCGGCGTGGCGCACGCTGATGGACAAGCTGGGCGAGCAATCATGCGAGGCGTACCGCCGCATCGTGGTGCATGACCCGCTCTTCTTCAAGTACTTCGAAGAAGCCACTCCAGAGAGCGAGCTGGGCAACCTGAACATCGGCAGCCGCCCCGCGCGACGCAAGGCTGGCGTGCGCGACATTGCGTCGCTGCGCGCCATCCCCTGGATCTTCGCTTGGACGCAGTCACGCTCCGTGCTGCCAGCCTGGCTGGGCATGGGCGCAGCTCTATCAGCTGCCATTGAGGGCGGCGAGCTCACCACCCTGCACGACATGTACGAGCACTGGCCTTTCTTCCGCAGCACCATCGACCTGGTGGACATGATCCTCAGCAAGGCTGACATGCGCATCCAGCGGGCCTACGAGGACAAGCTCTGCAGCGGTCCCGACACGCTCGGCATTGGCGCTCAGCTGCGCGAGTCCTTTCAGCAGGCCGTTGACAGCGTGCTGGCTGTAGCTGGTCACAAGTCGCTGAGCGAGGCGAATCCGCAGCTGCGTCGGCTCATTGACGCGCGCGCGCCTCACATCAGCTGCATCAACCTGGCCCAGGCTGAGGTTCTGCGCCGCCTACGCCAGGACGCCAACAACGCTGCGCTGCGCGACGCGCTGCTGGTGAGCATCAACGGCATTGCCGCCGGAATGCGCAACACGGGGTGAACACGCAC
>Ga0049083_10001033_pt1 | contig 10412 bp, 8 predicted proteins | sample GreLakmeMI27MSRF_FD_66719 | JGI IMG/M metagenome (GOLD analysis project Ga0049083, IMG submission 66719) | Freshwater lentic microbial communities from great Laurentian Lakes, MI, USA - Great Lakes metaG MI27MSRF | ecosystem: Environmental > Aquatic > Freshwater > Lake | place: Great Lakes...
TCCTGCAGGCGCAGCTGCGGCGAGTGCGCGGACTGCGACGACGTGAGTGCCCGCAGGCGCTCAACCTCGGCGCGCAGCTCCTCCATCGTCAGCGCCTTTGGCGAACGACCGCTGCCCATGTGCGCCGAAACGGGCACCTCTCTGAGCTGCACCATCGCCGGAGAGGGCGCCGAGCTCGAGCATCGATCAAACAATGACAATTTTTCTTCGGGCACTCCTGCCTCCCTAGTCTTCGCTGTGTTCCTCATCACCATTGTGTCTTGCGCGTCGCTCGCTCATAATGGAGGAGGTGTTTGAGCTTTCACCTAGGCGCGTCCCTCGCACGTGCACCAGCGCTCGGCTCCTGACGCCACCTGCGTGCACAAGCAGCTTCTTGGCCGCAGTGGCTGTCGCCCACCGCGTGGCGGCGAGCGAGCGTGAAAGGCTCGGGGATGTGCTGGGCCGTGTGTTGTCCTCTCTCCATGCGCCGGGGCTGAAGCCGTACACTGCGGGCGAGGCCGCGGGTGTTGAGGCTGCGCTGCGGGTGTCGCAAACGGAGCTGCAAGCGCTGCTTGAGGGCGCCGCGTTTGCCTTCCGGCGCATGGCGTCTCAGGGGGGCAACGCGGCCGCTCTGGGCGAGCGGGTCCTGGCCGCAGGTGGCTGCGAAGAAACGGTGCGCCTCAGCGGTGCCTCTCTCCTCTGCTCCTGTCTCACCGGCGGCCACGCGTGCGCCAGGCGGACTGCTTTCGCCATGCCTGGCGCTCAGGCTCCGCCGCGCTGCTGTCTGCGCTGCGCGGGGCGCACTGGGGCTGCGCGGACACGCTGCTCGGAGTCTCCTGGCGCGTGCTCGTGCCCCTCGCCAGCGACGCACCGCAGCAGCCCGAGGCGACGCCCGCGCAGCCGGTGGCAGTTCTGGAGCTGCAGCTAGGCCCTGCGGGTGGGCCCGCTGCCGGCGAGCGGCTCGCCTTTGAGTGCTCGCGCGACCAACTCGCCTCGCTGTTCGATGACGTGGAGCGCATCCAGGCGCAGCTGGACGCACTGGCCACGTGAAATTGGCAAATTGCAAATAGGCACTGACAGGGTGCACAGAGGAAGGTTTGAAGCGCTCAGACGCTTGCGCACTGTCACTCGCTCAGGAGGTGTCTTCCAGGATCTTGGGGATGCGGAAGAAGGGCCCTTCCCGGTTGGAAGCTGCGTCCATGAGCTCCTGCGCATGTGGGAAGGATCTCGGCTCGTCCAGCCGCAACCGCGCTTCCAACTGCTCCGCGCTGGCTACGCCCGCCTCGCTGCCACGTGGCGAGGGTTGCACGCCGTCCAGCTCCACTTGGCGCAGCTGGCCGAACCTGCGCGGGCGCACGCCTCATCAGCGAGCGCCCTTGCACGCACTCGCAGCGCAGAACAGCTGCGCAGGCGCCTGCAGCGCACCAGTCCACGATGGCGTTGATCCGGGGAGACCAGGCGGCTGCTTCCTCGGCCGAGACTTCCAGACGCGCCATCTGCGACAGCAAAGCGATGTCCGGCGGAGGAGGTCGATCCGCGCCGCCCTCGGGCGCCGCGGCGCAAGCGGGCTGCGGGCGGCGCTGCGGGCGGGCGGCGGGCGAGCAGCGGCGGGAAGCAGCACAGCGTTGAGCCGCGCACTCGGGTCTCTGCGGAGAAGGGCGCTGCTTCGCCAGCGACATGGCCAGCTCAGGGCTCCAATAGGAAGGCCGAGGAGAGCAGAGGCCGCGCCGATGCTGACGTGTCACGACGTCACTGGATCTTTGTCAGTTTTGTCGAGGACAGGGCACTTTGCTCGCCCCCTGGGGAGCTCTAGTGCTATGTCTCGCTCGTTCAGCCGCCTGGCGGTGCTGTCGCTGTCGCTGCTCTGCGCGCTGTCAGGCGCCAGCGCCGTGTTCGGTCTGGGCAAGAGCAAGGCTGCCGCCTCTGGGGAGGTGCTTGTGCTGGACGGCGCCTCCAGCTTCGAGGAGGCGCTCAAGGCGCACCCTTTTCTGGTGGTGGAGTTCTACGCGCCTTGGTGCGCCCCCTCGCGGCGGATCGCAGCCGCAGCTGCAGTCGCAGTCGCAGTCGCGTCAGTCGCCCTCGCCTGCCCCGCACGCGCACCTTCGCGCACTCCTCACGCGCCGCGCCCCAGGTGCGGCCACTGCAAGAAGCTGGAGCCGGAGTGGACCCAGGCTGCGGTTGGGCTGAAGGCGCGGAGTGCTTTGTTCTCCCTGGACAGAAGACCTCACGCGGCACCCGCAGAATGCGGGAGTGGAGGTCACGCTCGCAAAGGCTGACGCCACGCTGGCCAGCAACAAGGAGCTGTCTGAGCGCTTCGGCGTGCGTGGGTACCCGACGCTGAAGATGTTTGTTGGGCACTCTGCGGAGGCGCCCCGCGACTACGCTGGCCCTCGCGAGGCTGACGGCATCGTCACCTACCTCACCAAGCAGAGCGGCCCCGCCAGCGTGGAGTTGAAGAGCGCAGCGGAGGCGGAGGCGCTGGTTGCATCTGAGGACGTGCTGGTGGTTGGGATCTTCCCCTCGGGCGCCCCCTCCGAGACGTTCATGGCCACCGCACAGCGCCTGCGCGACGAGTACACCTTTGCGCACGTGTCTTCCGCGTCTCTGCTGCCCGGCGGCGCCGCGGCCGACCCCGCCACCACCGTGGTAGTGTTCAAGAGCTTCGACGACCCCTCCGTTGCCGCCACCACCGTGGACGTGACTGACGCGGACACGCTGTCCGCCTGGATCGCGCACACGGCGCTGCCGCTGGTTGCCAAGCTGGACAAGGAGCCCAAGAACCGGGCCGCCATGCGCCGCGTGTTCGAGTTCAAGGCGCCCAAGGTGCTCGTCTTCGCAAAGTACGACGGCGCCGTGGAGCTGCAGCTGAGCGCCGCGCTGGGCGCTGCGGCCAAGGCGCACCCGGAGCTCAAGTTTGTGGTAGGCGACGCGACGGACAACGACGGGGCGCTGCAGTTCTTCGGCTTCACACAGGAGGACCTGCCCGCGGCGGTGATCCACGACACCACGGACGGAGCCGGCGACAAGAAGTACGCCCGGGCCAAGGTGGTGCTGGGCGAGCTGGACGTCTGGCTGCAGGACTTCAAGGCTGGCAAGCTTTCCCCGACCATCAAGTCCGAGCCCCTGCCCACCCCCAACGACGGGCCCGTCACCATACTGGTGGCCAAGAACTTCGCGGACATCGTGGTGCCCTCCAAGACCATCCTGCTGGAGTTCTACGCTCCCTGGTGAGCCGTGCCGCCGCCTCGCCTCGCTCGCCCGCGCTCACGCGCCGCGCCCCAGGTGTGGCCACTGCAAGACCCTGGCCCCAATCTACGACAAGGTTGGCGCGCACTTTGCGGACAACGCAAACGTGGTCATCGCAAAGATGGACGCTACCGCCAATGACGTCACCGACCCGCGCTTCGCCGTCAAGGGCTTCCCCACCCTGTACCTGCAGACGGCCGCAGGCGAGGTGGTGCCGTACAGCGGAGACCGCAGCGAGTCGGACATCGTCAAGTTTGTGAGCGACCACCTGGACGGGGCGCAGGCTGTTGCGCCCGAGGGGGCGCCGGCACCGGAGGTGAAGGATGAGCTGTGATTCTGTGATTCCCACCCAGCGACACGCTTCGCCTGTTTTAGCCTGCGATCAGGCGCAACAGCTGCCCCGACAGCTCAAAGCTCTTCTGCGTCTCCCCCAGGCAGCGGTCCTTCTCCTCGCGACTCCACCCCTCAGCCACGGAGTTGATGCTCTCGCGCACTTGCGTCATGTGCGCGTTCAGGTCACCCTCCCAGGCGTAGAAGGCCATGGAAGCAGGCAGCTCCAGCATGCTGGCTACCTTTGCACCGATCATGCGCCCGCCAGCAGTGTGCGCGAAATACACGTTGTACCAGTGGCATAGGAAGGACTGCGGGTCCTTGAGCGCCAGTTGGCGCAGGTAAGTTGCGTAGGATACGCCCGCCCCAGAGGCACTCGGCGCACGCATGCCCTGCGCCTCAAACCACGCAATGTCCTGGGCCAGCGCCTGGCCGCGCTCCAGACCTGTCTTGGTGAACTGGGAGACTGCGCGGCGCGTGTCAGGGCGGCTGAGGAGGGTGAGAAGGCAGCGTGCGAGGAGGCACGCACACATGGGATGGTCACCGCTGGCCATGACGCCCTCCATTGCGTCGTACACAGCCTTGGACTCCACAAGGAAGCTAAGGTAGCCCTCTTTGGTGGGCTGCCACTGCGTGCGAGGAGCAGAGGTGAGCAGCGTGACAGCAAGGACGGCACGTGCTCTAAGGCTCGCGCCTGAGGCATAGGCTTCGACTCCGGCTTGCGCTCAGCCTTGCCCTCTTTGGGCGCCTGCTCGCGCGTGTGGAGCTTCATGGCAACGGACCGCATCTCAGCGACGAAGCCCGTGGCGGGAGGGCCGCCACCGTGGCCGTGGCCGTGCGGCGCCGAGGCAGCGGCGGGCGCAGCGCCCTCCTGGTGCGTGTGGGCGCGCGCGGGCGCGGTGCGGCGAGGCGCGCATTGGCGGGCGCTGCGGCGAGCAAGAGGCGCAGCGGGCGAGCAAGAGGTGCCACGCGCAACCGGTGCGCTCTGGTGCACCAACATTGTGCCACAGGCTACGCGCGAGACGGGGAGAGCGCGGGACAGGCGGAGGCGGCGACAATGAAACTGCTTCTCTTCTCTTCTGCTGCTGCACTCGTCACTGCGGACAACAACCAGCTGCCGACTTGGTCCGCGGCTGCAGTGCCAGCAGTACCTGCTCCAGCCAACGACAAGTGGCCTGGGTAAGAGCAAGCGTTTCCATCGGTGCATCTGTTACAAGAGGAGCACCAATGCGCACCAGCTCCACAGCAGGCAGAGCCTGTGCGGCTGGGCTGCACAGGGCTGGGCTGCAAGCTGCTAGGGCGCCTCCGGCGGCGAGCGGGCAGGCGGAGGCGCAGCGGCTTGCTGCTGTCCTTCCGCAGCCTCCTTCCGCTTGAAGATTCTGTCGTAGCCCTCCCCGTATCGCTTCGTGAAACCCCAACCGCTGGCCGCGGGCTTGTAGGCGATGTCCACGCTGGCGCGCTTCTCCACTGCGCACGAAGCAGGAGTCGAGCACGCAGTGCCGCAAGCGGGCGCGTCGGCTTCGGCTGCTCTCGCAGCGCTGACGTGCAACCTTCTCACAGAGCGGCGCAGCGTGAGCAGCATTGCGTTGGCGAGTGCAGGCGCAGGGTGTGTGCACCTCGAACAACCGTCGAACAACACTCATCAGGCGGCCCCGTCGCGCGCCTGTTGTCGGCCCGCATGTTGTCTGCGCTGCGCAGCGTGGCTCGCGGTGCGCTGCGGTGCAGCAGCGCCTCCTGGCCGCAGGCTGCGTGCGCCGCGTCTGCGCAGCTGCCTGCGCGCGACTGGCGGGCGGTGTCGTCCTCCGCGCCGCGGAGCGGCATAGAGGACTTCATCGACCCCCGCAAGCCGGGCGAGTACCCAAAGGCTGGTGCGCAGACGAGACGGCTGGGCGCGCTCACCTTCTGCCTGTGCTGACGCGCTTCCGCGGCGCCAGGGCGCGGCTGGGAGGCGTCCGACCTGCGCCTCAAGTCCTTCGACGACCTGCACAAGCTCTGGTGCGCTGCGTGTCCCCAGGACGGGGAAAGCCTCCGTTGGGCCGCCTTCGCCGTCGCTCACGCCAGCCCCGCTCCGCGCCCAGGTATGTGCTGCTCAAGGAGCGCAACCTGCTGCAGACGGAGCGCGCTGGGGCGCGCACGGCACGCGAGAAGTTCCTCAATCCTGCGCGTCTCTCCAAAGTGTGCTCCCTCCCTGCCCTCTCCTCCCGCTTCAAGCTCACGCGGATGCCGCAGGTCCGCAAGTCCATGGCGCGCATCAAGTTGGTGCTGACTGAAAGAGCAATCGCGGAGTGTGCGGGCGACGAGGAGGCACTGGCAATCCGCAAGGCTGTCATCAATCAGCTCTAGATCACATAGCACTGCAATAACAGCCGCACGGCTCTGCCCGAATCCCCTGGCGTGCAGCGGACTGGGAAACTGAGCGACAGCGAGGCGGGACACGCCCAGTAACTTGCTGCTGCTGCCTGCGCGCGCCACGACTTTGACCGAGAGTCTGCATTCCCCTGGGATCGCAATGTCCCTTCCCGTCGTACTGCCCTGCGACCGCGCCTCCAGCGCGCCTTGTTGCAGCGGGCGCGACACGCAGTCGCGTGGCACCCGCCGTGCCTCGCCCTCAGCCGCCCATCCTCCAGCCTTCAGCAGCCGGCGTGCGCGGTGCGTACCTGCGCCTGCGTCTCTGCACCGTCTTCCGGCTGCTGAGTGATGTCTCTCGCACCGTGCTCCCAGGCCTGCGTCTCGCTCGCTCGCCGCGTTGGACGGCCGAGCCGCCGCGACACCGCGACCGTCTCAGCACCGGCTGGTGGGCTGCTGCGCCTCCGGCCGCGACAGCGGCGTGGCGCAGTTCCGGTCCGGCGAGGCGGAGCCCTCCTTCCCGTCGCCCTTGGACGCTGGCCTTGTTGGCGAGGACGCGCCGCGGGAGCGCGTGGGCGTGCTGCTCCTCAACCTGGGCGGCCCGGAGACGCTGGACGACGTGCAGCCGTTCCTGTACAACCTGTTTGCGGACCCCGACATCCTCCGCCTCTCCCCCCTCCTCTCGCCCCTCCAGCAGCCCCTGGCCTGGACGCTCTCCACGCTCAGGGCGCCCAAGGTGCGCCTGGACGCCTTTTGCGGCCCCATGGCGCGGCCGCCACAGCCGCCGCGAGTGTGCCGTGCGGCGCGTTGCTGGCGTTCTCGCGCCTCACACGCCTTCTTCGCAGAGCAAGGAGGGCTACGCGGCCATCGGCGGCGGCAGCCCCCTGCGCCGCATCACAGACGAGCAGGCTGTGTCATTGCGCGTGGCTTTGGAGTCCAGGGGCTGCAGTGCCCACGTCTATGTTGCAATGAGGTACTGGAAGCCCTTCACCGAGGACGCGGTGGCACAAATCAAGGCTGACCGGTGCGCCTTAGGCCCCGCTGACGCCTGGGTGCGGTCTCTGAGGAGTGTTTGTGGCGCAGGATCACGCGGCTGGTGGTTCTTCCGTTGTACCCTCAGTTCTCAATCTCCACCAGCGGCTCTTCGCTGCGCCTGCTGGAGCAGCTGTTCCGCGAGGACCCGTATCTGTCTGTGATGAAGCACACGGTCATCCCCAGTTGGTACCAGCGCAAGGGGTACGTGGCCGCCATGGCCAACCTGGTGCAGGGCGAGCTGGCGCGCGCCTTCCCGGATGCGCGCGCCGCGCAGGAGGCGCGCATCTTCTTCTCGGCGCACGGCGTGCCGCTCAAGTACGTCACGGACGCGGGTGACCCGTACAAGCAGGAGATTGAGCAGTCTGTGCAGCTCATCATGCGCGAGCTGCGCACGCGCGGCATCAGCAACGAGCACACGCTGGCGTACCAGTCGCGCGTGGGGCCTGTGGAGTGGCTCAAGCCGTACACGGATGCCACCATCCGCGAGTTGGGTGGCCAGGGCTGCAAAGCCCTGTTGGCCGTGCCAATCTCCTTCGTGAGCGAGCACATCGAGACGCTGGAGGAGATTGACTGCGAGTACCGGGAGCTGGCTGAGGAGTGCGGCATTCACGGGTGGGGGCGAGTCCCTGCGCTCAACTGCGACCAAACCTTCATCGGCGACTTGGCCGACGCGGTGCTGGAGGCGCTGCCCTTCGCGGACGCCACGTCACCACAGGGCAAGGGCGGCAGTGACGGGGGGCTGGTGCCGCTGGGCAGCGTGGAAGACTTGCTGGCAACGTACGACGGCGAGCGCCTCAGGCTTCCGCCGCCCATCGTGGTCTGGCGCTGGGGCTTCACGCGCTCCGCGGAGGTCTGGAACGGACGGCTGGCCATGCTGGCCGTGGTGGTGCTGCTCTGCCTGGAGGCGAGCTCAGGCACCGGAATCCTGCACACGCTCGGCATCTGGTGAGGACGTTCTTCTATTCATTTTCCCATCACACGTGTCAGACTGCCTGCTCTTCTCAGAGCGGAGGTGCTCACGATCGAACAAGCAAGATGTGTGTGTGCGACTGCCAGCAACGACGCGCCCCTCCCTCTGCGCTGTCGACGCCTCGCCCACCCTGTTTCATTCACAGCCCATAGATGGACCCGTTCGGCAGGCCCATCGTGTCCGGTGAGGGCGACGCTGCGCTGGCGGCAGACACGAAGCAGGCTGCACTCGCCGGCGGCGGCCGCGGCTGGGCGCCCGCCTACGGCGGACGCAGGCAGGTGGGCGCCGTCACTCGCGGGGGCCTGTTGCATAACCCGTTCACTAAATACGGTCTCCCGGTGCGGCGTGCGGTCCCTCGCTCGCGAGCTGGAGCGCCGCCTCTGAGCTCGCTGCCGCGCTCTCAGGGCGTGGTGCTCGGCTTCCTCCTCGCCTTGTTCCTCGCCAGCCCCGTGCGCAAGGCGCCCCCGGGCGACGCCGACGCCGACGCGCGGCTCACGGGCACTGCCAAGAAGAAGAAGCAGCAGTGGGGAGGGCCCGCGCCTCCGCCCGGGGCTGAGCTCAAGCTGGTGTTGGTGGTGCGCGAGGACCTCGGCATGAGCATCGGCAAGACGGCGGCACAGTGCGCGCACGCAGCGGTGGGGATCGTGCAGAAGTTGACGCGCTCACGAGCCGCGCTGCTGGCGGCCTGGGAGGAGAGCGGCCAGACAAAGGTGAGCACCTCACCAGCGTGTGCACCTGTGCACGATCATTGGAAAGCTGAGACGGCCACCACCGCAGATAACTCTCAAGTGCAAAGACATCGAGGAGCTCTTGGAGCTGGTCACGAAAGCCGAGGCGGCATCCCTGCCCGTGTGCGTCATTCAGGACGCCGGCCGGACAGAGGTTGAGGCTGGCACGACGACGGTGCTGGCGATTGGGCCAGGAACTATTGAGGCGGTAAACGCTGTGACGGGACACCTGAAGCTGCTCCGGTGAGGAGGTGAGGGTAGACAAACAGCAGAATAGACTCGGCGGAGAGCGCCTGGTTGCAACCACTCAGTCTAACTCAAACTCAGTCTGCGGTCTCTGCCAGCTCGCCGGCGCGCATGCGAAAGGTCCAGTACGGCGCGCGAATGGCGTCCACGGCCAGGCACTGCGCGAAGAGGCTGTGTGCTCTTGCTGCCGCTGCGGCTCGCTCCTCCCCTTCGCTCGCGGCGGCGGCCACCTCCGCAAAGTCAGCTAGCACGCTGGCGGCGTGCGTGGCGTCCGGATGCATCTCCACTGCCCTGCGCGCAATGTCCTGCAGCGCCTGCTGCAAGCCCCCGGCGCGCGCGATGCCCCTGGCGTATGCCCACACGCTCTCGTTGTGCGCATCCTTGGCCACCTCCTCCTCCGCAAAGCGCAGCTCCGCAGCCGCCAGCTCCGCCAGCTGTGCGGGCAGCGCGGCTTCTTGGCGCGTGATGGCTGCGAAGCGCGCGTTCCAGGCGCTGTTGTTGCGCGCGTCCAGACCGATGAGCTCCCGCGTGAACGCCTCCTCGCGCTCCTGCAGCCCGAAGTGCTGCACCGCCCACACCCTGTGCGCCCAGGCGTGGTAGTTCTTGGCGTCCTCGAGGAGCACCGCCGCGGTGAAGGCGTCCTCGCGCGCCCCACCACGCAGCCTGGCGCGCTCGCCCATGGCCGCCAGCGCGGCGGTCACCAACCGCCGGTGGTTCCACAGCTGATAGTTCTTGGCGTTCTCCTCCGCGTACAGCTCCGTGAAGCGCAGCTCCTCCAGCAGCGGCGCCGCAGCCTCCTGCGACCCGCAGGCGCGCCCAGACACAGCCGCCTGTACGCACCGCCAGCGCCAGCTCCACGCGCTGTAGTCGGCGCCGTTGAGGGCGATGACGGCGCCTGTGAGCGCGTGCGCGCGCTCGCTGCACTCGCCGGCTGCCATCACCGCATGTAGATACGCGTGCGTCTCCTGCCACACCACCCAGCGCTGTCAGCGTCAGTGACAGCGTGCACGTCTCAAACGCCGCGCGCCGCGCCTTCCACTCCTCCGTGTAAGCCACGTGAAGCACGCGGTCCGACTCGCCAGCCTCCGCATCCTGGAAGCAGACTGAGTGCGACTCCCGGGCGTCACGTCATGAGAGGCGAGGCGCACCGAGTACCAGGGCGTCACGTCCGACCAGCCCGGGCGGAGGGAGTAGGGCACGTACGCCTCTGCCATGGAGGCGCGGCTGGGCACACGGGGAGAGCACCAGGCCCTCGGTGTGCCGCTCTCGTCACACGCGCTATTGCATCTAAAGACCAACGATACGCAAAGCGGAGAGGGTAACACGGCTACACGTTAGCGGCCTGCCGCCGGCCTCATCAGCTGAAGCGCTCGAACAGCGTTCGAACAGCAGTGCTTCATCGCTCGTACGTACGGCGGCGGGCGGGCCGGCGGGGCACGGGCACCACGTGGCGCCCTCGCCTCTCCTGTGCGTCTCCTGTCGAGTGCGGCCCGGTGGCACTGCTGTTCTGAGCAGGCGCGGACTTTCTCCAA
>Ga0049083_10001034_pt1 | contig 10412 bp, 6 predicted proteins | sample GreLakmeMI27MSRF_FD_66719 | JGI IMG/M metagenome (GOLD analysis project Ga0049083, IMG submission 66719) | Freshwater lentic microbial communities from great Laurentian Lakes, MI, USA - Great Lakes metaG MI27MSRF | ecosystem: Environmental > Aquatic > Freshwater > Lake | place: Great Lakes...
GAGGAAAAATTTGAACTGATTGCAACCTCTATTCGAACTTGAATCTTTTATGAGATTCTGAAACAGGTTCAGAATAAAAAAAATGCTAAAGCAGCATTTCTACTTTAGTATTTCGTTACAACCTCCCTTTATTTTTATTATTAATTTTAAACTAAAAATATAGTTATGGCTTATTTATTTACGTCGGAGTCAGTTAGCGAAGGACATCCAGACAAAGTTGCAGATCAAATTTCTGATGCACTTATTGACAATTTTTTGGCTTTTGATCCCGAATCAAAGGTAGCATGTGAAACATTAGTAACCACCGGACAAGTTATTCTAGCGGGAGAAGTGAAGTCTAATACTTATTTAGATGTACAACAAATTGCCAGAGAAGTTATTCGTAAAATTGGGTATACCAAAAGCGAGTATATGTTTGAAGCAGATTCTTGTGGCGTTTTGTCTGCAATTCATGAGCAATCTTCTGACATTAATCAGGGAGTAGACAAAGCTAATAAAGAAGATCAAGGAGCAGGCGATCAGGGAATGATGTTTGGGTATGCTACGAATGAAACCGAAAATTATATGCCATTAGCTTTGGATTTATCGCATGCATTGTTGATTGAACTTGCCAATATTAGACGAGAAAATAACGAAATTAACTATTTACGTCCAGATGCAAAATCTCAAGTAACTTTAGAGTATTCTGACGACAACAAGCCACAACGAATTGATGCTATTGTAATTTCAACACAGCATGATGATTTTGCTGCTGAGGCTGAAATGTTGGCCAAAATAAAGAGTGATTTAGTTGGGATTTTGATTCCGAGAATTAAAGCAAAATACCCTCAATATGCACACTTATTTAACGACCAAATCACGTATCATATTAACCCAACTGGTAAGTTTGTTATTGGTGGGCCACACGGTGATACCGGCTTAACAGGCAGAAAAATTATTGTGGATACATATGGTGGAAAAGGAGCTCACGGGGGTGGTGCTTTCTCTGGAAAAGACCCGAGTAAAGTGGACCGTTCTGCAGCATATGCTACCCGTCATATTGCAAAAAACTTGGTTGCTGCAGGATTGTGCGATGAAGTTTTAGTACAAGTTTCATATGCGATTGGCGTAGCAAAACCTACATCAATCAATGTGGTAACTTATGGCACTTCAAAAGTTGGTATGACTGATGGTGAAATTAGCAAAAAAGTAGAAAGTATTTTTGATATGCGTCCGTACTTTATTGAGCAACGTTTGAAATTAAGAAATCCAATCTATAGTGAAACAGCTGCTTATGGACACATGGGTCGCAAACCAGAAACGGTGACTAAAACGTTCCAATTACCTAATGGCGCGCCAAAAACAGTAACGGTAGAGTTATTTACTTGGGAGAAATTAGATTTTGTTGACAAAGTAAAAGCTGCTTTTGGAATTTAAACGTAAAGCGCGCAAAGAAATACGCAATCCCGAAGCTTCGGGACGCAAAGAAAAACCTGTTCATCTGAACAGGTTTTTTTTTAGCCCTGCCTACCGGCAGGCAGGCCTGATAGTAGCGATATCCTTTTTTTGTTTTGTGCTTCGACAAGCTCAGCATGACAAAACAAAAAAGATAAAGGATAGCAGGAATAGCTACAAATTATATTTTAAAGTTAAAATTATATAGCGCGGTTGCACAATATATTGGGAATTTCGGGTAGAAAACTGGGAGAAGCTATCATCATTTATCGTTGTCGTATTTAGGATATTTGTAGCGCCGAGTTTATACTCCATATGACTTGACTTTGTTTTTTGATAAGTGATACTAGCGGATAAAAAGTCATATTCTTGATTTACAGTAGCATCCTTATTGTAGTAATGAAAAAACTCATATTCTGAGACAAAGGAAAAACTATTTAGAAAAAAATAATCCAATTTAACTGAGGGACTATCGGTATAAAAAGTATCGTTGGGATACTCATTGACAGTATAGGCATAAGAGAGTTCTATATTTGGGATTTCCTTAAAATTGGTAGAAGCACTGAATTTATAATTTTGAGTAAAACTTTCGGTAGTAACAACATTTTCTACAGTGGATGGTGGAGTAATTTGAATATTATAAAACTTACTCCAATTGGCATTTATACTAAAATTAGCTTTGTAATATTTCTTAAATGAGCGGCCATAACGAAATGACCCAGATAAATTTTCATCGCCAAAAGGAGAATTAAACGGCGATCCTATTTGATTTGCACCATCAAACGAAGCTTTTGTTTTGATGGCTTCTGTAGTTCGGGAATAGTTTATGAATCCACCAAAGTTTTCAAAATTGAACATATTGAACTTTTGATAATTCAAAGTATGTGATTGAACAACAGAATTTTCTAGGTTACGATTACCTGAAAATAAATTGTTATAACTATTAAAAATTGTTCCCTCGGCAAAATTGTTAACGTTAGTAAAATTATTCGTGAAGGCATAATTATAGGTTAACGATTCCGATTTTTTTATTTGATAAATCATTTGGAAATCGGGTAAAAACCTGCTTATTTGTTGTTTGGTTTGGACTCCTAATTGGGAATTTACTAAATTAAATTGATGTAATGTAATTCCGGGAGTAAATGTGAACTTCCCTTTTAACCATTTAATATGAAACCCAAAACTAGCATCGTTAAAACGATAGCCAACATCATTATTGTTTTCTGAGGCAGTCAAATTATTGATTGAACCGTCATCCAAACGTTGAAATATCGCCGAATTTAAACTCTGGCTTGCATGGGAATTGGCAAAGGTAAAATTGAGGTTTACTTTTGGAGTAAATACATAATAATAATCAAGTCTACTGTCTAATTTATTGGTTTTAATAAAGCGGCTTTGAGTAATATCATTTCGGTTTTGATTTTGAATATATCCTACAAAATTAAACGGCTTAAACTCTAGATTGGCGTTGTATAACGGGTCTTCATTTTGATACAAATATTGACTTTCAAAAGCAAAAATATGTTTATCGGTAGGGGTATAATAAAAACTAAGATTTTGATTGATATTAATTGGATCTTGTCGTTTAGAAGTCAAAATATTTTCAACGGTATTGTTATTGTTTAAATAATTAAAAACCTGTCTATCTAAATTATTGTTTTCGCGTTGGGCAGATAATCGTGATAAAATATCGTAATCGAGTTGGAATTTAGCGCTTGGCTTATAAGTGGAACTCAGCTTAAACAATCCCAAATTATTTTTTTGATTTCCTCTGTCTTGTCTAATTTCCGCAGAAGCAACTTGTTCTGTATTTGGGCGTAAAAAGTTAACTGTTGATTTTGTATCGGTGTCAACTAAAGTAGAAGTAGCAATTATAAATCCGCTTAAACTCCAGCTTTTGGTAGGATTATATGAAAAATTTGTGGCCCCAAAGTGGGATTCTATCTCTTTAACTCTATTATCTTGAAAGAAGTTAATTCCGAGTGAATTACTACCCACATTAAAATTTCCGCCGCCTTTTCCCATTATATTTCTAAATCCTCCGCTGAATCTAAAATAGTCTTGAATAGTAAAAGCTTGCTGGCCAACATTGTTAGTGTTTCCAATAATATTAATACTATATTTGGGACTATAATAAAATGCTTTGGGAGCTACAGCATAACGAGAATCTTCGTGTCCCACGCCAGAACCGGCTGTCATATCCCCAAACCAAAAGTTTTTCTTTCCTTCTTTTAGTTTTATATTCATTGCCAAGTTATCTTGATTGTTTTCAACGCCTTTTAGAATAGAATTTTCATTATAATTCCTCAATACTTGAACTTTGTCTATAGCGTCGGCGGGTATGTTCTTCACCCCTAACTTGGTATCTCCATCAAAAAAATCTTTCCCCTCTACCATTAACTTAGTAACCGCCTTGCCTTCAACCTTAACTTGTCCATCAGCATCAACCTCGACACCTGGTAATTTTTTAAGAATATCCTCTAACTTTCGTTCTGTGCCATTAGTAAATGAATCCGAATTGTATACAATTGTATCTCCTTTGATAGAAACCGGCATTTCTCTTACTATTTCAACACCCTCTAAATCAATGCCTCCCGATTCCATTGTGATGTTTTGAGTAATGTTTTGAGTTTGTGTAGTAATTGAAATCTCCTTGTTTTGCATGCCCAGATAACTCAGTTTGACATTGTAAGTTGTATTGGCATTTAGATTTAATACAAACTTTCCTTTGTCATTTGTAATGGCATAAGCATCCATGGCTTTGGTCCCTTGATTCATAGCCATTACATTAGCCATTTCGAGAGGTGCTTTATTGTTGTCTTGAATGGTTCCTTCAAAGCGGATGTTTTGCGCGGTAGTAAAAGTAAATGCTGATAAAAAGAGAACTAAAATTATTTTTTTCATGTTACGAGATTGAGATATAGAATGCAAAATTATATTTATTAATTTCATTTCTATAACTAACGATTTCTAATGCGGAATTTGAAATTATATTTTTATTGGGATTTTAAAGACTATGGATAATGTGAAACGAACCTTTGTAAATGTTTACCTATTTCCTCTCATTTGAAACCCACCTCTTCCACCATTCATTTCATTCATTTCTTGCATTTTATCAATAACCGTTTTATCATATTCTTTTTGTGAAATATCTTTTCCGTTGGTTGGTGCTTTTATTTCAACTTTTTCTTTAGAATTTAAAACTACTTTAGAACAAAGAATTACGGTTTTACCATCGTTAACTTCTAAAATTAACCCTGGTAATCCCCAATAGCCTTCTGGACCTTGATTTATTGGAATCTCAGGTGTATACCAAGCTGTGATAGTAATTTCCTTGGGCAATTCAAAATCATCCATGAAATTGGTTCTTTTTTCTTTTTCTTCTTTTTTAGCTTCGCCTTCTTTTTCTTCGTCTTTCTTTTTAGGTTTAAAATTTCTAAAATCGGTTTTACTTGCAGGAATGACTGCAGTAGCTTTAAAACAATTGTATCCGCCGATAACTCTTGTTTCAGATCCCATTTGCCATTTGTAAGTTGTTAATGAGTCTTTAATTAAAAATTCTTTCCCCATAAACTCTTTATCAACGGTGTATTTTTTCTCTTTTACATTTTTATAGTAGGTTCCACCGCCACCCATGAAAGAAGACATCATTCGCATTCCGCCCCCTTGACCTTGCCCAGGAGCCTCTAATTTTTCTTCCTCTTTGTATATTGAAGCTGACTTATCAAAATTTAGAAAAAATGTTTTTTCGAACATTTTTTTCATTCGTTCTTCGATCATTTTTTGAATTTCTGGCGTCATATCTTTGTTTCCTTCAAACCGCGATTTAAAATCTGAAGTACTCGTCTTAGACTCGTATACGGCAAAGCCTTGGAAATCCTTTTGAGCATAACCTGTAGTTAGCAATAGTAAAAAAACTGGGGTGTAAAGTAATTTTTTCATGTGGTAAATTTATAAAAAAACAAATATGATAATTACTTTTAATTTGAGATACTAATCTTATGTTAAAATAAAGTTGTCAATTTATTGTGAATAGGCTAAATTGAGTTAAATTAGCTTGCTATGAAGAAAATTAATTTTATTTTTTTATTCCTATTTTATTGTTCCTTGTGTGTTTGTCAAAGCCCAACCATTAATCCGCTTTTAATTAGCACAAAAAAGCTTGACCAAAAAACTTCTATTGGATTTGACGGAATGGGAAATGAATATTACATAGATTATAATGTCTTAAGCAAACAAAATGAAAGTCAAAATTGGGAATATAAGAATTTGGCTTTAGGAAAAATAACATCAGTAGATTTTATTAATCCTTTAAAAATAGTGGTGTTTTATGAAGACTTCAATACAATTGTATTGCTCGATAATCAATTAAATGAGATTCAAAAAATAAACTTCTTCGAAATTGACAATTCAATTCTTGTCTCAAATATTGGCATGTGTGCCCAAAATCAGATATGGTTGTATAATGCGGTAAACCAAAAAATTGTTTTGTATAATTTTGTAAATAAAACATTCAAGGCTATTGGTAATCCAATACAAGAAACTTTAAAACACCTACAAAGCGATTTTAATAATTTGTATTGGATTGATCAAAATAACAACTGGTACTCAATTGATATTTTTGGAAGAGTAACTTTAATAGCTTTGGTACCATCTTTTGATAAAATTCAAATTATTGATAATGAAAAACTCTTATATGTAAAAGACGGAAATGTTTATTACATGAACAATAAATCAAATTCAATTCTAAAAATCGAAATTGTTGAGAAATCGTTTGAAAATTTTTATTATAAAGACCAAATTTTGGCTATTTTTACAAACCAACAAAAAACAAATTATAAAATAAAATTACCATAATGCATATAGCAGTAGCCGGCAATATAGGTGCCGGAAAAACAACATTAACACGATTTTTAGCCAAACAATTCAAATGGGAACCCCATTATGAAGATGTAGTTGCAAATCCTTACTTAGATGATTTTTATCATCAAATGGAGCGTTGGAGTTTTAATTTACAAATCTATTTTCTTAATAGTCGGTTCCGTCAGGTTTTACAAATTAGAGAAAGTGGAAAAAACATAATTCAGGATAGAACGATATATGAAGATGCTCATATATTTGCCCCTAATTTACACGCAATGGGTTTAATGGCCAATCGTGATTTTGAGAATTATTCTGATTTATTTGAATTAATGCAAGGTTTAGTTGGGCCACCTGATTTGTTAATTTATTTGCGGAGCTCAATTCCAAATCTAGTCTCACAAATCCATAAACGAGGGCGTGACTATGAAAACACCATTTCAATTGATTATTTAAGTCGATTGAACGAGCGATATGAGGCCTGGATTCACACCTATGACAAGGGAAAACTTTTAATTATTGATGTAGACAATATTGATTTTGTTAATAATCCAGAAGACTTAGGCGAAATATTTAATAAAATAAATGCGGAGATAAACGGATTGTTTTAAAGAATTTTAAATATAAAAATGGCTCACAATTGCGAGCCATTTTTTAATTGTATATGTCGAATACTATTATTTCAATGCTTCCACTTTAGCCTTTACTTCAGCTTCAGTACCTTCAAAAGTTTCAGATGTTGAAGTACCTCCAACTGTAGTTGTAACCGTTGCTTTAGCTTTACCATTTGTATTAGTAATTACAACTTTTACATTTTTCTCTGCAGCAGATGGAGCCATTGCGTCTTTTTTAGCACAACAATCATCTTTTTTCTCAGCGACGAATTTTCCGTCAGCATCATAATGAGAAAGACAAGCTTCTTTTTGCTCTGGCGTACATTTTAATGAATCACACATTGCAGCGCATTCTTCTTTAGTCATGTCTTTGCATTTGCTCATGTCGCATTTGCCCATATCCTTGGACTCCATTTCCATAGTGCATTCCATTTCTTTAGTTCCGCCTTCATTACCAGCACCCAAGATTGGGGCAATTACCAATCCTATCAAACAAGTAAGCTTAATTAAAATGTTCATTGATGGTCCAGAAGTATCTTTGAATGGATCTCCAACAGTATCTCCGGTAACAGCTGCTTTGTGTGCATCAGAACCTTTAAAAGTCATTTCACCATTAATTTCAACTCCCGCTTCAAAAGATTTTTTAGCATTATCCCAAGCTCCACCTGCGTTGTTTTGGAACACTGCCCAAAGTACGCCAGAAACAGTTACTCCAGCCATATAACCCCCTAACATTTCTGCGATTAATTGATTGTTATCTCCGTAAACTAATTTACCTAACAACACAATTGCAATTGGAAAACCAATTGTCAAAACACCTGGTAACATCATTTCACGTAATGCTGCTTTTGTAGAAATTTCAACACATTTACCATATTCTGGTTTTCCAGTTCCTTCCATAATTCCTGGAATTTCTTTGAACTGACGACGTACTTCGTAAACCATATCCATTGCCGCTTTTCCAACAGAGTTCATTGCTAATGCAGAGAAAACTACTGGTATCATTCCACCAACGAATAACATCGCTAATACAGGTGCTTTGAAAATATTGATACCATCAATTCCTGTGAAAGTTACATAAGCTGCAAACAAAGCCAAAGAAGTTAGTGCGGCAGAAGCAATAGCAAAACCTTTTCCTGTAGCCGCTGTTGTATTACCAACTGAATCCAAGATGTCTGTTCTTGTACGAACTTCTTTTGGTAACTCACTCATTTCTGCAATTCCACCAGCATTGTCAGAGATGGGTCCGAAAGCGTCTATTGCTAATTGCATGGCAGTTGTAGCCATCATTGCCGAAGCTGCTAAAGCCACGCCATAGAAACCTGCTAATGCATAAGTAGACCAGATAGCACCCGCAAATAATAAAACCGTTGGAAACGTAGAAATCATACCAGTTGCTAAACCAGCGATTACGTTAGTTCCTGCTCCAGTAGATGATTTTTGTACAATGGCCAAAACTGGTTTTGTACCTAAACCGGTATAATATTCAGTTACTGATGAAATAGCTCCACCAACAAATAATCCAATTAAGGTTGCATAGAAAACACGCATTGCAGAAATGTCTTTTAACCCTTCCCCGAAGAAATTCATTTTCATAGTTTCTGGTAACATGAATTTTACTAAGAAGAAACAAGCTGCAGCTGTTAAAGCAATAGAAACCCAGTTTCCAAAGTTTAGTGCTTTTTGAACTTGCGCTTCTTTAGCGTCATCACTTGATATTTTTACTAACATCGTTCCGATGATAGAGAATAAGATTCCGAAACCTGCGATTGCCATTGGCAACAAAATTGGACCAATACCACCAAAAGCATCAACTATTTTACCACCCATATCTTTTATAACATAGTTACCAAGTACCATGGCAGCTAATACGGTTGCAACATACGAACCAAATAAATCGGCGCCCATACCCGCAACGTCACCAACATTATCACCAACGTTATCGGCAATAGTTGCAGGGTTACGAGGATCATCTTCAGGAATTCCTGCTTCAACTTTACCAACTAAATCAGCACCAACGTCGGCAGCTTTTGTATAAATACCGCCACCAACACGAGCAAACAACGCAATTGATTCGGCTCCAAGAGAGAAACCTGCAAGCGTTTCAAGTATAATTGTCATATCCTCGGTATTAGTCCAAACACCACCCGGCATAAAATATCTGAATAAGATAATGAAAAAGCCAGTTAATCCCAATACTGCAAGTCCGGCAACACCCAATCCCATAACCGTTCCACCGCCAAAAGACACTTTCAATGCTTGTGGCAAACTAGTTCGTGCGGCTTGAGTAGTTCTAACATTTGTTTTTGTGGCGATTTTCATCCCCATATTTCCGGCTAATGCCGAAAAGAATGCACCAAATATAAATGCAATTACAATGAATAAATGTGTTTTAACTCCGGGTAAAAAAGTAATACCAGCTAAAACTAGACTTGCAATTATCACGAAAAAAGTCAATAATCTATATTCAGCTTTGAGAAAAGCTAAAGCCCCTTCGTAGATATAATCTGAAATTTCTTTCATTTTACCATCACCAGCATCTTGCTTTAAAACCCAACTTCTTTTGATTGCCATAAAAGCTAATCCTATTAGTGCCATAAGTAATGGCAAATAAATCATTATTGATCCCATACTATAATTTTGTTAAAAATTTATCGGACGCAAAAGTAACAAAACTTTAATAAATAAGAACAATATAAGTAAGTAATATTGATAATTAAGGTTTGTATTTATAAGAAAATTTGTGGATAAGTACATCGAAAAAGCTATTTTTGGGAGCTTATATAAAACTATATGGATTTAAAATTACTTTCAATAATTATTCCCTGCTACAATGAAGGTCCAACTATTTATAAAATATTGGATAAAATTAAAGCGGTAACACTTATCAATGCCATTGAAAAAGAAATCATAATTGTGAATGATTTTAGTTCTGACAACACGGTTGAAAGTATTCAAAACTATATTCAAAATAATCAAGAATTAAATATTGTTTTTGAACAACACAAAAAAAATTTAGGAAAAGGGGCTGCATTACACACCGGAATAAATCTTGCTAGCGGGGATGTAATTATCATACAAGATGCTGATTTAGAGTATGACCCCGAAGAATATAACATTCTCTTAAAACCTTTTCTTGATGGTGTAGCCGATGTGGTTTATGGGAGTAGGTTTATTGGAGGTAAACCGCACAGAATTTTGTTTTTTTGGCACAGCATTGGAAACAAGTTTTTAACTTTTTTAAGTAACATGATGACCAATCTAAATTTAACAGATATGGAAACATGTTATAAAATGTTTCGTGCTGATATTTTAAAGTCTATTCAACTAAAAGAAAAACGATTTGGATTTGAGCCAGAAGTAACAGCTAAAATATCGAAGATTCCAAAAATTAGAATCTATGAAATAGGAATCAGCTATTATGGTAGAACATTTGAAGAAGGAAAAAAAATTGGCTGGAAAGATGGATTTCGAGCTATATACTGCATTTTAAAATATAGGGGT
>Ga0049083_10001037_pt1 | contig 10406 bp, 7 predicted proteins | sample GreLakmeMI27MSRF_FD_66719 | JGI IMG/M metagenome (GOLD analysis project Ga0049083, IMG submission 66719) | Freshwater lentic microbial communities from great Laurentian Lakes, MI, USA - Great Lakes metaG MI27MSRF | ecosystem: Environmental > Aquatic > Freshwater > Lake | place: Great Lakes...
AACTTCGGCTCCATCAGCGTGCCACTCCAATGCCTGCTGGGCAGCGACCGTCCGACGCCGATCACAAGCTTCCTCAATCGTGGACTGATCACGGCCGACAGTATCGAGGTCAGCGCGTTCAACTATGAGAACTCCGGCACCAACCAAACCCGCCTGCTGGTCAACGGCACCAACGGCGGCGGCGGCGGGCCGATTTCGATTCGCGCCGGCACCGCGAAGTTCGACGGCGGGATTGCAGGTGGCTTGCTCTCCGCTGGCGGCAGCATTTTGCTTGCGGCCAACGACCTCAAGTTGCGGAACCACCGGTTGATCACGGCAGGCACGCTCTTCCTTAGCCCCACCAACTCCCTTACGGATGTCGGCGCGTCGGGGACGAACCGCATTGACGTTGGGCTGGGCTTCGCGCTCACGGTCAAGCCCGCCAGCGGTGATCTGCTCGGCACCACGATTTACACCACTGCGCCCTTCATTGGAGACGTGCAGCATTTCTGGGCGGGGACGGATTACGGCCCGGTCACGGCGGGCTACACGAACAACGCCGCGTTGGGCCGCCTGTTGCTGGATACCAGCAACAACGTCAGCGCGATCAACGGGCTGATATTCTCGGGCACGGGCACCCGCAATGCGCTTTACGTGGACTACCTCGATTTGGCCGGGACGCTGACCAACAACCTGGCCGCCCATCTCTTCATCGAGCCTAACATGACGATCTACTTCGCCAACGCGAACGTGCCGCCGGAGACTCTGGACGGGCAGTTGGGTGGACGCCTCCGGTGGGTGAAGGACTACGCAGGGTTGAACACGAGTGTGGACGTGCGGTTGAGCGATGGGCGCACGGTGAAGGTCAATGTCGGCAAGCTTAACAGCCCGTTGCTCGATTCCGATGCCGATGGCATCGTCAACGCCAACGACCTCAGTCCGTTCGACGGGATTGTCATCAACAGCCAGGTGACTTTCACCAACGTGCCGCCGCTCACCGCCTTCGTCACATGGGAGGCTGCCTCGCAGACGATTTACCGGGTGGAGGTGAACACTAACCTTCTGGCGGGTGCGTGGCAGCTCCTCGCGAACTTCACCAACTCCGCCACCACCAACCGCATCGTGACTTTCTCAGACGTGGTTCCGGCCGGCGGCACGGAACGTTACTTCCGAATCTCCTATCAACCGTGAGCAGGCGCATGGCAGCAACATTTCAGCAGCTTCAATCGGCGCGCGGCCTTGGGGGCGGCTGGGCGGGGGCGGGCATCCTGCGCTTCTGTCTCGCCCTGTGGCTCGTTGCAGGAAACATCGGGTCCGTAAGTGCACAGAATGGCGCGGTCCCATTCATTCTTCTGGACGGCCAGCGTGTGCATCCCACCAGCGTGCTGGTGAAATACGGGACGCGCACCACGGTGGCGACCGCCGGGCCCGCGCTCACTGCGGCGAACCTGCGTGTGGTTCGCGAATTTAAAGCCGCTTCACGCTGGGCAGTTCTAGACTTGCCACTGCTTGCCGCCCGGCCAGCAGCAGGGCAGGAAGCGCAAGCGCTGCGAGATCGCATCAACCAGCTCCGTCAGTCTGGCCAGTTCGAGCAAGTGGAGCCGGACTATGTCCGAAAGCTTTCCACCTCCCCGGCGGACACTTTTTTCCTGGATGGCAGCCTTTGGGGCCTGCGCAATTTCGGTCAATTCGTTGGCGTGCCCGGCGCGGACATCAATGTCACCAACGCGTGGGACATTACCGTGGGCAGCACGAACGTCATCGTCGCGGTGCTGGACTCCGGCATCCGTTACACGCATCTGGATCTTGCTTCGCAGATGTGGCGCAACCCTGGCGAGATTCCGGGAGACGGGATTGACAATGACGGCGATGGGTTCGTGGACAATGTTTTCGGCATCAATGCTCTCACCGGCTCTGGCGATCCAAATGACGACAACGGCCACGGCACCCACGTCGCGGGCACGATCGGCGCGGCCGCGAACAATGACCAGCCACACGTCGGTGTGGCGTGGAACGTTCGCCTGATGGCGATCAAGGCGGCGGACGCGCAGGGCTTCCTCACATCCAGTGCGATCATAGCGGGCGTGGACTTTGCCATCCTCAAGGGGGCGAAGATCATCAACTGCAGCTTCGGCGGCTACCTCTTCTCGCAGGCGGAGTTCGATGCCTTCCTGCGCGCGCGCAACGCGGGCGTGCTCGTCGTGGCGGCGGCCGGCAACGATGGAATCAACACGGATTTGTTCGCTCACTACCCGTCAAGTTTCCAACTCGACAACATCATTTCCGTGGCGGCGCTGGACCGACGTGACGGGCTGGCGACTTTCTCGAACTATGGCCGGACCAACGTCCACTTGGGCGCGCCAGGCGTCGAGATACTCTCCACCGACAATGCGGCCAACAACGCTTACCGGTCTCTGGACGGCACGAGCATGGCTTCGCCGCATGTGGCGGGCGTCGCGGCGTTGGTCTTCTCGCTGACCAATACGATGACCTACAGCGAGGTGCGCAACCGAATTCTTTTCACCACCACGCCGGTTCCAGCCCTCACCTTCGCCACCAGCAGGGCCGGGCGCGTCAACGCCCACCGCGCCTTGACCACCGCCGGGGACAATCAACTCGAGGTTTTGATCACGCCCTCTTCCGGCTCGACGCTTCTCGCTGGCGCGACCGTCCCGATCACCGTGGAGATAAATGATCTGATGCCAGTGAACAATGCCACTGTCTTGGGCACGATTTCCGGATTGTTCACCAACGTCGTCTTCATCAATGACGGCTCAGCTCCTGACACAATCGCTGGCGACAACCGGCAGTCCATCAGCGTCAACATCCCTGCCACACCCACCATTCTTACGCTGACTCTCTCGGTGTTCGCTCCGGGCAAAAGCAACTTCACTGCTAGTTATACTTTCCGCACGGAGACTGTGCCCGCGAACAACAACTTCCTGTCGTCGTCGAAAGTGCCGGATAACGGCGGTGTTGTGTTCGGTGACAACACGTTCGCAACCATGGAATTTGGCGAGCCGGTCCATGCCGCCGTCTCCAGCGTGGCGAATTCCGTTTGGTGGAACTTCGCGCCGACCAAGTCTGGAATCGTGCTGGTGGACACCGCCGGGAGCTCCTTCGACACCGTCGTGGCGGTCTATACCGGCAACGCGTTGACCAACCTCGTGCGCATCGCGGCCACCAACGATGTGGGCCTCATTCCGCAGGGCTTCGTCAGTTTCCCCGTCGTGGCCGGCCCCACCTACCGCATCGCCGTCGCGTCGGCCTCCACCAACTCCGTCGGCCAGGTCCGTCTCCGGGTCCAATTCGACGGCGTGCCGGACACCCTCGCGCCCATCGTCGCCATCACGAACATGACGAGCGGTCCACTGTCGGTGAACAACCCGCCCAGCGGTCAAATAGTGACCAACGCTGGGCTGATACTTTCCGGAACGGCCTTCGACCCCACGACCAACGCCATCGGCGTCAGTCAGGTGCTCGTCCGGTTGAACAACACCCTGTCCGCGGCCGCTTCCGGCATTAACAACTGGACCATTCCGCTGTTCTTGGTGCCCGGCCCGAACGTGATCCAAGTCTCAGCCGTGGACTTTTCCGGGAACATTTCCGTCCCACTTTCGTTTCAGGTGACCTACCGCGTCTTCGACCCGTTCAACGACGTGCTGGCCAATGCGCTGGAATTACCCGGTGTGACCGGCACCGTCACGGTCAACAGTGCCCGCGCCACTCTCGAGCCGGGAGAGCCGTTCCATGCCAACAAACAGGGCGGAAAGTCCGTCTGGTATTTCTTCACCGCCCCGGCAGACGGACAACTCTTCCTGAGCACCACCAACTCCACCTTTGACACCCTGCTCGCCATCTACACCGGCACGCGCGTGGACCGACTCACCCCCCTCAGCTCCAACGACGATGCCCCGGTAGTCGGAGCGATCCATAGCGACCTCCTGCAGGCCGTTCGGGCGGGTGAACGCCACCTCGTTGCAGTGGACGGACTCGCAGGCGCTTCCGGCCAGATATTCCTCACCTACAGTTTCGTGCCGGCACAGATCTACACCCTCGCGGTCACGGCCTCGCCGGGCGGGACCGTCTTCCCGACCTCGGGTTTCTTCGCGAATAACTCCGTGGTGAATGTCGCTGCGGTTGCCTCGAATGGATTCAACTTCGTGACATGGACGGGCGACTCGATGTCCCTCGATAACCCGCTCAGTGTCAAAGTCACTCGGAACACCGCGATCGCGGCTGTATTCGCCCCGGCCCTCATCGCAGACACCTTCGAGACCGGCGCGCTTCGCACGAATATCGGTTGGGCCACGAACAACGCGGCGGGGATTGCCCCGTGGACGGTGCGGGCCGTCAGCAGCTCTACGACCAACGTGGCGATGGGTGGTGCCTTCCACCTCCGTTCAGGTGGGATCACGCACGGGCAGACGACGGTGCTCCGCTTGCTTGCCAATTGTCGCGCGGGTCCGGCTGCCTTCGGCTACCGCGTCAGCACCGAGGAATTCGGTCCGACTGTCGGCGACTTCTTCGAGTTCTACCTGAACGGCATCCGGCAGGTGCGCACGAATGGCGAGAGTGGCTGGCAGACGCATACGTTCACTGTGCCGGCGGGGATCAACACGCTGGAGTGGCGCTACATCCGGGACGCGTCCTCCGGCGGAAACCTCGATGCTGTGTTCCTCGACAACGTGGACGTGCCGCTCTTCGAGACAGTGGACCGCACGTTGTTTTCGGCGAGACCGCAGGTGAACACGAACTCTGTCAAGCTCGTCGGCGGCGGCGGCGTGCAGTTCCGCATTGAGGGCAAGACCAACCAGGTTTATCAGGTGCAGGCCTCCCCCGACCTAGCCAACTGGGTGACGATCTCTACGAACTATGCGCCCTACGGACTCATTCAGTTCACGGACCCGCAGGCGACCACGAACGGCAGCCGTTACTACCGGGTCATCTTGCCCTGAGCGGCGGGCGCGTTCTCCTCACTGACGGCGGGGCCTCGCGAGTGTCTCGCCGGCCTACTTTTCCCGAATCTGCAACTGATAGGGCGGGGACAAGACGCTCTCTGGCTTCGGGGAGGGGAAGGAGTTGTATTCAAAGTCCACCTTGACCTTGTAGTTCACCAGACTGTTAGTCGCCGGCACCGGAAGAAGCGTTTCCCAGCGATTCTCCATCCGTGGCGTGCGGCGCATGGGATAGCTGTTCTCGCCGACCTGCAGGTAAGGCTTGAGCGTCTCCTTCTTGAGCGCCTGCATGTTGCTGCGGAACTCAATCTCCACCGGGTAAAGCCCCTCGGGGTTTCGTGCCTGCGTGCGCGGCGAGAGCTGGGTGACCGTGGAGGTTGTCCCGCAACCGGCGAGCAACAATGTCGCCGCCAAAAATCCGCCGAGCCGCAGTGTCTTGCGCATAGTGTTCCGATTCTGGCCTGCTGACGCTCGCCCTGTAAAGTCGGTTTTGCCACTTGCGAAAACGCACTCTGCCGTTACCGTCGCGGCTTGAATTTTCGCGGCCGGACCGCTCACCCGCTGATGACCAGTCACTAATTACTTTTTCCTCTCATGGCACTTCTCAACGACAACTACCTCAAGCTCAAAGCCGGCTACCTCTTCCCCGAAATCGGCCGCCGCGTGAAAGCCTTCTGCGAGGCGAACCCCGAGGCTGCAAAGCGCCTCATCCGCTGCGGCATCGGCGACGTGACCGAACCGCTCCCGCCCGCCGTTGTCGCCGCGCTGCATAAGGCCGTGGACGAAATGGGCGTGCGCGAGACCTTCAAGGGCTACGGTCCCGAACAGGGCTACGACTGGCTTCGATCCGCCATCGCGCAGAACGACTACCGCGACCACGGTCTCGACGTGGCGGACGACGAAGTCTTCGTCAGCGACGGCTCCAAGTGCGATTGCGGCAGCATCCTCGACATCCTCGGCGGCAAAAACAAAATCGCCATCAGCGACCCCGTCTATCCCGTTTACGTGGATACAAACGTGATGGCTGGCCACACCGGCGAGGCGAATGAAGCCGGTGCCTACGCCAAGCTCGTTTACCTCCCGTGCCGCCCCAGCAACGGCTTCGTGCCCGACCCGCCCACGCGGCACGTGGACGTCATCTACCTCTGCTCGCCGAACAACCCCACCGGAGCCGTCGCCACGCGCGCGCAGCTCGAGGCGTGGGTGAAATACGCTCTGGAACACAAGGCCGTCATCCTCTTCGATGCCGCCTACGAGGCTTACATCAGCGACCCCGCCATCCCGCATTCCATCTACGAGATTCCCGGCGCGCGCGAGTGCGCCATCGAGTTCCGCAGTTGCTCGAAGAACGGCGGCTTCACCGGCGTCCGCTGCGCCTTCACCGTCGTCCCAAAAACGCTGCTGGCGCAGACGAAGACCGGCGAGTTTAAGCCCCTGCACCCGCTCTGGTCGCGCCGCATGACGACCAAGTTCAACGGCGTCTCCTACATCACCCAGCGCGGCGCGGAGGCACTCTACTCGCCCGAGGGCAAGGCGCAGGTCCGCGCGCTCATCGAGCACTACATGGGCAACGCCGCCGTCCTCCGCGCCGGCGCGAAGAAGGCTGGTTTGAAAGCCTTCGGCGGCGTCAACGCGCCCTACATCTGGGTCCGCACGCCGAAGGGCGTCACGAGTTGGCAGGCCTTCGACAAGATTCTCGGCGACGCGAACGTCGTCATCACCCCCGGCTCCGGCTTCGGCTCGAAGGGCGAAGGCTACTTCCGCATCAGCAGCTTCAACAGCCGGGCCAATGCCGAGGAAGTCGCGCGGCGTCTGCAGGAATTGAAGTGGTGAACCGCCGCACCGTCGAACGCCCATGACAAAACTACTGCGGGGCCCGCTGGTGCTTGGAGCGCTGCTCATTTCGGTCTTGGCGGCCTCGGCTGTGGATGATGGGTTCGAGGCGCTCTTCAACGGCCGCGACTTCACCGGCTGGCGCTTCTCGCTGCAAAAGACTGGTGACCCCTTGCCGGAGAACTGGAAGGTGAAGGACGGCGTCATCTACCTCACCGGCGCGATGCGGCCGCACCTCGTCACCACACGCGAGTTCGGCGACTTCGAGATGAAGTTCGAGTGGCGTGCGCTCGTGCCCAAGTTCAACGGTGGCTTCTACATCCGCAGCAAGGCCGACGCGGGCAGCAATCAAATCCGCGTGGACAAGAATTACGAGGGCGCATTCCTCGCCGGCACCCTCACCGGCGCAAAGGCCTCGCCCACCTTGCAAAAGGCCACGGGGGAATGGAACGAATGGCGCGTGCTGGTGAAAGGCTCGGCGGTCACGCTCTGGTGCAACGGCAAGCTCGCGTGGGAGGCCATTGGCCTCGCCCCGGCGCGCGGCCATATCGGGCTACAGGCCGAGGGCACGCCCATGGAGTTCCGCAATCTGCAGGTGCGCGAGTTGAAGTAGCCCCAGCCTTGCCGCGCCTTTGCACGCTGCCGTAAGCTCGCCTCCACCATGACTCCGTGAGCGCCGGCAAGAAATACATCAAGTGCAAGTGCCCCCATTGTGGCGCGGAGGTTCAGTATCCCGACTACGCGGGCGGCGGGGCGAGTTCCTGCGGCAAGTGTGGAAAGACTGTCCTGCTCCCGCGGGCGACGTCCGCTCCGCAACTCGCTCCGGTTCCCGCTGCTCCGGCGAAGCCGGTTGCCACTGCCCCGCCTGCTTCAGCAGTCGCACAAAAGCCTTCGCCTCCCTCCGCTCCAAAATTCCCGCCCGCAGGTGTCAAACGCGTTGACCCAGCCGCCATTCGGGCGACGGCTGATGGTGTGGCGCGTCCCGCTCGCGGCGCGCTGCTGCGTGTGTGCCTGTGGGTGTTGAACATCGCCATTGTCCTCGCCGTGGTGCTGGTGGTGGGCAATCACCTGAAGAATCGCCCGGCGTCGGGGGATGCGGAAAAGTCCGTGCCCCTTCCGAGCGCTCCCGAGCCCGCCGCGAAGCAAGGGCCGGCACCCGCACAGCCGACACCGTCCTCGACGGCCTCGCCCGCACCCACGTCGCCCGCTCCAGTCACGCCCAAAGGCCCCAAGCTCATCGGCGATTTGAAAATCACGCAGGTCGCGCTTGACCAGCCCAAGGGCGCGAAGGGCAGCCGCCTTGTCTACGTCACCGGCGCGTTGAAGAACGACTCCGACCACCAGCGCTTCGGCGTGCGCGTGGAGCTCGACCTACTCGATGCAGCGACCAACAAGGTGGGCACCGCGACCGACTACCGCCAGATGCTCGAACCGCGCGCGACGTGGCAATTCCGTGCCATCGTTACCGACCGGCGCGCTTCTGCGGCGAAGTTTGCTGGCGTGAAGGAGGACGAATGAACCCACGCACGACTAAGTTTACTTGCCGTGCGATCGTAAGCTGGTGTTTTCTAGTCGCAACATGATGCGCCAATCGCTCCGCCGCCCGAGGCATGCCTTCACACTCATTGAGCTGCTGGTCGTCATCGCGATCATCGCGATCCTTGCGGGAATGCTCTTGCCCGCGCTCTCCAAGGCCAAAGCCAAGGCCCACGGCATCAAGTGCGTGAACAACCTCCGGCAAATCGGCCTCGCGATGACCATCTATGCGGAAGACCACGAGGGCCGCTACGTGGATTTGAACCGCAATCAGTATACGATAAACAACGCTGGTAACTGGTGGTTCGACATCCTGACACAGGCCAAATATTTGCCCGCTTCTGTTGGGGCCAACGTTATTTGGAAATGTCCATCGGTCAAAGACGAGGACATCAATCCAGGTGGCCAATTGGGCTACGGCGTAATCGAAGGAACGATCATCCGTTACTCCACCAATAACACGACTTTGTTGCCCCAAGGTAGCCGAAGAATCACAGAAATACAGCGCACCAGCCAAGTTTGGCTGATGGGTGACACGGGTGTGCCCCAGTTGGGTCTCCCGCCTCCCTACTGCCGCTTCACGACTTGGTTTGCCGTTTGGCCCTCACCTCAATGGGCCAATTACGCCCAGGGCAACGGAGGCGGTCATCAAGTCGGTCCGCGTCATAACCTCCGCGCCAACGCACTTTTCGTTGATAACCACGTGGACCCTTGGACCTACCTGAATCTGTCCAACAACGTGGACAACATCTGGGCGACGAACAATATCTTCTGACCCGGGCGTGGTCCGCATGCGGTTGCCCTGACACCGCGCTTGCCTCCTCACCGGCAGGTTTCCATACTCCGCCCTGCTATTTAACTTATGAACGCACCCATTCGTGTTGCCATCACCGGCGCTGCCGGCCAAATCGGTTACTCCCTCCTCTTCCGCATCGCCTCCGGCGCGATGTTCGGGCCGGAACAACCCGTCATCCTCCACCTGATCGAAGTCCCCGACGAGAAGGCGCTCAAGGCTCTCGGCGGCGTCATCATGGAACTGGAAGACTGCGCGTTCCCGCTGCTCAAGGGTTGCGTGCCCACCAGCGACTTGAACGAAGGTTTTCGCGGCGTGAACTGGTCGCTGCTCGTCGGTGCCCGCCCGCGCGGCCCCGGCATGGAGCGCAAAGACTTGCTCACCGCGAATGGCAAAATCTTCACCGGTCAGGGCGCGGCCATCGCCAAGAACGCCGCGCGCGACGTCCGCACGCTGGTCGTCGGCAATCCTTGTAACACGAACTCTCTCATCGCGATGAACAGCGCCGCCGGCGTGCCGCGCGAGCAGTTCTTTGCCATGACCGCGCTCGACGAAAACCGTGCGCGCACCCAACTCGCCAAGAAGGCCGGCGTGCCCGTCGAGACCATCACCAACCTCGCCATCTGGGGCAACCACAGCTCCACGATGTATCCGGACTTCTTCAACACGAAGATTCAGAACCGCCCCGCCACCGACGTCATCGGTCACCGCGAGTGGCTGGAGAAGGATTTCATCAGCATCGTGCAGAAGCGCGGCGCAGCCATCATCGAGGCGCGCGGCCTCAGCAGCGCTGCCAGCGCCGCCAACGCGGTCGTGGACACCGTGCGCCGCCTCACCACGCCCACGGCGGCGGGCGACTGGTTCAGCGTCGCGGTCTGCTCGGACGGCAGCTACGGCATCGAGAAGGGCCTGATGTTCAGCTACCCGATTCGCACCGACGGCAAGAAGTGGGAAATCGTCCAAGGCCTGCCCGTCAACGAGTTCAGCCGCGCGAAAATCACCGCGACGGAGAACGAACTGAAGGAAGAGAAGTCCCTCGTGGCCGACTTGCTGCCGAAGGCTTAATGCTGTTTCACTCTGAAGCCGCCGGCTCGTGCCGGCGGCTTTTTCGTTTCTGCATATGAAGCGGGCCAAGCAGGCTGGCTTGCGGTTCGAGCGTTTGCGCTCTGCCACCGCGATCAAGTGGTTCACACCACTTCCACCGGGCACTGGGGAATCGCGTCGAGGAAGGCTTGGCCGTAGCGCTTGTTCAGCACGCGGTTATCCAGCACCACCACGATGCCGCTATCCGTCTTGGTGCGGATGAG
>Ga0049083_10001038_pt1 | contig 10401 bp, 16 predicted proteins | sample GreLakmeMI27MSRF_FD_66719 | JGI IMG/M metagenome (GOLD analysis project Ga0049083, IMG submission 66719) | Freshwater lentic microbial communities from great Laurentian Lakes, MI, USA - Great Lakes metaG MI27MSRF | ecosystem: Environmental > Aquatic > Freshwater > Lake | place: Great Lakes...
TGGCAACCAAACTATTGGTGGACTAAAAACATTTAGTAATGGTGTAGTTTCTAGCGTTGGAATTACTGGCACAAATATTGTTTACAATACTGGCGACCAAACTATTGGTGGAGTAAAAACTTTTCAAACTGGAGTAGTAGTTTCTGGCAACCTTCAAGTTTCTGGATCTGGTATTTTTAATTCTGTTGATTTAAATAACATAGATACTCTAAGTCTTTCTGGAGTAGATGTAATTATAACAAGTGGAAATGTAGTTTTAACAACTCCAAATTACTTTTCTACTGGATCTTTTAAGATATCTGGAGACTCAGTAGAAAAATATAATTTAATATTTTCTAAATCTTCAAGAGAGTTTGCAACTTTTAGCATAGTAGATTTTCAAAAAAGTCTAGGGTCTGTAAATCCAGTTAATGTTACAACATCTCAGCCTCATAATTTTAGAGCTGGTGATTCAGTTGTTATTACTGATATTAGAACAGCCGCTGGTAGTTGTAATGTTTCTCCATTAAACGGTACTTATACTATAAGTGATATAACTTCCTCTACAACTTTTCAATATTTAACTCCTGGAAATGAAACTTCTGCACTAGCAAGCACATCATTCTTAGAATTATTAGTAACTTGTTCAAATACTCCGACGGCTAACGCTTATAGTTATTATTCAAAATCTTCATCTTTAATAGGAAATTTTAGCTTAAATTCTAAGAATATAACTTCAGATTCTTCGTTTATAATATCAAGTGGAAATTTAACAGTTAGTGGAAGTATTATAAATAGCGGAATAGCAGATCAATTTCCAGCTTGGACAGGAGCAAGAAGATATCCTCCATTAGATTTTTTAAGTACTGCTTCAAACGTTCCTGTTACTGGAGCAGTAAATTATTTTCCTTTTTTAATCAAGAAGAATGTTGTTAATCCTGTGGCTTGTGTTGAGATGACAACCTACTTGAGCTTTGATCCAAAAATTGATATAGGTATATATTCTGGAGATTATGGTTTTCAAAATGCAAAACTAATTAGTTCTGGGTCTATAACTGGTAGCATTCTTAATACTGGAATTTATAGAACTACATTAAATGGAACTTTTAATAAAGGTCCATATATAGTTGCTTCTATGTTAAAAACTGGACAAGGGAGTAGTTTTAGAATACTTGGATCTCACGGATTTAGAGAGCATTTTGGCATAAATACTGGCTCTAGCATATTACATGGGGTAGCCAGCGTATCAGCTCTTACTAATATACTAGCTGAAACTGGAGCTTCTAATTTGCCACAAAACATAGGATCAGGAGAATGGTATTCAACCACCGCAGCCGTGATAAGCCCATTAGTATTTTTAGAATATTAATTATTAGATTTTAAAAATATATACTATTATAATAATGTGTAATATCTTATGAAAACTATGCTATCTAAAATCTTTGGCGCCAATTGGAGATCTTCCACTTCTGGAGTCGCCACAGTAATAGCAATTACTACTGGAATAGCAATTCACTCTGATCCTTCATTGGTAGCATTTCTTCCAGACGTAGCAGAAGTTTATATTATTGGAATTTCAAAATTAGTAGCAGTAGTTTCTGGTATAGTTTTTGCATTAACAGTAAAAGACTCAGCAGTTACTGGTGGAACAGTAGCTCAAACAATTGAAGCAGAAAAAAGAACTGGAGAAAATATATGAATAAATTACAATTAGCCGCAGTTGCTCTTTTGAGCGTATTTCTTGGAGCTTGTGCTACAACTCAAACTGGAAAAGTTGATGTTGCAACAAGCGTTGAAAATACTCTTCCTTACGTTAAACCTGCAGTCGTATTAGCTTGTACTGTTGTTCTAGATCAAGCCACTTCTGGCAATGATAGAATTGAAAAAGCTAAAATGATAAATAATGTAGCAGCGATTGTAGAAGCATTAACAGTCGGAACTACTCCAACTCCAGCACAACTTCAAAAAGCTCTTAATGATTATCTTCCGAGTGAAAAAACTCATTGGGCAAATTATGTTTCTGTCATCAAAGATCTTTATGCTCAACAATTTGCTAGATTAGATGGAAATGGTGCTCTTGCAGTAAAGGTACTTAATGCTATTGCTTCTGGATGTAAAGACGCAACAGCAAGTTACGTCGAGTAATATATGCCAACTGGAATATTGACAGCACTACTCTCAGTAGTATCTGGAGTATTCGCAGCAATCAATAACGTGTTCGGAGCAAAGAACACAAAAGAAATGAAAGATCGTCAAGAAGCTCAAAAAGAAGTTGACCATCAAAGTGAAATTGAAAAAGCAGTAAAGGAAAAAGATCTTGAAGAAGCTCGCAAGCATATTAGCTCTTAATTTTCTTTTTATTGGTTGCGCTACGGTGACTCCTAATAAAATACAAGATGATAAATCTTCTTATGATGCTACAACACCAAAACAATATGATAAAGATAATGGTGGATTAATTTCTTTCCTTGGAGATGATGCTCTTATTACTAATCAAGCGCGCGAACGATATAATAATTTAATTAAAATGTATAGAATCAAATTTAAAAAAGAAAAAGCGATTGATTTAAATGAAGATTCTGGAATTAAACCTTATAAAGATACCTTCGGCAATGAATTATTTTTAATTGATAGTGAACATCTTGTTTACTTTGGAGTTCTTAATAGTTGGTTAAAAGAAAAAGTCTCTCAAGATAATATTATAGACAAGACCATAGATAAAATAAATAATTAAATAAAATGGGTATTTTAAAAGTCAATTCTAGTTTAGTTAACGCTAATAAAGTTTCTGTTGAAAGAACAAATCTTGGCGGTGGAAAATTAAGCTTATCTAAGTTTAATGCTAGCAATATTTCTAATATTGCATTATGGACAAAACAAGGTAGTTTGACAAGTATAACACATTATATACCAGCTTATGTCACTTTCTATGCGAATTACGCTGGTGGAGATATAGATACAACTTTTAATGAGATCGATGAGGAATTATATCAAGGATCGCAATTTGGTTTTAATATATATTATAATCAGCAGGATGGTATGTGGTATTTAACAGATCCAGATGACAATGAGATTGCAAACAGTGAAGATTTGCTTGGTCAATGGATCACTTATGGCAGCTTAAGTGATTTTGAAGTTTCTGATTGGGATTACAACTCCGCAACGCCAGCAAACGAGGAATTTATATGGTCTGATGTTAGTGGAAAAAATAATCATCTTACCACAAGAAAAAATCCTATTAACAATGGAATATTATCTACAACAATAAAAAACTTAGAAACTAAACTCTCAAGAACTCCATTCAAAACAACTAATACTATTAACGCTTTTCTTCCTTTTACAATTTATGTAGCTCTTATAGATATTTATACAGGTACTCTCGCGCGTACTATACTTGGAATAAAAAATATTTTACATGTACAATCTTCTAGTCATAATAATTTATATCATACTTTTTCATTAAGGTATTATAATTCTGGATGGCAAACAATTTGTAGTTTTTATGTACGCAAAAACCAGTTTGCGTTCACAAGTTATGGACCAAGTATATTAAAAATATCAAGTAGTTATAGAAGTACTTCAGCATCACCAATTAGAGCTGTGACTTTAAGTTATTATAATCTTTATAGTGATTCTAATAAAACTTTGGGTTCACTTTCTGCAAATGGGACAGCATCTTTCGATACGAATTCTAGCGCGGGTAATTTATATCTTGGTAATTCGACTTTTGGCAACGGAAACCTCGCCCAGACAACCGCGTATCCCAACGGCAAGTTGTACTTAAGTGAAGTTCTTGTTTATAATAAATCTTTAAGTACTGAAGAGGACGGTACAATAAATAGATATTTACAAAGAAAATATTATGGTAAATTATTATCATGAGCTCTAGTTCATTTATTCAAAATTTTAAAATAGAAAATATCTCAGAAGAAAATATAAAAAATGTAGAAAATTATTTTAATACTATAATCCAAATTTCATCTATATTAGATTCTTCTAAAGTAAAATATGCTATTGTTGGTAGTACAGCTTTAATTTTACATTATCAAAAAATGAATAGAATTCCCAAAGATATTGATCTATTAATACAGCGCAAGGATAATGAAGCATATATAGCGTCTTTTGATCAAAATAATATACCTCAAGATCAAACCCCTTGGACAGATAGATTAAGAAGATCTCATTGGCTCTTAAATGATATTAAAATAGATGTCTGGACAACTTATTCAGAAGCTATGAAAAAACATCCTAACAAACTATATCAAGGCTCAGGATTTTTAGATGATCTAGTTATAGAAAAAGAGATAGGATCAACAATTTTTAAATATCAAAATCCAAGCGTAGTTTTAAATTTAAAAATCTTAAATAAAAGTGAAAAATCTTTAGCAGATATTGAATATTTTACTTCTAATTAAAAATTATGTTATCGAAAAAATCCTTAGATCTTATTCTCGAATTTGAAGTTGGCGGGGGCGAAAACTATTATAATAAATTTTTAAAAAATCCAGCTTGGCCAGGAGAGCAAAGCGGAGTCACAATTGGTGTTGGTTATGACCTTGGATATGTTAATAAAAGTGAATTTAGCGAAGACTGGGAAGATCTTCCTAAAGAAATCTTTGATAGATTATATAAGGTAGTTGGCATAAAAGGCATAGCAGCAAAAGATTTTATAAGAGGATTAAGAGATATTGTTATTCCTTGGGAATTATCTTTGCAAGTCTTCAATAATAAAACTGTAGCTAAATTTTGGAACTTAACAAAAGATACTTTTCCTAATTTTGATAAAATGCCAGAAGATGCAAAAGGTGGATTAGTTAGTCTTGTATTTAATAGAGGAAATGCTCTTGAAGGTGATCGTCGCCGTGAAATGAAATTAATAAGAGATGGTATGAAATTAGTATCAGTTTATGATCAAAAAGCATTAACCTTTATAGCTAATCAAATAAGAAACATGAAAAGAATATGGGCTGGAGGCAGTATTGAAAAGGGCATGAATAGGCGACGAGATGCTGAAGCTAAATTAATAGAAGATTCACTAAAAGTGTAATAAGCTTTATGAGAAAACTATTATTGATATTGCCACTATTTTTATTAATATCCTGTTCTGAACCAAATTTAGATAGTAGAGAGTTACCAACTAAATACCCAGAAATACCAACTATGGGTTCTGCTGATGATGTTAGTAAAGAATTATATAAGAGATAATAATAGGGTGTAATTAATATTATGGCAAACTTAAAAGCTAACATAAAAGAACAGTCAATAACTTTAATAAGCACAAAGTCTACCACGATTAATTTATATGTTAAAACAAGTAGTGCAAGAGTAAAGGTTTTGTCTTTTGATGGTTCGATTACTAGTTACAAAAGTTCAAGCCCATCTACATCAATTTCTATTTCATTAATTGTACCAGATTCTGGTACTTACAGTGGAAGTTCTTCAAAAACAATAAAAGTATATGGAAATACTAGAATTAAATATTTTGATTGTTCAAATAATAGCGTTACTTCTTTAAGCGTTGCATCTGCACCAGAGATAGAAACTCTTATCACATCATAATATGAATAATTTAACAGGTCTAAATCTTAGTGGTAAAACTTATCTCAAATATTTAGATTGCTCTAACAATTTAATTTCTGGTATTAATCTTAATAATTGTTCTAATATAACTGGATTGTATATGCAAAATAATAATTTGAGTGGAGAGTGTAATTTATCTGAATTCCCTAATATATCTGGCGTAAATATTAGTAATAATGAATTTACTAGAGTTATTGCATCTGGACTTCCTAATCTAAATTATCTATATGCTTCTGGAAATGATATTTCTGGAATTAATCTTTCTGGTTCTGTAAATATTAGTGGTTTAAATCTTAGCGACAATCAACTCTCTGGGAATTTAAATTTAACTGAATTTAAAAATTTAAATGAAATTAACGTTAGTAATAATTCATTATCTGGAATAAATGTTACTGGACTAGAAAAATTAATAACATTTAACGCAGATAATAATTATATAACAGGTCTAGATTTCTTTGGTACAACTAATGTGCGACTTATATCTGCTAGTGGAAATTCAATGACTGGGTATAGTAATATAATTGATAATATGACAGGTTTGGTTGCTGTTAATTTAGCTGGAAACAATTTTACAAATATAGGAACTTTATTGTATTGGTTAACTGGTTATTATGGCAGTGAAGTATTTGCTTATGGCATATTTAAATTATAGTAGAGCTACTGGGCGTTTTGCTCTTTAATTAAACAATATCCTCTTCTAGAGGGGTTACTAATTTAATATCAATAAAATAATTCTTCTGTGTAATATTAAGCATGGCAACGCATTATAATATTACTGGGTATCAAGGCGATTATATATATTTAATTTTAACTGGAAAAGATGATTCTAATAATATTATTAGTTTAAGCGGTTATGATGTAAGAGGTCAAGTTAGAGCTAGTTATGGCTCTACAGGAGTTTTATTGGATTTAAATCCTTCCATCCTAGGAAATGCTACTGGTGGAGCGATGATAATTAGTATAGATTCTAATATCTCTAAATATATTCCTGTGAGTGATCATATTTATGATATAGAAAGATATCCAATTGGAGTAACAAGTGGAAATAGTATTAAATTGATGCAAGGAAAATTTACGATTTTGCCAGAAATCACAAGATAAAATAATATTTATATAGTGTAATATCTATTATATGACTAATAAAATTGTAGATATATCAGACGAAATTTATCGCGAATTAGGCGAGCCAAGTGATCTTAGCTTAGCTAGTATAGCTTTTTGGCTAAGAACCAATATTGGCGATCTTAACATTTTAATTAATAAAAAATACTATATTATAGAAAGTACTCTAGAAATTGGCATAGTAGAAGATAGCGGAGAAACATTTACAGATCTAGAAAAGAGTATTTTTAAAATGATTTATAGCATTCATTACTACGAAAGACTTTTCCGCAACGCCCTTGGTGCAGCTAGCACAGATAGCACAATTGAAATTGATCAAAATGGATTTAGAGCAAAAAGAGTTAATAAAAATGAATTAGCAAAAACATATTCTGATCTCAGAAAACAAATTGTTAGCGAATTAGATATTCTTACTAGAAATTATAACCTTAATGAATCCCGACCACTGCAAGTAGCAGGAGACGACACAATAGAAGCCCCAAGCAGATCTTATAGTTATAGCAGAAATATAGAAAGTTTATAAACTTATGGCAAGCTTTATTTCGGCAAATGATGAAGCTTGGTTTTCTGAAGCAGCCACAACTTGGTTTGATACTTTTAAAAGACAAATAACTATTCACAAAGAGCCAATTAAAAAAATTAAAAATAATATAGATACTCAACTATTTGGTTATGGTCAACAAGGTCAAGCTAACTCTCAACAAGTAGAATATATTCCAAGAAGCGAAAATTTTTACGCTGTTGTAAAATATGGAAATAATCAAGATTTAAATTTGCTCCCAGATATTAATTCTTATGTTGCTGCTCAAAATTACGTTACAATGATTGTAGATTCTACGGCTAGAGATTATATAGCAAAAGAAAAAACAGAAAAAATTGCATTTGATGGAAAATCTTTTAATGTTATATCTAACGGAACACTAAAGTATTATTTTACAAAACAATATTATGAATTTATTATCAAGGAGATAACATAATGCCTGTGGTCATAAACAAATTAGTTTTATTAAAAGAATTAAAATCTTTTGATCTTTCTTCTTTAAAAGAGCAAGCGCTAAAGCAAGCTCAAGAAGAAATAAATAAGATCAAACAAGAACTTTTGGAAGATTACAATGATCATCCCGTCACTAAAGAACTAGAAGCTGGCGTAGATTCAGAAAATATTTCTCAAACATTAAATGGAGTTGGAAATCTAACAACTTATATAGGATTTCAAGATGGAGCTAATCCAACTGAGCCAGTGAGAGATAAATTAAAAACCGTAAGTTTGAATGCTAAAGGAAAAGTTTCTAATAGTGATTCTGATCTATCTTTTGAATTTGACGTTATTGCCCCATCAATTGAAGAAATTGAAAGTGTTGGACTTTTACCATTTGAGCAAGGAAACAGCTGGATCAAAGGAATAGAGAATGGGATATCTGGATTTGGATCATACATTTATGGCAGAATGTTCAAAAACAGTAGATCTGGAAAAGGCATACAAGCAAGAAAAACTTTTAGACAAGGGAACTTCAGGCCCGTAAGATATGTAAGTGAAATTATGAATGTGTTTTATACGAAAATTAAAAAATGAAACCACAAATTGATAATATAATAATGTCAAATATGCTTCTTTGGTTAGATAATCAAATACTATCTAAAGGCGAAGCTTTTACTAATTATTCTGGTAATTTTTATCCTGTTGATAGTTTGGTTAATGGATTTTATACTTATAGTTTACCATTTAAACAAGTTGTAGCAGATAAATCTATTAGTGGTGCTAGTTTAATGTCTGGTATATATTTAAATGGCACATATATAACTCCAGGAACTAGTGGATTTTCTGGCATTAATCCAAATGTAGGATATGCTTTCTTTTCTTCTGACCCAGCTGGTAGCGGCATAAGTGGCAATTATGCTGTTAAAGATTTTAATGTATATTTAACTAGTCTAGCTGAAGAGCAATTAATATTTGAAACAAAATTTGAAATTAATCCTAAAGTAACTCAAAATCCAACTGGAATATCTACTTCGGCATTAACTTATCCAGCTATATTTTTGAAGAATAATGGTGGTCAAAATAAACCATTTGCTTTGGGTGGTGAAGACGAAACTTTAACGCAAGTAAGAGCAATAGTAATGGCAGATAATCTGTTCTCTTTGGACGCAGTTTGTTCCATTTTAAGAGATACAGTTAGAAAAAATATGCCTTTAATATCACAGGTTAATATGCCTTTTGATAATTATGGTATAACCAAGAATAATAATTATAATTATATTAATCTTGTTTCTGGTATAGCTAATCCAAATTTAATCTATATTAAGTCTGTTAATGTTAGCAAAATCATACCTTACAGATACGAATATCAGAATAATGTTAATCCAGAAATATTTAGTGCTTTTGTGGATTTTGAACTATCAGATTTTAGATATCCGCATGCATAATTATTTTCTCTTTGCTTTAAAAACGATGTAATGTACAGTATAACTTAAGGAGAATTTTAATATGTCAAGAAAAAGAGTAATTTATCAATCAGAAGCAGTTTTTGTAGGACCAAGCGGAGGAGCTGGTAGCGTAGGCGCAGCTTATGGACAATCAAAACAATTGAACCGCGTACAAAGCGCAAACTATAGTTTTAATATCGCCAGACAAAATGTAAATCAATTTGGCCAAATCGGTGCACTTGATCAAGTTATTCTTGAAGCTCCAACAGTTAGTTTAGATTTTTCTTACTATGCAAATTCTGGCGAAAATGAAGCAAATTTAGGATTAGCTTTGGGAACAGATGGCAGTGCATCGATTCCTGCTCTTAAAAATATCCTTAGTGGTGGAGCAAGTGCTCAAGATGTTAAAAATTATTATATCGTAGTAGCTCCAGAAGGAACAGATGCGAATTTAAATCAAGCTGATGTAACTGGAAATGGAAAAGTTATTGGAATTGGAAACGCAGGATTAACTTCTTATAGTATTAATGCTGCAGTAGGAGGTTTTCCAACAGTTTCAGTTTCAGCTGAAGGCTTGAACATGAGATTTTATGACTCTACTACTGGACATACACCAGCAATTAATCCTGCAGACGGAAGTGATGCTTCTGGAATTTTTGCTATTTCTGGTTTAACAACTGGAGCTGGATTTTCAGCTTTAAGACCAGGTGATATCACAGTAACATTCTCTGGTGCAAAAGGCGTAGTAGAGGAAGATCTAAAAATTCAAGATTTTACAATTAGCTTTGACCTTGCAAGAGATCCAATTCAAAAATTAGGAAATAGATTTGCTTTCTCAAGAGAAATCACATTCCCAGTAACAGTTAGTGCAACAATTAACGCAGTACTCGGAGAATTGGAAGCAGAAAATCTCTCTACAGTAATAGCTTCAGATTGTGCAGATGCAGATCTAACAATCAGTATGTTATCTCCAAAAACTTGCGAAGGTGGCGCTCAAGCTAGAGCATTACTATATACTCTAAAAGGTGCGAAACTAACATCTCAATCATTCACAAGTTCAATCGGAGCCAATAAAACAATCTCCCTACAGTATTCAGCATTCTTGGGGGGCCCAAGTGAAACTACTAAGGGATTGTTTATCGATGCTCCAACACCGTAATATAATTAATAATTAATTGTTAATATTAAAAGCCCCGCTTCGGCGGGGTTTTTAGTGTAAAGATATATAGGTAAAAGTTCGGTAAAAAAGGTATAAGTTATGCAAAATGATAATAAAGTAAAAGATTACGTATCTTT
>Ga0049083_10001045_pt1 | contig 10370 bp, 10 predicted proteins | sample GreLakmeMI27MSRF_FD_66719 | JGI IMG/M metagenome (GOLD analysis project Ga0049083, IMG submission 66719) | Freshwater lentic microbial communities from great Laurentian Lakes, MI, USA - Great Lakes metaG MI27MSRF | ecosystem: Environmental > Aquatic > Freshwater > Lake | place: Great Lakes...
CGGATTTCGAAACAGTTTGGAATGAGCGAGCGCCATTGCATTGGGATGTAACCGATCCAGTGCCAGCGGCTCAAGCAGTAGTTGCGCTACTTTCACCTTGGTTTCCAAAAACAACTGCGGAGATCATCCACGTTGATGGTGGATTACATGGAATGGGCGCGTAGTTACGCTCAATTTCGGGTTTACCGGTTCTTCCGATAACCTTTGCCTCGTTCGGTTCTTGAAACCGATGCCAAGTGGAGCTGCCGCTCCCACCTTCGTCGCCACTACTAAGTGAGCGAGCTGGTCAAGGAAGATCGCAGAATTTATGCGGTCATGAGCACTTATGTGCGCATTGCGGCAAAACTACTTTCATTCAATTCAAGAGCTTAACAATTCGCTCTAAATTTTTCATGAAAGGGAGTAATTATCAGCACTGAACCACGTATCAATGATCGAATCCGGGAATCGGAAGTTCGTCTCATTGGAGCATCTGGCGAACAAGTCGGAGTTATCGATATCGATAGCGCACTTCGGATGGCCGAAGAAATCGGACTTGATCTCGTTGAGATTGCTGCAGAGGCAACACCACCTGTCTGCAAAATTATGGATTTCGGAAAATACAAATACGAAATCGCGCAGAAAGCCCGCGAAGCTCGACAGAACCAGACCCACATTGTGGTTAAGGAGATGCGTATGAGACCAAATATTGAGAGCCACGATTATGAAACCAAACGGAATCATATTGAAAAGTTCTTAAAAGGCGGCGACAAAGTGAAGGTAACTATTCAATTCCGTGGCAGAGAACAGAGTCGACCAGAGCTAGGTTACAAATTACTACAACGTCTTGCAAAAGATGTTGTGGAGATTGCATTCGTTGAATTTGCACCAAAGCAAGAAGGACGAAGCATGACTATGGTTCTGGGCCCGGTAAAACGTAAGAGCGATGCGTTAGCTGAAGCTAAGAAAGCGAAGAAAGCAGCCGAAAAAGCTGCTGCTTCGCAACAACTTTAAAACGATCTAAATTTCAAAGCTAAATAAAACGGAGGAATGAAATGCCTAAGATGAAATCACATAGTGGCGCGAAGAAGACTTTCCGCGTTACTGGTACCGGAAAGATCATGCACGAGCGTGCCGGAAAGCGTCACCTCCTTGAGCGTAAATCATCACGCCACACACGTCGCCTCACTAATGATGCGGCTGCTAGCAAACCAAATACTTTTTCTGCGAAACGCCTATTGGGCTTGAAGTAGTCGAAATCATCGGTCCGAAATAAATTTAAGAAATTAGAAGAGGAGAAATAAAATGGCAAGAGTTAAACGTGGTGTACATGCAGCGAAGAAGCGTCGTACTACTCTCGAACGCGCAAGTGGCTACCGTGGCCAACGCTCCCGGCTTTTCACAAAAGCGAAAGAGCAAGTCACGCACTCTATGGTGTATGCATTCAACGACCGTAAAGATAAAAAAGGCGATTTCCGCCAACTTTGGATTACTCGTATTAATGCCGCTTCACGTGCAAACGGTCTGACATATAACCGTTTCATGCAAGGTCTTAAAGCCGCTGGCGTGGAAGTTGACCGTCGCGTACTTTCAGATCTAGCAACTAACGATCCAAAAGCATTTGCTAATTTGGTCGAAGTTGCACGTAAAAATGTAAAAGTTTCCTAATCTAAAATGATTACGAGCCTTCATTCGCCGCATGTTGAGCGAGTGAAGGCTCTTTTAGGTTCTAGGGGAGTCAAAGAGCGAAAAGCTGAATCAAAATTTATTGCAGAAGGTTTGCAATCAATTCGCGAAGCAATCAATTTTGGAGATCCTAAGTTAGACACTTTATATTTAACAGAATCAGGTAGAGCGAAGCTAGAAGATGAAAATCTCTTAACTAGTGCGATCCTTGGCAAAACTGTCGAAGTTTCTGATGAAGTTATGCGGGCGATGGCAGATACTGTTACACCACAAGGGATATTGGCTCTTTGCGATATATCCAAACACAATTTCCCAAATTTCATTTCAAAACAACCGCTTCGGATTGCCTATTTTTGGCAGATTCAAGATCCAGGCAATGCTGGCGCTGTAATCCGTACTGCCGATGCATTTGGATTTAATGCCATCGTTTTCTCGGACCAATGTGTAGATGTTTATTCGCCAAAAGTTGTTAGAGCATCGGCAGGATCGCTTTGGCATATTCCAGTTTTTGAAGATGTTCCAATTTCGGAACTTAAGGAACTTGCTGAAAAGAATGGAATTCAGATCTTTGGTACGGACGGAAATAGCGATCTTCCATTGCCGGAAGCGTTACTAAAATTGAATAAGAAACCATCAATCTGGGTTTTTGGGAATGAAGCCCGTGGACTACCAAGTGAAGTTTCAGCAGATTTGAATTTAGTCACAATACCCATGGAAGGGCGAGCCGAAAGCTTGAATTTGGCAGCAGCCGCCACCGTTGTGATGTACGAAGTTTCGCAAGCAACCAAGCTTTAATCCGCGATTAAATAACGCATCTCCCGCTACTCACTTAGTAGACTTCCTTCGTGTCATTAACCGTAGCTTCTATCGAGAGTGATAAGAAAGCAGCCCTCAGCGCGCTTTTAAACGCAGGGAATCTCGATGATTTGAAAGCGGCCCGGTTGGCTCACGTTGGTGATAAGTCGCCGTTAGCGAAAGCAAACCAAGCGCTTGGATCTTTACCTGGGAGTGAACGAGCCGAATTTGGCAAAGTGATTGGCGCAGCACGTGCTGAAGTTAATGCAGTATACGTAGAGCGTGAAGAATTTCTAATCGGCGAGCGGGATAGCAACATCTTATTGGCGGAACGGGTTGATGTTTCACTTCCTACAAAACGTGGAAGTGTAGGCGGGTTGCATCCTCTTACAATCCTCACCAACGAAATTTCCGATTTATTCGTCGGGCTTGGTTACACCATTGCAGAAGGTCCCGAACTTGAATCGGGTTGGTTAAATTTTGATGCGCTAAATATTCCAGCTGATCATCCAGCAAGAACCATGCAAGATACTTTTTTTGTGGAGCCGCTAGATTCAGGTTTAGTGATGCGAACTCATACTTCGCCAGTTCAGATTCGTACAATGTTGGATCGAAAGCCGCCAATATATGTAATCTGTCCAGGTCGCACTTATCGCGCTGATGAATTAGATGCCACCCACACACCGGTTTTTAATCAAGTTGAGGGGCTAGTTATTGATAAAGGAATAACCATGGCCCATTTGAAGGGCACGCTTGATTTTTTTGCCGCAAAAATGTTTGGCCCAGATGTCACAACTAGAATTCGACCATCTTTCTTTCCATTCACTGAACCAAGCGCTGAAGTTGATTTCTTCTATCGTGGTCGCTGGATTGAATGGGGCGGCTGCGGCATGGTTAATCCAAAAGTTTTACAGGCATGTGGCATCGATACCGATGAGTACTCTGGCTTTGCATTTGGAATGGGGCTAGAACGAACTCTTATGGTTCGCCACGGTATTGCTGATATGCATGACATAGTTGAGGGCGATATTAGATTTTCTCAAGCTTTTGGTACGGGTACCCGATGAAGCTCCCATTATCTTGGCTCGCCGAATTCGTTGAAATTCCAAAAAACGTGAACATTGCTGCAATTGCGGAGCAATTCGTTCAGGTTGGTTTTGAAGTTGAGTCGATAGAAAATGCTGCTGAAAATATAAAAGGTCCACTAGTAATTGGCACGGTTATCGCAATTGAAGAACTGAAGGATCATAAAAAACCAATTCGGTATGTTGAATTAGATTGCGCAGAAAAAGAGCATCGGTTTGTAATTTGTGGCGCTACTAATTTTTTTGTCGGCGATAAAGTTGTTGTGGCGTTACCTGGCGCTTCGCTTCCTGGAGATTTTGCAATCGCAGCTCGAGAAACATATGGAAAGACTAGCAATGGCATGATTTGTTCTTCGCGCGAGCTTGGCTTAAGCGAAGATCACAGTGGGATTATCGTTGTAAACGATTCTGCTTTAAAAAATGGTGACGATGCCATAGCAGCGCTTGGAATTGATGATCCAATTATTGATATCGCAGTGAACCCAGATCGAGGCTATGCACTTTCAATTCGTGGAGCCGCGCGAGAGTTAGCTAGCGCTTTAAAGGTTTCGTTTAGAGATCCGGCCGATTCTTCTTTACCCAGTAATTTAAAGATTCAAGGAAGTAGTAAACCAATTGCAGTTGTTATCGATGAATCAAATGGTGCGGACTTAATTGTACTGCGAACTTTAGAGAGCGTTAATCCAAATAATCCTTCACCGGTTTGGATGCAACGCCGAATCCAAAAATGTGGGATGCGTTCGATTTCGGTTGCGGTAGATATTACCAATTACGTAATGCTTGAACTCGGTCAACCACTGCATGCTTTTGACTCTGATAAAATATCTGGAAAAATTCATGTGCAAAGTGCCGGGAAATTTTCTAAGATTAAAACTCTAGATGGCGTAGAACGGAATTTGAATAAAGACGATTTATTAATTACCGATGATAAAAATGCACTTGCAATTGCAGGAACTATGGGTGGGCTCGATTCAGAAGTAACAGCTGAAACCAAGAGAATAACTATTGAAGCCGCTCATTTTTCAGCGTTGGCGGTAGCTAAGAATTCGCGGCACCATATTCTCTCGTCTGAGGCGTCAAGAAGATTTGAACGCGGAGTTGATCCTGCACTGGCTGAAATCGCATCAGCGAGAGCGGCTCAGTTATTAATTGAATTGACTGGCGCTCAGTATGTTGGCGTGGAATCAGATGGCGCAATGAAAAGTACGCCAACGATTCCATTAATTCCTGCAAATATTGCAACGCTAATTGGTTACGGCTATACCGATGCCCAAGTAGCAGCAGCTTTAGAATCAGTTGGCTGCTTGGTTAATCAATCAAGTAAATCATCAACTTGGGCAATTACACCGCCTAGCTGGAGACCTGATTTGCAAAATACTGCAGATTTAGCCGAAGAAGTTGCACGTCGATACGGATATCAATTGATTCCATCATTGCTGCCACCTATCAGAACTACCGGAGAATCCGGATTGAACTTGGCGCAGAAACGTAAGCGCGCAATTGCAATCAAGTTAGCAAATCTAGGATTAACTGAAGTGCAAACTTATCCTTTTGTAAGCGCTGAGATTATGAAATTGCTTGGATTCACTGGTGATCGAGCAAAGACATTCAAAATCGCAAATCCTATGTCTGAAGAAACGCCATTCTTGCGTACGCACCTGACTCCTGGACTTTTATTAACTGCCCAACGAAATATAAATCGCGGAGCCAAGAGCATTGCAATTTTTGAATTAGGATCAATTTTTCGAAACTTAACTGAGTTGAAACCACAAGCAGTAATTGGAACGGATAAAAGACCAACTGGCGCCGTAATCTCAGAAATTTATAATTCGGTACCAAAACAACCATTACATGCAGGCGGCATTCTTGGTGGCAAAATTGAAAACGCTGGTTGGTGGGGTAAAGGCAGAGCCGTTTCATGGAGCGATGCTGTTGATATGGCAGCAACGTTGCTTGACGAAATGGGCGCAACTTACAAAGTTGCGAATACTGAATTAGCGCCTTGGCATCCCGGTCGATGTGCCGAATTTCAAATAGACGGTAAGCCGGTAGCTCATGCGGGCGAATTACACCCGAGAATAATTTCGGAATTAGGATTGCCGGAGCGAACTTCAGCTTTTGTAGTTGTGCTAGACGCAGTGCCATTCCGGGAACAAGTTTCTGCTCCTAAAGTTTGGACCATGCCTGCAGCAATTCAAGATATTTCGCTTATAGTTGCGGAAACAGTTAGCTCCGCAGATGTTTCAGAGGCGTTAAAAACTGGAGCTGGTGATTTATTAGAGTCCATCACGCTTTTTGATCGGTATGACCAAGTTGGCGAAGGGAAAATCTCGCTAGCTTTCACTTTAGTTTTCCGAGCAGAAGATCGCACCCTAACGGCAGAAGAGGTCTCATTGCTCCGCGAATCCGCTGGAAGCGCAGCAGTCAAAGCATGTGGAGCTGTAATCCGTACTGCATAATTATGCACGGTTTTGTATATTTATACATGTAATGTTACGCTCATGCCATGAAAACAGGAGTAGTAGGGGCTAGCGGATATGCAGGTGGCGAATTGTTACGCCTACTTTCAATGCACCCTAATTTCGAACTTTTCTATATCGCGGCCGGCTCTAATGCGGGGGAGCCGATTACTAATGTGCATCCGCAATTAACTCAGTTTAGCGGTAGAAATTTTGCGGTAACTGAAATCTCGAAAATCAACGAATGTGATGTAGTTTTTCTGGCACTGCCACATGGTGAATCCGCAAAATTGATTGCGCAAATCAGTGATACCGTAAAAATCATAGATTTAGGTGCAGATTTCAGATTGGCTAGTAAAGCGTCGTGGGAAAAATACTACGGTGGTACATACGCTGGTTCTTGGCAATACGGTTTGCCGGAACTTCTCAATATTGATGCGAAGAGCAATCGGATATCAAATCCTGGTTGTTACGCCACGGCTATTGCGCTAGCAGCTGCGCCTGCAGTTCAAAATTCGTTGATCGCGCAAGAAGACATTGTTGTAGTGGCTGCTTCTGGCACCACTGGCGCAGGTAGAAATGCAAAAATTAACCTGATAGCCAGCGAAGTGATGAATTCACTTACCTCATATAAATTTGGTGGAATCCATCAGCACACTCCGGAAATCGAAGAAACGTTGAGTAAACTTTCGGAAAATTCAAATGTAAAAATATCATTCACGCCAATTTTGGCCCCTATGCCAAGAGGAATACTGGCCACAGTTACAGCAAAGCTAAATAAAAATATCTCGCAATTGGAAATCAGTAAAATTTACAGTGATTTCTATGCAACCGCGAAATTCGTACATCTTTTACCAAACGGACAGATGCCACAAACAAATTCGGTACTTGGTTCAAATAGTGCACATATACAAGTAGCTATCGATATTCATACGAACCGATTAGTCATTTCAATTGCAATTGATAATTTGGGTAAAGGTGCAGCTGGTCAAGCAATTCAAAATGCCAACATAATTTCTGGTTTACCGGAGGAAACAGGTTTAGTTTCGATTGGAATTGGCTCATGAATTTCCCTTCTGGATTTAGTGGCGCCGGAGTTAGCGCTGGTTTGAAAAGTAATGACGCTAAAGATTTAACGGTAATTGTTAACGAAGGTCCGCAGTATTTCGGGACTGCGGTATTTACGACCAACAAAATTGTGGCTGCGCCAGTTACTTGGAGTATGGAAGTTGTAAGAGATAACGAAGTAAAAGCGGTAATTCTTAATAGCGGAGGTGCGAATGCATGCACTGGTCCCGATGGTTTTGTAGATACGCATAAGACCGCCGAACATGTGGCTGAACTTTTAAGTATCTCAGCAAGCGATGTTGTGGTTTGTTCGACTGGATTAATTGGGGTGCGACTTTTAATGGATAAGTTGTTAAATGGGGCTAGTGCAGCAATCGCCAACCTTTCAAATGCCAGCCTCATAGATTGTGCAACTGGAATTATGACAACTGATTCCAAACCGAAAATTTCCACTTCTGAAATCTCCGGGACCACGTTTACGGGAATTGCAAAAGGGGCTGGCATGCTTGCACCTTCGTTAGCGACCATGCTTTCAGTTATTATGACTGATGCGATAGTTGATGAATATTCAGCAAAATTAATTTTTAAAAAAATAGTAGATCGAACCTTCAACCGAATCGATTCTGATGGTTGTACCTCCACAAATGACACCGTGCTCTTTTTAGCCTCCGGTGCTTCGGGGGTGTCGCTACCGGATGCCCAACTTGAATCCGCTTTACAAAAAATATGTAGTGAACTTTCTTTCCAATTAATTGCCGATGCCGAAGGTCATTCCAAAATAGTTTCCATTACAACAATTAACGCCTTATCGGAATCTGATGCAGTAGCGGTGGGTCGAGCTTGTGCCAGAAACAACCTATTGAAATGCGCATTACATGGGGAAGATCCAAATTGGGGAAGAATTCTCGCCGCAATTGGTACTACTTCTGCAACGTTTGATCCTTATCGAATTGATGTGAATCTAAATGGGGTGCAAGTTTGCACCGATAGCTCCCCTGGAGCAGATCGTGATTTGGTGGACATGTCTGGTGAAATTATCGAGATAGTGATTGATTTGAATATGGGCAGTGAGAGCGCAACCATTATGACAAATGATTTGACTGCGATGTATGTGCACGAGAATTCAGCGTATGCGACATGATGGTTATTAAATATGGCGGACATGCAATGGATTTAGCCAACACCGAAACTGGCAATTGGCTCTTCGAGATAAAAAAACTTCATGCTCTTGGAGAGCGATTTGTGATTGTGCATGGTGGTGGACCGATGATCGATGCCGAAATATCTGCACGTGGCTTAGCGAAAGAAGTAGTCGGAGGCTATCGCGTCACTTCGCCAGAGATTTTTGCAGTTGTTGAAGAAGTGCTCTCTGGACATGTGTTACGAGAAATCGTGAAATTGTTTAGAAGTAATGGGTTGCCCGCAGTTGGGCTCAGCGGTAAAAGTCAGGCGTTACTGGATGTTGTTCCTAAATTAGTCCTAGTAAACGGCGAAATGAAAAGCATTGGCCAAGTTGGCGAAGTTGTTGGTGTTAATCCCGAGATCCTAATTTCATTGATGAACGCTGGCTTCATTCCAATAGTTTCTCCGGTATCGGAAACTCGAGATGGCGTTGGCATGAATGTAAACGCTGATATTGCAGCGGGTGCTATTGCTGGTTCGTTATCTGCAGACGCCACAATTTTCATGACCGACGTTCCTGGAATTTATCGGAATTGGCCCGATAAAAGTTCTTTGATTTCTGCGATAACCGTTTCAGCGCTAACTGAAATTGCCGCAACATTTGAAAGCGGTATGGCTCCTAAGGTTGCAGCTTGTATAAACGCGATAAATTCAGGTGCAAAATCAGCTCGAATTATCGATGGCAAGAGCGATGCTGCTTTCATCGCAGCGCTTTCTCACTCTGGTGGAACGTTGGTGACAGCATGAGGAAGCCACGCAAATTTGGAAATTCATTAGCGCAAGCAACTTGGAACAAAACGTTCCAACCAAATTATGGAACTCCACCTATCTCTTTAGTAAAAGGTAAAGGCGCAATTGTTTACGATGCGGACGGCAAGAAGTATTTAGATTTTCTTGGCGGGATAGCCACAAACCTACTGGGCCACGCGCATCCCGCAATAATCAAAGCCGTTACAAAACAGATTTCAACACTGAGTCACGTAAGCAATTTCTATATGCATCCGCAGGTTTTGCAATTGGCGCAATCGTTACAGAAAATGACGGGGGATAAGAACTCCAAAGTATTTTTCTGCAATTCTGGCGCAGAAGCGAATGAAGCAGCAATTAAGCTTTCGCGTTTGACCGGCCGTACCAATATTGTGGCGGCACACGGCGCTTTTCACGGCCGAACGATGGGGGCTATTTCACTCACTGGCCAACCAGCTAAACGGGATCCATTTAAACCGTTGCTCCGTAAAATAAAACATGTTAATTATGGCGATATAGCGGCGCTGCGTCGCGCCGTAACCAGTAAAACCGCAATGGTTATTTTAGAACCAATTATGGGCGAAGCCGGTGTAGTTGTTCCTCCTAAAGGGTATTTGAAAGCTGCTCGCGAAATATGCGATAAAACTGGTGCGCTACTCGTGATTGATGCAGTTCAAACCGGGATGGGCAGAACCGGAACCTGGTTCGGCTACGAAAATGAGGAAATAACTCCAGATGTAATAACTATTGCAAAGGGTTTGGGTGGCGGTTTACCGCTCGGTGCCATGATTGCATTGGGACGTTCTAGCAATTTATTTAAACCCGGAGATCACGGTTCAACTTTTGGTGGGAATCCGGTTGCATGCGCGGCTGCTAACGCGACTATCAATGTAATTCAATCTAAAGGTTTGTTAAAAAGCAATGTCGTACTTGGTAATTTATTAAAAAGCGAGTTAACAAAAATTTCGGGGATCTCGGAAGTTCGTGGGCGTGGATTATTAATCGGGATTGTTCTTAAAACTGCAAATGCTAAAGCGTTAGCAGCTGATTTACTCAACAACGGAGTGCTAGTTAATGCAACCAGCGATGAAGTAATTAGAATCGCACCAGCTCTTATTATTACAAAGAAGAATGTGATGGATTTTGTAGCAGCGTTCCGAAAATCGTTAGGTGTGTTAAATGGTTAAAAGTGCGAAACAAAGAATTTCGGCTAGTGGCCGGAGAGCGATGGCGATTGAATTTATTGCAGCTGGCAAAGTACATTCACAAACAGATTTAGTTGATTTGCTGGCTGATGCTGGCGTTAAAGTAACGCAAGCAACGGCAAGCAGGGATTTAGATGAAGTTGGTGCAATCCGAGCGAAAACGG
>Ga0049083_10001047_pt1 | contig 10358 bp, 4 predicted proteins | sample GreLakmeMI27MSRF_FD_66719 | JGI IMG/M metagenome (GOLD analysis project Ga0049083, IMG submission 66719) | Freshwater lentic microbial communities from great Laurentian Lakes, MI, USA - Great Lakes metaG MI27MSRF | ecosystem: Environmental > Aquatic > Freshwater > Lake | place: Great Lakes...
GGGGGGGGGGGGGTAGATTAAGGTTAACCTTGAGCGACCCGGGTGCCGGGGGGTCCTCTACGCGCCTGGAACACCAGGATGCCGCCGCACAGGAGGCCCAGGCTGGAGAAGAAGACGTCGTAGTCTCTGGAGACCTCCGGGCGCACGGTTCTCACCTGGAAAAGCGCGGCGGGGGCTGCCTGGGTTAACCGCCGCGCCCGGTGCCGGCTTCCGGGTGCCGGGTGCTGCGCGCCTGGTAGAGCGCCACGCCGGAGCCCACCAGGAACAGGCCCAACAGCGTGCCCGGCCCAAAGTCCACGTTCACCAGCGCCACCGCCGCGCGAGGCGCCGCAGCGCGCCGGCGGGACGCGCCGCGCCGGAGAGGCAGCGCGGCGGAGGCGCAGGGCAGGGCGCGCGGGAGCTGTGCGGGAGGCGTGAGGAGGGGCAGTGCAGTGACGGAGCGCGGAACCCTTTCCGCGTGAGCTGTCCACACAGGGCGCTGCAGCCAGATAGCTCACACGCACGCGGCCGGGTGCGCACCGTGACGGCATGCGCTGCGAAGACGCACCAGCGCGGCTGCGAGGCGGCAGAGTGGGGTGCGTGAGCGCGGGCCCAAGTGGCGGCTCGCAGCGCAACACAAGTGATAGTAGTGGGCACGCACCGCAGGGCCCACGCTGGACACACGCACACCGCGTTGCCCACTTGCCAGCGCAGGCAGTGCAGGCGCGCAGGCGCGCAGGCGGAGCATTGCAACCGCCGTATCACGGTCACCTTGTGCCTGCTCCGAGACTAGGGCGCTCAACAGACACGGAGGATTGCGCCGGCGAGGAGGCCCGGTGTGGCGCTGGCTGTTCGACAGTGATACTCGAACAGCTGTCGTACGACAGTCACTGCTGTGCGCTGTGCTTGGCTTTCGAGCTCTCCAGCCATGGCCAAGCTGAAGGCTGAGCCCGCGGCCGAACCGCGTCGCTCTGCGCGCTCGGCAGGCGCGGCTGCACCCGCCGCAGCGCCTGCGGCAGCGCCTGCGAGCAAGGGTAAGAAGGCCAAGTCCAAGGCGAAGGCGGCCCTTCCCACGCCTGCGGCCGACTCTGAGGGCGAGGAGGTGCCCCGCCTGCAGCTCCTGGAGGAGCGCGGTGAGGAGCAGGAGGATGAGGAGGGAGGAGACGACACCGCCTCGGACGGCGAGGTTGACGCAGCCAGCGCAGCACCCTTCGGCCACGCCTTCCGTGCGGCACTGCTGGCTGGTGGCGACCGTGCGGAGGACGCGGCTCCGGAAGCTCGCAGATCGGGCGGCCGCGCGCGGCGCCGCGCAGCAGCGCAGACGCAGGCGGCGCTGGCGGCGGCCGCCCCAGCCCCCTCTGTGCCCCGCCGCGCGCGCGACGGCGCGCCGGTGCCCGCCCACTCCCTGCGCGCGGACGCCGCCTTCTGCGAGGACGCGGGCAGCGACAGCTCCGAGGATGAGCGTGCGCCTCGCAACACCGTTGGCAACGTCCCCATGGCCTGGTACAACCAGGAGGCCCACGTGGGCTACGACCTGGAGGGCGCCAAGCTGCTGCGTCGCGGGCAGGTTGGCCAGTCCGGCGGCGGTGACGCGTTGGACGCGCTGCTCGCTCGCGCGGACAGCAGCAAGGCGTGGCGCACAATCTACGACCCCGTGAACGACGAGACCTACACGCTCACCGCGGAGGAGGTTGCGCTCATCCAGCGCATCCGCAGCGGCGAGACGCCGCACCAGGACGTTGAGGCGTACGCGCCGTATTTGGACTGGGCCGACTTTGACGGCGAGTTGGGCACCGGAAACGTGCGCCATCCCATGAGCAGCGCCCCCGAGCCCAAGCGGCGCTTCATCCCCTCAAAGTGGGAGGCCAAGAAGGTTGTGAAGCTCATCCGCGCACTGCGACGGGGCTGGATCAAGCCGCAAGAGCAGCGAGACGCTGAGGCGGCGGCAAAGGCGGCGGCGCCGCTGCCCTACCTGCTGTGGGACGAGGCTGCTGACGGGGCTGCGGGCGGCAAGACGGGCGCCGGTCTGTCTCGCATTGCGCCGCCGCAGGAGCGTCTGCCCGGCCACGAGGAGTCGTACAACCCGCCGTTGGAGTACATCCCCACGGAGGAGGAGAAGGCGAAGATGGCGGAGCAGCAGGAGTACACTGGTCGCTCGGTGTTTGTGCCGCAGCGTTTCGACTCCATGCGGGCGGTGCCCGCCTACGCCCGCTACGTTCGCGAGCGCTTCGACCGCTGCCTGGACCTGTACCTGTGCCCGCGCGTGGCGCGCACGCGGCTAAACGTGGACCCGCAGAGCCTGCTGCCGCAGCTGCCTAAGCCGCGGGAGCTCAAGCCCTACCCCAGCACGTGCGGGCTCACCTTCCGAGGCCACGCGGGCGCCATCAAGAGCGTCTCCATCGACGCATCGGGCTGCTGGCTGGCCACGGGCGGCGTGGACTGCCGCGTGCGCGTGTGGGAGCTCTCCAGCGGGCGCTGCGTGGGCACCATCGTGTGCGACGGCTGCGTCAGTGCCGTGGCCTGGTGCCCCAGCAAGCACACGCGCGTGCTGGCGGCGGCGGCGGGCACGCGGGTGCTGCTGCTGGACTGCAGCGCGCACACGGGGGGGCCGGAGAGTGCGCAGCCGGGTGGTCCCTTCCGCGACGTGGCGTGGGCGCCCTCAGGCGAGTCCGCGGCGCCCTGGTCGCGCGCCGGGGACGGCGGCGCGTCCGTGCAGCTGCCCCTGGCGGCCAGCAAGCTCGCCTGGCACTGGCAGGGGGACTACCTGGCTTCGGTGGCGCCCACCGGCGCCTCCTCCGCCGTGCTCATCCACCAGCTGAGCAAGGGCGCCACGCAGAGCCTGTTCAAGCGCAACAAGGGCCGCGTGGCGGACGCGGCGTTCCACCCCTCTCGGCCGCTGCTGTTCCTGGCCACGCAGCGCCACGTGTTCGTCTACAACCTCGCCTCCCAGTCGCTGGCCAAGAAGCTCCAGGTGGGCGGGGGGCCCCTCTCATCCCTGTCCGTGCACCCGCGGGGGGACAACCTGCTGGTTGCCTCAGCCGACAAAAAGGTGGCCTGGTTCGACTTGGACCTGGGCGCGCGCCCCTACAAAACCTTCGCCTCCCACGCAACCGGCGTCAGCAGCGTCGCCTTCCACCCGCGCTATCCGCTGTTCGCCTCCGGCGGAGAGGACGGCTGCGCCCATGTGTTCCACGGGCGCGTGTACGAGGACCTCAACACCAATGCGCTCATCGTGCCCCTCAAAGTCCTCAAGGCGCACCAGGTGGTTGCCCACGCGGGAGTGCAGGCGCTCGCCTGGCACGGGCAGCAGCCGTGGCTGGTGACGGGCGGCGCAGACGGCCTGGCGCAGCTCTGGGTGAACCTGTGAGGCAGCCAGAGTGTGTGTCATTGCGAGCTGCGCGAGTATTTGTGCGTCTGTGTGTGTCACGCGGGCGAAGTGGGCGCGCTGCTGGCGGCCGTGGGTCCAGTCAGGCGAAGCAGCTCTGCGAACGCCGCGTCCACCGTGCGCTTCGCGCTCTGCACGTGCCCCGTGGCTCGCAGCAGCGCGGTGGTGGAGGAGCGCAGCTGGGACAGCGCTTTCTCTGCGCAGCCTCGGCGGGAGCAGGGGCTGGGTTAGCGCTTGCCGCCTCCGCGTTGCAGGCTGCAAGTAACCGTGCACGCACCGTTCTTGGACTTGCCCGCGGCGCGCACTTTGCGCTCCACCACCTCTAGGCGCGCGGCTGCGCGCCCACGGGTGAAGGCGAGTGTCAAGTGTCGGCGCGGCAAGTGGGGTGGCAGAGGGGCAAGCGCCACACACCAAGCTTCAGTTGGTTCTGAGTCAACGGCACGCGTCGCACCGGCGCGCGTGACTCGCCGGAAGGGCCCGCGTGAGGCGCCTCTCCGGCTTTGGCCTCTCGCCCGCTCACCCCGCCCGCCCCCTCACTGGCCCCGGGCTCCTGCACCTCGTCGCCCTCTGATCCCGCGTCGCTGTACACGCTCTCCTGCGCGCACGCTCGTCGCGTCAGCCCGCCGCGGCCAGCACTGTGCGCGCTGGAGCTCACACCTCATCGTCCTCGCCTTCAACTACCGCGCCATCGGCCATCTCAGCCTCTCAAGGGACGCTGAGGGCACACACAGACCCAGCGGCGCAAAGAAAGGCTCAGCAGCGCGCAGAGCACACCTCCATTTGCGGCGACGTTGTTCAACCGGATGTATGCCAGTATGCGGATTGCCGCATATAGTATCCTGATGACGTGGCACGACGGTGGCACAAAACGCTTCGCCTCCGTCGTAGCATCATGTCGGGTGTTGCGCTGACGGGCATTTTAGAGAAGATCACCAGCCATGACAAAGGCGCGCAACGTCGCGCATCGCTGCTTGCGTCTCTTCGCGCTGACGCCTTGGCGCACAGACTTCCGGTTCATGGCCACCTCTGACCTGCTGAACGAGCTTCAGAAGGAGAGCTTCAAGGTGGACCCGGACAACGAGAAGCGGATCTGCGCGGTGCGTGTGCACTGCAACGGCGCTCTGGCAGTCTGCTCTGCTAGTGGCACTGAATGCCACTTCCGGTCCGCGCGCAGGCTGTGCTGAAGCAGCTGGAGGACGTGTCTCCGGACATCCAGGGTCTGGCTGTGAAGTGGTGCGCCGCGGAGTCCTCTGTTGCTTCAAGGCGGTAACCCTGGCGTCGGTTCTGACGCGACCCGTGCACGCGCCCAGCTTGGGCCCCGTGCTGCGCCGCAGCTGCGACGCGCGCGTGGAGGAGCTTGTGGACGGTCTGTTCGCCAAGCTGAGCTGCGGCAAGGCGAAGGAGGCTGCCACGCGGGAGCTGGGCGTGCTGGGCCTCAAGGCGCTCACCCTGGGCGCCTCGCACGGCACGCAGCACGCCGCCGCGCTGGTGCGCCGCATGGGGCCGCTGCTGTGCTCGCTGGCGGCGGCGGCGGCGGGCACCTCGGGCAGCTCCTCGACTTCTGCGCCCCCTGCCGAGGTAGCGCAGGACGCGCTGGACGTGCTGGCGCAGTTGCTGGGCCGCTTCGGCGCCCTCTTCGCGCAGGCGCAGCAGGAGGAGCTGCGCTGCGCGCTGTTGGCGCTGGTGGAGCGGGGCTCGCCTGGCGTGCGCAAGCGCGCTGTCGCCTGCGTGGCCGTGCTCGCCCCTTACCTGCCCGCCGCCTCCCTCTCCGCCACCGCCGGCGCCCTGCTGAGCTCTCTGGCGGAGCCGGGCGCGCTCGCGGAGCTTGCGCGCGCGCGAGTCGCAGCGTCTGGCGCGCTGCTGCGCACCGCCGCGCACCGCCTGGACCCGCAGCAGCTGCAGCAGCTGCTGCCCGTCCTGGCGAATGCCTGCGCCTGCGCGCCCGACGGAGACGCGGAGATGCGCGAGCTGGCGCTCCACGCGCTGGAGTGCGCCCTCGCTCGCGCCCCGCTCGCCAACCTGGCGCCCCACACGCTCCACCTCACCACCGCAACTGCCCTGGCCGCGCTCTCCTACGACCCCAACTTTTCGGGCGCGCCCGACCAGGAAGACTCGCAAGATGACGCCATGTCCCAGGGCGGGGGCTCAGACGCAGATGCGGGCGACGACGACGACGATGGCGCCTATTCGGATGACGAGGATGTGTCGTGGAAGGTGCGCCGCGCGGCGGCCAAGCTGCTGGGAGTCGGGTGCGGCGTGACGGGCAGCGACGACGAGGCGCTGGGCGCCTTTGCCGCAGCCGCCGGCCAACAGCTGGTGAAGCGCCTGGGGTGCGAGCGGGAGGAATCGGTGCGGCTGGACATCGTGGCGGTGTTGCAGGCTCTGCTGCGCGCGGCGAGCGGCGCGGCGACTGCGGGCTGCGTGTCTGCGCTGACCCCGTCGTTGGTCAAAGCGGCTGTCAAGGCCCTACAGCCATCCAGCCCGCAGCGCACCCGCTGCGCCTCGTTCGCGCTGCTCGCCGAGCTGGTGGGGCGCTGCGGCGCGGCGTGCGTGGCCGGCCAGCTGGGCGCCCTGGTGGGCTGCGTGGCTCAGGCGCTGGCAGAGAAGGGCGCAGCCTCCAGCGCCCTCAAGGCTGACGCCCTCGCCTTTGCGCACGCGCTGCTGCTGTGCGACGGCGGCTGCGACGCGCTTTCCGCCCACCTGGGCAGCCTGGTGCCGCCCCTGTGCGCCGCGGCGGCTGACCGCTACTACAAGGTCTCCGCCGCCGCGCTGCGCTGCCTGTCCGCCGCCCTGCCCGCGCTGGCCCCGCGGCAGCAGCCGGCCCTCTCCGCGCCGGCGGCGGCGCTGCTGGCGTCGGTGTGCAGCGCCGCGAGCTGCCGCCTGGCAGCCGTGGACGCAGACGTGGAGGTCAAGGAGGCGGCCTTGGCCGCCCTGGGCCACCTGCTGGCCTGCGCCAGCCACGCGCCGGGCGTGGACGCGCCCGGGGCGGCGGCGGCGCTGCTGGAGCGCGCGCGGGGCGACGCCACCCGCCTGGCAGCCGTCAAGGCGCTCCACTCCGTCGCCTCCTCCTCCCTCCCCGCCGCCGCCGCCGCGCTGGCTCCGCTGGCGCCCGCCCTGGCGCAGGAGCTCACCGGCCTGCTGCGCAAGTCGGCGCGCCAGCTGCGCGCGGCGGCGCTGGAGGCGCTGCAGGCCCTGCTGGCGGGCGCAGCCGCTACCACCCTCCCGCCAGCAGCCGTGGCGGCCGCCGTGGCGGAGAGCAGCCCCCTCATCGCGGACGGGGACCTGGCTCTGGCGTGCGGCGCCCTGGCGCTGGCCACCACGGCCGTGCGGCACGCCCCACACGCAGCCGCCGCAGCCGCAGCCGCCGACGCCGCGGTCGCCGCCGCCCTGCCGCCGGCCCTGCTGCTGCTCTCCTCCCCGCTGGTGGGCGGCGCGGTGCTCGCCTCGCTGCGGCGCTTCTTCGCGGCGCTGGGGGGCGCCTGCGGCACCGCCAAGCGGGGCGCCCCACAGTCCGCCCTGGGCTACGACGCGCTCCTCTCGCAGCTGCTCGCCGCCGCCGGCGGCGTCGGCGGCGGCAAGCACGCGGCGGCGGCGGTGTCCGTCTGCGTGGGCGGGCTCGCCAGCGGCGCCGACGCGTGCGCCGCCACCGCCGCCAAGCTGCTCAAGCCTGGCGGGGCGCCCCTGGGCCCCGCGCAGCTGCTGTCGCTGGGCGAGCTGGGCCGACGGGCGGACCTGGGCTCCGTCGGGGCGCTCCTGCCGGCGCTGACCGCCGCCTTTGACGGCAGCGGCGAGGAGGTGAAGGAGGCTGGCGCAGCTGCGCTGGGCGCCTGCGCCCTGGGCAACCTGCCCCACTTCCTGCCCATCATCACGGCAGCCGTCAGCAGCGACGGCCGGCGGGCCTACCAGCTGCTCCAAGCGCTGCGGGTGGTGCTCTCGCCGCCCGAGGAGGACGGGGAGGCCGCCGGCGGCGCCGCAGACCACACCCCTGACCCCTCCGCGCCGCCACCGCCCCAGGGCCTGTCGCCAGAGCAGCTGTCCGCGGTGCTGGCGCTGCTGCTGAGCCAGGCGGAGGCTGAGGAGGACGGGGTGCGGGCGCTCGTCTCCGACTGCCTCGGCTGCGCCCTGGTGCTCCACCCGACACAGTTGGTGCCCCTGCTGCGCTCCCGCTACGCGCCCGGCGCAGCGCAGCCGCCGCTGGCGCGTGCAGTGGCGGCCCACGCGGCGCGCTGCGCGCTGATGGAGCGCCCGCGCGCAGCCGCGGCTGCCCTGGAGGGGCCGCCCGCGGACGAGCTGCTGGGCGCGCTGGGCGACGCGGACCACCGCGTGCGTCACGCGGCTGCGGCTGCGCTCAACGCGGCGGCGCACTACGCGCCGTCGCTGGTGCGGCCCCGCCTCGGGGCTGCACTGCCGGCGCTCTTCCTGGCGGCGCGCCCCGTGGCTGAGCTGGTGCGCGTGGTGGACCTGGGCCCCTTCAAGATGACGGTGGACGACGGCCTGGAGCTGCGCAAGGCTGTGTTCGAGTGCCTGGACACGCTGCTGGACAGCTGCCCGGGCGGCCTGGACCCCGTTGGCTGCGTGGCGGCGGTGCTGTCCGGCCTGGGCGACGCCTACGACGTCAAGGTGTCCGCCCACGCGGCGCTGGGCAAGCTGTGCGCCTGCGCGCCCCTGGCGGTGTCGCAGGCGCTGGAACGGTGCTGCGAGGCTCTGGAGCGCACGCTGACCGCCAAGCTCAAGGGGGACGCCGTCAAGCAGGAGGTTGACCGCAACGAGGACCTGCTGCGCTCGGCGCTGCGCGCACTGGCGGCGCTGGAGCGCCTGCCAGACGCGCTCGCCTCACGACCGCTGCAGCAGCTCGCCGCAACCGTGGCCACCACACCCGCCCTCGCCGCCAAGTACGCCCTTGAGCAGGCCAGGGGGGCATCCAGTGACGGCGCCGCCGGCGGGTCGGGCGCAGACGCCGCTTGAGGGAGGGACCGTGCATGCGTGCAACGCATCGCAGGGACGCAAGCTTAGCAGGGCACTCCCAACAGGAGCACACATCCAACTCTGTTTTCCATCCATTCGTAAGAGGACTCAGCGCCATCGGTTGCCGCAGCTGCAGGCTCCGTCCTGGAAGATATGCGTGTGTCCGTCGAGGCACTCGATGGGGCGCTTGAAATGCGCGCTGGCCAGCGAGAACAAGGCGTGGCAGTCCCGGCACATGCGTATGGTCACGCGCACCCGCGCCGGCTCTGTGGTCGTCCGGCGCAGCAGAAGCGCGCCCAACGCCTTCTTCTCCGCATGGCTGCACAGCGCCGCTCTTTGCGCTGCTGCGCCGCCAGCCATGAGCTGCACGCAGCTCACGTCTGGCGCGTACGCAGCCCCCAGCGCCTCGCACAGCGCCGGGCCGGCGCCCGCCAACAGCTGGCGTGCTCGTGCGTTGCCGCCCAATTCCTCCTCCTCGCCATTGCGCGTCTCGTAGGACACCCCGTCGGCCGTGAACGTAGCCACAGCAGCGCCGGGGCTACGTCGTGCAGCGGCTTTGCCGCCATCCTCGGTGCTCGCTTTGCCGCTGCCGCGGGGCAGTTCAGCCGACATCATCGCCGCCACACGCTGCGCCAGCGCCTCGTCGCCCGCCGCCGCGGCCACGTCGCGCAGCAGCAGATAGGCCACGCGGGCGGGCCTGCGCCCCGGCCACTCCCTGCGCACAGTCTCGAAGAAGAGCACAGCGCGATTCGCCTCTCGGCTTTTGGCGAACACGCACAGCATGGCGCACACGGCTGGCTCGCACGCCCCCAGCGCCAGCCCGTGGCGCCTGCCCTCCTGGAAGGCTCTCCAGGCTGCGTCCGAGTCGGCACCGCAGGCGTGCACCAGCGCTGTGAGTACAGCCCCGTCGGGCTGCACGCCCCGCGCCAGGGCGCCAGAGTAGAGCTGCCAGGCACGGTCAGTGTCGCCGCCGCGGCCGCACGCTGAAAGTGCGGCGCTGAGCAGGCGCGGCGAGGGACGCAGGCCGCAGGCCTCGTACACGGCGACTGCAGCGGAAGTGTCGCCGCAAGCTGTGAGGAGCTGCACGAGCGCGGTTGTAGTTGTGCCGTCCGGCACAACGCCCAACGCCACGGCCCGGCTGTGCGCCTCGACGCCCCTGGCAAACTCCCCCGCTCGCAGGGCGGCGGAGAGTAAGGCATTCAGCGTCACCACGTCGGCCGAGGCCGCGCCGTCGGCGGCGGCGAAAGCGCCGTCCACGTCTCCGGCGCGGCTGAGCGCAGTGACGTGCGCTGAGACCACGAAGGGGTCCGAGTCCAGGCCGGCGCGCTGCGCAGCTTCGAAGACGGCGCGTCCACGCCCCTTAGCGTCCCACCCTGAGCCGCGCCCGCAGCAGGAGAGCAGCGCCGCCAGCGTTCGCGCGTCCAGCGACAGCCCGGCAGTCTGTGCAGCGCAGAAGAGCCGCCAGGCGGTGTCCGCCTCACCAGGCTCGCCCTTGCTGGCGGCAAGCGCAGCGGCAACATCTACACCTTGGTGGTCGCTCACACTGCTGCTCTCCAGGCGCAAAAGCAGCTGCTCCGCGGCGCTGGGCCGCCCCGGAGGTGCCCTGCGCTTCTGGCGACCACGCTCCGGGCGGCTCTGAGCACTCTGAGCACACACGGGGGATGAGGTGCGGCACACACGCTGTGTAGACGGCCGCCACGCAACGCGCATGGGGCGCCAGCGTTGTCCACGTGCTTCGTGCGATATTTTGGTCGTCCTCGTCGTACGTCTTTGGTCTCTTGTGTGCCCTAGACGCTTCTGATTTCAACGCTATAAGGGCTTACGCTATTCAAGGTTTGAGGGCGCTTATTTTTGAGCTATTTCCGAGAGGTTTAAGCGCTCACGGCGAATATTTTCGCGCGCCTTGACAGGTGCCCCTCCGGTGCGTGCCAGCCTGCTGGATCTCAGCTGATTGGCGTTGCGCCGCCCGCTTCTGCCCCTCCTGCCGCCCCGTCCGCCTCGGCGTCCTCCTCGGCACCGCGGCGCGCCA
>Ga0049083_10001048_pt1 | contig 10356 bp, 8 predicted proteins | sample GreLakmeMI27MSRF_FD_66719 | JGI IMG/M metagenome (GOLD analysis project Ga0049083, IMG submission 66719) | Freshwater lentic microbial communities from great Laurentian Lakes, MI, USA - Great Lakes metaG MI27MSRF | ecosystem: Environmental > Aquatic > Freshwater > Lake | place: Great Lakes...
TTACATTTATACCTATACTATCATCAAAATACAAACGCCATAGTTTTTTTAGAAAGCCAGAAACCCCAGTGATTCCTGCAGTATTCCATGGTTTGGCTTGTTCTAAAGGGCCTAAAAACATTTCATATAATCGCAAAGTGTCGGCGCCATAATCCGTACAAATATCATCTGGATTAACCACATTATATTTGGATTTGGACATTTTTTCGACTTCACGACCAACGATGTATTTAGCCTCTCCTAAATCCTCTCCAGAGGAGAGGACTTTTCCATCTTCACAAATAAAAGTGGCGTATTTATAATCAGAATATAATGGATGCTTTTTGAAAGCTTCAATGTCTAGTTCATTGGTGATGTCGTTGATAACAGCTAAGTCAACATGAATTGGATATACTTTCTCCCCTTTAATTAATCCTTTAGAAAACAACTTCTTGGAATCTTCACTTCTGTAAACAAAAGCACTCATTCCCAAAATCATTCCTTGATTAATTAATTTTTTGAATGGTTCTTCGGTTGGGGCATAACCCCGATCTTTTAAAAATTTATTCCAAAAACGAGCATATAACAAATGTCCTGTTGCATGTTCGCTTCCTCCAATGTATAAATCTACGTTTTCCCAATATTGAATAGCTTCTTGACTGGCAAATTCTGTTTCGTTTTGCGAATCCATATAACGCAACCAATACCATGAACTCCCCGCCCATCCTGGCATAGTGTTTAATTCTAATGGGAAAATGGTAGCGTCGCCCAACCCCTCCAAAGGAGGGGAGAGTAATTTATTTGAAACCACTTTATTATTCTCAGTGTCCCAAGCCCAATCAGTAGCATTACCTAATGGCGGTTGTCCGTCTTCAGTGGGCAAATACTTCTCCACTTCTGGTAAAATGATTGGCAAATGCTTGCTGTCAATCATCTGAGGCATCTCGTTAACATAATACACTGGAAAGGGTTCACCCCAATAGCGCTGACGGGAAAAAACCGCATCTCGCAAACGATAATTTGTTTTGCCAATGCCAAACCCCTTCTCTTGCAAATACTGTATTGCCTTTTTTGTAGCGTGTTTGTAATTTAAGCCGTTTAGAAAATCGGAATTAACAAGTTCAAATACATCTTTATTTGTATAAGCTGCGTCTGAAATATCTTGATTAAATATATTTTTAATTGGAGGCATTCCTTTTTGCCCTTTGAAATGATTTGAAAAAGCATAATCTCTGTCGTCTCCACAAGGCACAGCCATAACAGCCCCTGTACCATAACCCGCCAAAACATAATCGCCAATCCAAATTGGAATTGGTTCATTTGTAAATGGATGTGTGGCATATGCCCCAGTAAAAACACCTGAAATAGATTTAACATCAGACATTCGTTCGCGCTCTGATCGTTTTGTTGTGGCTTCAATATAGGCATCAACAGCTAGAGCCTGTTCAGGAGTTGTAATTTGCTTTACCAACTCATGTTCGGGAGCTAGGGTCATAAAAGTTACACCAAAAATGGTATCGGGACGCGTTGTGAAGACTTCTATTGACCTCACCCCCAGCCCTTCGAGTGGAGTAAACCTCACCCCCAGCCCCTCTCCAAGGGAGAGGGGGGTTGATTGGTTTATAGTTTCTCTTGTATCTAATTCAGTTTTAATTTTAGCCAAAACAGTACTTAAATCATTTTCTACTTCTTGATTTGTAAATCGTATGACTTTGAAAAAATATTTTTGCTCTAAAAGCAATGTTCTCTCATCATCCTTTTCTTTTTGACCAATTTCATTGTGGTATCCGCCATCAATTTCAATGACTAATTTTTTATCAAGCGATACAAAATCAACGATAAAATTTCCAATATAATGCTGTCTTCTGATTTTATAACCCAATTTAGAATTTCTTACCTTTTGCCATAAAGTTTCTTCTGCTTTCGTTTCTTCTTTACGATTATTACGAGCTCGAGCTACTAATTCTTTTGCATACAATGGATTTGCTGTTTTATATCCATATTCAGGGATTAAGCTCCCCTCTCCTTTGGAGAGGGGTTGGGGGTGAGGCAACAAATCAAACTTCACCAATGCTCCCACTGATTTTCCGATCCAATTTCGCTGACTTTCTTTTATAGATTCGCTCCAATCAATAGTTTCCAACCCTTTCAATAATCGTTCGGCGTATGCAGAAATACGCATAGACCACTGCGTCATTTTCCTTCTTAAAACGGGGTGTCCCCCTCTTTCTGAAAAACCATTGATAATTTCATCGTTCGCTAAAACTGTTCCCAATACTGGACACCAGTTTACCTCAGTTTCGGCAAGATATGTCAACCTATATTGCAATAGAATTTTTTCTTTTTCCTGAATAGTGTTTACATTCCATTCAGAAGCTGAAAATAATTGAACCGATTCATCACAAGCCGCATTAATAGTTGAATTTCCAGAAACTTCAAAAACAGCAATAAGAGTTGAAATGGCTTCCGCTTTGTTCGTGTCATTATTATACCATGAATCAAATAACAGTGTGAAAATCCACTGTGTGTGTTTATAGTAATTTGCGTTGGAAGTTCTCACTTCTCTGCTCCAATCGAATGAAAATCCAATCCTATCCAATTGTTCTCTGTAGCGTGCTATATTTTCGCGTGTGGTTTTTTCTGGATGTTGACCAGTTTGTATTGCATATTGTTCGGCAGGTAAGCCAAAGGAATCATACCCTTGAGGATGCAGCACATTGAATCCTTTGTGCCTTTTATATCTTGCTACAATATCCGAGGCAATGTAACCAAGAGGATGTCCAACATGTAATCCGGCTCCCGAGGGATAAGGAAACATATCCAAAACATAATATTTTGGTTTTTCTGAATTATTAGTTGCTGCAAAAGTTTTGTTTTTTGCCCAATACTCTTGCCATTTGGCTTCAATCGTTTCGTGAAAATACTTCATTAGCTATTTCAATTCTTTAACACCTCTTTCGCTAAAACAAAAAGTCATTCAGCGATTCTTTTGATGCATTAGGGCGAATTCCTTCTATCCATTAATTTAAAAATTCGAATGCAAATTTACGTTTATTATAATAAAGTTAAAAGTTTGTGCGTTATAAAGAAGAAAAACAATTTTCTTTATTATTTTTACCCAATTAAATTTCAATTTATGTCGTCATCATTTGAAAAGTTTCAAAAACGAAGAGTTATTTCCTCCTATTTTTCAGTTGTGTTGAGTATCTTTTTGGTATTGTTTTTATTGGGGATGTTGGGACTTTTTGTAATTAATTCTAAAAGACTGTCAGATAATTTTAAGGAAGAAATTGTTATGACCGTTTTCTTTAAAACAGAAGCCAAGGATAGTGTTTTGAGGGCCTTTAGGAATGAATTAAAAACGGCTTCTTTTAAAAAAGATTTTGATTATGTCTCTAAAGAAGTTGCAGCAAAAAAGCACATGAAGGTTATTGGTGAGGATTTCATGCAGTTTTTAGGCGCCAATCCGCTTCAAAATTCTTTTGACATTCGCCTAAAAGCGGAATATGTAAACGATAAAGGCATCACTAAAGTCCTTAATCGCTTAAAGAAAAATGAGATGATTGCCGATATTGTTTATGACAAACAACTTGTTACGTTGGTAAACGATAATATTAAAAATGTCAGCTTTTGGATACTCTTTGTTTGTTCTATTTTTGCAATTATTTCAGTACTATTGATAAACGGTTCGCTTAGATTGGCTATTTACGCCAATCGATTTATTATAAAAACTATGCAAATGGTGGGAGCAACAAGAGCCTTTATTAGAAAGCCATTTATCAAACAGAGTATATATTTGGGTTTAATTGGGTCGCTATTAGCCATTTTTGCTATTAGTGGTTTTCTTATTTACATTCAAACAACCTATCCAAACCTTGGCGTTACAGAAGACAAACTAGCCATCTTTGTTGTGCTTTTTAGCGTTCTCCTTCTTGGGGTTTTAATAACTGCTGTAAGCACCTATTTTGCTACTCAACGCTTTTTAAATTTAAGAACAAGCGATTTATATTAATGTGATAAATGTATAAATAACGTCTTAAAAGAGTTCCGATGAAAAATAATAATCAAAAACCTGAGTTCCTTTTCGAAAAAAACAATTACTTGATGCTAATAATAGGGATTGCTGTTATTACTATAGGGTTTATATTAATGAGTGGTGGCGGTAGTGATGATCCAAAAGTTTTTAACGAAGCTGTTTTTAACTTTAGAAGAATAGGATTGGCACCAACTATTGTTTTGATTGGTTTTGGGATTACAATTTATTCAATCTTTAAGAAAAAGTGATTAGTGAATAGTATAAGTGATTAGCAAAAATCCCTCGATTACTAGACAAAATTCTAATTACTATTCACCAATTACTAATCACTAAAAATATGGATTACATTCAAGCTGTCGTACTTGCCGTTGTTGAAGGAATAACAGAGTTTCTTCCCGTATCATCAACGGGCCATATGATAATCACCTCATCGTTTTTTAGAATTGCAAACGAGGAATTTACAAAATTATTTACCGTTGTCATCCAATTAGGTGCAATCCTTTCAGTTGTCGTTTTATATTTTAAAAGGTTTTTCCAAAATGTTGATTTCTATCTTAAAATAGGCGTGGCTTTTATTCCTGCTATAATTTTTGGATTACTTTTCAGTAAAAAAATAGATGCGCTGTTAGAAAACCCCATAACAGTTGCCATTTCATTAATACTTGGAGGAATTATTTTATTAAAAGTTGATACTTGGTTTACCCCTAAAGATGAGGCTCAAAGTACTATAGAAATTAGTTATTTAACAGCTTTAAAAATTGGATTATTTCAATGTATTGCTATGATTCCGGGAGTTTCTAGAAGTGGCGCAAGTATTATTGGCGGAATGTCTCAAAAACTATCAAGAAAAACGGCAGCTGAATTTTCATTTTTTTTAGCCGTTCCCACAATGCTAGGAGCTACAGCAAAAAAATGTTATGATTATTATAAAGATGGCTATGTATTAACCAGCGAAGAAATTAATTTACTACTTATTGGGAATATCGTTGGTTTTATTGTAGCCATGTTTGCCATAAAAACATTTATAGATTATTTGTCAAAAAACGGTTTTAAAATGTTTGGGTATTATCGGATTAGTGTAGGTATTGTAATTTTGATAATCCATTTTTGTTTCTTTAAATTAACAACCATTTAATGACTGCCGAAGACTATTTAGAAGGTCAAATCCTATTGATTGATAAACCTTTAAAGTGGTCTTCTTTTCAGGCGGTGAATAAATTGAAGTATATACTAAAACGAAAATACAATCTTCCTAAAAAATTCAAAATCGGGCATGCGGGTACTTTAGACCCATTGGCAACTGGTTTACTTTTAGTTTGCACCGGTAAATTTACCAAACGAATTACTGATATTCAGGCACAAGCAAAAGAATACACCGGAACGATTACTGTTGGAGGCACAACGCCTTCCTATGATTTAGAAACCGAAGTTGACGCTACTTTTCCAACAGAACATATTACTTCTGAATTAATTCAGGAAACGGTAAAACAATTTTTAGGCGAAATAGACCAAAAACCACCTATTTTTTCAGCTATAAAAAAAGAGGGAAAAAGATTGTACGAACACGCTCGTGCAGGAGAAGAAGTTGAAATTCCCTTCCGAAAAACTACAATTCATGAGTTTGAAATTACACGTATCGCTTTGCCTGACATTGATTTTAAGGTTAAATGTAGTAAAGGAACTTATATTCGTTCACTAGCTTATGACTTTGGAAAAGCACTTAACTCTGGAGGTTATTTATCTTCGTTATGTCGGACAAAAATTGGAGAATTTAAAGTAGAAAATGCTGTTTCCCCTGAAGAATTTGAAAAATAATATTGAAAATTATGAGAGTTTATGTCTTCGTATTTATCTTGTTTTTTTGTTGCCTTGGTTATTCTCAGGAAACGCCAAAAGAAACAAATATTAAAACCCAAAAACATTCCTTTACAAAATTAGACTTTTCGGTTCCTATAAAAGCCAATCAATATGCAGGCGAAATTGATCCTTACACCGGTGAAAATGAATATTGGTTTTTGCCTGACGGCATCAGTGCCCGATTTGGATATGGCATGAAACCTGTCGACTGGCTTGGAGTTGGGGCTAATTTTGGAATTGACTGGAAAGGAAGCAAATGTTTGGTTGTAGCACCCGTATTTGGAACTCTAAAAATTTGTCCAAAAATCGGAAAAGATCTACGTGTATTTACGGAAGCAGGGTTGGGAAGAGCTTTAGCCCTCGGAAAAAATGACTTAGCTGGTTATTTCAAAAAAATAAGCGTTGGAATTGAAGAACCCAAAAGCGGTGGAATTGGTTTGTATATTGAACTTTGTCAGTATGGTTTTAGCAAAATTACAGATGAAAAAATAGGTAGTTTTTCTGTTGGTTTGTCATACCAATTTTAATAATTATTCCAGTACACTCATCAACGCTGTAATTTCACTCTGAATACTCAGGCCTTTGTCGTGCAAATACCAAAGTTGTAAATCGGTTTTCGCTTTTTCATCAATCATTCCGAATTCCTTTTTGTAATCCAACATAAATTGGTTGGCGCCAATTGGTCTTGGCCCATAATCCCCCAAAACTTCTAAAGTAATTTTATCCAAAATAATCAACTTTGGTATTGACTTAGTTCCATTGGTTAAAAAAAGATTCGTCAAATCATCGTTTTCATCGCGAAAAACGATTTTTAAATCTATTTTTTCAGAGAGTTCCGCCATTTTATATATGACCGGGAGAATCTGCGCTGCATCTCCGCACCAACCTTCAGAAATGACTAACCAAATATAATCGCCATTTATTTGATTTAATTTTTGAATGATTTCGGTTGAAATTTTTATTGTTTTTTCTAAACGATTCATTCTGGCTTCGTTCAGTTCACTGTAATGTGTCAATGCTTCCGATTGTTCTTTTCCTGTTGATTTCCCTTCTTTTAGTAAGTCCTTGATTTGATTTCTATAGCCAACATAACTATGACTTTGCGAAAGGCTATTTTCTGTAATGGATTTCATAACTGCTTTTTGATACCGCGAAGTTACAAAACACTTTAGTTAAAAAAACATGATAATTGTTTGGTAACATTCTTTTTGTCAAATACTATAAAAAAAGAGAATATGTTTATATTTGCAACATCTGAACTGAATCTCACAAAAGAGATTCTGAACTAAATTCAGAATAAATGACTCGAGCCCTATAGGGCGACAGCATTGCACCGATAAAAAACAATATTAAAGAGCAATGACTTGAGCGAAAGCGATAGCATGACTCCAATTAAACAAATATTAACTGGAATGAAATACAAAAGAATTCTTCTAAAACTGAGTGGCGAAGCTTTAATGGGTGAAAGGGCATATGGTATTGATCCTAAACGACTTGATGAATATGCTGATGAGATTAAAGAAATCCACAATAAAGGTGTAGAAATTGCAATAGTTATTGGAGGCGGAAATATATTTCGAGGCATTGCAGGAGCAAGTAATGGGATGGATAGAGTACAAGGAGATTATATGGGAATGTTGGCAACGGTAATAAACGGCATGGCATTACAAGGCGCTTTGGAAGATAAAGGAATGCTAACACGTTTACAAACTGCTCTTAAAATTGAAGCAATTGCGGAACCCTATATTAAGAGACGAGCTGTTAGACATTTGGAAAAAGGGAGAATCGTTATTTTTGGAGCAGGAACTGGAAACCCTTATTTCACAACAGATACCGCGGCAGTGCTACGAGGCATAGAAGTTCACGCAGATGTTATTTTAAAAGGAACTCGTGTTGATGGTATTTACGATTCTGATCCAGAAAAAAATTCCAACGCCATAAAATTTGAAAGTATCACTTTTGAAGATGTGATTAAAAAAGGATTAAACGTGATGGATTCTACAGCCTTTACCCTAAGTCAAGAAAATAGTTTGCCAATTGTAGTTTTTGACATGAATACGAAAGGAAATCTTTTAAAAATTTGCGAGGGTGAAAATATTGGAACTGTTGTGAAAATATAGTTCATTTTTGTCATTTATAAAAATACAATCACAAATAAGTTAAAATGGAAGAAATTGAATTTATTTTAGACAGTACAAAAGAATCGATGGTTGGTTCTATTGCACATTTAGAAAAAGAATTTTTAAACATACGCGCCGGAAAAGCATCACCACAAATGTTGGGAAGCGTTTTTGTAGACTATTATGGTTCTCAAACACCACTATCGCAAGTTTCCAACGTGAATGTTCCCGATGCCAGAACGATCACCATTCAGCCTTATGAAAAAAATATGTTGCAAACCATTGAAAAAGCAATTATGGTGGCAAATCTTGGTTTCAACCCAATGAATAATGGTGAAAACATAATCATAAGCGTTCCGCCTTTAACAGAAGAAAGAAGACGCGATTTGGTAAAGCAGGCTAAAGCCGAAGCGGAAGATGCTAAAATTAGTATCCGGAATGCCCGTAAAGATGCCAACACAGATATCAAAAAATTAGAGAAAGAAGGTACTTCAGAAGATATTTGTAAATCGGCTGAAGAAGATATTCAAAAATTAACCGATGCCTTCATTCGAAAAGTGGATGAAACTTTAAGTATAAAAGAAGCAGAAATTATGAAAGTGTAATTTTTTACATTCCAAATATAATCCGTCTAATCTATCTAGGCGGATTTTTTTATTTCTATTTTTGTCATTAACATTGAGCCAAATCTCAACTAATGAAGCAATTTATCTTTCTGTTTCTATTATTTCCTTTGTTGCTCAAAGCACAATTTCAAGTCAACGGTGTTGTAAAAGACCTTGATACCAAAAAACCACTTCCCTTTGCAAGTCTAAAAACTAATATTGGCTTTTTTACAATTACAGATGTAGACGGAAAATTTAGTTTTAATGCTAGTTTACAAACTGAAACGTTGACATTCCAGTATATGGGTTATGTGCAAAAAACAATTTCAATAAAAGATGGAAATAAAAATATTACAATATATCTTTCTCCAAAAATAGACGCATTAAAAGAGGTGGTCATTTCTAATGACGCAACAGCAAAAAATATTATTAATAAAGTTATAGCACTTAAAGAACAAAATGACCCCAAAAAGAAGTTGAACAGTTTTCAATTTAAATCCTACAATAAGTTGCTTGTTACAGCAAATCCAGACTCGATTAATGGGAAAATTGACACCACATTTATTTCTAAAAGCGGAAAAGTCAAAATTGATTCTTCAGATTTTAAATTCAAAAAAATTATCAGCAAACAACATTTGTTTTTGACTGAAAAAGTATCCCTATTTCAATATGACAAACCCCATTTAAAAGAAACTATTATCGGGGCTAAAATGGCTGGTTTTAAGGAACCAATATATGAAATACTCGGGTTTAATTTGCAATCATTTTCTATTTATGACAATAACTATGAACTTTTTGAAACCAAATACCAAAGTCCTATTTCGAGGATTGATGCCAAAGAATATCGATATAAAATTATAGATACAATAGCAATTGAGAGCAGACCAACTACTATTATTTACTTCAAAAATAAAAGCAGCCCCAATGGCCTTGAGGGATTGCTTTATATAGATAATGAAAGTTTTGCAATAGCAAAAGCGGTAATGCGCATTCGAGGGGTTTTAGACATTAGTGGCATTCACGAATTTACTTATTTACCAAAAGAAAATATTTGGTTTCCAATTCAAAAAAACTTTAAAATTTTAAAAGGGAAAAGTAAAGAAGCAACTACTATTTTGGGGGGGCGAATAAAATTTTCGGGAGAGGATGACGAAAGTGATAACAAAAAAGGAGCTTCCGATTTTACGTATTTTTCATCAGCTGTGCGGATATATGATTTGGAAATAAATTCCCCATTAAAAATTAAAAAATCATCTGTTACAATTGAAGCCACAGAAAATGCTAATAAAAGGGATGATACCTTTTGGGCCACTAACCGAAATGATCCTTTGGACTCACGAAGTGAAAGAACTTACCATGTGTTGGATAGCATAGGAAACAAAGAAAAAATAGACCGAAAAATTAAATTTGGACGAAAAATAATCAATGGTTACATCCCCTTTGGACCTGTTGATCTTGATTTACGCTATATTATAAGTTATAATAATTTTGAAGGATTTCGGCTGGGAATTGGGGGTATTACAAACGATGTTTTTTCAAAAATAATTAGAATTGAGGGATACTATGGTTTTGGACTAAAAGACGAAACCATCAAATATAATTTTGGAGCGGCATTTCGAGTTGGGAATTTTTCTAATACATGGATTGGGGGAGCTTATACAGATGACATACGTGAAATTGCAAGTACCAGTTTTGCTATTGATAAGCGTGTTTTTAAACTTTATGACCAAAGACCAATAAACTTGAGTACCTTTTATAA
>Ga0049083_10001052_pt1 | contig 10326 bp, 17 predicted proteins | sample GreLakmeMI27MSRF_FD_66719 | JGI IMG/M metagenome (GOLD analysis project Ga0049083, IMG submission 66719) | Freshwater lentic microbial communities from great Laurentian Lakes, MI, USA - Great Lakes metaG MI27MSRF | ecosystem: Environmental > Aquatic > Freshwater > Lake | place: Great Lakes...
TTACTTTCATGGTTTCTTTGTCGTTTAAAATAAATAGTGTTATAAATGTTCTTGAAATAAAAATGGGATAAGTTTTTTTTAAACTCATCCCTATTTTTAATATTTAAATTGTTTAAATTATTTAGCCCATTTACCTCTAATTACAATTTGTGCGATAATGTTATATACCGATAAATCTTGATATGTATCCTCAATTGCTTCACCTACCGTATCTTCCTTACCTAATAATACTAATTGCTTCAATCTCTGTATCTTATCGTTCATTCTGAACCAAAGACCTGTCTGAGACAATTTAATCTCGTCAGGGGTCTCTAAACGGGTTCCCACGGAGATGTTATCGGGGCCGTAGTTTAATTGTTTTCTACAAAAGATTTCATACTGTTCTTTTAAGATTTTTTTGAATTCTGCGGTTGTTTCAGGATATTTTTCCTCACATTGTTTAACCGGTGATTGGGGTACTGCTTTATCTTCTGACATATATTTTGTGTTTTTTAATAATATAATCGTTTTTATTTGTAATACAAAATATTTATATAAAAAAGATATTACACGATGGACAATTTTAAAGAAATCGAGGAGACGGAATCAGGAGAAACCACCTCAAAACCAAAACACAACCAATTTATCAAAATGTTAACATTTAGGGTTGTACCAGCTTATTATAGAGAAATTGAAAAAGTTGCAAAACATAAGAAGTCTTCGGTTTCTAAATTAATTAGAACCTACATTAAAGAAGGTATGATTCGTGATAAAGAAATAACCACACAATCTGCGGACTTTGAAACAGAACCAACAGTATAGTATGGAAAATAACATATTGAACGAGAATACGATTAAAGAGGTGTTAGATAAGGTAATTTTAGAACATGTATCTAAAGTGTCTAGACAGGATTTTTCTAGAGTACAATTTAAGATTGAGGAATTACAAAATTCATTAAATGAAACCGTTAAAGAATTACGAAAATTAGAAGAATCGGTACCGTCGGGATTAAAAAACATGACAAACGGAAGAGTTAATGGGATGAGGATTGGGTTATCAAATTCACAAAAACTATTACAACAATTAAAAGACAAAATTAGACAATATAAAAAGAGCGTATATTCTCAACCAATACAAGAAAAGAAATAATATAAATTAACGGATATTAAAATCTCCATCATTCTTTAGCATATTTTTTCCTTTTTTAGTAAGGAAAAACAACTCTTCAGTATTGTCGTCCTCATATGAATTCACAATACCTTTGTGTTTAAGGTCCGTTAATATAGTACCAGCAACAATTTCTCTAAGAATTATATTAAATTCCTCCTCCTCAAATATATCATCACTTTCTTCATCTAATTCCCCCAATATGAATTTCTCAGTTAATTTATCGTTTAGGTATTTTATAGTGAAATCAAAATTTTCAATTTCATAATCTTTAAAGAAATTAGTTTCTTCTAAAATACAAAGAATTTCAGTTGTTTTTTCAATTACAATAGGTTGATACCTCGCCATATTTCTGAGTTTAATGTTTATTAAATTATAACCTAAAAAACTCAAAAAAAGAAATTTAGAGTTTAATATTTTACCATTTTTTATTATATTATCTTATAAAATATAAATAATGGGAAACGGAAAAATATTCATTCAAATCGCCTCTTATAGAGACCCACAATTAATACCCACAATTAAAGATTGTATTGAGAAAGCTAAAAACCCTAAAAAGTTAGTGTTTTCTATCGCTTGGCAACATTCGGTGGACGATGCGTGGGATAATCTCGATGAGTTTAAAGGGGATAAAAGATTCAAAATAGTCGATATAAACTACCAAGACTCAAGGGGCGCATGTTGGGCAAGAAATCAATTACAACAAAATTACAACGGGGAGGAGTATACCTTACAATTAGATTCACACCATAGATTTGTCGAAAATTGGGACATTGAGTTAATATCAATGATAAAACAATTACAAACCTTAGGTCATAAAAAACCTTTATTAACTGGATATGTTTCGTCATTTGACCCTGATAATGACCCGGCAGGTAGAATAAAAGAACCTTGGAAAATGAATTTTGATAGATTTATTCCTGAAGGAGCTGTTTTCTTTTTACCGGCAACCATTGATGATTATAAGGAAAGAACTCAACCAATACCTGCCAGATTCTATTCCGCACATTTTTGTTTTACCTTAGGTTCTTTTGTTATTGACGTACCTCACGATCCCGAATATTATTTTCATGGGGAAGAGATATCCATCGCAGTTAGAGCGTATACACACGGATATGATTTATTTCACCCACATAAAACAATAATTTGGCACGAGTACACAAGAAAGGGTAGAACTAAACAATGGGATGATGATAAACAATGGGTAAGTAAAAATGTACATTGTCATAAGAGAAACCGTAAATTATTTGAGATGGATGGTGAGGTAAAAGATGTTGATTTTGGAATTTACGATTTTGGAACTGAAAGAACGTTAGAGGATTATGAAAGATATGCTGGATTGTCATTTAAAAAGAGAGCAATCCAACAATTTACTTTAGATAATAATTTAGCACCGAATCCTCCGTTATATGGTGAAGAATTTGATAAATCGTTTTTAAGCATATTTAAACATTGTATTGACATTGCTTTCGATAAAATACCGTTAACAGATTATGAATTTTTTGTGGTTGCGTTTCATGACAACAATGATAACACATTACATAGAAAAGACATGGATATTAATGAAATTAATAATCTTAAAAATGATCCTGACGGATACGGTAAAATTTGGAGAGAGTTTCAAACAGATAAAAAACCAACATATTGGGTAGTATGGCCATTTAGTACATCTCAAGGTTGGTGTGAAAGAATAACAGGAGATTTATAATAAAAAAAAAACAAAAAAAAATATGGACAAAACAAAATTTGGTGACAGAGACGCTTGGGCTAATGATGACTTGAGATACAATTATGATTTAAATCAAGATTCAATAGTATTTGATTTAGGTGGTTATCACGGTATCTTTTCTAAACAAATACATAATAGATACAAATGTAATATACACGCATTTGAACCAATAGATTATCTATATGACATTTGTTGTCAGGAATTAAAGGATTTAGATAATGTAAAACTATATCGTAAAGTTTTAGGAGATAAAAATGATAGTGTGAATTTTTTCATTGCCGGAGATGCATCATCAATTTATATGGGAGGTATTAAAAACGAAGATTCATACGTTGAAATGATTCCTATTGATAGTTACATGGCCGATGAAAATATACATGAGGTTGATTTATTAAAAATGAATATTGAGGGGGCTGAGTATGATTTATTAGAATATATGATAAATAAAGGAATGTTAACAAAATTCAAAAATATTCAAATTCAATTTCATGATAATTCGGTAGATAATTGGAGAGAAAGATATGATAAAATAATTGAGACTCTTAATCTTACACACTTTTTGACATACAAATTTGAGTTTAAATTTGAAAACTGGCAATTAAAAAATTAAAATGAACATAATAATAACTGCTGCGAATAACGCATATTTTGAGTCACTAAAAACCTTAGTGGCGTCAATTCACAGAACGTCACACGATGTTGTTGATAAGATATATGTATATGATTTGGGTTTGGACATTAACGAAATAAATTACATTAATGGTCTTGAAAAATGTGAAGTTTTGGATTTAAAGTCTTTAATTAATCCTTTACCATTTGACGATTATCTTTTACCAAAAGGTTATGCCTTTAAATGTTTTTGTTTACAACATCCGAAGGGAGATGACAATGTATTATGGTTAGATGCTGGTGTTATGGCTTTAAAAAGCTTAATCCCAATGTTTGAGATAATTCAAAATGAAGACATATTCACTGTTGGGGATATTCATTTAAATAAGAATTTCACTAAACCACTATGTGCTGAAATAATGAAAGCGTCAGAGTCGGAATTAAATGATGTTCAATTATCTGCAGGTATCATTGGTTACAAATTAAATGGAAAATTCCAACATTTATTTAACGAGGCTTTTGAGTATTCAAAAATAGATGGTTGTGTTCTTGGTGATGAAAATAATCATAGACATGACCAAAGTGTCTATTCAATACTTGTTAGTAGATACGGTGTAAACAAACAAGATATTGATATCTACGGGTATTGGACCGATTCCAATAGGAATTTACAAACAGCAATAAATAATGATGCCGTTATCTTTGTTCACAGAAGAGGTCATCACGATATAAATGGATTAATACATAAAAATGAAAAGAATTAAATTATTAGACGACACGTTAAACCCATACGATTACTTATCACATCATGTGGTACCATCAGAACCAGTGTGGAAAAGAGATATGGAATCTCCTGATGTTGTTGTGGGAATTGCGAATAACGGTATGAGACAACTTGATAATTACCCAGGTGTAATTAAATGTGCGTGGGTTATCGAACCCGAAATTATAAATGGAGAAGATTATCAATATACAATTAATAATCAAGACAAAATTGATTACATTTTTTTACATGACTTACGTAAAAAAGAATATTTTAATGGAGATAAGTTTGTTTTTATTCCTCATGGAGGTACACATTTAAGAAATGAAGATATTCAAATACATGAAAAAAATAAATTAGTCAGCATGATTTTTTCAAATAAACAATGGAACGGTTACCATTCATTTAGACATGAAATATATCCATCTGTACAAGATAGAGTTGACGGTTATGGTACCGGTTGCGGAAAACATATACAATACAAGGCCGAAGGATTAAACGGTTATTGTTTTTCTATTGCAATGGAAAATTATGATTCACCAGGTTTATTTACTGAAAAGGTTGTTGATTGTTTTTTAAGTGGAACTATACCTATTTTTTACGGTTCGGATGATATTGGTGATTATTTTAACAAACAAGGATTTTTTCAATTCAAAACATTAGAAGAGTTAAATAATATTTTAGATAACATTAATTTTGAAGTGTATAATAATATGATGGAATATGTTATTGAGAATTTTGAGAAAGCCAAAGAATACATGTTTCCTGAAGTAACAATAAAAAATTTTTTAAATAACCTATAATGTTTGATGGTGTAAAAAAATATGTAATAAATCTAAAAAAAAGACCTAATAGGTTAGAACATATAGTTAAAGAAATGAACTATATGGGTTTTGACTTTGAAGTGTTTGAAGGTATTGAAAGGGACTCACATGAAGGTTGTGCATTATCACATATTGAAATAATAAAAATGGCGAAGGAACAAAACTTAGACAAAGTTTTTGTTATGGAGGACGATATATTTTTTATGCCGTATGCCAAATCATTACTAATTGATTTAGAGAAAAATTTGGAGACAGTTGACTATAAAGTATTAAATTTAAATATGTCAATACATAGACCGTTAAATGTTTCTGAAAAATCAAATTTACTATTAGATTTAACAAAATTACCACCTAAAGATGAAGATAAACATCGTGGAATATTTGGAACAGGGTTTATGGTTTATACAAAAGATATGTACGGTGAGGTTGAAAAATACGATTCAATGTATGCCATAGATGAATTTTTAGATAAACACATTTATCCAAAATATCAAAGTTATAGTACTGTTTTACCATCCTGTTGTCAGTTAAATAATGAATCGGATGTGTCGGGTGGATTTTATAATAATTTTTATACACAATCATATAATTGGAACGTTTATTCGCCAATAAAAATACCTATGTCATATACGGACCAAGATAACGTTATGAAAATTAGATTGGATAGTGACATTAATTATAAAAGTATATTATAATATGAAAAACACATTAGTAACCGCAATTTATTTTTCATCTCCAATGTCAAGAATGGGAGGTAGAGGATATAATTTTGAATTTTATGAGGCTCCGTTCAGAAATATAATTAATTTGGGATGTAATCTTGTTGTTTATTCACACCCGTCGGAAATTAGTAAAATTGATGATTTTTTTAAAAAATATAATTTTGTTGATTATAAAATAATTGATTTTGATTTAAATCAATATAAACATTCAGATAAAATATATGAACTAAAAGAGATTGATAGATTAATTGATGAAAATGGTTTAATAAGTGAAAGGGACTATATGTCAAACGATAGAAATCATCATTTGTGTTTATTAAAACCATACTTTTTAAGACATACAATAGAAAATAACTTATTTGATAGTGAAAATTACTATTGGGTAGACGCAGGATTATTTCATCACGGAATATTTCCAGAAACACATGGTGGAATAGAAAGGTTTATAAAGGTAAGAGATGAGAAATATTGGCCAATATTAGAAAACAGCATTTGTAATCCTACCTTACTTGAAAGATTAGAAAATAAAAATAAAACGGATTTTATTTTTATGGGTATTGATGGATATTGTGGCGCAACTCCTTGGTATAACACATTTACTGACGTTAATAAAATGTCTCATATTATTGGAGGTCTATTCGGAGGGAAAAAAGAAATTGTGTTAGAATTGGAAAAAGAATTTGATGAGATAACAACAAAAATATTTAATGAGAATATATTAACATTAGAAGAGGAAGTTTTATCAATGTTGTATTCAATAAGTTATAATAAGTATAAACACATATCTTTTAAGACTTGGTATCATGATGTCCCAACGGTTCCAAATTATTTTGGTACAAGCACGGATAGTGAATGTTTTTATAAAATTTTTATTTAGTTTATGTCAAATGTAACAATAGTAACAGGTATTTGGAATATTAAAAGAGAAGAATTATCTGAGGGATGGGGACGTTCTTTTGAACATTATTTAAATCATTTATCTAACTTAATGAAAGTTGATGATAATATGATTATCTATGTTGAGGAAAAGTACAAATCATTTGTTGAGGAAAAAAGAAATTCAAATAACACATTGGTTATTGTTAGGGAATTAGAATGGTTTAAATCAAATGAGTTAATTTTTGACAACATACAAAAAATAAGACAATCATCTGAATGGTACAATCAATCTGGTTGGTTATCTGAAAGTACTCAAGCTAAATTGGAAATGTATAATCCAATCGTGATGTCTAAAATGTTTTTATTAAATGATGCATCAATTATGGATCCATTTAATTCTTCACATATGGTTTGGGTAGATGGGGCATTAACAAACACAGTACATGAGGGTTATTTTTGGAATGACAATGTTATAAAAAAATTAAACAAACACTTCAATAAATTTAGTTTTGTTTGTTTTCCATATGATGGTAAAGTTGAAATTCACGGTTTCACATATGGTGAAATGTGTAAATATGCCAACGATGATGTTGATAAAGTTGCCAGAGGTGGAATTTTTGGTGGACCTAAACATTTAATAAAACAAATTAATCAAATATATTACGATTTATTAAACGATACATTATCAAAAGGTTTGATGGGGACCGAAGAAAGTTTATTCACGATAATGACATATAAACACCCCGAATTAATACAATACTTTGAAATTGAATTAAATGGACTGTTAGGGTTATTTTTTGAAAATTTAAAAAATGATAATTTAACACCTAAGATTGAGGGTAAACAATTAAATAACATTAATCCACACGATAGAGAAAATGTTGCATTATACGTTTTAACATATAATTCACCAAGACAATTTGAAAAGTTATGTTTATCGTTTGAAACCTATGATAATAACTTTTTAGATAGACCTAAAAAATATCTATTAAATAATTCAATAGATAGGTCAACAGACTTGGCGTATGTTGAACTTTGTGAAAGATATGGATTTGAGGAAATTAAAAAAGACAACATAGGCATTTGTGGTGGGAGACAATTCATCGCAGAACATTCAGATGAAAATGGTTTTGATTATCATTTCTTTTTTGAAGATGATATGTTTTTTTATATGGGACCTGATGAATTTTGTAGAAATGGTTTTAGAAGAAAAATTAAAGATTTCTACAATATTATGATGGATATTATATGGAAAGAAAATTTTGATTATTTAAAATGGAATTTTAGTGAATTTTTTGGTGACAACACAAGACAATGGGCTTGGCATAACGTTCCTGCAAATGTTAGATCTGAATTATTTAAAGATACACCTATTAAATTTAATGATGACCATAATTTGGCTCCATTCTTAAATTTTAAAAATATAAAATCACATAGGGGATTACCATATGCTACAGGTGAGATATATTATTGTAATTGGCCGCAAGTTGTTTCAAAAGAAGGAAATAAGAAATTGTTTTTGAATACAAAATGGGGACACCCATACGAACAAACTTGGATGTCTCACATATATCAAGAAACGGTTGGTGGTAATGTTAACACATCAATACTTTTAGCTTCACCAACAGAACACGATAGATTTGATCACTATCCTGGAAAAGATAGAAGGGAAAATTAACATATTTATCACTATACCATAATAGTTTAAACAATCGACAAATGACAGACGGTGATAGTAAAACACATAAAAAATTTAAAAAAACGAGAATACCGAATTCCGTTTCTAAAAGACATGTTTTTAATGTTGTCTCTATTCTTCAATCCTTTTGGGTTCGATGCCGTACAGTATTCCCTAATATTACTAACAGGGAGTTTATGGAAAGCGAATTTCGTATTGTATTGTATTGCGGCATTCTTTTTTGGTTTATATATCTACTACACCAAATTGTTACATAAAAACAAATCCCCCGATTAGGAGGTTTTTTTAGTTTTATCTTTTTCAGGTTGTTTTAACCCTTTTTTTAAATCTTCTTTTTTATTTATATCAGACTTAATTGCTGATTTGTGTTGATTGGAAATTTTCTTTTTTTCCTCTTCCGACATTTCTATAATGCTCATAATTAAATTGTTTTATTTTCTATTATTTTTATTGATTCTTCTTTTTTATTTTTTAATGTCACACACATCTCATATTCTTCTCTTTCTTCAAATATTAAAATTAAAGAATCTAAAATTTCAATATAAAGTTGTAAGTCATTATCATATGAAAGTATGGTACACGTATTATTATAATCATTTAAAATTTCATTGTCAACAGCGCACATAAAATTAGTTATCATAGACAATTCATCCTCATCATAGGTGTTACGGTCTAAAACTCTTGTTGCCTGTAATAAAAAATTCATCGGTAAACTCATATCATAAATACCACTCATACTTTCTCCTTTTTTATTTTATCTAATAATTTAAAGCAATCAAAAAAACCATTAACCTCACATTCTTCTCTTGTTGACGTGGAATCTTGGGTTGGACCAAATACTATTCCGTTATGTAATGAGATGGTAAAAACCCATTGTTGTGGATTGTACATTTCCGTGGTTAGATACACACCTTCTTTATCAAAAAAATGATATAGTTTTTTTGTATCATACGTTTCTAAAGTAGAAATACTCAACACCCCCATATTTGGGAACATAATTTCTGAAAACCTTGTAAAGGCCGTCGGAAACAAATATTCAATTTCATACCAATTCATATTATTAATTATAAGAAAAAATAAGTTATTTTGTATCTAAAATTTCAAAATATTTGGGATTATCAAAATTATTAATATAATTATGATAATTCACAATGAATATAATTGAATATTACTACAACGACGATAACAGGATGTTATACGTCGAATTTTCCACGGATGAAGATGGGGATAGTTATTATCGAGTGTTAAAACTCAATTATGACGACATTGAATTCTATTCTCCCGAAATTATAGATGAGGAGGATATTAACGGAATAGATGAGGATTTCGTAATTGACCTAATTAATCAGTATTTATTAGATAATGACTTACCAGAAGAAATAAGTCTCTGATATTTATTACTATGGGTTTTTTAACTGACGATAAAAAAAAGGTGTTAGATAAGTTTGTTCTATTTGTAAAAAAACAATTAGAATTAAAAACTATACCCACCATTAAAATCCAAAATGATAGGGAAGGGTTAAAAACAACCGCAAATTACGATTATACCAAAGAAAACAAAATAATTAAGGTTTGTGCCATGAATAGGGCGTTAGTTGATGTTTGTAGAAGTATTGCACATGAGTTGGTTCATCATAAACAATTCGAAGATGGTCGTTTAGAGGTTAAACCACCCGATATTGGGGGTGAAATTGAAGATGAGGCAAATGCTAAGGCCGGTCAATTCATCAAGATGTACTCCAAGGAAGACCCCACCATTTACAACCTTTAGTATTTGTGTAAAGTAACCTCTAAATGAGATTCTATCGCCTTTTCGTATTGATTACCATTAATTAAGATATTAGTATAAAATACCTGACTAGTTAGTTTTAATATATTTGACGGCATTGCACCATATGTATCAGTTGAAAACGTATAACGAGTTTTTTGACCTTTGTGGTCGGTTTCAATTATA
>Ga0049083_10001054_pt1 | contig 10309 bp, 8 predicted proteins | sample GreLakmeMI27MSRF_FD_66719 | JGI IMG/M metagenome (GOLD analysis project Ga0049083, IMG submission 66719) | Freshwater lentic microbial communities from great Laurentian Lakes, MI, USA - Great Lakes metaG MI27MSRF | ecosystem: Environmental > Aquatic > Freshwater > Lake | place: Great Lakes...
CAGAGCCCGCCCAGCCCGCCCCTGCGCCGCGCCAAATGCGCCTGCAGGCCGCCACGCTGCCACCCGTGGGCTACACGCAGCTGCAGTTGGGCGGCGCGGCGGGCGACGCGCTCACGCTGACGTGCAATGCGGAGGAGTTGTGGACGCTTTGCTTCGCGGACGGTTCGCGATTTACAGAGGCATTTCGCTCTGCGCGCGGCGAGTGCGACATTGTGGTCCCGCCCTGGAGCCAGGATGGGGAGGCGTACACCCGGCAGGTGACCTTCCGGGCGCCGCTGGAGGCGATGCGCGCCATCCGGCTGCCCGGCATCCCCACTTCTACACGCATCCGCGAGGACCAAAGGTGTGTGCTGCACCGGCTGCACGACGGCTCCACCGCCATCGTGCTGGAGGCGAGCTCTGCGCAGCTGGACATTCCCTACGGCGACTCTTTCGTGCTGGACACGCGCCTGGAGCTGCGCAGCGCAGCTGTTGAGGCTGCCGCGGCTGCAGAGGCGGCGGCGGGCACGCACGCCATCGCGCACTGCCGCGTTCGCTGGCTGCGCCCTCCCAAGCTTTCCTTCGTCAAGACCAAGATTGAGAGCCAGAGCCGCGACTCCAGCTGTACGTCCTTCAGGCAACTGCTCTCGATGGCGGAGCGATACCTCTCTCAGGCGTCCCTTGCGCGCGCCGGCGTCGCCAATCCTGCACAGCCGCCGCGGGATGGCGACCAGGTGACAGACGAGCAGGCGGCGGCGGCGCCACCGCTGGCGATGGAGGGCGGCGACGAAACTGCGACGCAGACGCAGGTGACCCTCTGCCACGCTCGTCCTCTGCACCACCGCAGCAGTGTAGTGCGCTTCGGGCCTGTGGCTTTCGGCGCCGTCTGCGATGCGCTGCAGGCTACGCGCATGACGGTGGGCACGCTGCGCGAGGCACCTGTGCGCCCACTGCGTGATAAACAAACTCGGTGGTGCACGCTGCGCGCCAGATTCGCACGCTTTCTCCTGGCGCTGCTCCTCTGCGCCGCCGTCTTCGCGGTGGGCTGGCACTCCGGAAGCCGGGCGGAGCTTCAGAGCCTGCAGCAGTGTGAGGTGGAGCTGTGACGTGACGCGCAAGCAAAGCAAGAATGCATCGCATGAATGCCATGACATGCAGCTATGCGCGTGTGAACTCCAGCAGCCTGGAGAAGTAGAAGCTTGTGGCGGTCATCTCTCGGCGCTTCACCTTCCAGCCCACCCGCGCCAGCGCAGCCTCCACGTCAGCCTCTGCGTGCAGGTAGGCCCGCGTCGCCTTGCTTGGCCCCGGAAAAAGCTCGCCGATGCGCTTGAGAATGGTGTAAGCGAGGGTCTTGGGCGCAAAAGATATGATGAGCCGCTTCTCAGCCAGGCTCGCCAGGTGCTGAACCATGGCGTCAGCCTTGTCCTGCGGGTAGTGGATCATGACGTCCAGGCAGGTGACGGTGTGGAAGCGGCCGGAAACGGACTCCAGGTCGGAGGTGAAGAACTTAGGCGGGGTGGCTGGTGCGGCCGCCCCGCCCGCAACCTCAGCCTCGTAGCGGCGCTGTGCCTCACCCACCATGGAGGAGGAGATGTCGCTCGCGCACACAGCTGCGCCGCTCAGAGCCAGCGGGATGCTGAGGCTCCCAGTACCGCAACCAGCCTGTGACGGGTACACGGAGTGAGGAGCCGCATTGCAGCCACACGCACGAGCTGATCAGCGCTGCTGGAGAGTGCAGGTGCGTGCAGCGCGCCGCGTGTGGCGTGCTGTGGGGCTGCGCGAGTGCTGCGCTTGGAGATATGGGCGTGGAACGTACGTCGCACACGGTTGTGTTCCCCAGCTCGCCGTCCGAGCTCAACCAGTTGATCACCTTGTCCACAGTCTGCGCGTGCCCCGTACGAATGTCCAACTGCACCTTGTTCACCTCCTGAGAGCGAGCGGCGCGCAAGCAGCGTCAGTCCCGACAGCCCAGGCGCCTGCACCCCGCGCTATGCACTCCGCGCACGCGGCGCAGCGTGCACCACCGAGTTCGGGTGCACGTGTCGGAGCAGCGCGCGTGCGGCGAAGCTCGCTCGTGGCGGCGGCGCACCGACGTGGTGCCGTATATCTTGTTCCACCGCTCAAAGCCGGCGGTGTCAAAGTAGTTCTTGACGCTCTCCATCTCGTTGCCGCCAGCAGCCTCCGCCATCTCGCTGCGCCTCTTGCCCGGGTCGGTGGTGACTAGGAGGTAAGCCAGTCCCGCGATGGCTCCCGTCGCGCCCACGGTGAGTCCAATCGCGGACGCGTCAGCAACCTGGGCCATCTCCGTCGCGGCGGCGACGGGACCGGCGAGCAGCAGGCTGGCGGCGGCCGTGGCGGCGACTCGGTGAATAGACTCCATAGCTTCCGGCCTCGACGCGCGTGCAGCCACGCGACGCCGGCAGCTGCCAGGCCGGCAGCTGAGCGAGAAAACAGAGGCTGTCGCCATGTGTTGGCACTTCAGGTGCACGAGGAAGGCAGGGGGGCGTGCGGGGGCGTAAGTCATGTGCGGGCGCCCTGTCAGTCGACTCGCGCCTTCGGTGAACTCGTCACTCAGCAGGAGAGTCGCTGGACATGCGGTTCACCACGCAACAAGCCTCTTTCATTGTGGCAGGCTGCATGGCGCTGCCACGTGCGTGTCGCCTTGCGAGGACGCTAGGCATGTGTTTCAACTCACAGCGTACCCGCCCAGTGTTGGCTTACGGACTCCGGATGTACGAGGCGCGGCCGGTGTACCATGAGGAGCCCAAGGCAGCTGAGGAGAAGAGAAAGTGAAGGAGAAGCGGTGATGACCTGCCGTTCACACTGCTTCACAGGCCGCACGAACGAGTGCGCACGGACCTGCACGTGGCAACTGCTACAGCGCGCAAATCAAAGAGCGTGGGCAGAGCAGAGCACACGAGGACTCGCACTCCGCGGGCTCCACGCCAACGGCGCTGCACTGTTGGAGACTGCACGAGGAGGCGCACACTGATGGACGCTACAGACGCTTGATGACATCACAGAGCGTGCTGGCGACTCTAAGCGTCTCTGCCTGTACAGGAGCGTGGCTGGCAACTCTAGCGCGGCTTCCAGTGCGCGGCCTTGGAGCCTGGCGAGTCGCTGCCGGCACCTGCGTAAACACCTACTTGGGTGAAAGCAAGAGGCATTGCCACGAGCGCGCACTGTGCGCGCGCCATGTCCCAGCAGCGAGCTGCGCGAGCGTGTCGTCGATGTTTATCTGACAACGCGTCGTCAGACTTTCAGCGTCAGAAAACGACGTCTGACGACGTGTTGTCAGAGCATGTGACTTACCTAGTGCGATGACGTCATCGCTCATTGTCACCATGTCACGAAGTGAGCGCCCCTCCTACCAACTATGGCGTTGCTGAAGCTGGCGCTACTCGCGCTACTCAGCTGCGTGCTTGGCGCGCCTCCGGGTGCTGACCCGTCCTCGTCAGGCTTCATCAAGGGTGCGCAGCACAGCGCTGTCAGCTCGCTTGTTCTCGTTCTCACGCCTGACGCGCGTCCGTGAACTCAGTGCCAAACACGCACGACGCTCACCTGTTTCATTGGCTCTTCCAGAGCCGCGGCGACCCGGCGAAGGACCCGCTTGTGCTGTGGTGTGACAAAGTCCCGTCGCCCGCGCTGCCAATGCCGCTGACGCCCAGCCCCGCCGCCCAGGCTGACCGGCGGACCCGGCTGCTCGTCCGAGCTCGCGCTGTTCGTGGAGGTGCGGGGCGCTAGGCAAGAGCCGCGGCAAGAGGCTCGGGCTGCCGCGAAGGGTGGACACCTCAGCGCGCCCTACCTGCTGCTGCCATCGTGCGCCCTCTGCTGACGCTCGCGCTGGCGCACAGAATGGCCCCATGAAGATCAAGCCGGGTCCGACGTCCGCGAGCGACACGGTGAGCAACCCGTACAGCTGGAATGCGCACGCCAACCTGCTGTTCGTGGACCAGCCAGTGGGCACCGGCTTCAGCTACAGCAAGTGGCCGCTGGACTACGTGACGAGCGAAAAGCAGGTTGCGCAGCAGCTCTACGACTTCCTGCAGGTTTTCTTCGTGCAGTACCCAGAGCTCCAGGGGCGCCCCTTCTACGTGACTGGCGAGAGCTACGCGGGTCACTACGTGCCTGCCATTGGCTACAAGATCGTGGATGCTAACGCACAGGGCACTGAGGGGCCGCACATCAACCTGCAGGGCATCGCCATTGGCAACGGCCTGGTGGAGCCTCTCACGCAATACGGCGCCTATAGTGACTACATGTTCAGCAACGGCCTTGTCAGCGACGATGTACATGACAGCGTGAACGAAGCGTACAACGCCACCTGCGCGCCCGCCATCGTCGCATGCCAGACGCAGAGCCGCGCAGCCGTGCGCAGCGCCGCGGCGGGCCTGCCCGCAGTACAGGGCAGCCCGATGGCTTGCATCGTCGCCGCGGATGTGTGCAATGCGGCGGTGGTGGAGCCGCTGCTCAACGCCGCAGCCGCGCAGGAGGGGCACAGCATCAACGTGTACGACATTCGCGACGCGTGCAGCCACCCGCCCCTGTGCTACGATTTCAGTGACCTGGAGGCATACATGGCGCTGCCGGACGTTGCGGAGGCGCTGGGCGTGAGCGGCAAGAGCTGGAGCGAGTGCAGCACCACTGTTCACTTGCTGCTCACGGACGACTGGATGACAAACCTGGAGGTGCATATCCCCAACGTGCTTGCAGCGGGCGTGCGCGTGCTGGTCTACGCGGGCGACCAAGACTTCATCTGCAACGTGGAGGGCAACCGGCGCTGGGTGGACCTGATGGAGTGGGATGGCGCAGAGACATTCGCCGCCGCCAAGCCCACCGCATGGACCGTCGCCGGCGCACCCGCAGGCACTGCGCGCACCGCGCAGGGGCTCACCTTCCTGCAGGTCTTCAACGCGGGGCACATGGTGCCGATGGATGCCCCCAAGGCGTCGCTGGACATGCTGCGCCGCTTCATCAAGGGCAGCGCCTTTACGGCAGATGAGGCGGATGTCGACTCGGTGCCGATGGCGGCGTTGAGCGAGGCGACCACCAAGGGCGCAGTGAGCACTCTCAAGGCGCTCTGGGCGCGCCTGGTGGGCGGCTCGCTGGTCGATGGCGCCGCCAGCGCAGCTGGTGCTGCACGCCGCGCGATGGTCCAGTAGACGTAGATGGCTCTTCTTTGCTTGTTTTTTCTGCTGTGTAAATTTCGCTTGCTGTCACTCCTGCCGCCCGCGCGGTCGCGGGCAGCGCCGTGTTGATGCTGCGTGCTCTGTTCGCGAGCAAAGATGTCGCTGGAGGAAAACACCATCCCGTTTGAAGTGCTCAGCCAGGGCACGCTAGCGGCGCTAGATACGGCCCTGGCCGAGCTGCAGGCGTCGCAGCTGTCGCTGCCCCGTGGCGCGCAGCAGTGTGTTGAGGCGCCTCAGCGCCTCGCATGCACACCACAGGCGCAGTGCCCGGCGCCCGCGCCGTGTCAGCCCCCGCTGGAGGTGTTCTGCGAGGCTGTGTCGCCCCACGAGTTTCTCGTGTTCGGCTGCGGCCTGCAGGCGGCGCGTGCGCGACTCGAAGCGGCACGCCTCCCCTTCTTCGACGCCGCCCACAGCGCCCCCGGCTCCGCGCCCGCGCTGCGGCTGCACCTGGGCCACTACGAGAGCGCGCTGGGCGTGCTGGCTGCGGCGCAGCTGTTGCGCAGCCCCCGCCCCGGGGTGCCCCGAAGCTGCATCCCCCACTCCACTCTGTGCACGCTGGGCGCCCTCGCACGCGCCGCGCAGCCCGGCACGCGCGAGTACTTAGCGCAGGTGCGCGATCGCGCGCACGCCTGCGGCGGAGCCCCGGCTGCAACTCACGCCCGCGCCTCGCCGCCCGTGTGCCCAGTCGGCGCTCAACGCTCAGGCCGACGCCCGCTTCGCCCGACTGCCTCCGCGCTTGCGCGCGCGCCTGCTTCCCTTCCAGCAGGAGGGCGTCATGCATCTGCTGTGTCGCGGGGGGCGCGCGTTGCTTGCTGACGAGATGGGTGTAGGGAAGACGTTGCAAGCCATCGCCGTCGCCTGCGCCTTCCAGGAGGAGGGACCCCTGCTGGTGGTGACCCCTGCCTCGCTGCGCTGTCAGTGGGCGGAGGAGCTGGAGCGGTGGGTGCCCCGCCTGCGGCCGAGCGCTTGCACCCTCGTCTTCTCCTCCAAGGACAAGGCGCAGCTGGACGACCTGCCCCGCAAGCCCGCAGCCACGCGCGCCATGATCTTCACGGAGCCGCAGCCGGCGGCGTTGACGGCGGTGCAGCCGGCTCCTCGGGCGGTGGTGGTTTCTTTTCGAAGTGCGTTGGGATGCGCAGCTGGCTGCGACCAAGCGAATGCTGACGCGTCTCCTCTTTCCTGCGCTCAGTGCTCGAGATCTTACGGCGGGACATGGGCGACATTGCCTGGGGGATGGTCATCGTGGATGAGAGCCACTGCATGCGCACCACGACCGGCTTGAAAGACTCTTCGCAGACGGAGGCGTGCGCAGGCGTCGTGCGGGGCACGCGGCGCGCGCTGCTCCTGTCAGGCACGCCTTCCCTGAATCGGCCCTTCGATCTCTTCCGCCAAGTGGACAGCCTGGCTGGCGGCATGCTGGGCAAGCGCAAGGAGGAGTTCGGCGACTGCTACTGCGAGCGCATCGAACGCACAGGCAGCTACGCTTACAGCGCCTCTGGCGGGGCGCGCCTGGAAGAGCTCCACATGCTCCTCTCCTCCACCGGTCTGCTGCTGCGCCGCACCAAGGCTGACGTGGCAGCGCAGCTGCCCCCCAAGCGCCGCCAAGTGGTGCGCCTCCTGGCTGACGAGCATCCCCACCCTCGCGAGCCGGGCGCGCCCAGCATCTCTGTGGCGCACTCCACCGGGCTTGGCAAGCTCCCCGCTGTCAACGACTGGCTGCTGGCCACGCTGCTGCGGCCCGGCGGCGCACGCAAGGTGGTCGTCTTTGCTCATCACAAGGCGGTGCTCAACGGCATCGCGTCCGGCGCGCTCGAGGCCTGCAGCCGCGTGGATGACGGCCAAGGCGGCAGCGTGCCCTCCACTGACGCCTGCTACGTTCGCGTGGACGGGGAGACTGACCCCGCAGCACGCGCAGCCGCTGTGCGTGCCTTCCGAGAGGATGCGCGGGTGCGCGTGGCGCTCGTCTCAATCACCGCCGGCGGCACCGGGCTGGATTTCAGCGTCGCCAGCGCGGTTGTCTTCGCCGAGCTGCCCCTCGCTTCCTGCGACCTGGAGCAGGGCGAGGCGCGGGTGCATCGTCGCGGGGCGACGGGGGACTGCATCAACATCTACTTCCTGTGCGCGCGCGGCACGGACGACGAGACGCGCTGGACCGACATCGCCGCCAGGCTGCAGCGCTGTCACACGGTGCACGGCGAGGCTGGCGGCGGCCATCTAGACGTGGACGAGATCGTGGACGCGGCGGGTGGTTACGCGCGAGAAGCTCATCCCGAGCTCACACAGCCGATGGACGGCGAGGCGGCTGCGGATGCACCGCCCAGCGCTTTCCCGGCGCGGAGCCAGAGCGATTGGCCGGTGCAGCCCACCGGGCGTGGCGCCCCGGCACGGGAAGTTGATGACGGCACCGTGGGCGAGCTGTGGTTCGAGAGCAGCGCATCCACCGAACGGGTGCACGTCTACCATCGCCCGCCGGGCAGCGACGCCGAGCAGCCGCCGCAGCACACCTGCACGGTGCATCCCTCCGAGCTGCGCGCGGCGGTGCGGGCAGGCTCGGCGTCCGCGGTGGCGTGTCTGCCGTGGCCGCTGAGCGCGCGCGCCTCTGCGCGTGCCGAAGCCTGCAACTTCCTGGGCGCCTTCCAGGCGCTCAGCGCGCTGGAGCGCAAGCGCGTGTGCGAGTGGGGGCAGCCCATGCTGGTGCCCCTGCGCCCCTGGGTGGAGCTGGCGGAGGAGCGGCACGCGCGCCTGCTCGCCGACCGCGCACCCTCCACCCGGCGTGCCATCAAGCCGCGCGACCTGGGCCCGCCGGCGCCGAGGGGCGCGCAGCTGCGCTACGTGGTTCTGCGCAGCGCCAAGGCTGGGCGGCGGCGTGACGTGCGCCACGAGCAGTGGCTCACGCCCGCGGGCGTCTGGCTCTGCGTCGCGTGCAAAGAGCAGCCGTCGCGCGTGCAGCACCCTGCGGGGCGCGATGCGCTGGTTGAGTCGCTGCTGGACCTATGCTGCACGGTGGACTGCCACTCGCGCTACCTGTTCGCAACCAACCCCTCCGCGCTGCGCCGCGCGCTGCATGACCTCGACAAAGGCGTCTGCAGAGAGTGCGGGCTGGACTGCGACACACTGGAGGTGCGCATCAAGGCTCTGTCACCAGAGCAGAGGCCCGCAGTTCTTCAAGCCAAGGAACCTCGCTTTGCTCTCCCCGAAAACCAAGCGAGACTGAATCGCTTGGCCGCCAAGGCCGAATCGGGAGATCTCTGGCATGCGGACCACATCTTGCCGGTGTGCGAGGGCGGCGGGCTGTGCGGCCTCGAAAACATGCGCACCCTCTGCGTGCTCTGCCACCGCGACGAGAGTAGCCTCCTGGCGGGAGTTCGAGCCTCGCGCCGCGCCAAAAAGAAGCATGCGCCGCGGGAGGTCGAGGTGAGCGCAGAGGAGCGCGCGGCTCAGCGAGCGGCGCGGCTCGCGTTTCAAGAGCACGGCGACGGAGACTTCAAAGCGCAGCCCAAGCGGCGCAGGGCGCCCGCCGCGTAAAGCAGGCGTAAAGCAGGTGGGGACCCTATGCTGCTCAATCAAATTGACATAAAGTCTGCACAACAGCACTTGCAGTGACAGAAGCAACACAAGGGGGCGGGCGGCTGGAAAGCGTCCTCATCGTCCTCCAGGCCACCTGCGCCTGGAGGACGATGAGGACGCTTTCCAGCCGCCTGGAGTTTGATCACGGCAATGACGACAACGCTTTCCAGCCGACGAGAGCCGTTTCACTCTCGCAGCCGCAGCTTCGGCCAGGCCTTTTTCGTCGACTGCCTTTACGGCGACGACAACCAGCGCATCTTCGCCGAGGTGCAGGCTGCCATCGCAGGCGTTGCCGCGTCCTTGTCTGGTTTGGCTGGCCAGACAAGGCCACGCACGCTGGACGCGGCAACGCCTGCGATGGCAGCCTGCACCTCGGCGAAGATGCGCTGGTTGTCGTCGCCGTGAAGGAGGTCGACGAAGAAGGCCAGGCCGAAGCTGCGGCTGAGGGAGTCAAACGGCGCTCGTCGGCTGGAAAGCGTTGTCGTCATTGCGGTGATCAAACTCCAGGCCCTGCGCCTTTGATGGAGTTTGAGCCGCCCGCCAGCAGTGCACGGGTTCATTGGTCGTCCACAGCAGCGACCAGAACAGCGCCCTCCACACCAGCCTCCGCCAGCGTCTGCTCGCAGCCTTCGCCCGGGGCGAGCGTGCGTCGCGGGAAGCCGAAGGAGAGCTGCACTGCTGTGCCGAAAGGCAGTGGTCCAAGGGCGACACACGCCTCTTGCAGGTCCGCCACCGTCGTTCTAGCGTCGAAGCGGCGCTGCACGCGTGAGCCGTCTGCGAAGCGCAGCACCAGCGCCAGGCCGTCAGCCGGCTCCTGAGCGCTCCAGCGAGCGCGCGCAGCCTCCTTGTCCTGCACAGCCGTCTGTGCAGCCGCCTGCGCCGCCTCCGCTGCCTGCTGCGCGGCGCTCTGCGCGGCGCTTTGGGCAGCAGCCTCGGCGCGCGCGGCCTCCTCCGCGGCGCGCTTGTCGGCTTCCTTGGCCCGGTCGGCTGCCAGCGACGCCTCGTACTGCGCGTTCTGCTCGCTTTGGTAGTGACGACTCCACTCCAGCTCCGTCTGCGGCTCCGCCACGGGCGCCGTGCGGGCGCTGGGGCCCGCGCCCCCGTCGCCCACCCACTCCTCCTGCTGCAGCCTCCGCGCAAGCGCCTCGTCGTCCTCCTCGTCCGCGAAGCGAACCTCCTCCTCGTCGGAGGAGCCACACAGGTCGATGACCTCCTGTGACATAAGCACAAGGAGAGCGCGACGCTTTGATGCGAGAAATTGAACGTTCGTGTTACGTACGAACGTAGTTGTCTGACAACTCAATGCGCCTTCACACATTCACAAGCTATCGACACTGGCAGCGAGTGCATCGAGGCAGAAGAAACGAAGCCTTTGGATGAATTGGACAACTCCACACAGTGCCCTGCGCCTGCCGGGCTGCCGCCGCCATGCGTGCGAGCGTGCGTGAGAGCTTGCAGACGCACCTGGTTTGAGGCCCGGTGTTGCATGTCCTGCACGTGATATGGGCAGCGCTGAACGACGAGCGATGCGCGATGCGAGCGGCAGAGGCGTCAATGGCGTCTGTGGACAGGCA
>Ga0049083_10001057_pt1 | contig 10307 bp, 15 predicted proteins | sample GreLakmeMI27MSRF_FD_66719 | JGI IMG/M metagenome (GOLD analysis project Ga0049083, IMG submission 66719) | Freshwater lentic microbial communities from great Laurentian Lakes, MI, USA - Great Lakes metaG MI27MSRF | ecosystem: Environmental > Aquatic > Freshwater > Lake | place: Great Lakes...
TTCTCAGATAATAAAAATGAAGTTTGGCGCCAAAGACATTATAATAGCGTTCTTACTGGTTTTAGTTGCGATTGTTATTTTTGGGCGTAAAATGAGTTTCGCCGACGCGATGACATCCCCGGCTCCATCTCCAGACACCTATGACGCCACCGGTATGCCATCTGGAGCCATCCTCCCAAAGACGGCGGAAGAGGTGTGCTCTACGAAATACGGGGACGGGTGGATTGATTTTTCCCCAATGTTATGCAAAAAGATATAAAGATACCCCCCCAATAGCTCACATTCGCGGGAGTACTTCAGCCAAAAAAGTAGGACGACACCTGCACTCGGGACGCGTAAAAAATGTTAAAGAATAGTACAGATGATGATGAAACGCCAAGATATCATAATCATTGCTCTCTTGGCGGTTATCGTTTTCTTGCTTATTTTCAGGGTGAGCAGGTCGTACTTTTCCCCAGCTCCCGAAATGGCGCCCGAAACGGCTCCCGAACCGGCTCCCGAAATGGCTCCCGAAACTACATACACACTTGAACACGTTGGCCACGCCAGACAGCTTTTTTCCAAGGGGGGGCGCAAAGATATCGATGTAGCAGTCGAACTCATCCAGATGGGCGTTACTCCGGATGATGCTCTTAAAGTTATCGCCGAAGCAAAGGGGAAGCCTGCCAAAATCACGACTTAGCAACGCACTTGTTTGACGCATTTGACGCCGTGAAATAATCTGAATTTGGACACGTGAGAGAAGAAATAGTCGCCGCTTTGGCTGCACACCTGTTGTTTACAGGGTCGGCATTGTAAGCCGAAGGACACCCCGTGACTGTTGCCACCGTTCCTGTAATGGCCTTACACTTGTTATTTGGTAGGTCTTTAGAGTAACCCGCTGGGCACGTGAAATCCGTAATGGACACCGCCTTGGCCCTACACACCCTATTTGGGAGGTCAGGCTCGTAACCTGCAGGAAAACTACAGTCGATTGAAGTTGGTGTACCTGTCGAAGCAGTGCATCTATTGTTGGGAACGTCTTTATTATAACCATTGGGGCACGTGATATCAGTCGCTGCCGCGTAACACGTCGTTGAGCGAGCGGGGCAGTATGTTGCCAATCCAGCATCTGAACATTTCGTATTCTGTATTCCGTCAGCGGTACGACAATAAGCCTCCTTAATTGCTCGAGCGTCGTTTGAAGTTATCCTATATTGGGAATTTGTCATGTCGTCCCAGCGAGCGTTCACGTCAAACGGGACTTGTTCAATTATAAATGATGAAATTTTATCTGCCATCCCCATAGCGCTCAGCTGACCGCCATTGATGGATGCTGGTCCCATGTAAATGCCGGTCGAATCTCCTGACCCTTGCTGCCACTGTCCGGCAAAGTCCTTATCCGTGTAGTGACTAAAACCGATGAATTTGTACCCGAGTGGAATTATAATACTTGCCGTTCGGTCTTCGCCACCAAACCCACCATTTCGCACCCCTCTCCCATGTTCCCAACGCTCCCCGTCAAAATTTCCTCCGTCATAAAATGATACTTTGGTTTCCGGATTTTCTAGCACACTCGGTTGGTTCGGCTTGTGGGCTGAGGCTACCGGCCCGCGCGTGTTGCGTTGGAAGTAGGTGAGACCGCCTACGTTATAGAGGGGTTGCGTGCCACTCTTTAGCCAGCCACCGCCCCCTCGGTTATTGTCCGGTCCTTTACCGTTGGCTCGATTCATAAATCCTGGACAATCGTCATATTGATCACAAACAAAAGCCATTGCGTCAGCATTCAACCAATTAATATGAACCCTGGTAGGGCCCCTGGCGTCGGTGTTCCCCGACTCGCCATAACCAGCAGGCATCTTTACTTAATCGAAATATAAAAATTGTATTAACAATTACATGCGGGGCAGCCGGCGCCAAGAGCCACTCGCGCATCTGGACACGACACAGTCTTGACGCAGGCCTGGCTTCCAATAGCGTTTCCACCGGCGTAGGTGTAACCGGCTGGGCATGTACCCCCGGAGGGTGTAGTCGTCGGAGGTGAAACGATACACTTCTGCTGAGCTTGATCCCAAGTGCCTACATTACACGAAACAGTGCCCGTGCGAGTCGCCGGCTCAATTCTACACCCTGCATTTTGAGACCAGGCTATTCCTTGAACAGAACAAGAACCCGGGTAGCTTGGTGCTACTTCGGCCTGAGAGTTGGTACATCCACTCGCAGTCCATGGGTTGCCCGAAGGATTGCAAGTTCCTCCAATGTTTGTCGTGTGAATCGACGGGGTCACTCCACACCCAGACGCGGCGCTCCATGTGACTCCAGAATCAGAACACGAACCACCCTTGGGGGTTCTATCTGCGCACCCAATTGCGGTGTAGCGGTACTGATTCACAAGTATATTACAAGCTGTAGCCGACGCTGCACCGTTGGGATTGTCCGGGAACTTTAGAGGACGCGTTTGAAGAACGTATGGGCGACCGTCACCGGCGTTACCATCACAGTTGAACGGCGGCACCGCCTTGCCATCGGGTCCTGTAACGTCTGTCCACCCGTCGAGTTTGTACACAGACGGATCACAGCACGACGTTTTATTACACTCTTCTGTTTCAACGTCCCCTGTTTTCTTGGGGCACGCTTTACCACCGTTTGCGGCGTCTTTCGTAATTGTGTATCTTCTGGTCCTCGTGCCTCCTCCGCACCCCTTGCTACAACCTGTCCACACATCCCAATCGCCTACACAGTCGACCGGGCCCGGGCATGGCGAAAGGCCTAGACAGTCTCTTTCTTCGCTATATCCGTCACCATAAGGGCAAGACTTTCCGGACCCAGCAGATTTCGTTGTCACCTTGTATTTGCGAGTTTGCTTACCGGTTCCACATGTCGGGCACGAAGCCGACCATCCATCTGGGTTGCTCGCTGTGACGCCTTCCCATCCTCCGACGCAGTCCACACCACAAGGAGCCAGAACACACGCTTTCGTCGCCTTGCCTACAGTGTCGCATTCTTTCCCTCCGTTCTTGGCGGGTGTCGTGATTTCATACGTATCAAGACCTGTACCACATGTAACGTTGCACCCGACCCAACTGCCGACGCAGTCAACTGGACATTCCTGTTGGTTACACGGCTGCGAATCGGTGGATGGACCACACGCAAGTCCGTTATATGTGGGCTGCGTTTTTATCGTCCGAGTACGCGTCTGAGTTCCTCCGTTACATTTTGCACTACAAGTCCCCCAGGCTGTCCATGGGTTTTGTTCACAGTCAACTGGACAATCCTGTACGTTGCACGCCTGTTTATCTTCAAGTGTTGGACACGCTGTACCACCGTTTGCGGCCGGAATCTCGACCGTTCTAGTGCGCACCATAGTTCCACCACCACATGGCTTTGAACACTCCCCAAGGGGTCCCCAGTCTGAAACTTTACAGTTTACTATATTTGAGGGAACGGGAGTGGTGGATGGGGTAGCAGCGGGCGTTCCTCCTCCTACGGTAGGCGTTCCTCCTCCGGCAGCAGGCGATCCTCCTCCTGCAGCAGGCGCTCCTCCTCCTCCTCCGGCAGCAGGAGCTCCTCCTCCTGGGCTAGCTTCACAATCCATACCAAAGTCTGGACACGCCACACCAGATCCCCAAATCCCTAGTATAGTCCCTATACACACTAAAACGCAACACACCACGGCTGCGATGATGACGCCGGTGCTCACCATTAATAGTTGGCTTATATTTTTTTTAGTTTAAGAGACTGGGCGCTCAGATAGCAATGAAGATCATCTTCTGTATGCCCGGTCGCTCGTACTCGCGGGACTTTCTGTTGGCATGGTCTGATCTCCTGATGCAAACGAATTCGCGTGGGCATCAGGTGATGATTAGTCAGCAGTACTCAAGTGTCGTACACTTTGCCCGAGCCAAGTGCCTCGGTGGCGACGCTCTCAAGGGTGCGGCCCAGAAGCCGTTCCAGGGCAATGTGGAGTACGATGTGATGATGTGGATCGATTCTGATATGGTGTTCAAGCCCGAGGACTTTTTCGCACTTCTGGAGAGCCCTCACGACGTGACGGCCGGTCTCTACATGATGGAGGATCTCCAGCACTTTGCAACCGTCAAGGATTGGAACGAGGATTTTTTCAAAAAGACGGGATCTTTCAAGTTTCTTCGGCCAGACGACGTCGTCGGCGCACCACAGTACGTACCCGTGGCGTATACGGGTATGGGCTGGATGATGATTCGCAAGGGGGTTGTGGAGAGCATCAAGTACCCGTGGTTCTATAGTCCACTGCAGACGGTCGGTGATCTCGTGGATATGAATTCAGAGGATGTTTCTTTCTGCCGAGCGCTCAGCGATGCTGGTCACCCAATCCACATCGACACGCAGATTCGTGTAGGCCATCAGAAGCTCATGATAATTTGAAAAATTACTTGTAGTACGGCTCCACTTCGTAGTAAGACGTTGTGGGAACGCCCGCAGTCGGCACCGTCGGTACTCGGAGGATGCCAATCTGACTGGGAGACAGCGCGGAGGTCCAGAAATAGAAATTCGCAACCTTCACAGTTCCGGTCAGCGGCCCGCTAGGGGCCCAATACCATTTGTCATTTGCTGCATCCGGCCAATAGAACTTTCCAGTGAAACTGGCTTCTGTCGAGCCGTTTCGATAAACTGTAGCAGTTCCGTTGTTCACACTAATAGTAATATTGACCCACTGGTTCGTCGGAAGACCCTGGGCGCTCGATGCGTGGTGTCGCGTAATTGTACTGCCTTGTTTCCCGGCGTGTTCTACCAGAAGACGCGTGCTGTTTTTATAAAACTCGACGAATGGCAGGCGGCCATTTGGTTTGGGTTTTGCACCGTCCCAGTTGTCTAACGCTCCGTGTGTGAATATAGCATTCCAGTTGGTTTGGGTTGCCGAGACGTAAACATCGAATGAAATCGTGTACATGGGGGTGGTCTGGGTGGCATATCCCGTCGGTTTCGTCTTGAACTCGGTGGCGTTCGTGTATTTGGAAATATCCAATGGCTCCGACTGAATCTTCTGGCCAGTTGACCACACGAGCTGACGAGGATCTGTAGGTGGCGGCACAGGAGCCGGAGCCGCCATCACAGTGGGAGCCGGAGCAGGAGATGCCCGAGGAGCCATCACAACGGGAGCAGGCGCTGGAGATGCCCGAGAAGCAGGAGCAGGCGCTGGAGATGCCCGAGAAGCAGGAGCAGGCGCTGGAGATGCCCGAGAAGCCGGAGCCGCACGAGGAGCCATCACAACGGGAGCAGGCGCTGGAGATGCCCGAGAAGCAGGAGCAGGCGCTGGAGATGCCCGAGAAGCCGGAGCCGCACGAGGAGCCATCAGAGCAGGCGCTGGACTGGGAGCCGTCATCACAGCGGGAGCCGCCATCCTGATAGATGGGACGCGATTCATTATCCACCACACCGCCCCCGCAACAAGTAGCAGCACAAATACTACAAGACCGATAGGCATCCCTGTCTTGGGTGGAGGGGGAGTCAAACTAAAAGAATTCAGCGATTCCATATAATTCTATTCAAGATTAAATTCCGCCGTCAATTTACTTGTATGTGGGCGGCGGTGCCGGTGAGGTGTAGGAGTTTTCATTCTTCTTTTTATTCCACGCGTTCATTTGCTTTAGAAGCTCGTCGGGGATTGGCGGCGGTTTGCCCTTGAATTCGTTTGGGACACACGCTTGGCATTTCATATCGGGTGTGGTTCCTTCAACTCCCGTTCCACTCGGGCACTGCGCACCAAGAGGCACCGTCTGTACTTTATTTGTTTTTAAAAAGCTTATATATTCAGGAATAAATGGAGCGTCGCCTTGAAAGATACTTTGAAGTGAGGGCTTTATACACGATTCGTCAAACTGGATGACCGGAGGAGCTGGAGTAGGTGCGACTGGAACTGGAGGAGGTGGGACTACAACTGGATATTTCCGCGTCGCCATGACCACGCCAACAATTACGCCGATAATGACCAATATCGCTATAACAATCATAGCAACTGGAGGCCCGCTGGTCGGTGCCGGTGGAGCGAGTTCAGCCATCTTATTTTAAGTTAAACTCGGAAATTAATTCTTCTAAATTTCTATAGTACCGTGCAAGGTCCTTCTTGAACCTCGCATCCTGTTTGGCTCCCGTCTTGACCAGCCAAGCAAGATTCGCCTTTGAGTACTTTGTCCGAGTCTGGTTGTCGGTCGGTTTGCGTGGCGCCACCTTCTTAACCTTCGGGGGCCGGGTGGAATCCGAAGGATCCGCTCCCGGCCGCTTGTCTATAAAACTCAGTGCTTGCATGACCGTGTCTGCCAGGTCATCCTTCTTCTTGTGTTTATCGAAAAACGTCACAAGCTCTTTATTCGGGCCATCACCGTCAATGAATTTCCTAGCGCGTTCGATGGACGTCTTTTTGCGCTGGGCGTACCGAGCCTTCCCGGCACCCGCCACGTCCGGAATCTTGTGACGCGCGTCCCAGATGACTACTGACCTCCCCGGATCCTTCACGAGGAAGTAAGTGTGAAGAAGGTTTTCAACAGACTTCATGCTCCGGTTGCGATCTGGTTGCTTCTCTATGATTACAGTGGTGGCGTCTAGGATCCACGGCTTTTCATTGAGGTGCCGAACCAAACACGGGAATATACCGTCGGCGTGCATCGGCGGCACACCGGACACGTCCCATTGGTGAATTTTCTTGTTCACCGGATCAATCAAACACATTGCTAAATTTTTTATACCACAATCAATTGAAAGAAGCATCTGATATTAAAGATTATTAGGTTTTTAAGTCCATGACGATTTGTGAACAAAAAAAGATTTCCACAGAAGCTCGGAATGCCAAATGTCAAGTCAAACGCCCGGATCCGGGGCCGACGACGCCACCCGAACAGGACGTGACGGGCCTGGTATGTTGGTGGTGCGTTCACTCCCTCCCTCAGCGTCCATGCATTCACCTTCCCGTGAGGTACGACGACAAGCTCAACAGGTTCACAACCTTGGGCAACTTTTGTTCCTGGCAATGCGCCAAATCGTACGCACTCGATATGAATTCATCAAAATCTGGGGAGATTCAGTCTTTTTTGGCCATGATGAGATTGCGCGCTTTTGGGAAATTCGTGCCCTTGTGGCCTGCTCCAAAACGCCAGTTCCTTGCGTGTTTTGGAGGGACCCTGAGTATAGAAGAGTTCAGGTCGTATGGTGGGCTCGTCGAACCGCCGCAGCTCTATTTTCCAGTTGAAAAACAGCTTCACCCAGTTTTCAACGATTCTAAAAATGAATTGAGTATTCGCGCCCCAGTGATTGCCAATGGAGCTCAAAATACCACGCGGCTCATGGCGATTGAGAATTCCAGTGGGCAACAAGAGACCCTGAAACTCAAGAGGGCGAAACCACTCGCCAGGGCTGCAAGCAAGTTAGAGAGTTCCCTTGGAATTACTCGTAAGAGCAAGTGAACATGTGGGACTGTTGTACGGGTCGTGGTAAGAACGGTATGGAGTTTACGTTTAAAAATGGAACCCGTGTAAAGGCGTCGGATCCAGATCAGGCTCTTTCTATTTTGAAATCAATTAAGTTTCACGAAGTTTCAAAAGTTTTTCAAATTGCTTCTGAAATGTGGGTGATTAATTTTGGAGAGAATTTGTCAATGCAAGTGGAGGCACAAGAGTCTGGGTCGGCTAGAAGGGCGGGGGAATGGCTCCTGTATCTTGACCGGAGAGATCCTCAGTTGATTCGCTAATCTCCATGGGCGATGGGGCCGGGGACATTGAGAACTCGTTATCCATCATCGCCATTGAGAGATCGGTATCCATCATCGCCATGTCAGCCACCGACTCCATCATGGGCGCTGGCGCTGGTGCTGGGGACGGTGCCATCGACAACTCCTCGTCTATCGTGGATTCTGAAATGAGGCCAACAGCCATCATCATCGCGTCGAGCTCCGACATGGCCACACCTACTACAGGCTCATCGGCCTCCGGTTCATAGTAAGACACTACATAAGGTTTTGGTCCGATAAAGAAAATTATGGCCCACGCAACTACGAGCCCGATAATGACCGATATCCAGTGCATTAATATTACAAATTATAAAAATCCCAACTTTGCTCGCTGCTTGGACGTGGCCCTGGAAACTGGTACGTCCTGATCAGTGCTCCTGACCCATTCCTCCCCCACATGGGCCCTCCATTGAATCGAGAACTTGTCGAGCGCCTTGCGACAAATCACACACGGAAGGGAAGTCCCGTGACCACCGTCGACGCGGACTCGTGTAACTACAAAATCTCCATACTTTCGGTGAATCCACTTGGAGAAATTAGCAGATCCGACGCCGCTTCTTGAAGCCCGAAGCTGCAGGCTTCGGATCATTTTTCGTTCGGCACAGCAGTGACAATCATTGGCAACTGAAGGCCCATACGGGACACCGACTGGTCTCGCAAATTATGATCGGATTCATATTGTGTTAAAAGCGTGGAACCCTTTTAACCCATAATGCCCTCGTGTCACAACTGCGCGTATCACAATCCTCAAAAGAACTTGTGTTACGTATACGGATTGCCACCGTGGAATGCCCGCAAGTATCCTTTCCTATGTGGACCAGAGGGTAAGGCATTTCGTCCGATTCAGTGGGTTCCAAAAAAAGATGCGGTGTACAAGCCAGACTCGGATGATGTAAACGACGTCTAGTTCAAAAACAATGGAGCACGCTCTCCGTGAATACGCTCGTAGCGGATTTGGTCGCGCTCTTGGCGTGGGCGCCGCGGCTCGCAACTGTGAACGCTCAGTATACAACTGGGCGGTTCAGGAGACGCGCAAGGTGCGCGACGACCCGTCATGGGAGAACAAGGTGTTCAGGTGGCGCTACAAGCAAAAGGTGTACGGCCTCCTCAAAGAGCTCGAGAGATCTCCAGTTGCGGCTACAGACCTCCAAGTCGTTGGTGACGCCGTCAAGCTCGAAATCCACGTCACATCTCAACTTGCGCGGAGGCTTCAGCTCAAAGAGCTCGACACGAAGAACCTCGCGAGGTACTCGGCCGACGTGCTCTGGCCCGGAGGTCCCTATGCAAAGAAGGCGTTTGACATTAAAAGCAAAGACCTTGCGATGGAAGAGGCCAAGACAAAAGATGAGGATTATTCAGGAATGTTCACCTGTAAAAAATGTTACAAGAAAAAAGTGACGTATACACAGGCTCAAACTCGATCCGCGGACGAACCAAGTGCGTTTTTGTTTTGCCTATTCGCTTTAAATTTTGTACTGACGCGCCGCTTCAGTGACGACATTCTTCTGCTGCCTCGGATGCGGAAACAGGTGGAAGGGTTGAAGAGTACCGCCTTATTTTAAAAAAACACCAAGTGCGTAATTTTCACTTAAAAACATTTGACATGAAATAAAACAGCTAGGGAATGTCTCTCGTCCGCGTCTGGACCGATGTGGGCGCACGCAAACCCGCCTCGCTTCTCGCAAAGATTATAGAAAAGGACGGCGTCATTCTGACCATCAGGTACCTATCCGAATCTGATGATCATATTTGGAGGTACGAAGACGACACGTACGAAATTGACGATGATTCAATCGCAGAATACCTGAATACAGATTCTGAATTAGAAATTGGGTTCGTCGCCCAGGAGGACGGATTTCGGCGAGTGGATGCTGACGAGGACTACGTTCCTTCAGACGAAGAGTCAGACGACACCGAGTCTCTAGATGATTCCGACGAGGAGGAAGAGGACGAGGACGATGATGACGTGGATGACGACGAGTCTGAGGCTGAGTCAGAAGAAAGTATTGGTGAAGATTAAGAAAGATGAAGTTTGATCAGAACGCCCTTTTCCTCATCATGCTGCTGGTGGCAATCTGGATGCTTTTTTTCCGGGCCCCCAAGACTGAGAAGTTCTGTGGAGGATGTGGTGCGGCAATGATTGCTTAAAAACAAATTATTCTTTAACAACAATGTCCGTGACTTCTAAATTCATCACTTCTTTTGAGTCTCAAAATCAATCACACGTAAAGTGGCTCTCGCGTATGATTGATGTTGCTGAGAACATGTCTGACCCGTCTCGCGAGAGTACTCTCGTGACCGAGGTCAACATGAATCCTATGAAAATTGTGCTTGGACAGATGGAGGCGCTCGAGTGGCCCCATATCCACTTTTGTTTGTGCGCCGTGTACGCCAAGGCGGTGCTTCGTGGCCGGGCTTTCATTCCTGAGACAAAGTGAATAGCTGGTCGAATCTCAGACGGTAAAACTCAGGGGGCGCCTCAAACTTGAGTTGGCTTCCAGAGAATGAGTAGCTTGATTTCTTCTTCAAAATTGCATCGACTGTGACCATGTCGAGTGTATTCTCGGTA
>Ga0049083_10001064_pt1 | contig 10283 bp, 9 predicted proteins | sample GreLakmeMI27MSRF_FD_66719 | JGI IMG/M metagenome (GOLD analysis project Ga0049083, IMG submission 66719) | Freshwater lentic microbial communities from great Laurentian Lakes, MI, USA - Great Lakes metaG MI27MSRF | ecosystem: Environmental > Aquatic > Freshwater > Lake | place: Great Lakes...
GGACCTCGTCGGCGGGACACTGTCGACTGCCTCCGCCTTTCTGCACTCGCCCGAGTCTCCAAGATCGTCCAACTGCCTCCGGCGCAGCGCGATACGCCCATATGTCTCTCTCATTCTCGGCGCCGTCGCCCTGGAGCACGGGCTCTAGCCCCCGCGACAACTCAGCGCGCTGTGACACTTCAAGGGGCCTGGGTGCGCGCGCTGGCGTCGCCGCGCGTGCGCGGGGCCTTCGGGCTGTGAGCGGATCCAGCGCACGCCTGAGGTTCTCGTGCGCTGCTGGCTCGTCGCTGTTCGCCGAAGAACGTGACGGAGGGCGCTACCTGGAGGCTGTGGTGACCTGCTTCGAGAGAGGCCGCCGTGGTGGGCTGGTCGGACTCCTGTGCACGGACCGCTGTGCCGGCTTGTCCATCGAGTCACGGTGCGCCACTCGCTCCTGCTCCCAGCCCTGTGAGCTGACCCACCTCTCACGCTACGCGCTCTGTGCGGGTGCAGCGAGTTTCCCCTCCTCCTGCACGCCGCAGCGTCGGCCACTGCTGGTGCCGCCGCGGACCTTCCTGGCCTGCCTCCTGCTCTGGCGAGCCTGGAGGACCTGCACCAGAAGGTTCGCCAGCAGCCTGCAGGCAGCCATGTGCTCACAGTGAGCCCCACCGCTTTCAAACAGGACATCAGGCTGATGTACATCCATTCCTTCGACGACAGCCCTGGCGCTCCGTCCGGCTCCTTCTACGTGCACGATCTATTCACGGAGCGTGGCGAGCAGGTGGATGCGACCTATGCACAGGTTCTGGGCATGTGCGTTCGCTTTGGGGAGCCCTTTTTCCTGGAAAGGCGCGCGCTGCTCTCCATGAATGCGCGTTGCCTGGCCGCGTTTGCCGCAGAGGCACGCGACGGCGCCGCATCCGCGGGAGTCAATGCTGCGTCTGTAGAGGCCGATGCTGCGTCTCTGGAGGCACTGGCGGCAGCGCACACCTGCGCGCTGGGCGACGCCTCTGACTCCGGACTTTCTGAGCTGCTCGCCGCACTGCGCACACTGTATAGCAGCCGCAAGGAGCTGTTTCAGATGCTGTGAGAGATCACCTGCGCGAGCACATAGTTTTGCAGCGGTGACTCAGCTGCCTTTGCTACCTTATACACTGCTATAGCCCCCTCCGCCGGCTGCCCACTTCATGGCGCACGCGCTCGCCACCGCGGCGCTGTACGCGGTCAGCGCCGGCGGCGAGAGCCTGGGCGGCATCAAGAACGCGACGGGGGGTGACGGCAGCGTCTTCCTGTCCACGGCCTTCACGGACTGGTACATCCCTCTCTGCGCCCTCTCAGGCCTGCTCTTCGCGCTTGCGCAGCTGGGCGGCGTCTCCGGCGTGCGCGTCGCCAACGTGGCGTTCGATTTGGACACCGAGTCCGGCGCGCTCCTTGGACCCGAGGGGCAGAATGACGACATCGCGCGCAGCGCCGCCCAGATTCACGGCGCCATCCGGGAGGGGGCGCGCGCCTTCCTCAAGACCCAGTACACCAGCATCTCCTACTTCATGGCCGGCTTTGCGACGCTTGTGTTCTTCCTCCTCGGCTCGGGCGACCGCTTCCGCTCAGCCTGGAGCGAGGACGACGCCGGCGTGCTGCACGCACCCAAGCTGGCCCACGGCGTCTTCACAACCATCTCCTTCCTGGTTGGCGCCGGCACCTCGCTCCTCTCCGGCTTCCTGGGAATGAGCATCGGCACTTTCAGCAACGTGCGTGTCGCCATCGAGGCTCGGCGCGGCATGATGCAGGCCTTCACAGCCGCCTTCCGCTCCGGGTCTGTGATGGGGTTCACAATCTCCAGCCTGGCGCTGGCGTCGCTCTACGCGGTCATCCAGGCGCTGGCGCTCTACTTCCAGGACGACTGGCCCGCGCTGTTCGTCTGCGTCGCCGGGTACGGCCTGGGTGGCTCCTCCGTGGCGCTGTTTGGGCGCGTGGGCGGTGGTCTCTTCACCAAGGCAGCAGATGTGGGCGCTGATCTCGTGGGCAAGGTGGAGCGCGGCATCCCGGAAGACGACCCCCGCAACCCGGCCGTCATTGCGGATTTGGTAGGGGACCTCGTCGGCGACATTGCGGGCATGGGCGCCGATCTGTTCGGCTCCTACGCGGAAGCTTCCGTCTCCGCGCTGGTCCTCGCCTCCGTGTCAAGCCTTGGCGAGTCGCACAACTGGAGCGCTCTCATGTTCCCCCTCACGCTCTCCGCAACCTCCCTGCTGGTCTGCATGTTCGTCACCCTGCTTGCCACGGACGTGGCTCCCGCACGCTCCATTCGCCAGGTGGGTCCCGTCATCAAGAGCCAGCTCATCATCTCCGCCATGCTGATGGCGCTCGTCATGCTGCCCGTCACGCTGGGCGCGCTGCCCTCCAGCTTCTCCGGAGTCTTCGTATTCGACGCGCAGCGCGAGTGCAGCAATTGGGCCGTCTACGTCTGCGTGGTGGCGGGCGTGGCATCCGGGCTCGTCACGGGCCTGTACACGGAATACATGACGTCGAACTCCTTCCGCCCCGTCCAGGAGGTGGCCGAGTCCTGCCGCACCGGAACTGCAACCTCGATCATCTTCGGGCTGGCGCTGGGCTACAAGTCCGTCGTCATTCCCGTGCTGTGCCTGGCAACCACAATCTTTGTGAGCTACGAGCTCGCCGGCTTTTACGGCGTCGCAGTGGCTGCGCTGGGCGTGCTGGGAAACCTGGCCACGGCGCTGAGCATCGACGCGTTCGGGCCCATCGCTGACAACGCGGGCGGCATCGCCGAGATGTCCGGCATGGGCGAGGACGTGCGCGAGCGCACCGACGCGCTGGACGCAGCCGGCAACACCACGGCCGCCATCGGCAAGGGCTTTGCCATCGGCTCTGCGGCGTTGGTCAGCCTGGCGCTGTTCGGGTCCTACATTTCGCAGAGCGAGCTGCAGCTGAGCGACGCGTCGCTGCTGGACTCGAAGACATACGTGGGGCTGCTGGTGGGTGCCATGCTCCCCTACGCCTTCTCTGCGATGACTCTGAAGGGCGTGGGCAACGCGGCGCTCTCCCTGGTCGATGAGGTCCGCACCCAGTTTCATACCATTCCGGGGCTGATGCAGGGCAGCGCACGTCCAGACTACCAGCGCTGCATCACCATTTGCACCAAGGCTGCGCTGACGGAGATGATTGCGCCGGGCGCGCTGGTCATTCTGTCGCCCATCACGGTGGGGGTGCTGTTTGGCACGCGCTGTCTGGCAGGTCTGCTCACCGGCGCGCTAACCTCCGGCGTGCAGATGGCAATCTCTGCCAGCTGCTCCGGCAGCGCGTGGGATAACGCCAAGAAGTACCTGGAGGCTGGCGCGTGTGACCACGCGCGCTCCATCGGCGGCAAGGGCACTGAGGCGCATAAGAGTGCCGTGATCAGCGACACGGTGGGCGATCCGCTTAAGGACACCAGCGGCCCGTCCCTCAACGTTCTGGTGAAGCTGTCTGCAATCACGGCGCTCATCCTGGCGCCCTTTTTCCGGGAGTACACGGCGGGCGGACTCATCTTGAAATGGCTCCACTAGGGGAGGCACGATGCAGCAGGGACGGACACATGGACCCGCGAGTGCATCGTGATGCGTAGCTAAAGCAGTTCTGGCTAGACAGTCAACAGGCAGATGCGCCAGGGCGGCCGTCGGCCGGTAGTCATGGCGGGTTGTACGTACCGCAAATGACGCCATACCGCTATCCCGCAACCTGGTAACCAAAACGTGCAACACCACCCGCCCTACGGGGCTGCGTGGCAGACATGGGGAAGAAGAAGCGCACTGCCGCCGCTTTCACCGCGCCGCCTGCGGGGCAGAGCGGCAGCAGCGGCAGCAGCGGGAGCGGCAGCGGCAGCGGCAGCGGTGGGTCTCCTTTGGGTGAGCGGTCCTCACAGGACGAGGTGGCACCCTCCTACGCGGTCACGCGCCAGCGCAGCGGCGACGGTGACCTGGTGCTGGTCAGCGTGTCGCTCCCCGGAGTCGAGTGTGCGTGCCCGCGCCGCGCGTAAGACTTCCTACAGGAGCCGCTAGGGCCGCCCTTGCTCACGCGCGCACGCTCTCGCTCACGCACGCCCGCCCGCCCTTGCAGCCGCCAGCCAGCTCACCAGCGGTCTGGTCATCCGGCCAACCACGGTGAGCCTGCGCGTGCCTGGGCGCTACCGGTTGGAGCTGCAGCTTCCCCTTGGGGTAGCCGTCTGCGCTCCTCCTCGGTCGCTTCGCTTCCACAAGAAGGACTCCACGCTGCGGATCGAGCTCACCGTGGTGGCAGAGCCCGCCGCAAGCGCAGCCGACTCGGCCTTGCAGGCGCCGGCGTTGCCCTCCGCAGTCGCGGCGCAGCGCGCAGAGGCTGAGAGCCTCGCCGCTGCTGCCGTGGCTGCGGTGCAGGAGGAGAAGCTTGACGAGGCGGCGCGTCTGATGAACCGCGCAGCGGCGCTGTGCCCGGAAGAGTTTATGGAGGCTGCGGAGCTCATCGAGGCGGCCAGGAGCTCCTGCGCCGACCTGCGCGAGGAGGAACAGCAGCCGGCTGCACCCGCGGCGACCGCCAATCCCTCCGAGCCTATGGCACCCGTGTCGCCTCCGCAGTCGCGCGCGTCCCCGCCAACCCCTGTCCAGCAGAGCAAGCCGTCGCCGGCGGCGAAGAAACAGGCGGCCGGGCGCAGCGTGCACTGGGACGATGCGGTGCGTGGCGCGTCTGACAGCGATGCTCAGCCTCTGGATGCGCCAAACATGGATGTGTCCTGGGAAGGGTTGGTACATGTGTGGGATGTGGCGCTCAGCTCGGTGCTGGATCAGTTGCCAGTGCTGTTGGACGCGGCTGGATGGCCCGGCGGCGAGGCTGCACTGGCGGCGGCATTGACGCCAAACTCGCACTCTCGCACGGCAATCTATGGCTTGCTGGCCATCGCGATGGCGCTCTTTGGCGGCCTGGCGATCTTCCTGCTTTTCACGGGGGCGCGCGTGCTCCTCACCCTCGCCTTCGCCGCGGTCTCCGCCCTGTGGCGCGGCTCGTGGGCGCTGCTGCGAGCCGCAACCTGGGCGCCCCGCCTGTGGGGGGCACTGCCGGCGTGCCTGGCTCTTAAGCTGCAGCCGGTGCTTCCAGGCTTCAGGGGGTGCTGGTGGGCGCCCTTCTGGTGGTGGATGCTGCGGGGCGGCGCCTGGGCAGTCGGCGCCACCTGCTGCGCGCTCCTCAACCTGCTTTTCCTGGGCTCCGTGCCCTGCTGGATGGCCGTGGCATGCCTCACGCTGCTGCGCGGCGCCAGCGGCCTCTTCGCAACCTTCTGGCTGCGGCTGCTGCTTGCCGCGTGCGTGTGCGTGCTCTGGGCCCTGGGCAACCTCCTCTACCTGGTTGCGCTCGCGGAGGCTGCTGGCCGGGTGCCCGGCGCGCTGTGCACGGACGTGCCGGAGGGCGCCACCGGCGAGGTGGGCCGCATCTTGGGGTGCGCCACCCACTATGCCGTCCTGGAGGTTGACCCCATGGCCGACGAGGACGCCATTCGACGGGCCCACCGCCGCAAAGCGCTGCTGGTGCACCCGGACAAGTGCGGCACCGCGCACGCCTCGGCCGCTTTCCAGCGGGTGCAGGACGCCTTCCAGCTTCTGTCGGACAAGGGCCGCCGCATGGACTACGACCTGCTGCTCAGCGCAGAGACGACGTGCGCGGAGGAGGAAACGGCGTATGCGCCACGACACCGCTCCGCCAGGCGACGCAAGAGGGTGTGATGCTGTGATAAATCCCGGTGTTCGAATTGCAAGAACGTATGACGAACGCTGACGCGCCTCATAGCCTCATTTCCTTCCACTCCGCGTTCCCTCCATCGCGCCTCATGCGCTTGCGTCGCGCGCCAGCGCAGTCAGGGCGCACACGTTGTTCTTCAGCGCACGCTGCCACGAGTCACAGTCCTGGGCCAGCACCGTCTGCACAGCCTCGTTACGCGTGTAGCTGTGGGTGGCGCTGTACTGCCGCGGGCTCCGAAACCAAAGAACCAACGGACTCTCCAAGTGCCAGAAGATGCATCCACCCTGAAGGCCCTTCACCCACAACGCCCAGTCAGACAGCGGATCCAGCCGCTGATCAAACGCGCCGCCAGCCACGTCCAGGAGTCGCTTGCGGAACATAGGCCCGTTGTGAGGCGGGTTGGTGACGTCCATCTTCGATTTTACCACTCGCCCAAAGTCCGCCAGCGTGAGCTTACGAGGCAGGTGTCCCCGCGCGCCGCTGGCGAGCTGGAGGACCTTGGCGTCCGCCGTGTTGGCCCACGTGGCGGTGAGAGGCGAGCCGGTGAGCTCGCGCACAGGGCCAGAGACCATGTCCACCTCGGGCTTGCTGTCCAGCAATGCCAGCTGTCGCTCCAGCGCGTATGGTGCTCGCCGGTCGTCTGGGTTCCAGTTGGTGCGCAGGGGCGCCACAAAGGGCACGTGCAGGTTCAGGATGCTCCAGCTGCTGTAGAGCCCCGGGTCTGTTGGCCAGAAGACGATCCGCACGCGGTTGAAGGCGCTGCGGTTGGCGCCCGCCGCCGCGCCCAGCGCCGCGCCCAGCATGTCCACGGTGAGGTCAGTGTATTCATCGGCCACAAGACCGACGAGCAGCTCGGTCGAGGGTAACGCGGTTTGTCGCACCACGTCCGCCAGGAAGGCGCTCACCAGCTCCTCCTCCGTGCGGAAGAGCGTGGTGAACACGGTGACGCGCGGCGGTGGCGGGGCGGGTGCAGACACCCGCACGGCGCCGCAGAGTGCGCTGCCCAGGGCCAGGGGCGAAGAGAGCGGCTGGCAGCGCACCGCGGTGCCCGCAGCAGCCTCCAGGCGCGCCATCAGCGCGGCGAGCTCCGCGGCGGCCGCGTCGGGGACGCCCCGCTGCGGCGCCAAGGTGGACACAGAGGCGGAGGCGTTGAGCCCTGAAGAGCTGACGGCAAACAGCAACAGCGCCACGCAGCGCCACGTATCCAGGGTGCGCATGGCTGCGCTCCTGGATCACACCGCAGCCGGAGGCCCCAGCTGTGTGCAAGATTGTAGTGTACAAAGCGTTAGCAACGATGCGATTCTTCACCCGGGGCCCCCCCAGGCAACCTCTTGTTTGCGCCTTTTTTCGCGTATCCCTCCTTCACTGTGCCATCACATCAGCACATCCCCCTCCCCATCTTCCACCTCCGATTCCGTAGGCGGGGTTGCACCCGCAGCGATTCCCTCACCAAGCGCCTCCAGCACGGCGTCCATCTTGCTCATCTCCGCCGCGACTGCGTGCGCGCGCACACGCACACACGCGAGCGGGTCAGGTTCACACGCAGCGAGCAGAGTGCGGTGTTGTGTGTGCGCACTCTGTGCGGCAACCATCTTGATGTGCTGCCCCAGGATCGGTGACTGCAGCATTAGCGCGTCGTTGATGGCCAGCTGCGCGCGGACCTGCTGCTTGCGTCCGTCATCGTGAACGCGCTGCGCGGTGAGCATCATCTGCGCGGAAAAGCAAAGCGACACGACAACGCAAAACTTAGCGCTTGTGTCAGTTCGAGCCAACCATTCTGCCATCCACCACCACCAAGGCGGCCGGCGTCAATTCACACACGCCCTCGCATGGCCACGTGTCCACACAGGCGCCATGCGTTCCGGGAAGTGCGCACCTGGTCGATGGAGGGCGTGGGCAGCGCAGTCGCCGCCGGCTGAGCTTCTGCGTCAGTCAGCGCAGCGCCACTGCTGGCGCTCTGTCGCAGCTCAGACGGCCCCGCCTGCGCGCTCTGCGTGGGCGGCTGTGCCGCCGCGGCGCGGCGAGCGGGCGGCGGCGCCTTCGGGTGAATAGCCGGAGCGCTTGCGGAGGGCGCATGCCCAGCGCCGCTGCGCTGCCGGGGCGGTGCCGCAACCTCCGCCGCACTCACGGCCTGCACCTCTCCCTCGCCCGCGCGCTGCGCCGCCGCGAAGGGGGACGGCTGGGGTCGCTGCGAGGCCGGGTGCGACGCAGTCGCTAACGCAGGCGCAGCAGTCGCAGTCGCAGTCGCAGTCGCTGCCGCTGCCGCTGCACCGCCCGTTGCGGCGGCGCCGGCGCGCGTGGGCGGTGCACGCAGCGCCTGCGGCGCGACCGAGGGCGGCGGCATGGCGCCCGGCGCGCGCGGCGGGCCGCCTGAGGAGGAGGTGCTGGGCTGCAGCGGCAGCGTTTTGGCAGTGACAGCCGCCGCCAAACGGTTGCTGGCCCCGCCGCCGCTGGCACCGCTCACCGCAGAGCCGGGCGCCGGGAGCGCGAAGGGCTGCTGCTGCGCCTGCTGCACGTTTGGCGCCTTGCCGGCGGAGCGCAGCGATCGCTGACCGCTGGGAGCCGCCCGCCCCGCGCCGCTCCCGCCCGGCGGAGCGCACATCGGCGCCAGTGGCGCGCCAGCTGGCGCCTCGACAGCCGCCACAGCACCCTCCTGATCCTCCACCTCCATCGCCACCGCCACGTCACGCACAGACGCGGACAGCGGCGCCGTCTCGCCGCCAGGCAGCACCTGCGGCTGCGCGGTGCCGCCCGGTGCCGCCGAGGGCTGTGCGATCGGCTGCGACTGAGGGACGAAGTCCATGTGGCTCTCCAAGGGCTCAATGCCGGCATCCACGGGCGGCGTCGAACCGCCTGGCAGACCGTCCGCCACCAGCTCCGTCTCGCGCTGCGTCTCCATACGCAACGTGTCGGTGACGGACTCTGGAGGCTGTGGCTCCTCCCGCGGCGACGTTGGGGCCAGCTCGCTCGCGCGCGCAGCCACGCGCGAGGCGCCGCCGTCGCAAGGCCGCGGCTCTGGCGGCGGCGCCGCCTCCGCGCGCCCGCCGGGCGCGGCGGCCGCGCGCGGCCGCGCCGTCGCATCGTCCGCAGCCGCGCGGGGCGCCGCGGGCGCTGCGTGGCGCGGAGAGGCGCAGTGGGGGCGTCAGATACTCGTGCGCAGGGGCCTGGGCGCGCGAGCGTGTGCGGGCGAGCTGGGCAGCCGGCAAAGGGCGAAAAGGAAGCCCTTGGGCCTTTTCCCGCCTCTTGAGCCACACGCACCGCTGGACTCTGCCACCGCCACTGGCTCCAGCGCCTTGGCCTTGCTGCCACGCAGTGTGCCCGCGGTGTCGCTATCGGAGTCGGAGTCCACCGAAAAGTCATCAAGGAAGTCCTCCTCAGGCGCAGCTACCTTCGGCCTGAGGAGGGCGCCTCAGCGAGTCCGCGCAGCACCGCAGCGACACACTGCTGCGCACTGCTGCGTAGTGGCGCACCCGGCGAGTGCGATGGGCTTGCGGGCCAACGACGAGGTCAGTTCTTGTGCACTGAGCGCCATCAGTGGAGTTGAAACCAGCGGCTTGCCGCGCCCTGACATGCCGCTCAGCGCAGCACCGACGCGCTTGCTCATAGCTTTCGCAGCGCGCAGTCGGAAGGCGGGGGCGCTTCGGTTGTGAGCTGGAGCGTTGAGCGGTACCGCCGGACTACAGTGCAGTCTGTTTTCTTCCCCCGGCGAGCTCACGCATGCGGCCCTGGCTGCTTGCAGCCGCGCTGTGCTGTGTGCGGCTGCGCGCGGCGAGTGGCGACTCGTCTGGCGTGGTGTGGGTGAGCGTGGTCGAAGAGGGCGTGCTCCAGACACCGGACTGGTCGCTGCGTGCCTGGCAGGCGACGGTGCTGGACGGCAGCGACGGTCTGGCTGTCACCTTTGACTCTGACGACGGCAGCGTGGCGCTAGACGCAGAGGAGCCCGTGTCGTCGATCATCCTGGTCAGACTGGCTCTCTTCCAGCCCGCTGGCGCGCCCTTGCGCCTGCAGCTGGCCAGTCGCGCGGAGCGGCGCACCTCTGGGTCGCTTGACCTGTCCACATACGGCGGCGTGAGCGGCGGGGACGGCAACTGGACGGAGCTGTCGGTGGGCATTGACGCTTTGGCGCTGGGAAGCTCCGGCGACGACACCGCCTGGGACAGCCTCGTGTTCCAGGTGCGCCCGCATGCCCTCTGCCCTTGCGCCGCGCCGTCCTGAGCGTGTGCCGCCTGCGTGCGTGCGCAGGGTGGGAACGGGAGCTCGTTTGCGCTGCAGTCACTGCAGCTCCTCTGCTTCGTCCCGGCCCCGCCCGCGGTGCCCAGCGCCCCGGGAACCGACGCGCCGCCGGAGGCGCCGAGCACGCCAAGCACGCCAAGCACGCCGCCAGAGGCACTAGGAGATCCTCCTTCTCCACCACTGCCTGCACCTTCCCCACCGCCTCCTCCGCCTCCGCCTCCGCCTCCGCCTCATCCACAAGCGCCATCCCCACCCATGCTCATGCCTCCACCGCCCCCGCCGCCGCCACCGCTGCCCCCGCCCCTGCCTCC
>Ga0049083_10001066_pt1 | contig 10281 bp, 8 predicted proteins | sample GreLakmeMI27MSRF_FD_66719 | JGI IMG/M metagenome (GOLD analysis project Ga0049083, IMG submission 66719) | Freshwater lentic microbial communities from great Laurentian Lakes, MI, USA - Great Lakes metaG MI27MSRF | ecosystem: Environmental > Aquatic > Freshwater > Lake | place: Great Lakes...
GGCTTGCCAGCCATGCTGACAGGCCTTATAGGGGCTGGGCGGGCGCATTATAAGCTTATTATAAGGCGTTATCAGCTCCTGGAATTATAAGGCACCTGCCTTATTTGCCAACCCAGGAAATTATTGTCCCCCCCCCGGACGTGCTTACGAAGGCAGGGTCCCTACCTCGGGACCCCGGGGTGGTGGGTGGGGTCCAGGTGGGCAGCAGGTGAGGTACGGACCCCCCACCCTGCTGCTCGCCAGGCGTACGTCACGCCAGCGCACGCCACGTCACGCCAGCGCCACGGGTGGGGGGGAGCGCGTCCAGGCCGTCCGGGTGAGAGGGTGGGTTTCTGGGTTCGGCCCGGTCAGCTCAAGTACCGGCACCGCGCACTCGCCGGCCCGATGGTCAGCGCAGCAGCCACCGCTGTACAGCGGTTAGCTGTACACCTAGGTGGAGTGTAAACAGTACTACACCAGTGCAGCATGGCGGTTGTTATGCCGGAGTTCTTACGGCGGACACGGGTGCTACAGGTGTGCTGCTTAAGCTCCGATGTTAAGCAACCTTCAATGAGCTTGCGGGCACGTTCAGTATGTCTTCCACTAAGTCTTTCAGGAGATCAGCTCCACTTATGCGGCAAAGGCACCTTCACCCATTCCGTGCCGCTTCTGCAAGTCCGCCAGCTCCTCCTCCCTGCGCTTCTGGTCCAGCTTCTTCGCTTGTCTGGCGGGCTGGAAAAAGAGGACAATGAGGTAGCGGTTCGCAACGTTGAAGCCGGAAAGGTGATCTGCCGCAGCCTTTGCGTCGTAAATGTCCTCGTACACCACGTACGCAGTCCCTCGCGTCTCCTTGGTGCAGCCCCTGCGCACGCGGGCGTGAGTGAGTGAGACGCAGCGGGCGTAGGGCAAGCGGTGCACGCACACTCGAATCTGGCGAATAGCGCCGTACTTGCCGAAGATGTCGAACATTTCCTCCGCTGTGATGTTGAAGGGCAGGTTCCTGGCCAGCGTTGCGCAGGCATGAGCTCAGGGGCGCAACGCAACGCACGCCAGCACGCACCGAACATAAAGCACGCGGTTCACCTCCGGCGGTAGGCGCGCCTGTTCACGCGTCAACACGCGTGGCGAGCGAAACGCGCTGAACAGACGACGCACGTTCCGGCTCTTCGCGCCAGAGGCTGGCGCCGCCGCCATGCCGCTTCCCCTCGCTCGGCGCTAGCGCCCCAGCCCCTCCTGGCAACCACGCTCTTCTGGTACACAGAGGAGGCTGAGGGGTGCACCGATAGCCTCCGCGGCCCGCCGGCGGCCGGACGACGGTCGCGTCGGTGCAGCAGCAGGGACGACCGCGCACGCGGGCTCGGGGGGATGTAAGGTGGGCCGCCCCGCCATCAACAAGTTCCGAATACCGAGTTGAGGACCCAGGTACTCCTCCCCTCCGCCGTGCGTGCGTGCGTGTCTGTCCGTCTGTCGGTCGCTCAACGTCTCTGCAGCGCCCCTATGGTCCAGCACTGGTGGGTGGCCACGCCGCTGGGGCTGTCCGCCTTCCTGCTGCGAGGCGTCTTCCGCCGCAAGGGCGCACGCCGTGGCAGGAAGGACGAGGATGCTGCGCGCGAGGAGGGCGGCCTGTCCTTTTCCTGCGAGCGCGTGTGTACCTCCGACACTCTCCTCAAGCGACTGGGCAGCCTGGCAAAGGCACGCGCAATCGAGCACCGCCCTTGCTCCTTGCTCACGTCCTCCCCTCCACGCGTCGCAGGAGCCGACGCCTAACACGTGCGTCACCGTGTGCGGCATTTCAGGTGGGGCTGCTGCAGCTGTCACGGCTATGCACATGATGCTGAGACTTTGCACGCCCTAGCTGTGGATGCCTGCACAGAGGCCTGCCAGAGGGCCGTCTGCTCCAACACGCACCAGGCGCGTGCACGCGCACGCGCCGCGGCTTCGCAAGCGCCTGACCTTCCCTCAAAGGTGCCCGCCTGGAACGACCAGTGTCTGAAGCGCTGCAGTAATGAGTGCCTGTGGCGAGGCAGCTGACGGCGCATGGAGCAGTTGCGCTCGCGACGAGCGAAACAGTGAACAGAAATGGGTGTGTAAGCGTACAAGCAAGCAGATCAAGCGGAAGATCCGGCAAGCCCCCGTCACGCACGCCTGCGCACGCAGCGCACCTAGAAGTAGTCTTGGAGCGCAGTCATCTTGAGCGGCTTGTTCTGCATGCCGGCGATGGCTTCGGCAGTTGCCTTGGCGCCCGCAATAGTGGTCACCAGAGGCACTTTCAGCGAGACTGCGAGACGTCGCAGGTCGCGACCATCAGCCAGGTCCAGCTCGTCGCCGGAGGAGGAGATGACGAGCATGTCGACGCTGACGTTGCGCAGCATGTCCCCGATGTGCGGCCGCCCCTCGTGGATCTTCAGCACTTGTGTCACCGGAACGCCGTGCGCCACCAGAGCTGCAGCCGTGCCGGAGGTCGCAATGAGCTTGAAGCCCAGCGCCACAAATCTGGCGCCGACAGCCATTGCGCCTGGCTTATCTGCGTCGCGCACCGATATGAAAACGGTGCCTGTGAGGGGCATCTTCTGCCCGGCGGCAATCTGCGCCTTAGCGTACGCCACGTTGAAGTTCATGTCGATACCCATCACCTCGCCCGTGGAGCGCATCTCTGGTCCCAGCAGCGTGTCCGCCCCCGGGAACTTGTCAAACGGAAGCACAGCCTCCTTGACGGACACATGGGTAGGGTGCGGCTCAGCGGTGAAGCCCAGCTCGGCCAGGGTGGAGCCCGCCATGAGCAGGCAGGCGTACTTGGCCAGCGGGTGCCCCACAGCCTTGGCGACAAACGGCACTGTGCGCGAGGCACGCGGGTTCGCCTCCAGGATGTACACGTCTCCGTTGACGCGCACCGCGTACTGGATGTTCAGCAGCCCGACGACGCCCAGGGCTCGAGCCAGCGCAGGCGTCCAGGCGCGAATGGTGGCCAGCGAGGCCTCAGACACTGTCTGCGTGGGCAGTGAGCAGGCAGAGTCGCCGCTGTGCACGCCCGCCTGCTCGATGTGCTCCATGATACCGGCAATCACCACGGCGCCAGTAGAATCTGCCAGTGCATCAACATCAATCTCAATGGCCTCCTCCAGGTACTTGTCCACCAGCACCGGGCGCTTGGGGTCCACCTGCACGGCGGTCTCGATGTACTGCCCCAGCGCAGCGTCGGAGGTCACGATCTGCATGGCGCGGCCACCTAGCACGTAAGAGGGTCGCACCATGACGGGGTAGCCGAGCCGCGTGGCAATCGCGAGGGCTTCGTCTTTGCTGCGCGCGACGCCGCCCGGCGGCTGTGCAATTCCCAGCTGTCGCAGCACAACCTCGAACCGCTCACGGTCCTCCGCAGCATCGATGGCGTCTGGCGTGGTTCCCAGGATGCGGCAGAAGCCGCGGCCGGATGCGGCAGGCACGGGGTGCGCCTTGAGAGCCGCCTCAAGAGGCCCGGCCAACTTCAGCGGCGTCTGTCCGCCAAACTGGACGATGATCCCCTCAGGACGCTCCACCTCGATCACATTCAACACGTCCTCCACCGTGAGCGGCTCGAAGTACAGGCGGTCAGAGGTGTCGTAGTCCGTGGAGACGGTTTCGGGGTTGGAGTTGAGCATGATTGCCTCGTAGCCGGCGCCGCGCAGCGCAAAGGCTGCGTGACAGCAACAGTAGTCGAACTCGATGCCCTGGCCGATGCGATTGGGCCCGCCGCCCAGGATGAGAACCTTGCGCGCTCCAGTTGGCGTGGCTTCGCACTCGTCATCGTAGCTGCTGTACATGTACGGCGTGGAGGCCATGAATTCGGCGGCGCAGGTGTCCACCCGCTTCATGGAGGGCACTACACCGAGCGAGGCGCGCGCGGAGCGCACCTCCAGCTCCGTCGTGCCCAGCGCACGGGCAAGTTGGGGGTCACTGAAGCCCTTGCGCTTCAGTGCGCGCCAGTCAGCTCGCTCCAGCGCGGGCAGCGTGGTGCCTTGCAGGAAGCGCTCAGCCGCCAGTAGGTCTGCCCACTGGTTCACAAACCAGGGGTCCATGGTGGTCAGCTGGCACACCTCCGCCTCGCTCATGCCAGCCGCCATGGCCTGGTGGATGGCAACCATGCGATCCGGGTTGGGCGTGCGCAGCGCGTGCTTCAGGTCTTCCCACTCCTTCGCCGTCGGCGGGGTCGGCGAAGAGCGCGAGTCACAGCCCCAGCCACGCAGGCCCGTTTCCAGCGAGCGCAGCGCCTTTTGGAACGACTCCTGGAAAGTGCGGCCAATGGCCATGGACTCGCCGACGGACTTCATTTGCGTAGTGAGCACAGGCACGCTGCCTGGAAACTTCTCGAACGCGAAGCGGGGGATCTTGGTGACAACGTAGTCAATGGACGGCTCGAAGCTGGCAGGTGTGCGCAGGGTGATGTCGTTGGGGATGCCGTCCAGCGTGTAGCCCACTGCAAGCTTGGCAGCCATCTTTGCTATGGGAAAGCCCGTCGCCTTTGAGGCGAGGGCAGAGGAGCGAGAGACTCGGGGGTTCATCTCGATGATCATGAGCTCGCCGTCAGCAGGGTTCACCGCGAACTGGACGTTGCTGCCGCCACACTCGACTCCAATCTCGCGAATGATTGCAGCAGCCGCGTCACGCATGCGCTGGTATTCACGGTCCGTCAGCGTCTGGGCAGGGGCAACTGTGATGGAGTCGCCAGTGTGGACGCCCATGGGGTCGATGTTCTCGATGGAGCAGACGATGACAACGTTGTCAGCCAGGTCGCGCATCACCTCCAGCTGTGCCAAACATAGCGCCGTAGTCAGCATGTGCACAGTGTGGTGTGCAGTGCACTGGGACACTGCGAGCGCCGAAGGTTGGAGTCAGCGTTGCCTGCGCACCTCAAACTCCTTCCAGCCCAGCAGCGAGCGCTCGATCAGCACCTGGTTCACAGTGGATGCCTGGATACCGCTCGCGACGATGGCCTCAAACTCTTGCCGATTGTACGCGATGCCGCCGCCGGAGCCGCCGAGCGTGAAGGCTGGGCGGATGACCAGCGGGTAAGTGCCGATCGTCTCAGCAACCGCGAGGCCTTGCTCCAGCCTGAAGAGAGACGCACGCGCAGTGAGATAAGCGGGTGCAGGCAGCAAGCACACAACGCACGTGCAAGCAGTGCCAGACTGAGGCGTCTTGAGGCCGATGCGCGCCATCGCCTCCTTGAAAAGCTGACGGTCCTCCGCCATCTGGATTGCCTTCAACTTGGCGCCGATGAGCTCCACGCCGTGTCGCTCAAGCACGCCAGACTGCAGGCGCCTGGTGTCAGCGTGCAGCACGGGACAAGCAGCCCTGCTGCGTAGACGCGCCTCAGCCAAAGAGACTGCCAGGTTCAGAGCAGTTTGACCGCCCATGGTTGGGAGCAGCGCGTCCGGCTTCTCCTGCACGTGGGCAGGCATGAGACCTGACCATGTGACCACCACTTAACGGCGCGCCTTGGCAATGATGCCTTCGATGAGCTCGGGTGTCATGGGTCCGATGTAGGTGCGGTTGGCGGTGTCCGGGTCGGTCATGATGGTGGCCTTTAGGACGGAAAACGCGCAAGTGTTAGCAACTTCTCCAGCAAGGTGAGCGCGGCGCGTCGCGCACCGGGTTTGAGTTTATGAGAATGACCTCATAACCCTCCTCCCTGAGTCACGCGTCACCACGGGCCAGCGTCAGAGAGGGAGGAGCAGGGCACTCGAGGCGGGAAGGGCGCTTTGAGGAGCCCGCGCTGGCTCACCTCAGGGCCTTGCACGCTTGTGTGCCGGAATAGTCAAACTCGCAGGCCTGGGCACACCAGGCGCAGCATGTCAGCGGGGAGGGGGCGAGCAGCCGCCAGCGAGTTGTCACATGCCTGGCCGATAACGATGGGCCCCGCGCCCAGAATCATGATGCGTTTGATGTCCGTCCGCCGGTGCCGGTTGGCGAAGGAGGATGTCCAGGCCTGGAAGTCGGGCGCGGTCGGAGCGAGGGAGGGAGCGAGCGAGGAAGCCGGCGACTCCGGCGTGGCCGCGGCCGCGGCCGCGGCCTGACGCCCAGCGAAGCAGGCGCGCCCGCCGGCGCGGCGGGTGGCGACTCGCGGGCGACTGGCGACGGGCGGCGCGGCGGCGGCCGGAGAGAGCCGGTTGCGAGCAGCCTGCCCCAGAGGCCGCAAGGCTGGGAGCAAGCACTCCATGGCGCCGCCCGCTGCCCTGCACTAAGGGCGAGACGGGCACAGCGTCGCGTGGGGGGCACGAAGAGAAGCCTGCACCTTAAAGAGCGGCGCTTCCCGCCAACAGGGGTTCGCGAGAGGGACACCTGGTAACCCCACCCCTACCCAGTGGTGGAACGGCCCGCCAGGCCGCCGTCGGTCAAAACGGCTCCAGGTGGTGTCGTGGTGAGCTGACCAGTCTGTGGCCGCTCCGGTGGCACCATGCAGATCTTCGTGAAGACGCTGACGGGCAAGACCATCACCCTGGAGGTGGAGTCCAGTGACACCATTGACAACGTGAAGGCCAAGATCCAGGACAAGGAAGGCACGACTGCTGCAGCGGCCGCCTCCGTGCCGGCACCCGGAAGCCCATGGCGCCTTGAGGCAGGCGGCGTGCGCGAGCCGTCGCCGCCGTCAGCTGCGCGTTGGCCTCCGCGGCCGCTGCGCTCGCACTCAGCTGCTGGCCGGCCTGGAAGTGCTCTCCGCCCGAAGCGCCGCGTGCTGCTGCGCAGCCTTGGCCGCCAGCGTCGCCGCGACCGTCCACTCCGATCGGTGTTTAGGGTTGGTGGCCTGACACTGTGCGCTCGCACAGGCATCCCGCCCGACCAGCAGCGCCTGATCTTCGCGGGTAAGCAGCTGGAGGACGGCCGCACGCTGGCTGACTACAACATCCAGAAGGGTGCGTTGCGGCGATCAGGGCGCTGCGCGCATTTAGGGCGAGCTCACCCTTCGCGCAGAGTCCACGCTCCACCTCGTGCTCCGCCTGCGCGGTGGCATCATCGAGCCGTCGCTGATGGTGCTTGCGCGCAAGTACAATCAGGACAAGGTCATCTGCCGCAAGTGCGTTGCCGAAGCTCACAGCTGTCTGACACCACAGCTGCGAGATCTCACAACCCGCTCGCTCCTGTGCAGGTGCTACGCTCGCCTGCACCCGCGCGCCGTCAACTGCCGCAAGAAGAAGTGCGGCCACACCAACCAGCTGCGCCCGAAGAAGAAGCTCAAGTAGAAAAAACGCTGTCCAGTCGGGAAGATGACGGCTTGATGCAGCTTGCCACGGTGCAGCTGGCTGTCAAAGCAGAACGTTGACTGCCGTGAAACACACAGCACTCTCTGTCCACCGTTTGTAGTGAGCAGCAAGGTTTGTCTAGCTCTGTGACAAGGTCATCGACGCACAGCCCACAGCCGTCGATCAAGTCTGGTGTCGGGTTGGTGTCGACTCGATGCCTACCCCCTCGGAGGCCGGGTCCAAGGGTGGGTGGGTAAGACCGTCTCCACTCCCCTACGTACCTAGCTTTTTGGTTTAAACTTATTAAATTACAGTGTACGTATGTGATGTTACATGGAAGAAGAGCGCAGCGCGCCTAGCGCGCATGTATGTGTGCGCCGTGCGCATCCTGTCCGCCGCCGCGCCCGAGAGACACCAGGCCACCCCCAGCGCGCCCATGTCTAGCGAAGTAACGCGGGTCTCGCCACTTGTTAGCCTCCGTCAGCGCGGCGTGGGGCGATTTCTTGATGGCCCTGAGCACGTCGTCCGCCAAGGCGCGCATGATGGCGCAGCCCGTGCGCTCCTCAAACCACTTAAGGCACGTGAACGCCCTCCTTGCCCCCGCCGCCGCTTGATCGTCATCATTCTATACCTTTACACCTTCCTTTGGTTTAATAGACAACTAATCTATAAGTATAGAATGCTTTGTGTGAAGCTTCAGGTAGGCCCGATTTTGGTGATATCAAGTAGAAAATCTAGAAGGTACCTGCGTGCTAGGAAAATCAGACCTGTTCATAGAAATGAATGGGAGGCGTACGCTGGTTCATCCTCCTCCGTCTTAGTAAGGATAGGGATCTCGGACCTGACAAAGGGCCTCTAGGTTAGTTTGTGGAGGACAAATTATGAATACAGGCGTTAACCATACCGCTCCTCGAAAGAATCGACACAAGTCAATGACCTCTCCAATACCTGGTCTGGAGAACATGTCACCAAGAAACGTGACAGTGCGGCTTGCAATCCGACTGATGGCAGGCGAGCGCGATATTCAGTTCTGCCGTTTGCTGCCGGCATGACTGGTGCGCTGCGAGTTCTGGTAACCTTTGTTGCTCGTTCGGCCTGTGAATCCTGTCACCAGATCGAGTAAATTTAAATAGAGATCTAGCGAGACGAGGCAATTTTCATACCTTGCGCGTGAAATCACTCTGCGGACGCTTTCGATTTACCGAGGCAGTCTCAAAGGTAGTTGAAGCTGTTCTAGGTTGCATCTTCAGAAGCTGGATCTACTCAAAGTTTTGAATTCCGAGTGAGTAAGCCACCTACATTATTGATGAGAATCCCGTAATAATGTGGTCGCACCTCTTCGTGCGCCTGTTGTGTCTGGTGCTCAAGAACATGCAGTCGTTTTTCTTCCTCTTCGTCAAATAGCGCTAATGAACGTCTGTAGTTGTGCACACGTTAGATGTGACTTGGTCGGATGGTTAGAGACATACCGGGAGACATCAAACGAATTTGTCAGCACAGGCATGAGTGGAGGGATCAAATCATCACGAAAAAAAGGGTCAACCAGATCATCGCCCTCGAAGATAAAAGTAGTACTATAGTCCATCGATGTTGTGAATTCCGTCAGTGGGAATAGCTTGTTGGCCAGAAATGCTGTAGGGTAGTACTCAATTGCTTCGGCGCTCAAGCGGGCAATCTCGCAACTCACCGGGATACTTCGGAAGGTTCTGAGCTTCTTTCGGCCGGGTTATCGTCATCGTTCTACGCACTTGCAGCTGAAAAGTCAGACAAACAGTCGTAAGTCCACGGCTGCATAGCAACACTCAGGCAGCAGCAAAGACACGCTTTCGTTCCGCACCAGGTACCATGGCCATGGGGCGTTACGCGACTGGTTTCTAGTAGATGCGTTCCGCGGTTTCGGGTAGAAGCTAAGACCAGACTAGAGAAGAGGTCCGGGAGAGACGGGTAGAGTCCTCTATTGTGATGATGTGTGAAAACGAAGCTGACGAGGGGCGGACGGGCGAACTTTTCTGTTCCAGGCATGCAACAATCAACTAGCTTTTCTTGTGCGATCACCGGCGCTGAACCTAGACGTCAACACCAACCGTCGGGCGTTATATGTGCGCAACCGGAGGGGACGGAATCGGTTCCGATTTTGTCGGACGACGGTTCCCCTCCGCTCGCACCAGTTTGGGTGGCGGGACACGCACTCTACGCTAGTGTAGGGTGCCGCGAGTGGTGGGCTGGCGGGCTGCGCGTGACATGCGCACGCGAGCACGCACTCTGGTGCTTCCTTGCTAGACTAGAGAAGTAGATCTAGGCCGCTGCATTTTGGCTGGCACCTGCTGGCACGGCACACGCAGCGTGCTTTCTACCAGGCAGCCTAGAGGTCCCTAGGTTGCAGCGGTTACTGCCTATGTTAAGGGGTGAGATTAAGATGGCGAATCAGGCATGCTTGGAGCTTGCACCGTCCCTGGGAGCCTGGGTCTAGGTGGAGTGATGGGACGTGGGCTACTATAACACAAACGCCCAAATAGATGCAGCTGTAGCGAGGAGGTCCAAACTAGACAAACGCAGTGGAGGCGACGAACCCCTACGTAGACTCTGGTTGGCCAGCTTCTGATACCAACTGACTCACTGCACACAACCATCATAGTCTAGGTGTAGTCAGTTCTAGTAGAAGTTCTGGAGACAGGGTGCCCGCCGGAGTCGAGGTTGGCGCTGTAAATAAAGTCCCCAACACCCCACGTCGTTTGTGTCTGCGTGTCAGGCCGCTCACACTCCGTCGGCTCGCGAAGACTCGTGCCGACCGCCACAGCGAACGCGGACTCTTGCGTGCGCTCATTGCGGCACCAGAACAGCTAACGTAGATGAGCTCGCGCACACGCGGCTCGCCCGGGTCATCACCGACCGGGCGTGTGTGCCTCACACCTCACACCTCAAACCTCAAACGGAGTGTGTGCCTGTCTGCCTCACTGCCTGTCACAACACTCCACTAAAATTCAGCGCCACTGGCGTGCGAGGTCGTCTCGCTTGACGGCCCAGGCTGCTGCCGCTGCGCCGAGGCTGAGTGCGGCGAGCGTGACAGCGAGGAGTGGGCGCGAGAAGT
>Ga0049083_10001067_pt1 | contig 10276 bp, 5 predicted proteins | sample GreLakmeMI27MSRF_FD_66719 | JGI IMG/M metagenome (GOLD analysis project Ga0049083, IMG submission 66719) | Freshwater lentic microbial communities from great Laurentian Lakes, MI, USA - Great Lakes metaG MI27MSRF | ecosystem: Environmental > Aquatic > Freshwater > Lake | place: Great Lakes...
CATCAACAGCAGGAACTTACACAGTTACCTATACTATGGCTGCTGCAGGTGGATGTACTGCTCAAACTGCAACAACTTCTGTTACTATAACTACGTTACCAGCCGCTACTATCAGTTATGCAGGTACGCCGTTTTGTAGATCACTTACTACGGGTCAAGCAGTAACTCAAACTGGTACTGCTGGAGGAACTTATTCCTCTACTGCTGGATTATCAATTAATTCAAGTACAGGAGCAATTACTCCTTCATCATCAACAGCAGGAACTTACACAGTTACCTATACTATGGCTGCTGCAGGTGGATGTACTGCGCAAACTGCCACAAGAACAGTAACGGTAACCGCTGCACCAAGTGCTGGTTCAATAAGTGGAACACAAGCCATTTGCGTGGGAGGGACTTCAAATCTGTCTTCAACTGAATCGGGAGGGACTTGGCAATCTGATGATTCAGGAATTGCAACAATTAATAGCACAACAGGAGTTGCTACAGGTTTTTCTTCGGGAGTAGCAACAATGACTTACACAATAACGGGTACAGGTGGATGTTCTAATGCAACAGCCACAAGTACGGTAACCGTAAATTCAGCACCAAGTGCTGGGACATTAAGTGGAACACAAACAGTTTGTGTAGGAGCTACAACAACATTTAGTTCAACTTCTTTAGGCGATGTTTGGTCATCAAATGCAACTGGAGTAGCAACTATCAACAGCTCAACAGGAGTTATTACGGGTGTTTCTGCGGGTACGGCAATTATCACTTACACTTTTTCGGGAAATGGCGTTTGTGAAAATGCAACCGCTACAAGAACAGTAAGCGTTAACCCTACTTTTATTGCAAGTGTTAGTATTGCTTCTAGCGATGTTGATAATACAATATGTCCGGGTACAAGTGTTACTTTTACAGCAACACCAACAAACGGAGGTACTTCTCCATCCTACCAATGGAAATTGAACGGTTCTACTAATGTTGGTTCAAATAGTCCAACTTTCGTAACAACGGCTTTGGCTAATAATGATTTGGTTACTGTTGAAATGACATCAAATGAAACATGTGTAACAAGTTCACCAGCTACATCTAATAGTATATCAACAACAGTTGATTCTAATTTACCAGCAAGCGTTAGTATCATTTCTAGTGATAATGATAATACGATTTGTTCTGGATCAAATGTTGTCTTCACTGCTACCCCAAATAATGGAGGATCTCCAAGCTATCAGTGGAAATTAAATGGGAATTCAATAGGAAGTGATAGTAATACCTTCACTTCTTCCTCATTAGCCGATAACGATGTGATAAGTGTGGTAATGTCTAGTCAAACGTGTTCCTCAGGAACAGCAGTAACATCAAATAGCATTACAACAGTTGTTAATCCCTCAAGTGTTGGAGGTACTGTAAATTCACCAACGCTTTGTTACAACACGGCAGGAAATATTTTATTATCAGGTTATACAGGAACTATCCAATGGCAACAATCACTTGATGGACTTACAGGATGGGCAAATATTTCGGGAGCAACTTCAAATACGTATACAACACCAAATTTAACTGCTGCAAATAGTTACCGTGCTGTTGTGACAAGTGGGATTTGTAGTTCAGCAAATAGTACTGTATCTGTTGTGAACGTTGATGATGAAAATGTTAATACTTGGATTGGTACATCAGGAAATTGGAATGATGCCACAAAATGGAGATGTGGAACTGTACCAACAGGAATAACAGATGTAGTAGTTTCTGGTGGGTCACCAGTAATTAATGCCGATTGTTCTGTTAAGTCTATCACAGTAAGTGGTACCGGACTAGTAACAGTTCAATCAAGTGTTACCTTAACAATGATTGGAGGAATAACAACAACTGTGGCAACCCAATTTGTTTTAGAGAATAATGCCAATTTATTACAAGGTGATAGTGCTCAAAATGTAGGTCCTATAATCGTTAAGCGAAATAGTTCGTCAATCATGCGATTGGATTATACTTTATGGTCATCTCCAGTTGCATCTCAAGGATTGTATGCTTTCTCAAAAGCAACTTTGCCTAATCGTTTCTATAAATATGACACCGAAACCAATCTTTATTCAAATTCGGTTGGATTTAATTTAACGAATTTACAATACCCATCGCCATTAGTTGCGCCTAACGGAATTAATGGAACAGATAGTAATAATGTAATGTTCAATACCGGACAAGGATATTTAATTAGAGTGCCATGGAATCACCCAATCGCACCAGCTTTTTGGACTGGCTATTTTGTTGGGGTTCCTAATAATGGTACAATCAATTATACGATGTCAGATTTTGGAGTAGGAAAGCGATTTAATTTAGTTGGTAATCCTTATCCATCACCAATCAGTATATCTCAATTTGTTCAAGACAACGCAACAAATATTACATCATCTGTTTACTTTTTTAGAAAAACGAATGGCAATACTACTACGGGTAGTTATTGTGAATGGAACGATGAGATATTTACAAGTAATAATGACAATCAAGCATTTGATCCAAATGATTCGGTTAGAACAGGACAAGGTTTCTTTGTTGAGGCAACGGGAGCTGGGAATACGATAGTTTTTAATAACGGTCAACGTGTAAATGATGCAGATAATCAGTTTTTTAGACAAAATGCGAACAATACATTGACTTCACAAAATGTATTTTGGCTTAACTTAACAGGAACTGCAACTCAATTTTCGCAAACAGCAATTTCCTACAAGGATTATGCAACTAATGGAGTTGATAGATATGATGCTAAAAGAATGTCTCCGGGAACCATTTCATTAACATCGCTTGTTGATGGATTTAATATGGGTATTCAGAGTAAATCAGCTTTTGTTGATACAGATGTGGTTTTATTATCCATGATAGTGCCTACGGCAGGAAGTTATTCAATTACTTTAGATAGAAAATCAGGGCTTTTCGCAGAAGGTCAAATAATTTATTTGAAAGATAAATTGTTAAATGTAGATTTTAACTTAGCTACGGGTAGTTATACTTTTGTTTCGGAAGCGGGTACTTTTAATGATCGTTTTGAGATTCAATATGAGAGAAATTCATTAGGTGTTACAACACCAATATTTAATGAAAATCAGGTGGTTATTTATAAAACACCTACAGGAGGACTCTCCATTAAGACGGGTAATATTACCATGTCCCATGTTAAAGTATTTGATATTTCTGGTAAACTTTTATTTGAGAAAAAAGATATAAATGCTAGCCAAACTGAATTTAATATAGGACTTACAACTGAAATTTTATTAGTTCAAATTACTTCAGATGATGGAGTAGTAGTGACAAAGAAAGTATTGTTCCCAAGAACGACTTTAAAAATTGATAAAAAGATAGAAGTGAAATCTCAATTAGCAGAAGATGAATAGTGTATCCTATTGATAACAAAAATCCCTATTAATAATACTGAAAATGCCCCAAAAAGTTAGACACTATTTGGGGCATTTTTTATAAAAAGTTATTTATTAAAAAGAGGTAATTACTTTCATGCCACACTGCAATAAAACAGTTATATTAAATTAACGGGATATTACTTAATGGAATTTAAGTGGGATTTATTTTTTTTAAGTTTATAAATTACATACAAAATAGCTGTAATTGCTAATAAAATTAATTTTCCATTAATTGGAGCTGGCTGAGGATCTCCACCCCCCTCTTCTTCACCAAGTTGTGCAAAAGAACTGAATTCAGTAAATAGTAATAAAACAAATAAATATAAATAGGTTTTCGTTTTCATTTTAGTAAATCAGAAGTGCAAATATAAAAATCTATTTCAAAAATAAGATTAATTAAATATTAATTTTTATTCAAATTCAGATGTAAAAAACAATGTAACCGTGGGAAACTTACTTTGTGTCATTTGAATAGTAAATTCAGAATCGGCTAAAAAGACCAACTGATCATATTTGTCATGTGCTAAGAATTTTTGTTTTATTCTTTTAAACTCCTTAAATTCCTCACTTTTTGCATCTTGTGGTTTTACCCAACAAGCTTTATGTACAGGAAAGTTCTCATAACTACATTTTGCACCATATTCATGCTCCAAACGATATTGAATAACCTCATATTGAAGTGCGCCAACAGTTCCAATTACTTTCCGATTGTTCATTTCTAGTGTAAATAATTGTGCCACACCTTCATCCATTAATTGATCAATGCCCTTGTCCAGTTGTTTTGCTTTCAGGGGATCTGCATTATTAATGTATCTAAAATGTTCGGGTGAGAAACTCGGGATTCCTTTAAAACTCATGATTTCACCCTCTGTTAAAGTGTCGCCAATTTTGAAATTTCCAGTATCATGTAGCCCAACAATATCTCCAGGAAACGAAATATCAACAATTTCTTTTTTCTCCGCAAAGAAGGCATTTGGACTTGAAAATTTTAAATTTTTGTTTAATCTTACATGCATATAGGGTTTGTTACGTTCAAAAGTTCCCGATACAATTTTTACAAAAGCCAAACGATCTCGATGTTTGGGATCCATATTGGCATGAATTTTAAAAACAAACCCCGCCATTTTTTCTTCTTCTGGTTTTACCAAACGGGTTTCAGATTCTTTTGCTTTCGGCGCCGGTGCGATTTCTACAAAACAATCGAGTAATTCTCTCACACCAAAATTATTCAAAGCAGATCCAAAGAACACGGGTTGAAGTTTTCCGGAAAGGTAGTCCTCACGGATGAATTTAGGATATACTTCAGCAATTAATTCTAGTTCGTCACGAAGTTTAATAGCGGGTTTTTCTCCTATTATTTTTTCAAGTTCAGAACTGCCTAAGTCAGAAATTGCAATTGTATCTTCAATGTTTTTTCGGCTGTCTCCACTAAATAAATTAATGTTTTGTTCCCAAATATTATAAATGCCCTGAAAATCATATCCCATTCCAATTGGAAAACTCAATGGGGTAACGGTCAAACCTAGTTTTTGCTCAACTTCATCCATCAAATCAAAAGCATCTTTACCTTCACGGTCTAATTTGTTTATGAATACGATTATTGGAATATGTCGCATCCTACAAACAGCAACTAATTTTTCTGTTTGTTCCTCAACTCCCTTTGCTACATCTATTACAACAATAACACTATCTACAGCAGTTAAAGTCCTAAACGTATCTTCAGCAAAATCTTTGTGCCCTGGAGTGTCTAGTATATTTATTTTTTTTTCTTGATAATTAAATGCCAAAACTGAAGTAGAAACCGAGATTCCCCTTTGTCTCTCAATTTCCATAAAATCGGAGGTGGCACCTTTCTTTATTTTATTATTTTTAACCGCTCCTGCCTCCTGAATGGCACCTCCAAAAAGTAATAATTTCTCGGTAAGTGTAGTCTTTCCCGCATCGGGATGCGAAATGATTCCAAATGTCCGTCGGCGTTGTATTTCTTTTAAAAAACTCATGATTTTTGATAAATTGCCTACAAAAGTACTATTAATTACGGATAATTTCTATTTCCAATTTATTTCTCTAATTTCCATTGTTTTCGTGTGTTAATAAATTTTTGTTAATAGTACTCTCTATAGTTGTATAATGTGATCGAATTGTTATTTTTGCTGATTGTTAAGTTGTTTTTACAAATAAAATTTAGACAATTTACAAAGGCATTTAAAGAATTGTTCGTAGTTGATATTTTAGGTTAATTTGAATTGTTATTTTGATAGGACTCATCTTAAGAAAATGTTTTACTAATTAATAAAATAACTACGAAAAAGGTTTTTTTTACAAATAATTTTATTTAATCAAGTACACGAATATTATTATGAATTTGAAGCAGATTTTTTTAGGTTTTCTATTTTTAAGTGTTTCTGCGTTGTTCGCTCAAAATAACACTTCCGAGGTTTTGTTTACCGTTAATGATAATGGATATAACACCGATGAATTTACTAGGATTTATAAGAAGAATTTAGATCTTGTTAAAGATGATTCTCAGAAAGATTTAAAACAATACTTAGAACTTTTTATTGGCTACAAATTAAAAGTTAATAAAGCATACAAAATGGGTTTGCACAATGGACCCCAATACCAACAAGAATTAAAAAGTTATCGAAATCAGTTAGCAAAAAATTATTTTAACGATACAAAAATAACTCAAGAGCTTATAGAAGAGGCCTATAATCGCTACCAAAAGGAAATAAAAGCCTCTCATATTCTTGTATTAGTAGATGAAAATGCAACTCCAGAGGATACTTTAAAAGCGTACAAAAAAATGGAGGACTTATATAAGAAAGCGACGTCTGGAGCGGATTTCCAAAATCTAGCCGTCCAATTTTCTGAAGACCCTTCAGCCAAAGATAATAAAGGAGATTTGGGCTATTTTACAGCATTCAGAATGGTGTACCAATTTGAAAACGCAGCATACAATACCCTAAAAGGAAAAACATCAAAAATTTTCAGAACCCGATACGGCTACCATATCCTTAAGGTAGAAGATGTAAGATCAAATCGTGGCGAAGTTACAGTAGCACACATTATGATTTTAAAATCAAAACCTGAGGAATCTGATAAAGATCCTGAAAAAACAATTTCCGAAATTTATCAAAAAATTCAACAAGGCGAAAAGTTTGAAGATTTAGCCAAGCAGTTTTCCGAAGACAAGACTTCTGCACCAAAAGGCGGGGCCTTGAATAAGTTTGGGTCGGGCCAATTGAGTTCTGAAGAATTTGAGACTACTGCCTTTGCTCTTGAAAACGCTGGCGATATTTCTAAACCATTTAAATCTGATTTTGGTTGGCATATTATAAAATTAATTGCGAAACATCCTTTTAAATCTATGGATGAAATGAAAAGTGAGTTAGAAACTAAAATAGGAAAAGACGATAGATCAAAAAAAATAACGGCCTCTTTAAACGAAAAACTGAAAAAGAAATATACCTTCAAGACAGATACAAAGCAATACGCTTTGATAGCTAAATTGGTTACAAACGATTTTTATGAATCGAAATGGGTACTACCTATTAATGCCAAAATTTATAAAGCGCCCTTGCTAACTATAAATTCAAAAAATATTGAAGGAAGAACCTTTCTTGAATTCATAGAAAAACAACAAAAATCGGGGATCAAAACAAAGCCATTGGCTAAACTCGTAGAGGGATTATACAATATATTTATAGACGAGCAGCTTACCGCTTATTATGACGAAAATTTGGAAGTTGAATTTTCAGATTTTGCTCATGTAATGGAGGAATATAGAGATGGGTTACTACTTTTTGATTTAATGGAAAAAGAAATTTGGGAACGCGCAAAAACGGATACAATTGGCCTGAATAAATTTTACGACGAACACAAAATGGAGCACATGTGGAAGAATAGAGTAGAAGTTACTATTGTATCATCAACCAAAGAAGATGTAATTAAAAAAGCACTTTCGATGCTCAAAAAAAATACAAAGCCTCAAGCCATTAAAGACAAATTAAATAGTAATAACGTTATTAATGTGATGACTAATAATGGTGTTTTTGAGGAGGGCAGTGACGCCTTACCCAAAACAATGAACTATACAAAAGGGATTTCAAAAATATTTAAAGAAGGTGAGTATTATTTTGTTACAAAAGTTGACAAAATAATTCCTGCCATTGAGAAAACAATTGAGGAATGCAAGGGAAAATTAGTAAATGATTACCAGCAATATTTAGAGCAAAATTGGGTGTCCGATTTAAAAAGTGAGTTTACTGTAAAAATTAATCAAGAGGTTTTTGATAAAGTTAAAAAACAACTTAATCCATAAAATGTTAAAAAATAGTTTTTTACTAGTTTTCTTATCACTGTGTTCTTGTGGCTATTTTAAACCAGAGCAAGAATTAGAGTCGGTAGCAAGAGTGGGTAAAAACTTTTTATATAAAAGTGATATAACCTCTTTAGTCCCAGGTGGTACTTCAAAAGAAGACAGTTTGCTTTTGGTAAGAGATTATATTGATCGATGGGCTACACAAGAACTATTAATTGATGCTGCTCAGAGAAATTTGAATGAAACTAAAAAGGCCGAATATACTACTTTGATAAAACAATATGAAATTGATTTATATACCAAAGCTTATATTGAAGAGGTAGTAAAAAAGACTGTTGACACAACCTTTACATCGGAAGAATTAAAGGCCTATTATGACGAAAATAAAGAGAATTTTAGAACCAATGAATCCTTAGTTCGATTGCGATTTATAAATATTGCAAAAAACACCCCCCGTTTAGAGACTATTAAAAGTAAGTTTTTTAATTATTCATCAAAAGATAAAAGTTTTTGGGAAAACTTTAAGTTACAATGCAAAAGCTATGCGATAGATGATGCAATGTGGATAGGAGTGAATCAAGTATATGCTAAACTTCCCTTCATTACTCCTGAGAATAAAGATAATTTTTTAGTGGCAGGGAAGAAAATAGAAAAAAGTGAAAAGAATGATGTTTATTTAATTAAAATTACAAGTGTGATTGATAAAAATCAAATTACCCCTTTTGATTATTGTAAGCCAATACTAAAAGAAGTTCTTTTAAACAAAAGAAAATTAGATTTGATAAAAAAATTTGAAAAAGACATCACTAATGATGCGATAAAAAACAATAATTATGAAATATATAAATAGCAAAGTCACCATTTTGGTAGTCACTATTATTTGTGCGATGGGATTTGCAAATGCCCAAGAAATTATTAAGGACACGCTTAAGAAAAAGTCCGAATTAACTTCTTTTAAAAGGAAAAAAGTTGACGGAGTAATTGCAACTGTTGGGGATTATATTATTTTGGATTCAGATATAGATAAGTCCTATTTGGAATTGTCAAGTCAAGGAAACTCTATTAAAGATATTACGCGCTGTCAAATGTTGGGTAAATTGTTGGAAGATAAATTATATGCGCATCAAGCAATTCAGGATAGTATTATTGTTAGGGATGAAGAAATAAAAGAAAAATTGAACGAACAAGTAAGTTATATGGTCGAACAATTGGGGTCTATGGAAAAAGTAGTTCAGTATTTCAAAAAAAGTAATGAGGATGAATTCAGAACAGAATTATTCGATATCATTAAAATGAATAAGCTTGGAGGAGAAATGCAAAAGAAAATAGTTGATGCTGTTGAAATTACCCCAGAAGAGACTCGCAATTTTTTCAAAGCTATCCCAACAGCCGATTTACCTGTTTTTGGTGCAGAAATGGAAGTGGCTCAAATTGTTATTAATCCGGTTATTACTCCCGAAGAAAAGCAAAGGGTTATCACTAGGTTAAAAGAAATAAAAACCGAAGTTTTGGCTGGAGCTAGCTTCAAGACTCGGGCCGTAATTTATTCTGACGACAGGGGTTCGGCATCATCTGGCGGCTTTTATAAAATTAATCGTAAAACACAATTTGTTAAAGAATTTAAGGATGTTGCCTTTTCATTGCAACAGGGTGAAATTTCAGAGCCATTTGAAACCGAGTATGGATATCATATTATTATGGTAGAAAAAATTATTGGACAAGAAGTTGAATTACGCCATATTTTAATTATGCCAAAGGTTTCCGATCAAGCATTAAAAGACGCTAAAGAAAAAATAGTGCTTATCAAGCGAAGAATCGAGAATGGTGAAATCTCATTTTCTGATGCAGCGAGAACCTTATCTGATGAAAAAGAAACGCGAGCAAACGGCGGTGTTTTGATAAATCCTAGGACGCAGGATACGCATTTCGAATTAACTAAAATGGATCCAAGTTTATATAGCGAAGTTTCTAATTTAAAAGACAAAGCAATTACAACACCCATTTTAGACGATGATCAAAAAACGGGTAAAAAATATAAGATCATTACCGTAACCGACAGAATTGATCAACACACAGCCGATTATGCTCGGGATTATGTAAAAATTAAAGACCTGGCTTTAAAAGAAAAACAAATTAAGGCCATAGCCAAATGGTCAGATGAAAAAATAAAAGAAACCTATGTCAAAATTAATGGCGAGTACAAAGCTTGTATTTTTACAAATGATTGGTTAAAAAACAAATAATAATTACTTAAGTCGAAACGAAATTTATTTCATTAATTCTAAATAACAATGTCAGACGTAGCTGCAATTCATAATTTAGTTCAAAAGAGAGAAGTACTTAAAAACGAAATAGCGAAAATAATTGTTGGTCAAGAATCAGTTATTGATCAAATTTTACTTAGTATTTTTTCTGGCGGTCATGCCCTGCTGGTTGGTGTTCCCGGATTGGCAAAAACATTAATGGTAAACACCATTTCTGAAGCTTTAGGTTTAGATTTTAAAAGAATTCAGTTTACGCCCGATTTGATGCCCTCGGATATTTTAGGAAGTGAGATTTT
>Ga0049083_10001068_pt1 | contig 10268 bp, 7 predicted proteins | sample GreLakmeMI27MSRF_FD_66719 | JGI IMG/M metagenome (GOLD analysis project Ga0049083, IMG submission 66719) | Freshwater lentic microbial communities from great Laurentian Lakes, MI, USA - Great Lakes metaG MI27MSRF | ecosystem: Environmental > Aquatic > Freshwater > Lake | place: Great Lakes...
GAGCGTGGCGGTGCCTCTGGCATCCCCGAGCAGCAGCGGGCAGCCTGGGAGCTGCTCTCAGCGGATGCCAAGGAGGACTTCGCTGTCCGCGAGGCGGCTTTGATTGCCGCAGAGGGGCCCGATGCGACCGCCGCCTTTGCTGCCAAAGCCACGGCTGAGCTGAAGCGCACCGGACAGGGCGTGCCCGACCCCTATCCGGGGATGCTGTACGACCTCCTCTTTCCCAAACACTAGGGTTCGACTCGGAGGATGATGGAAAAATGCGGAGGGAGCCGCGCCTCCCCTAAACAACTAACGTGTCGGCATTTGGCCGTGTACCATACGCACTGCTAGTCTGTGGGCATGAGCTGGCGTCCAGGCTGTTTTCAGCTCGTGCCCGTTCTGCGTTGCCGTCGTTGGACGTCGGTCGCTGGAGCTCGCTGCGTGGTGGCCATTTTCATCGCCCCCGCCTATCGCATGCACACCTCTGGCTGTGCCCAACACCCGTGCGCGCCGGCGCTTGTCCGTGCGCGCGGCTGCGCTGTGCGTGCGTCTGCCCTGGTATCGCCCTGGCATCCGTGGCGGAGAGAGCGGCCCAGTGAGCGAGCGGCAAAGCTGGTGACGCACGCCAGCGCGGGGGAGGAGGAGGAGTCGCCGGCGCTGCGCTTTTTCAAGGGCCTCCAGGGCGGCCTGCCCGTCATCGGCCTGGTGCGCTCAGCGCGCAAGAGAGCAGGCCGGTGTACCCAGCCTTACCCTCAGCGCTGACCTCGCCTCCCCCCCCAGGTGTCCCGCCTCGCGTCGCCCTCGGGTGGCTTCGAAAACAAGCTGAGCTACCCGGAGTACTGCCGCAAGGCGTTTGAACGTGAGGGCAGCAGAGACTTTGCCGTCGCTATCGCCGAGCTCGCGCGCAACCGCAAGCTGGTGCGCCGTGTGCCGTTCTCCCGCCGGAGCCTAGCAGACACAGCCAGCCCCTCGCGCGCGCACGGGCGTACCCCCGGCTTTGTGCACTGATCTGCTCTCGCCCGGCGCTGCGCAGAACTCGCGCACGCTGATGTTCGTCTGCTGGATGGTGTCGCAAGGCGCGGGCATCGTGACAGACGACGTGGTGCGTTGTCTGCTCTCACGCTACCGTCCGCGGTGGTGCTGAGCGCCGGCCTAACCCGCGTGTGCGGCGCCCCGGCAGATCAAGCTGGCCGCGTCCAGGATCAGTGGGCGTAACGCGGACCTGGAGTTTGAGGTGTACCGCTTTGAGGAGGTCCTGGACGCAGCTGTGAAGCGACGAGCCAGGCTGAGGCCGCCGCCGGCGCTGCCGTCGCGCGCAGAGTCTGCAGCGCTGGCCGACACCTGCCTGCGCACGCTGCTACGCCTGGCGCCGGAGGATCAGCTGACGGGCGAGGACGGCGGCTACATGCAAGTCATCGCGGAAGGCTGGTGATTGACGCTGTCTGTGCAACACACACAACAGCAGTTCGTCTCCACGTCTCGCTCACACGAGAGCCGTGCACCCTGCGCCGGCTATGAGAGGGCCGCTGCGCTTGCTCCAGCTGATGCTCGCCGCGATCTTGGTTTCGAAGAAGGCCTCCAGACGGTTGGAGCACTTGAAGTAGGGTGTGTCCGGGGCGTTGTAGATTCGGCAGTTCTGGAACATGCGCCGAAAGTCCGCCGCGAAAATCTGGCGCACACGCACGACTGAGTCGCTGCGACGGGCAATCGCAGCGCTCCAACGCAGCGCGAACGCACCTCCAGCGTGATGTAGTAGTCCCCAGCCTGGATGCGCTCCAAAATTAAGCGCAGGTCAATGGGCTCCTTCACAATCTCGTAGTAGTCGGTCACCTCCTCCCCATCCACCGGCTCCAGGAAGGGCCAGCCGTCAGCATGCTCGGTGACCATGGTGTGGATGGCACGCATGAAGCGGTGCAGGTTGGCGCGCGTGGGCGTGCCGTCTCCGCAGCCGGGCAGCACTATTCTGAAGCGCATTGGCATGGGCGTCCAGCCAGCCTCCCGCACTCCGGGGATTGAGTCTGGAGCGACGGGGGCAAAGATGTCACCCGCACGACGCGCACCGCCCTCCCGAAAGGCGGCCAGCCCCGGATAAATGGTGTCCGAGTTGGTCATCTCCCGAATCTTCGCCTCCACAGCCTCACGCTGCGCGCGGATGACGCGCGGGAAGTCGGCAGGCAGAGTGCCCACGGCCAGGATGCTCTCCATCAGCGTGCCCCCATCATACTCCTGAGGCAGGCGCGCGCACACGCCGCGTGAGCTCAGCCGTCAGCTGCGTGCGTGATGCAGCCGCGTGCGTGCCTTGATGTATCCCGCCCACTTTTCGCGCTCCAGGAGGATCTCTTTACTGAAGCCCTGCTTTTGGAAATAGCCTACCGCGTTGTTGTCCGCAAACGTGATGAGGTGCGTCACATTCTCGTGCTCCTTGTTGTAGCTGCAGGGCGCGTGTGAGCGGCTGGCAGTCGCAGAGGCTGCTGCGCGAGCCCACGCACAGTTTCAACTTATTCATCAGCCGCGTGCCATATCCCTTCACCTGCTCCGAAGCTGACACGGCGCAGAAGGCGACCTCCGAGAGCTGCTGGCGCTCGAAGACTCGGTAGGTGATGCCACCGATGACTACACCGTCTTTCAGCGCAACCAGGCTCTTGTGGTTGGGGTCGAACACCAGGCGCACGATGTAGTCCTTCGGCATGTTGGGCAGCTGCTTTGCGTAGATGTTCTTCAAGTCCACTAGCCTGTGAGGAGGCCGACACGTTAGGGCGGCTGGCAACGCGACTCCCAGTCGCGTGTAGCGCTGCGCAAAAGCAGCAGAGCTGCGGCGCGCACTGCGACGTGCAGCAGCTGTGCGGCAGCTGTGCCGGGTGCTGTGCGGGCGCGCGCAGGCGTGGAGGCGGAGGCGGCCTGGCGCACCAGATCGAGTGCTGCTCAACGAGGTCGTTGCGGATGACCAAGAAGCGCAGCTCACCGTCCGCCTCCTGTGCCGCACGCACGCGCCGGGTGTCAGCAGTAGCCCAGGTGGAGTGACATGGAGCGCTGGGCCTGCGCTATCGTGCCTGCTTCTCTAGGAAGTTCTCGCGCTCGAAGCGCTTGTCCACGGCCATTGGCTCCGCAGGCCCCGCGCCGCCAGCCTGGCGCTGCGCCGCGTCGGGCTCGCTCTGCGGCGCGCTGCTGTCCAGCGCCGCGTCGCCCCCGTGCGTCCTCGCGCGCTTCGCCACGCGCTGCAGCACCTCCTCTTCGGCCATAGCGCTCCCAGGGGGGCGCGATCCGAGAGATGCGGGGCCCGCCGCCGGCCCGCCGTTGGGCCCTGTCAGACAGCGCGGGAAAACTGGAGGCCCGGAAAACGCCGTCGCGCCGCCGGCGCTCCCATGGCGGCGGAGGCGGAAGATGACCTTCCTCTGAGCGAGGTGCTGGCGTCGCTGGACGCGCCGATCGTGGCGCTGCTTGAGTCCTTGAGCTCACCAGCCCTTGACTTCCCACTGGCCGAGCGTCAGGCGGAGGCCCCGGCGACGCTTGCGGACGCGCAGGCCTTGGCTGCGAGCGCGGTGCAGCGGGACTCGCACGGGCGCACGCGCGTGGTTGAGCCCCGGGTGGGCGCGAGCGGAGCACCAAAGTGCGGCTGCCTGCTCACGGGCGCCTTCCCGGACGCGCGCGCGCAGCCCTTCCTGGCGTGGACGGAGGATTTCTTCAGGCACGTGCGGCGGGAGGACCTGGACTCGCTGCTGCGCGGCCCAGGGTGGCCTGGCGGCGACGTGGCCAGCGACCCAGCCTTTGCGGTGCCCCCACTGGGCGACCACTTCAGCGCAACCTGGCAGCAGGAGGACGTGGCCGCCGCGCAGGCGGCGCAGGCGGCGCACGAGCTGCAGGTGGCCGCAAAGGAGCGCAGCGCAGCGCTTGCAGCTGCGCAGCGGGCCGCCGCTCGACAGCGCGCAGCCGCCGCGGGGCCGCGGCGCACGCAGCGCGAGGACGACGCGGTGGTGACCACCGTGTCGCCCTTTGAGCCGGGAACAGACCCCGCAGAGCTGTGCCACGTCTGCATGGACGGGGAGAGGTGAGACGCCTTTTGCGTGCGCAGGAGACACAGCCCCTCACTGACGCGCACGCGTGTGTGGCCCCGCGCAGCATGGACGACAACCAGATTGTGTATTGCGACAGCTGCAACGTGGCTGTGCACCAGCAGTGCTACGGAGTGGCGACGGTGCCGGAAGGTGCTTACTACTGCGCCCCCTGCGCAGCAAGCCGCCAGGCTGGCAGCTCCGCCGCCGCCGCGGCGCCGCCCCGATGCCTGCTGTGCCTGCGCCCGGGCGGCGCCTTCAAGCGCAGCAAGGGCGGCAGCGGCGGCGGGGCGGAGGCCAGCGGCCCAGACGGCTGGGTGCACCTCTTCTGCAGCACCTGGACTCCCGAGACGTACGCGGAGGACCTGGAGGCGATGGAGCCAATCCTGGGGTTGCGCAACATCCCGGCAGAGCGGTGGCGCATGCAGTGCAGCGTGTGCCGGGAGCGCGCGGGCGGCGTCATCCAGTGCGCGCACGGCACCTGCGCCGTGCCCATGCACGTGCTGTGCGCGCTGGAGGCGCAGCACCTGATGCAGATTCGGGCTCGGGGGGATCGCATGGAGTACCGAGCCTTTTGCGTTAAGCACAGCAAGGACCGCCACCGCCCGCGGCGACCCCCGTCTGGTCGGGCGCCCGCCGCGCTGGAGCGCGCCGGTCCCGCGTCGCCGCGCGGGGCGTGCGCGCCCGAGGGCACAGGCAGCGAGGAGGAGGAGGAGGAGGAGGAGGAGAGCGCTGAGCCGTACACCGCCAGGGTGCGCGCCAGGGCCAGCGATGCGGCGGAGAGGGCGGAGGAGGATGCCATGGCTGTGGATGGGCCATGCGTGGAGGCGGAGGCCCCTGCGGCGCTCCCAGCGCCCGCAGCCGCCGCCGCAACGCCCGAGCGCGAGCCCTCCGACGAGCTCATGCACATCCACGAGGCGGAGCTGCGGGAGCTCACCGCCGTCGCCATGGAGGCGAGCGGCGCGACGGCAGCTGACGTGAGCGGCGACGACGGGCAGCTGCTCAAGGACTGGCTGGCGCAGCGGGGCAGCGCGGGTGGGGCCATCCCCCGCGCACAGCCGCAGCCGCAGGCTGGCGGCGGCGGCGGGGAGCGCACACCCCGAGCCTCGGGCGCCCCCCCCCAGCCTGCCCACGCTGCTGCTTCGCCTCTCGCAGCGCCTCTGCCCGTACTGTCGCCATCCTCCTTCGCAGCCATGGCCGCCGCGCGCCAGTGGCTGCGTCGCTGGTCCTCCGACGCCCCTGGCGCGCGCGCGGGCGCATCCACCGCCCACGACGGGGCGCTCATGAAGGCTGCGGTGGTTGCCGCTCGCGCCCCCAGCGCCTGCGACCTGCCCCCGCCGCCCGATCTGGGCGAGTTTGAGCACCCGTACATCCGCCTGATGCTGGACCAGAGCGTGGAGTGGGACCTGTGTGGCCCGGAGGGCGAAGCGAGCGGCGTGGAGCCCTCGGAGCCGTCCGCGCGCCACCGCTCGCGCGCGCAGCAGCGCAGCCGCTCCGGCAGCGGCGTGCGGGGCGTGCCCGCGCAGCGTCAGCTCTCCGGCCGCTTCCTGCCGGCGGCGCAGGGCCGCTGCGCAATCTGCGTCGTCCAGAAAAAGGGACGCTGCGGCACCGACTCTGCGCCCCAGCGCTGCCTGCTGCGGCGCATGCGCGAGGGCGACGAGGCTGTGCAGCTCTTCTTCCCGGATGGCACGCCGATGGAGCCTGCGCCTCTGGTTGTTGAGCAGCCAGAGCAGCCGTGTGCTGAGGCGCCAGCTCGGCCCTTGTGCTGCGGAGAGCTGGATGCGGGCGCGGGAGATTGCGGGGAAGAGGCTGTAGTGAGCGCGGCGGAGTTCTTCGCAGCTCTGGAGGAGAGGCCAGAGCTGCTGTCCGCCGCGCCGCCGCCTGGCGACGAGGTGCTGGGCGAGCTGCTGGCGGTGCAGGGTCAGCTGCTGCGGCAGATGCACGCCAACCGTGAGCGTCTGTCCTCGCTCGCGGCGGGGCCCCTGCGCGCCGCGCTCGAGTCGGAGGCGGCGGAGCGTCAGCAGCGCGCCGCGGCCGCTGCTGACGTGGCACGATGGCGGGACGCGCGCGCCGCACGCGCCCGCGCAGCGCAGGCGCGCTGGGGCTGCAGCGACGCAGCCGCTGGCTTCAGCGACGAGTTCGAGGACGTGGCCGCCGAGTGGGCCGCCCACGAGCTGGTGGACGACCTGGTGGAGGCTGCCCAGAAGGAGGAGGATGCCCTGTGCGTGGTGTGCGGCGGCGGCGAGAGCGAGGCGCCCAACGAGATCGTCTTCTGCGAGCGCTGCGAGCTCGCCGTGCACCAGCGCTGCTACGGCGTCAAGAAGCTGCCGGAGGACGAGTGGCTGTGCTGGCCGTGCAGCGAGGTGGAGGCGGCTGAGGCTGCGGAAGGGCGGCCGGCGTCACGGCCTCCCCGGTGGAAGCGACGGGCGGGCGACGGAGACGCATTGGACCCCCGAGTGCCCTGCGCCCTCTGCCCCGTGGTGCGCGGCGCGCTCAAGCGCAGCGTGGAGCCAGAGGACGCGCGCTGGGCGCACCTCACGTGCGCGCTGTGGCACCCAGAGTGCGGGGTGCAGGCTGTGGAGGGACCGCGGGCGGTGACTGGCCTGGACGCCGTCCCCGACGAGCGAAAAACAGCGCGATGCAACGTGTGCGGCCGCCGCCGGGGTGCCTGCGTGCCCTGCGGGCAAAGCCACTGCGCGGCGGCGGTCCACCCGCTGTGTGCGCGCCGGGCGGGGCTGCACATGAGCAGCCGCTCGGACGCCAGCGGGCGCTCCACCCACCGCATCTTCTGCAGCAAGCACTCCGGCGCCGCCAAGGACAAGGACCGGGAGCGCGCGGCGTGCGCGCCCGCGTCTGCGCCCGCTGCAGCACGGCCGGAGCTCACGTTCGCGGTGAAGCTGCGCGGCCGGAAGATGGTGGTCACCCAGGGCGAGCTGCAGAGGCTGCGCGCGCTGCGGCACACCCTGGAGAAGCTGCGCACGCTGTGCGAGCGCGTGCAGAAGCGCGAAAAGGTGAAGCGACAGCTCGCCTCGGCTCGCGCGGAGCTCGCCGTGGAGCAGCTGGCACATCCGGAGGACGCAGCCGCCCAGTTGGCGCGGCAGGAGGCGCAAGCGGCGGCGGAAGCCGAGGCGGCGGCGGCGGCGGCGGCGGTGCGTGCCAGCAGGGGCCGTGCCACATGGGAGGGGCCCCTGCCTGCCAAGAGGCGCCGGGAGCGGGAGCCCCTAGACGTCGCCCAACCAGACCGAGACCGCAAGCGGCGAGAGCGGGGCGACCGCGGTGCCGCTGCCGCGGCGGCAGCGGCCGCGGCAGCCGCAGTCAAGGTTGAGCGCGAGGTGCTCATGTCGGACGGAGAGGCGCAGGCGACCAACAGCAAGCTGCCTCCGGGCTACCTCTTTGTGCCCATCGACGCCAGCACGAGGGCCGCGGCGGTGCCACCCTAGTGCCCATGCAGCTAGTCAGAGTCGCAGGTGTTAGACCAACGCGTATATCGTCGCATATCTCGTGGTCGTACGTTTCGATGCCACGTCATTCGCGCCTCGCTCCCTCCGCAAGCCTATCTCACGGCATTTGCTGACTCCTGCCTGCGCTCTCTGTGCTACCTCCCAGCACCTTCTTCCTGTGAGGCCTCCTGAGCACGCCTTCTAGGCGTCCTCCACCCTCGTATCGCGGCAGACTGTGGGACGGTGTGCTGCGGGGCTGCTGTGGTGGTCGCTGTTCCTCAAACTGGGCTGGCTTAGGGAGCACAGAGCCCTAGCGCCAAATGGCGGACACCGTTTCCCTGCGCTTCCTCGTCTCCGCCGCCACCGCTGGCAGCATCATCGGCAAGGCCGGTGCTGTGATCAGCGAAATAGAGGCCAACTCCCACGCCCGCGTGCAGCTTTCACGCCCCAATGAGCTCTTTCCTGGTACCTCTAACCGCATTCTACTGCTCACGGGCTCTCTGTCTGAGATCCTGACCGGACTGCGCCTGACCACCGTGACAAGCCAGGGCGCAGAGTGGCATCCGGGCGCGCTGGTGACGCACCAGTTGCTGGCCCCTCACGCTCTGTGCGGATCGGTGCTGGGCAAGGAGGGTGCCACGATTAGAGCTTTTACGGAAGACTCGGGCGCAACCATCAAGGTGTCCAGCAAGCAGTCCATGCCGGCGGGTGTGAGCGACCGGGTGGTCACTATAAGCGGGAGTACGGAGCAGGCTTTGCGAGCCACTGCGCTTGTGGCTTCCAAGCTCACCGAGGACAGCGGCTACCCCAGCATTTTGCGTCCCTACACGTACAGCCATCAGTCTCCAGCAACCAGCCCAAGCGGTGGTCACGCGGGGCGAGAGCGACGCGAGCGCAGCCATAGCGTCGGCCCATGGCCAGTGCCCGTTTGCTTAGGGCCCGTTGGCCAGTGCGCACTGAGCGCTCTGAACGGGATCTTGACGCTGTCGGGGCCCAGCACCACGCTCACTCTCAGCGTGCCTGACGTGTGCATGGGCGCCATCCTGGGGCGTGGCGGCGAGACGAAGGAGGAGCTGCAGCGCCTCTCCGGCGCCACCATCCAAGTGGCCACCCGGGGCGAGAAGGACTGCGAGCGACAGGTGACGCTCAAGGGCACGCAGGAGGCTGTGGATCTGGCCAAGTTCGTCATCAACCAGCTGATTGCACAGGAGCAGCGGGAGATTGGGGAGCGAAGACCCTCCGACGACACGCAGGCTGGCGAGTGAGCAGTAGTGAGTGAGTGTGATGATGACACAAAGGACGTGCAAGAACAAGACCTAAAACAGGCAAAGTGTGTCCGCCATGCACCCCTTCCGTATTCTCTAATGCGGCGCCGGCGGCGGCAGCAGCGGCGCCACGTGCGGGTGATGCGGCGGCACCGGCGGCGGTGGATGCGGCGGCACTGGCGGCGGCTGCGCTAGCGGCCCGCACATGGCATGCGCGAGCGAGGGGCCCGTGGGCGCGTGATGCAGCGCGCCGCCGCCTGCCGGCGCTGAAGCTGGCGCAGCCTCCAGGCTCATGGAGCTGACGTTGTGCGTCAGCGAGGTGCTGCCAGAGCGCAGCAGCCCCACGTCGTGGTGCCCCGACTGTCCCATCGCGCTCGCGCCACCGTGGTGCACGCCCGACTGGCCACGCACGCTGCCCTCCCCGTCGCCTCTGTGCGAGCCTCCCTGTGCAGAGCCGGCGGATCCAGTGACGGAAAGGGAGCTGGACTCGCGCTTCATGCCCATCTTGCCCATCAGCGTCTCGCTGCTCTTGTTCATGTCGAACAGCGCGCGGTTGGACAGCTGCTGAATCTTTTGCTCCAAAGCCAGCTTCTCACGCTGAGCCTTCTCCTCAGCCGTCTCACCATCCACGCCATCCGTGCTGCGACGCACCATCGACGTGCCACGAGGCGGCGGCCCACCGTTGGCGCTCGGAGGATGTGACGCCATGGGGGGTCCGCCGCCTCTGCTGACAGGCATGGCCGCTGCTGCGTTGAGGGCGTCATGCACGCTGCGCGCTGCTACCCCCGCGCTGCCCTGCGAAATGCGGGCATCCTCGCCGTGGGCGCCGGCGGGGGCGGGCAGCGTGGGCGAGAGGGACTGCAGCGGAGCGGTGAACACCCCCGGCGCAGCCGCCGGCGTCTCGGGCCGGGCGTCGGCCGCCGGCTGCGACGCCACCGAGGCGTAGCTCTGCGGCGGCGGCGGCGGCGCGTGACTGCTGGGCACGGGGGTCTGCAGGGCGCTGAGGTCGCCCGCCGACGAAAAGCTCGACGTCGACCCCTGGCGCTCCATCCCGCCCGCACGGTGTCCGCTGGCCAGCAGCGCGCGCGCAGCCTCAGCCGCAGCTTGCTTCTCGCGCAGGTGCTTGGCCTGCAGGATGGCATTCTCAGCCTCCTGCTTCTGCGCAATCTGCGCCATCAGCTCCTGGTACAGCGGATCATTGTCCGACAGGTCGCTGGCGGGCTCGGAGGCGACAGATGCGGATGCGGCGGCGGGAGCGGCGGCAAAGTGGGCGTCTGCGGCAGGTGCCTCCGGCGCGGGCCACAAGACTGCAAAGTCTGCTGGCGGCGGCGGCGATGCAGCTGCGGGCACAGCCGCGGGCGCGACGGCAACAACGGTGGCGTGTGCGGCGCGCCACTCCTGCACCTGCTGCGTCACGTCCTGAGAAGGCGCAGCAGCCACCGCGCTCGCGTCCAGCCCGCCAACCCTCGATGGCGCTGGCGCCGCCGCAGCGCCGCCCACTGGGCCGCACACCAGCGGCCCCGCGTGCGCGC
>Ga0049083_10001070_pt1 | contig 10262 bp, 12 predicted proteins | sample GreLakmeMI27MSRF_FD_66719 | JGI IMG/M metagenome (GOLD analysis project Ga0049083, IMG submission 66719) | Freshwater lentic microbial communities from great Laurentian Lakes, MI, USA - Great Lakes metaG MI27MSRF | ecosystem: Environmental > Aquatic > Freshwater > Lake | place: Great Lakes...
TGTGCGTGGCCTCGCCCATGTGCTCTGGTCGGCTTCGTTCTCCTCTGCTGCTAGTTCATGAATGCGGGCGCGCGTTGCGTAGCCTTACGCTGAGTTGTGCAATTCAGAGTCGTTCTTCTTGTTCACGGTGTTGTGGCCCACCCTTCGCCGGGATGTTCTGAAGAGAGCGAACTTGGCACCGTTTGGCAGCGCGTGCTGACGCCAGCCGCTGAGGCAGAATGGCAAGTGAACTGAACGGTGGTGAGTCATGAGCTCATGGGTCAAGAGTCGGTCACCAAGGTGTTCAACGCGCGCCACACTCCTCGCCTCCCGTGTGCGCCCGCTGCTGCTGCGCTACGCAAGCGCGAGGCGCGTCGCCGCAATGGCGCAGCCTCTCTCGGCTGCCGCGGCGAGTCAGGCTGCATCGACGTGCGCTGCGCCGCCCTCCTTCTCTGTGGTGATGCTGGGCGACACGATGCTCGGCCGCCTGGTGGACGAAAAACTCGCAGTCCTGCAGGCGCAGGGCGAGCCGCCGGCGGCGGTGTTGGGCGACACGCTTCCACTCATCCGCGCTGCGGACGTCCGCATTCTCAACCTTGAGTGCGCTCTGACGGACCACCCGGTGCGCTGGACGCAGACGCCCAAGATGTTCCACTTCCGCTCATCGCCTGCGCACAGTGTGCCCGTGCTGGCGGCGGCGGGCGTGCACGGCGTCGCCCTTTCGAACAATCACGTCCTGGACTACAACGAGCCCGGGCTGCACGACACTCTGCGCACGCTTGATTCGGCGGGGATCGCTCGTGCCGGCGCGGGTGCCTCGCTCGAGGAGGCCCGCGCACCGGGGTGGATGTCCGTCAAGGTGGGCTCGCGATGCGTGCGCATCGCACTGCTTGGCATGGCGGACCACCCAGATGAGTGGTGCGCGGACGGCGCTACGCCGGGCATCAATCTGTTTTACCCGTTCCCGTCGCCCGATGCGCTCGCGTGGGCGCGCGCTGCCGCCGCCGCCGCGCTCGCGCAAGGGGCGGATCTTGTCGTTCTCTCAGCGCACTACGGAGGAAACTGGGTGCTGCGCCCGCCCGAAGCCGTGCGCGCCTTCACTCACGCGCTAATGGAAAGCAGCGACGTGGACGTTTTTTTCGGCAACTCGGCTCACGTCGCACAGGGGGTGGAAATCCATGCCGGCAAGCTCATCGTTTACCAGGCGGGTGATTTCCTGGATGACTACGCCATCGACTCGCAGTGGCACAACGATTGGGGCGCTGCATTAACAGCACGCTTCAGCCTTCTCGACGATGCGACGTCAACGGTGGCGCGCGCACGCCTGGCAAGCGTGGAGATCGCACCGCTGCTTCTGTCGTTTGCGCACACGCGCATCGCGCCGCCCGGCGCGCCCGTGACGCGCGCCATCGCGGCTCGCATGCAGAAGCTGTCCGCCCAGCTGGGCACCACCCTGTCCGTGGATGCGCACACTGGCGTGCTGCGCTGGCCCGCGTGAGACGCAAGCAGCGGAAGTCGTGCCGTGTCATAATAGACCAGCAGCCGGTGGTTCTGATGAGCGGTGATGTGGCACATTGTTACGACCTTCGCTTGGTGTTTCCTGTCGAAACAGGAGGTTCGAAAGAGAGCAAACTTGGCAACCGCCCGGCAGCGCGTGCTGCTAGCGGAGAGTGCAGCAGCCGCTGACTGAGGCAGCGAGAGCGTTGCACAGCGTGCGGCTTCCATGTCGCAGCGCCAGTTCCGCTTCTACCACAACAGCGCCGGCCTGTGCGTGCGCCGCAACCCGGGCCCAGCTCCGGCGGGCGGTCCGCGGAGGCGGAAGTTCAACTGCGACTGCTGACACGCACCGCTCGTGTGGCCTGGCAGCGGCGAGGAGCGGCTTCGGGAGTACTTCTCAAACTTCGGCGAAGTGGTGGACGTCTACCTGCCGCGCAACAAGTGCGCGCCGCCACGTGGCACAGCGCAGGGGCAGCGGGCTCTCCGCCCTGGCACCCCTGGCCTGGGTGGCTTCCCCGCGAGCGCGCTCGCTCACGCCCGCCGTTCCCGGCGCGCAGAGTGACGGGCAGCAGTCGGGGCTTCGGGTTCACGTGCTTCGCGACGGAGGAGGCCTTGAACGCTGTGGTGCGCTTGCAGCTGGGGCTCTCTCAGCCCGCCCCCGGCCCCTGACGCCCCCTCCTGCTCCGCAGCTGGCCACCAGCACGCACACGCTGAACGGGGTGACGTTCACGGTGAACCGCGCGGGCGAGCGGCCAGACGCAGGCGCGCCTGCGGGCGACGGCGCGACGCCGGCGGCCGGCGCGGCAGGAGGCCCACCTGGGGCTTACCAGGCCGCAGCTTTGGTGCCACCTGTGGGCTCTTCGGAGGGACACGGCCAGGGGCACCGCATGTACGTGGGCGGGGTGCCCCTGTCTTTGGCGGAGCTGTCTCTGCGAGCGCACTTTGCGCAATTTGGAGCCGTTCGAGACGTCTACTTTCCTCGAGACAAGTCCTCCGGACAACGCAAGCCTTTCTGCTTCGTCACCTTTGAGGACGCCGCTGGAGCGCAAGCGGCGTTGCGCCTCTCTGATCGCGTGGTGGATGGCATCGCGCTCGGACAGCTCAACGTCGCGGCCGAACGCAACGACCACTACGCAGGACGCGGGGACGCGCCCGTCGGCTCATCGCTGCGCGGCGGCGCAGCAGCCGCCGCGCACGCGGCTGCCAAGGCTGCTTTTCCGAGCGGCATGATGGACCCGGCGGCTGCGGCAGCAGCAGCAGCAGCAGCCGCGGCCGCGATGTCCATGATGGGCGCGAGCATGCAGATGTATGGCGGGGCTGGCGGATATCCGCACATGATGGGGATGCCCCCCATGATGCCCCAGTTACCTAGTCAGCAGCTGCTGTATCCGGGTATGGGAGCTGCAGTTGATCCCTCCTTCGCAATGTACTTCCAGCAGATGGGCCCGCACGCCGCGATGGGTGCGCAACCTCAGTTGGGCAGCGGCGGCGCCGGGATGGGCATGGGGGGCATGGGGAGCTACGGCGCACCTGCGATGGGCGGCATGATGCCTGGCATGATGCCTATGAACGCCATGGTCATGCCGGACTATGGCGGCGCCTATCCGCAGCCGATGGGCGGCGCGGGCGTTGGATCATCTTCCTCCGGTGGCGACGCTTACGGCCCGGCTCGGCAGGGTCCCCGCGGTCCAGGGGGGCACGACGCGCGAGCGGCGCCTTACCCGTCTCGGGGAGGCTACCACCAGGGGCGAGGCCGGGGGCGAGGCCGGGGGTGAATGCACGCACACTCGCTCTTCTCATCTGTCGGCTGAACGCGCTTCCTTCTGCTCTGCTGATCGCTCGGACGTGCCGGCTCAGTGTTCTGAACAGCCACCGAGCATCGAAGTTTCCGCCACGCGAGCTCAACGCTCTCTTTCTGCTCGCGTCTGTCGTTTCCTCCGCATGCAAAACTGCAACTGACTCGCCCTCCTCACAGCCATGACGCGCGCGCCCGCGTTTGTAAGACACACACGCGTGCGCTCGTTACACTGTCCGCCCTGGGTTGCTTAGGCTGAGGATGGGCTGATCCAGCGCAGGAGCACGCCCTCATTGCCCAGCACGAACCCCTTGGCGCCGCCCTGCTCGAACTTGACGTCGTACAGGTTGCCCGGCAGGTCGTCCGTGCCCCGGTCGCGCTTCCACGACTTGCCGCCGTCGGCGCTGACGAACAGCGACCCGCTGCCGCCGCAGGCCCACGCCTCCTTTTCGTTGCGGTACGTCAGGTCCAAGATGCCGAACCCGCGGCTGCCAACCTTCGCCTCCTCGAAGTCGTCGTCGCTCTCAGGCACGCCAGCCTGGTTGCTCAGGAATATTCCCCCGCCGCGGGTGAGCAGCCAAATCCCGCCGTCGCTGCGCCACCCCATGTTCTGGATGCGCCGCGCCGCGTTGCGGTTGTGGGGCTGCCAGTACGCCTGCCCGGGCTCCCAGGTCATGTAGAAGTTGCCGCGGCTGCTGAGGCCGATGTAGGAACCGTCGGGGTTACGCTTCACCGACGAAAAGGTGCCCGTGTAGTACGACGCGCCCTGGATGCCGCTGCTCACCGTGCGGTTCAGCGTCGCAGCCACCGTCTCCTCCACGGCCGCCTTCCAGGTCTGAGCCACGTCAGAGGTGACGTAGATTGCGCCCTCGTCGGTAGCCATCTCAGCCTTGCCGCCGCCCAGCGCAGTGATGAGCGTGGGCGTGCCGGGAAGCTTGGCGCTGAGCGGGATACGCTCCCAGGTGGCCCCAGAGTCGCTGGAGTGCAGCAGGATGGCAGGCTTGCCCACGATCCAGCCCTCCTTGCCGCTGAAGCTGATGTTGTTGAACCGGTAGTTGATGTCCTCCTCCTGAGCCGCCGCAACGCTGCGCGCCTCCCAGGTCTTGCCGCCGTCGTTGGTCTCCAGTAGCGTTTGGCGCGTGCCTAGCAGGAAGCCCCGGTCAGGTTCGTCCGGCACAAAGGCCAAGTCCAGGAGGATGATGTCCGCCGCCACGGGAAGGGTCACCTTTTCCCAGGAGCTGGAGAGCACTTGCGCAGCGCGCGCGGCGGGTGGCGCGGCGAGAGGCAGCGCGCCGGCCGCAGCGAGCGACAGCGCCAGCCCTCCCGCGGCAGAGAGCAGCGCGCGGCGGGTGGGCGGCTGCTGTGAGGGGTGCGGGCGAGGGTGAGCGAGTTGTGTGGCAGAGAGCGCTCCAGCCCTGGAAAAGACGCACACCACGGGTGTGCTTTCTGTCTCGAAGGGCGCGCACCACCGCGCTCTTGCCGGCCGCCTCGTCGCCAGACACGGCACGCACACGGACCGCCAGGCGTGCAGCGGCGCGGCGCGGCGACGTGCGGGCTGCGGCTGCGCAGCCTCTTGCCGTCTGGATGCTGCACGCGGACGCGCAGGGCAGGCGCACACCGCACACTGCTTGTGTGGCCATCATGACGCACAACGCACACCACAAGCGGGGATGTTGAGTTGCGGTGACGTCGTGACGTGGCATGGCTGCATGGGCGCCGAGGCTGTAGTGGCGCACCCCCGCGTACATCGTCAACGTGTGAGGCCGTGTTCCGCCCCTGCCAAGTGCGCGTCGAGGCAGATCCCTATGGCTGCGCCTGCGCCGCGCACTTCCCAGGTGGCGGTGCAGCAGGCCAGCAACAGCGGCTTTCTGAGCAGCATCGGCGTCTTAGTTGACGGCACGGAGGCGCTCAGCGAGCGCCTGGGCACGTCGGGGCTGAAGGGTGCGTGCGCTGTGGCGTCGCTTGCTCGCCCTGGGGACGTGCTGATCGTCCGCCACAGTGGTGGAGGCCTTCAGCGAGGTGCGCACAACAAGTGACGCACTGGCCTGCCGGTACCACGTCCGCGCGTGCGTCCTGCACGCGCCTACTTGCGCAGGGCCACGCGCACGCAGGGGCCCGCCTTGCGGAGAGCAAGCCGCTTGCAGAGTCGCGACTGGTCAAAGGGTCTGACGCCGCGTCTGTTTGGCAGGCCTGGGGACCCTGCGGCTCCGTGGGCACGCTGCTGAAGCGTTTCTTGGCGGACGAGGCGCCCCCAGCCGGCGCAGTGGAGGTGTTGGTGTGCGTGTCGGAGGGCAACGCGCTGCTTGAGAAGCAGTTTGCCAAAACCTCCGTGCCACACTTCCTCTTCTATCGCAACGGTCTGCTGCGCCAAACGGTGGCCGGCGCGGACGTGCCCACCCTGCAGAAGGCCCTGAAAGCGCACCTGCCTCGAGAGGGGGACCCCACCGACGATCCGGCGGTAAGGCCACCGCTCCCATCCCCGCCCACTCACCGCCTGCGCGCGCTCACTCCGCTCTGCCCTCCGTGCGCAGCTGAACCGGTTCGCGCCCACGCCCGTGGCGCCGCCGCGTCCGGGCACAGCGGGCGCTCGGCCGCGCACGGCCGACCTCCTCAAGGCTGGTCGCGCGCAGAGCGTGGTGGGGGCGCTCAACGCCCATGCGGACCCGCAGCGAGGCGCAGCCAGCGGCGGCGGAGCACGCTCGCAGAGCGTGTTCGTGCCTCACACCGCTGTTGAGGCTGTCGCAGAGGGATGAGCTGCAGAGCAGAACACGAGCATGCATCCATGCATTCATGCGTTGATGCATTGATGAACAGAACACTTCACTTCACGCACCGGAAACCGCGGCATGCCACCAGGAAGATCACAAAGCCAATTACGGCAATCACCAGGGACAGCAAGATCGCCCACTTTGCGTTTGCCCAGCACATCTGGCGCCGCAAGGTGCGCCCCTTCTGCCTGAATGTGTGCGCTTGGTCTCGCAGCGTCTCCGACTTTGCGGTGATGTCCTCCAAGCGCTCACCGCGTTCGAGCACGCCCTCGATGTTGCTCATCATGGTGTTCTTCACATCTTCAACCTTGGCGCGGATGCTGTCCGTCTTGCTGCGGCTGTTGAACTGCGCGCAGAGCTCGCGCAGCAGCGGCACCACGCGCGCTGCGGAGGGCGGCTCCGCGCCGGCGACGGGCAGCGGCCCGAACTGGGCCTCGTAGCGCTCGCAGAGCGAGGAGAGGAAGCGGAATGCGTCTGGAGAGCAGGCAAGGCGAGTGAGGGGCCGGCAAGGTCGCACTGCGTGCCTCCCCTCGTGCACGCGCCGGCCTCAGTCACCTCCCGCGTCACAAAACAGCCCACGCAGGCGCCCTGTCTGCAGAGGACAAAGCCGGCGCTGTCGCTGCTCGCCGGGCGGTCAGATGGTGAGGGCGACTGGCACGGCGCTGCGATGCGACCCTGGGGATGGCACAGGAGTGCCTGCGCCAGGCGTATCCCGCGCCGCCAGTGTGCGCGCACAATGTCTTTGGGCTCGCCACGCAACGGTGGCGCCCGTCTTGCTTGACGGCCGCCTGCGTGGACGAGACAAGCACGAAGGTTCAGAGAACGCACCCGCAGTGGCTGCGGCTGAGTCGCCAACCGGCTTGCGTGCCGGAGGCGCACACCTGCATCGTTTTTGCCGCCTTGCTGTACTCGGCATCGCTGAGCGCGTCCGTGGCATATGTGGCGTGCAGACTGTCGCCCCGGCCCGTCCACACAAACACACAGCTGCCTGCAGCCTTCATCATCGCGGACGATGGGCGGGCTGGCGGAGACGCGCGCGAGAGAGAGAGGCACAATACACGTCGGGACGGCCAACAACGAAGGGACGGGCACCGCCGTTCGTTGCTGTGGTGTTTTTCTAGGCGGGCCTGCTGACGCACCATTCTGGTCTCCTGCGCATCGTGTAGCGCCGTGTATCGTCGATGCCAGCATGCGAGAGTGCTGTGCGAGGCACGTTCTGTTGCGCAACCACCATCGCCGGGTCCCGGGTTGGGTCGTCGGGCGTCCCTCCTGTAGCTCTCCTCCTCCTCCCGGACTCGCTCCCGGTCTCCCGCTCATCTCGCACACCTCTCGCCCTCGCCTGCTCTGTCCGCCCCCATGCGGCTACGCTCGCTCTTGCTCCTCGCCTTGCTGGCGTTGGCGGGTCGCGCCTTGGCTGATGAGGCTTCTGCGCCGCCCGACTTTGCCAAGATGCGCGTCAAGCAGCTGCAGGTGCGCGTGTTTGCGCGCCGTGCGCGAGGTTGCGCTCAGTGTGCCCTGGAATAACACAGGCTGTGCTGAGCGAACGGGGCGTGAGCTCGGCCGGGATTGCGGAGAAGGCTGAGCTCGCCAAGCTTGCCGCCGAGAGCTGGAGCCTCCCTGTGTTGGAGGTGGAGGCGCCTAAGGTGGAGGAGGCCGCGGCGCAGGCGCAGGAGGTGGGTGGAGTCTGCGCCCGGAAGCTTTCGCTCTCCTCTCCGCCTTCACACGCTCTGCGCAGGACAAGCCCCCCAAGAGCAAGGAGGACATCGAGAAGGTGCTGAGGAACCTGAAGCTCAACATGCCCGGCGGAGGAAAGGGCTTCCAGGTATTTGGGCAACAGGACATGGCCGAGTTGAGGAAACGCATGGAGAAGGGCGGCAAGGGCGCACTTTTCGAAGAGATGGCTGCCGATGCAGCTGCGTCGGCACCTGCGGACACAAAGGAGGATCTCTAGAGCTCAATGGCACAGTGTCCTATTCAACTCAGCTCAACCAGCGTGTCTCCGGCCGCAGTGACTCCCACAGGATTAGCGCGCAGGACATGCGACCAAAAGGTCATGAGTTGTCTAACCTCCGTCTCCTGGCGCGGCATCCCGCGCATGGCGGCCAGCTGAGGCCCACACGTGGGCGCAAGCCGCAAGATGGTTTCCCGGGTGCGCATCAGCAGTGCATCTCCGTCATCTCCATCGCCGCGCGTCAGCAACACAGGTGTGTGCGGCGGCGGTGGGGCTTCCCACTCGCAGGCGTCCAACGATTCAGCCAGCAATGACGCGGAGACAGCCACACAGCTTCCCAGCTTCTGCGCGCCTCCGAAACGCAATGCCAGTTCCAGAGCCACCTGCGCGAGTTGCGGTGGGAACGATCAGTCTGTGCTCCTCCTTTCAATGGGAGTACGGCGATAGAGCGCCGCGGCCGCCGCACGGAGGGGCTCGTTTTGAGAGTGATCTTGCGCCCGGAACAACTGCTCGCGCGCGCCCGCACGCGGCACGGGTGTAGCCGTGCACGGGCGCGCGTCCGGGCGCTTCGACGGCCGTGCGCGGGTGAGTAAACGCACCGTTCCACCATCCCCAAATCCAAACAGGTGCAGCTGGTTGTAGCGCCACCCTTGCGCCACCAGCGCACGCAGCGCCTCGTAGAGAGACTCCACGGTGCTCGCCAGGCTGCGCAGTCGCCGCAGTTCGCCCGGGGCTGGGCAGATGAGGGTGCCGTTGTGCTCAAAGGCGCTGAACCAGGCGCGCCCTCCGTCGCTGTAAGGCACCTCCAGCGGCCCCTCTAGCGCCAGCACCGCCGTCTGCGGAAGCGCCAGCTTGCGGGCGAAGGCTGCGAAGGGCGCCGCGCGATCTCTGACGGGCAGGGGCGACTTAGCAGGGTTCACGGCTCATGGCGGCTTCGTGACGGTGGCTCACAGCTTCACGCACCCTCGGCCGTGAAAGAGCACCATCAGGTTGGCGTCCACCCCGTCGCTGCCGTGGTAGAGGAAGCGCCAAGCGCCCAGCTGCGGCGCCGGGCGAGACTCACAGGCTGCGCTGCCGCGCAGCTCCTGAGCCCCGCACACGCCCGCAGCCTGGGGCGCAGCGCAAGGCGCCGCACGCGGCGATGACGGCCCAGAAAGGAAACCGCGGCGCATGCGCAGCGGGCCAGCGCCTCAACTCATCGTCGGTGGCCTCTCGGCGGCACAGCGCCGACAGCACGGCGAGCTGTAGGCACTATTCACGAGTGCGAGATCATAGGAGAAGAGCGCGGCCTATGAGTTGAACGAAATCGAACGCACGCCAGAAGCAGAAGATTGTAGTATAGTCGTTGGCAGCTGTCTAGTCAGCCTGGACTCCGAGCAGTGAAGCGCCTCACTGGCCCTTGAGGTCCACCTCGCGCGCCTGGCGGCACTGCGCGCAGGGGCGGCAAAAGATGGCGTTGCAAAGGTCACCAAACCAGCTGCCTTCGATGTTCTCTGCGTTACGGATGGCGTTGTCGGCCACGGCGGTGGTGATGATGCCTGCGTGTGGGGTGTCTATCAGCCCACATTCAGGCAATAGAGTCCAGAGAAGAAAGCATACCCATCGAGGTAAACCACATGAGCGCTCCGCCCAGGCAGGTGCCCTTTTGAGACGCGCATAGGAGCGTCAGAAAGAGTTTGAGCGGGAGAGAATGAGCAGACGGGCTGCAGGTATGGAGTGCTGCCAGTGCCCAGTGGACGAGCCGCAGAGGAATGAACACCCCACCCCTGGTGCACCTCCTCCTCTCCCGCACCTTGCCAGGCACGCCGATAGGCGTGTCCTCGTGCTCCGTCATGCGTCCATACGCGCAAGCACCGCACCAGAACACGTTGCAGCCTGTGAGAAAAATGGGAGCAGCACAGTGAGGGTCCAACCGCAGTCCGCACCCGCTTACTTCTTCAATGCGGCACCGCCAGTTGCCGTGTGCAGTTGCGCACGCAATGCGCGCCGCGAGCACGCAGCCGCAGGCGCGAGGGGCACGCACAGCGGTTGCTACCGTCAGGGCCTGCAGTGCAGTCGCAGAGCCCGGTCTTCCAAGGGCGGGGGGTCTCTTTCAGCATAGGCTGCGACATTGCTTGGTGATAGAGAGAGCGGAGGTGCGCGTCGTCGCCGCCCGGCCGACGCCGACCGGCGTGCGTGCTTGGCCATGACGTGGCAACTGTAGAACATGTGCGGTGCGGGACGACCAATTTTATCCCGTACACTGGTGCAACGTTAATGGAGTTCTATTTAA
>Ga0049083_10001073_pt1 | contig 10248 bp, 10 predicted proteins | sample GreLakmeMI27MSRF_FD_66719 | JGI IMG/M metagenome (GOLD analysis project Ga0049083, IMG submission 66719) | Freshwater lentic microbial communities from great Laurentian Lakes, MI, USA - Great Lakes metaG MI27MSRF | ecosystem: Environmental > Aquatic > Freshwater > Lake | place: Great Lakes...
TTTCTTCCACCACAGGTTCTGCCACAACTTCTGCAGCAGGCACATCAGGTGTTTCTTCCACCACAGGTTCTGCCACAACTTCTGCAGCAGGCACATCAGGTGTTTCTTCCACCACAGGTTCTGCCACAACTTCTGCAGCAGGCACATCAGGTGTTTCTTCCACCACAGGGTCAGGTTCAACCAATGCAGGGGATTCTTCAATTACAGGCTCAGCAGGCGCAGCACCAGGCACGCTTTCATCCAGAGCCTTGAGTGTGACCAAGCTGGCACCCAGCTTGGCGTCCAGGCTGTCAATCAGAGCTTGCAGTTCAGGATCCACTCCCTCCATGCTGGCAACTTTGACTTGCAGGTCAGTCACAGTCACACTCAAGCTCTCATAATCTGCCTTGATGTTGGGAACAATTGCAGTCAGAGCGTCTACTTTTGCGATAAGTCCTTTGACGTCGATCATGGTTTTCTCCGTTTTTCTGTACAGTACGATTAGAATTACCGTTACCAGGAGTATCAGAAATATCATTGATTTTACTCCTCCAGGAGGCTGGTGAGCCTCCTGGATTATTTAGCGGGCACAAATTATCTCTGGTTAGAAATTCAGTCTCAAACTCAGCTGAATTTGGCGGCTGGTACCCAGCCCCACAGTGCGATCCAGTGTGCTGTTGATCACACCAAATGCTGCACCCTGAGTGCTGGTTCCAAATGCCTGACCAGGTTGCACAGTGTTGTTCTGACCAGGTCTGCTGGGCAAGGCATTGGGCAACTGAGCAGGCGGATTGGCAAAGTTTGCGCGGTTCAACACATTGTAGATCTCAGCACGAACCATCAGGTTGAACTGCCCACCCAGTGAGATCCGGCGTTGAACTGTGATATCGGTTTGGAACAGAGCTGGCCCCCGCAGACTGTAACGGGCTGCGTTGCCAAATGTTCCTGGCAGTGGAGTGCTAAACGCACCACTGTTCAGGTACACAGTGCCGTTGCTGTTGATATAGGGGCTGACCCCGGTCCTGTAATCCGGGCGACGAATCTGTCTGGTTTGCCCGCCCCCAGGCACATTGATCTCAGCGGCAGTGTGAACCACTCCGTTTTCCACCACAGGGTTGGTGTAGTATAACCCGTTGCGCTGATCTCGATAAATCACGTCATTGCGCACAATCAGCGGATCCAGTGGCAGGCCTGAACGAGTATTCAGGATGCTGCCAAACTGCCAGTTGTTCAGACGACCAGTGCGGCCCTCATACAGCATCACCACATTGACATTGTGCCGAATATCAGCAGCATTGTTGCCATAGTCACGACGCCAGTTGTAGCTGTCGGCCACTGTGACTGTTTCATTGGAACCACCGCTGCTGCCAATGGAACGTCCCCAAGTATAGCTTACGCCATAGTTGAACCCAGTGCGAGTCTTGCGATTGATTGTGGTCTGCAGGGCGTTGTAGTGATCATTGCCTCCGCTGGTCTTGACATCCACTTCGGCCCAGCGGTCGCCAAACTCACGAGTCACAATGGCTGTGCCATTGGCCCAATTGGTATTTACTGCCACCATGCGATTACCCCAGGTGCGAATAAACAAGTTGCGACCCAGACTGCCCACATAGGCTACAGTAACAGTGTTGCCCTGAATCTGCTGCTGAATACTGGCTGTGTAGCTGTAAACCTTCTCAGGCACTCGATAGCCAGGATCATAAGCACGTGGTTGGAATTTCAGCGTGGGGCTGTTGATGTCATAGTTGGCTGCAATCTGAGCAGTGTTCACTGGATAAGCTGCACTGGACCCAGTCAGTGTGCTGCTGATGCGGTCGCTTTCAAAAGGTTGGATCAGATCTTCTGGCTGACCCGGACCGTAATAGATCCCAGACCCCACTCGAAATACAGTTTTACCCTGCCACCGAACAGGACTCCAGGTGGTGCTGAATCTGGGACTAAAGTTGGTGCGATCACTCTGATAAACCGGCAGCGCAGGATCCAGCAACTGGCCAGTAACTGGATTCCAGTTCACAGCCAGGTTACGACGCTCCCTGAACACACTGTAATACTCATAGCGTATGCCATAGTTCACAGTGACGTTTTCACGCAGTTTCCATTCGTCCTGGACATAGCCTATCGCAAAGTATTGGTTGAGCTCACGTTGACCTGTGGCATTTTTGTTGAATGGGCTGGGCGCACTCAGATCGCCCAGGAACTGCACCTGCAGAGGACGATTGAGCACCAGATCTTCCACATTGCTAAAGCTGTAGGTGGTGCCCCCCAGCCGATCAGTGTACAGTCGAATCCAGCGAAATTCGCCACCAATCTTGATGTTGTGATTGCTCTGAATCCAGCTGAAGTTATCAATCAGTGCAGTGCTGGTGTTGGTATAGGGCTGTCCGCGACCATTGGTGGCACTGTTGCTGCGAACCAGCCCGCCAGCGGTGCTGAAACCTGTGCCTGCGCCCTGACTGCTGATGCCAGCAATGGCCAAGCCGCCAGTGAGATTCACACTGATGTCTGCAGGATTGAACCCGTTCACAACAGGTGCTCGGCCCCAAGCACGAGTCTTGTAAGCATTGACACCCAACTTGGCTTCGTTGACCTTCTGCGGACTGATAATCCACTGAGTGTTGAACACAGCATTCTGTGGCACCGCATTGACGTCAATGCTGTTGCCAGTCACACCCAGAGGCTGAACACTGTGACCCTGATCACGAAAATATCGAGCATACACTGCCAAACGGTCAGTGATGCGACCGTCAATGCGCGACCCCCAGCTGATTTCATCCACTGTTTGTGCTCGATCCACTGCCAGAACAGCAGCATTGGGATCAGCAGTTGGGATATTGCCTTCAGGATACAGACTCAGCAGGGGTCGCACCGCAGCCACTGCACGAGCTCGAGCACTGCTGCTGGGCACCGCTTCACGGAACGGAACACTCTGGCGCTGGCTGAGATTTTCATTGCTCACAAACCAGAACCATCGATCCTTGACCATGGCTCCGCCAGCACTGGCTCCAAATTGGTTTAGCCTGAGCGGATTCACCAGGGCGCCATCAAAGAAGTTGCGGGCATCCAGGGCACTGTTACGCACATACTCAAACATACTGACATGCAGTTGATTACCACCACTCTTGGTGACCACAGTGATCTGACCACCTGTTCCGGTGCCGTATTCTGCAGGATAGTTGTTGCTCTCCACCCGAAATTCCTGCACATTTTCCATGCTGCTCTGCAACCGGAAAAAGCTGCTGATCTGTCCGTTCAGATTGCCCGGACTGGCATCCACGATGCTGCTGCCTTCCACACCGTCATACCGAATGGCATTCTGCTGATTGCTGCGGCCGCTGAAACGAATGTTGTCATAGCTGCCACCCCCGCCAGTGTTGGCACCCGGGGCCAGCAGATACAACTGACTCAGCTGACGTCCATTCAGTGGCAGGTTGGCCACTTCACGCTCGCTGACGTTCACTCCCATCTTGGCACTGGTGGTGTCCACCGCAATCACGTCGCCGCCTTCTACCACCAATTGGGTTCTTACCATCTGTGGTACCAGCACAAAGTTCACAGCAATCTGCTGGCTGACATTCAGCCGGAGACCACTCTTTTGCATGCTGGCAAAGCCAGGTGCTGAGATCCGGATGGTATAGAGAGCAGCACTCAGGGTGGGGATGAGGTACAGGCCAGTCTGATTGCTGACTGTTTCACGCATCTGTCCGGTCTTTTCGTTCTGCACAGTCACCAGGGCTCCTGGGATCACAGCCCGATCGCTGTCCTGGATGGATCCCAGGATGGCGCCAGCGTCGGTTTGCGACCACATGCAGGATGCACAAAACAAAATTAAAAAAATATTTTTCATTAGTTGATTATTCCTCTCATTTACTTACTGTTTTTAGAGTTACAGTATTGTTACATTTCACTTTATTGCTCACAATCATGGTGTTATTCCCCAGGGGTATTGAACTTTTTCATGGACTTCAGGTCCATCCAGCGCAGGATGGGTTCGATATCCTGCTGCAGAATCCAGTCGCAACCCGAGCCAGCCTGATGCTTGACCAGGGCAAACATTGCCGCGTGATAACGACCCGGGACCTGTTCTGCTACCCCAGCAGCAAATATCTTGCGGCTCAGGGTGTCAGCCTCACGGTCACCGCTGTGGGTCACCTGCTGAGCCCAGGGCTGTATCCTGGCGAACCAACGGTCAATCTCTGCTGCCTGGGCACTGAAGTGATCCCTGATCTGATTGAATTCACGCTCAATCTCTGGAAAGTGGGTCAGCACCTGGTGGGCTTGGCCCTGCTGAATCAGTTCCACAATGGATCGAGTGTTCAGACTGGTCACAGTGCGGTGAATAGCCACATAGTGTGAACTCTTGATCTTGACACGCCGGAACTCAGCGTCCACCACCACAAATCCTTCCTGTTTCATGGGGTCCAGCAGTTCAGCAGCCTCTGCTGCTGCCTCAGCTGAACCAAACTGGTAGTGCCCGACCACGTCAAAACAGTGCTGATACTGCTGCACAGTCTGTTCCTGGCCGTCAGCAAGGCGCACAGCCAGCAGAGTGATTCGCTCATCTGCATGGTGGGTGACTATCCGATTCAGTGGACTGGTCAATTCCCAGCAATAGGTGCTGCCTGGGGTCAAGTGAGCAAACCCTGCGTCACCATACTGCTGACCCCAGCAACGCCAGAACAGGTCAGCAAAGCTGATGCCCCAGTCGCCCACAGGCGAACCAGCACCCGGGGTCTTGCGAGTGTTCACCTGCCAAGCGCCAGCCCAATAGTACATCACCAGCAGGGAGCCGTCCAGCTTTTCCTGAACTCGAGCAGTGCTCCAGTCGATCTCAGCAGACCCAGGTTCGCCCCAGTTGAAGAAGCGATTGAACGGATGCGCAACCACAGCCCAGTTGAGGGCAGAGTCCAGCATCAGACCACGAGACTCACACACCACCAGATGGTCCTTGACCGAGTGAGAGTCCATCATGCTGTATGCAAATTGCATCAGATTGGGAAATCGGGGATGAGCATGATATCCAATACCCAGTGACTGGATCTGGTCCAGTGCAGCAGAGTCAGTGCGCAACAGCTTCTGTATGTGTAGTTCCATGATGGTGTACTCCTTTATTCTAGCAAATCACAACATCAAAGTCAAATGACAGAAAGGGGGCCTAGGCCCCCTTCTGGTTGTTGTTTTGAAACTGTTTAGAACGCCGGCTGAGTGTAGAACACACCTGTGCTCAGATCAAACTGCAATCCAAATCCGTACAGTGCAGGTTGAGTGCCAGTGATTCGGATGGAACCAGTCTTGCCAGCAGTGAAAGCCCAGGCGGTGTTCACAGTGGCAATATACTGACCATTCTGAGGGAGCCGAACCTTGTTCACTGTGGTGCCAGTGGGCACCAGGTTCTGACCCTGCTCGTCAAAGAATTCAAAAGTCAGTTCCTGGCTGAAGTTCAGTGTATTGCTGATTGCAATACCAGTGCTGTTGCGACCCACGTTGTTGAACACCATGGTCATACTGGACCGGTTGGGCTGTTTGATTTCCACAGCACTTTCAAAGGCCGGAGCAGTGTTCTGGTAGATCACATTGATGCCAGGTACTTCACCCACCAGAGCCCGCACAGTGGCAGTGCCTGTTTTGAGTCCGACAGGATTGTCCAGCACCAGGTCCACGAAACCCCGGGCAGGAATGGCCACACCCGGCAGATAGTTGGTCAGGAACCCATTCACCGCAAAGTTCTCAGCCTGACCCAATGCATTGTAGAACCGGATCTCGCTCACACTGGTGGTGGAGCCAGAGTTGACCAGACGAACCCGGGTCTTCCAGTTGTCGCCAGCAGCAATGTGTGGAATCTGCCGGTCAGTGACACCAGGCAGCACATAGGTGCGGCTGTCAGTGACATTCAGCGTGATACCAAACCCCACACTCACGCTGGGGCTGTTCTGCACAAAGTTGACCGGAATATTATAGGTGCCCACGGTCAGGCTCTGAGCATTTATAGCCAACCGAACCTGCCCAGTGGTACCAGGAGGCAAATAGCCCACCATGGGTGCATAGGTGATCACAGCAGCATAATCCACTGGCACAAACACACTGTAGAAAAATGGATAGGCACCAGCAGTCAACGTGAAGTCCGGCAGGGGAATCACAGTGTCCACAGCCTTGTCATAGGTCACTGTGGCGCTGGCAGGTGTGAGAGTGGGAAAAGGGTTAGCTTGGCCGAATACACTGACCAAACTCAAAAACATAATTGATAAAAATCGCATAATTGCTCCTTGTTGTTTATTTATTTTGGGCCAATTGGTTAAAGACATTTAACTCAATACGACCAATGATGTCGGTATCTATGCTGTCGCTGGACTGCTGAGTTGTAAAACTCACAGACCAACCGGCTGACATCTGATGACGCATCCAGCTGGATAGATCAGTGTGATCACTGAATCTCATGGAGTACCCCTGTTCCAGTATGGCATAGTCAGTGCTTTCTATGGCAAACAGTTTTTTGTCAAACTCCACTATTCTGATCCATCTGGCGCCACCGGCCGAATCTTCCAAGCACATGGTTTCGCAACTGTTGATCATGTTAAACCGCCATGGCAGCCACTATTGCTGGATAGGGCTGGTAATTCAATAATTTGACATCCTGCCTGGTAAAATGGTTGATATTCCTGACATCAGGATTGAGCCATAACGTGGGCAGTGGCAAGGGTGTTCTGGTCAGTTGTTGTTTAACTTGATCCTGGTGATTTGAGTAGATGTGAGCATCGCCTGTCACCTGAATAAACTCCCCTGCGGTTAGGCCACACACCTGTGCAATCATGTGAGTAAATAAACTATAACTAGCAATATTGAATGGACCACCCAAAAAAGCATCCTGACTGCGTTGGTACATCTGGCAGCTCAGCCGACCTTCTCTGACCCAGAACTGACTCAGAATGTGGCAGGGAGGCAGGCACATGCTGTCCAGTTCAGCAGGTTGCCATGCTGTCAGAATGTGCCTGCGACTGTGGGGGTTTTTCAGGATGCCGTCAATCAGTTGGGCCAACTGGTCAACCTGAACACCCTGCGCCCCCTGCCAGGATCTCCACTGAGTACCGTAAATACGCCCAGCATCGCCAGCAAATTCTGCTTGGGTCACCCAGCTGTCGGCCAGCGCATTGGCATGCCATATGGTGTTCTTGTCTGGTACTCCGTGGGTCAGTTCACTCAGCCGCCTGGTGTCTCGGCTGCCCTCAATAAACCACAACAATTCCCCCACCACAGCCTGCCAGGCCAGCCGCTTGGTGGTCAGTGCAGGAAAACCAGTGGCAAGATCATGTCTCAGCTGCACACCAAAAATGCTGCGACTGCCCACTCTGGTGCGGTCATCAGTGTCAATTCCGGTATCCAGGATTTTCTTCAGCATATCCAGGTATTGTTGTTCCATATTAGCGATTCCACACAGTGATGGTATAATCAATTCCAGTAGCACCATCACGATACCCCTCAGTGATGTCGGCCACAAACTCAGATTGCCAACAGGAGTGGGGGTAACCAGTGTCACAGTGCCAGCGTCGATCTATTTGAGTATGCCACACGGTGTTCACCCTGGGCATCCAGGTTTGCAGAGTTTCTGCTCCGCCTATGACCCAGATCCTACTGGCAGTGGGTTGCTGAACCCCAAAATTCTCCAGGCAAACTGCAGGATCTCCAGTAAACTGCAGAACCTGGTCAGTGATGTTGGGCAGCCGGCTGTGGTCCCGACTCCACACAATGTTGTGGCGCAGGGGCAGTGGAGCTTTCATATCAGCACTGGTCCAGGTTTTACTTCCCATCAGCACATAACCCCCCAGCGTGAGGCGTCGAAAATTTTTCAGGTCGTCAGACAGACGGGGCCAGGGCATTCGGCCCTGGTGGCCCATGCCGCCATCCAGGTCTGTGGCAAAAATAGCACACACAGACAGATTTGGGTTATTGTATTTCATCAGGGTAAAAATTGCAATATCTGACACACCACAGGTTCAACATGAGCTTGCAGTTTGTCACAGTCTATTACCACTCGTATGCCAGTATCTGAGTGTGCTCCAGTATACTGCACAGTGTCTCCCAGCAGAGCCAGTGTATCTGAATCCAGTTGACCCAGCCCCATTATCACATCAGGGCAGCCAGGATGTATAAAATGTATTTCTCGGATCAGGAAAGTGGGTATGATTTTTTTGTCCAATTGGTCGATGAGTTGCTGCCAATCAGTACCCACTAAGACTTTACTCTGCAACAGCTGACTTTTTCGCACTGGATTTACCACGGCCTCGCTTGGCAGTGGTCTTTACCACAACCTGAGTCAGATTCTGAGCTTCAGTTTCCAATCTGGTTGCCTCGGTTATCAGGCTCTGAGCCTCGACTTTCATTCGAGCGGCTTGTGCGTTCAGATTTTGAGCCAGATTGCTATCATCCAGCACAGCTGCGGTTTTTTCAGCAGGAGCCATCAGATTGCGATTCTTGATGGGGTCTCTGAGACCCGACTGAGCATCCAGGGCTGCCATCTTGCGCACAGCATCCTCACCCACTTCCATCTTTTTCAGAATGCCGTTCAGCTCATCCAGTCTGACATTGCTCTTGACATCTGGCGTCACAATCACCTGATTGGTTGGTATTTTCTTGATCAGGCCTTCGCGATGCAGGGTGTGCAACATGTTGCGACCATCTGGCAACAGATTGCGAAACAGCGCATCTGCAAATTCCTTGGCCTGCTGACCAACAGGAGTTTCCAGAGTCTGCATCACAGCATCGTGGTAGGTTCTGGGCAGCAGGTCGCTGTAGACAACCAAACACATATGATCTTCTTCAGGCACAGTGCGATACAGAATCACAATCTTCTTGTCGCCGTGACGACCTATATGTTTGATCATGGTCAGATTCCCTGTTCCTGGTCGGTCAACACTGGCACATTTTCAATAGCACTGGTGTCAGAATCTGCTGACTGAGAGTGGGCGTCAGTCATGGCACCGGAGGCTTCCAGGAAGGCCACCAGCCGTTCATAAACACGTCCAATGGCACTGAACTCTTCGGGCTTGAAAGCTCCGCGAGCAGCACACTGGGACACCACATCACGCAAAATATTCAGATCAGTTAGATCCAATGATAGTTGAGTATTTTTCATACTGTCTCCTTGATACCACTATTTATTGGCACTTGCGCCCTACTGGATTTTTTCAGACAACAGAGCAGGCATGGCCAGAGTGCAATAGACCAGATCACCAGGTTCTTCAAACGCCACATACAGGTTGTGATCCTGCCCGTGATTCGGTGCCACAAAAATCCTGCCCTGAGTGTGGGCCAGAATGTTTCTGATGATGCTCTGGCCCATGCTCACAGAACCGTCAAACTGCGCCTGAATGGGCATGCTCAGACCCTGAAAGTGTCTGGGCAGCCGATTCACTATTCGGGGATGCTGGCAAATTTGTATTAGATGATCGTTTGGCATAAATTATGTTGCAGACTCAGATTCTGATGGATCGTTGCAAGTGCTCAAAGAGCAGATTGAGGTGTGGGATCGTACCCACACCTCATTATAGTTTCTACTGCTCGTACTTCACAGTCAGCCCGTGCGGAGCCACAATATCAGCCCCACCATGCGACACGAAGATAGTGTCGCAGTAGTTGGGATCACCAAAGCCGTCTCCGGTGTACATGTCAGTGAACATAACAAACAACTTGGGCTCGATGTCGTTGTCCTTCATCCAGTTCCAGTTCACGTCAAAGCTGGTACCGCCACCGCCCCGGATCTGGTATTCACCAATGCTGCGACCGTCATCATTGGTAAACGTGTCGTGGCTGTAAACCTGGGTGTCAAAGCACCATACCTGGATCTTGTAGCCGTCAAACTGGTTCATGATGCCCTGGATCTCACTCAGGAAGTCACGAGCCTCGTTCTCGCCAATGGAGCCGCTCATGTCCAGTGCCGCACAGATATCAATCTGCTGATCCACAATCATGCCTGGCATCACCGCATCCAGTTCCCAACCTGTACGGCTGGGCTTCAGCCAGCTGTAATCGCTGAGCACTGTGCTTTCGATACGCTGCCGAAGCAGTTCACGCCAGTTCAGCTTGGGCTCAGTGAGGTCCTTGATCAGACGCTGAACACCTGCCGGCAGGTCGCCAGCCTGACACTGTTTGGCAGCGTTGATCACCACCTCACGGAGCTCGTCCCGGATGGCCCTTTTTTCTTCAGAAGTCAGCTGGGGACGACTCTGGCCACCCTGCTGACCTGGCTTGCCTTCGCCGTCGGCGTCGCCACCGCCGGCC
>Ga0049083_10001076_pt1 | contig 10238 bp, 6 predicted proteins | sample GreLakmeMI27MSRF_FD_66719 | JGI IMG/M metagenome (GOLD analysis project Ga0049083, IMG submission 66719) | Freshwater lentic microbial communities from great Laurentian Lakes, MI, USA - Great Lakes metaG MI27MSRF | ecosystem: Environmental > Aquatic > Freshwater > Lake | place: Great Lakes...
GCATCTGGATGGGCGACATCTCTTTGAGGGTTGCCTGCGCGCCCACGATGCCGTCGTTGTGGCCAGCGCCAGTGGGCATAGCCGCCAGGCTCTCCAGGACGGACACCGGCGCCACGAGGAAGTCTGTGCCCGCCAGAGCGCGAACGTTGTCCATGGTTGCGACAGCCGCCATGACACGGCTCTTCAGCCCGTGTTTCTTCATGTATGCGACCGTGGCCGCGACCAGCGAGCGGCCAGCGCTTTCGCCCTTTCCTTCGTCGCCGCGCACGGCGAGCGCGCCGGCATCCTCGCGCGTGCCGCGCGCGCCGGGCGCGCGGGCGTTGGGGTGCGCCGCATACCACGCCTGCAGGCGCCCCACCGACGGTTGCACCACCGCGCAACCCGCGTGCGCAGCCGCAGCTGCCTGCGTGAGCGAGAAGACGTGCGTCACATGGCACTTCATGCCCTGCTGCTCCAGCGCTGAGACGGCCTGGATGCCCTCCCATGTGGCCGGCACGCGAAAGAGAAGCTTGTCGATAAGCACTCCCATCTCGGCGTACATCTCCGCCAAAGCCCGCGCCTTGCTTTTCAGCGCGTCGGTGTCGTAGGCAAGGCGCGCGTCCAGCTCAACGCTCAGGCGGCCGTTGACGGCGGCTGCGAGTTCGGTGCCTAAATTGACGAGCATCTTGTCGAGGAGGCAGGAGAGGTCGGCGCCGGTGCCCTGGACTGGGCGAGGCACGGCTGGGCGGGCAGAAGGACGACCCAAGCGGCACTTGTCGTACGCCAGAGCGCCTGCCAGCGCAGCCTCAACCTCGCGGCTGGGCTGTGCGGTGGCGCGCAGCAGGGAGCCGTGCGAAAGCGACGCTGCAGAGGCCAGGACGCCCATGGTCCCCAACCGGCGCAGCTGCTCGGGCGTGGAGGAGTCGGCCACCAGGCCAGACCAGCTGGTAAGCTGACTGAGCTCCGTCTGGGCGCCCGTAAAAGACGGGGGCTGGTAGGCAGCTTTTGCGGGTCGCAGTGAGTCAGCGCACACGAGTCAGATTCGCGCTGGCTCGCCCAGCAAAGCCGCGGCAGCTGCCAGCGCGCGGATGCCATGCATGGTGCGGCGGGCGTGAAGTCCTTCGCGCGCTGCGGTGCGGGATAGGCGGGGTGGCGAGGGTCCCAAGGCGCGGGCACACGGCACGGCACCAGATGACACGCACCCGCTGATGATGCTGCTGCCGCGTGCACGACCTTGCTGCGCGTCGAGGCTGCGCAGCGCACGGCCAGCAGTGGCGCGGTGGAGCGCGAGGCGCGGGTGTGGGGCGCAGCGCGAACTGCGGTGCTCTGTACTCCTGCAGCGCCCGCAAGCATCGAGGCCATGCTCGTCGCAGGTCGCAAGTCGGTGGCTGATAGAGTCGCCGAGGCGGTTGCGGCTTTGCACCAAAAAGCGAGAAGACCGCCGCCGCCAAATAGTACTTAAGCCGTCTGCCATCGCGCCGCTCTGTTGCTGTATAGCGCCAATGCCGACGCCTGCTGAGGTTCACGAGGCGCTTGAGGAGATGGTTGATGAGCAGAAGGTGCGTGTGTGCGCGTGCTGTGAGCTCTCTCCTCGCTCACCGCCGGCGCACTCTGCTCAGGTGGTCTCCTACAAGCACCTCTCTTTCCACTTGGGCCTGCCCTGCAACACGGCAAAGCAGTGCGTGCGCTGCTGCGCGTCTGCGGCGCAGCGGGGGGCAGCGCAGGGCGCTAACAGTATGCTCACGAGCTCCGCAGGGCGCTGTTCGAGTTCTGGACTCGCGCGCCGCACGCCTGCAGCGCCGTGTACTTGCTGTGCGGGTGGACACAGGTGCGCGCGGGGCTGCGCTGCGCGCGAGGTGTCCCATCAGCTGTTGCCGCCCAAAACTGAGCGTCGCTCTCCTTCTCACTCCAGGCCACCCCCGCCGCCCACCGCTGCGCGCTGGTGCCTCAGCCGCAGCTGGCCTCGGCCTCGGCGCGTCTGTCGCGCGTGACGAGCTGCCACCTGTTCGGCCTGGGGCCGGCTGGGCGTCCCCCCAGCGCTGAGGCCTTCGCCGCGGCCGACGCGGCGCAGCAGGCCACCTTCCGCGCGGCGCCGCCGGAGCAGCCCAACTGCCTGCGCGACAACCGGCTGAGCGCCGTGCGGCTGCCCGGCGGCGCGGCGCGGCGCACGGAGGAGCATGCACGGCGCGCCCCCAAGCCGCCCACCGCAGCGCCCGCCGCGCCCGCCGCCGCGCCCGCCGCCGCGCCCGCACCCGCGCCCGCGCCCGCCAAGCAGCCCGCGCCTGCCGCGCCGGGCGCCGCGAAACTGGCACCCGCCGGCGCCTCCGGCAGCTCCAAGATCCCGCTGGGCGGCCGCCCCACAACCACCAACAGCACCAGCGCAGTGGCTGGTCTGTTCGCCAAAGCGCAGCCGACCGCGCACCCCAAGCGCGCGGCGCCCGCGGCCGCGGCGGGCGGCGCAGAGGCAGACAAGCGCGCCAAGGCAGATGCCACATCATCGCCCGGCGGCGGCGGCGGCGGCGGCGGCGGCGGCGGCCCTCCCAAGGGCGCGGCGCGCGGCACGGGACGCAAGCCCGCCGTCATCGCTTCTTCCGACGATGACGACGACGACGGCTTTGACGAGCTGCCGACGTCTGCGTCGCTCTTCGCAGCTGAAAAAGCAGCCGCCACCGCAGCTGCCGCATCGCCGTCGCCCCAGAAGAAGCCCTCGGGCGGGGGCGATGCGAAAGCTCCTCTGCCGAGTGCGTTTGCTCCGACTGCCGGGGCGGGGCCGGGGGTGGGGCTGGGGGGTAAAAAGACCAAGAGAGTGGTGGTGGTGGAGGACCCGGACACGGGGGAGGAGCGCACGGAGGTTGTGTGGGAGTACGAGGGCGGACAGGAGGCAGCAGCTGCGGAGGTACCCAATGCCGCTGCCCCGCCACAGCATCAGCAGCATCCCAAGCCGCAGCCGCAGCCGCAGCCGCAGGCTAAGCCTAAGGCGGCCAGCGGAGGCGCAGCCGCCAAACCCAAGGGCAAGGCTGTGCAGGCTGCGCAGGGCCAGAAGAGCGTTGCGTCCATGTTTGCCAAAAAGTGAGGCGTGACAGCAGTGCAAGACTTGCAGAGGGCATACGGACTTGCGGCGATATCCGCGGCGGCGCGGCGGTGCAATCGTACGAGCTATTCTGTTGTTCTAACGAGCTCGATGCAACTGCGACAGTCTTTCGCGCTCCTCCGCCCGGCCTGTGTTGCTCATCAACTTCGCATTTCCCGTGCGCTGCACGCTGCACCGTGCTGTGCCTGCGCTGCCAGGAGAGATGTGCTCTGAGCGCGAGCGAGCCAGGGGGAATGTGGGGTTGCTCCAGCCGCGGCGCAGCCTCTCGCTACGTGCACAGCTGCCCTGCCTTCCCGAGCTGGGTGCAAGCTCCACCCGCAGCGCTCCCAGGCACACGGCTGCGCTGGGGCGCCTCTCAGCGCTGGTGAACAACCACCAGACGATGGGCTGCACCGACTGGAACCTGCGGGAACGTATCGCAAACGTTGCAACCTCTGCGCCCTTCTTCGCGCTGGGCGCCTGGACGTGCGCACACGCAAACTCGCCGGCGGGACGGCTGTACGGCTCTTCGCTGTTCGGGGTTGGCACCGCTGCGGTGTTGTACCACACGAGCGCCGGCGTGGGTCGTCCCCACTGGCGCACCCTGGACTACCTGACCATCGCCACGTCCGCCACCTTGCTGCTGCGCGCGCTCTCTCCGCCCGGCTCCAAGCATGCGCTGCACCCAGCGCTGTCCGCCTGCGGCGCGCTGTTGGTGCCGCTGCACCCGCTGGCTGCTGCCGGGGCGCACGCGGCGCTGGCAGAGGCCAAGTTCCTGGCGCGGGCGCGCGCCGGCACACACCAGCTGAGACAGGCGCACAGGCGACACGTGGCTGCCAGCGTGGCGGCTGGCGCGCTGTTTGTGGGCGAGGAGATCTGGCCCGACGTGCCCCTCGTCCACGCAGCCTGGCACTGCGCCGCCGCCGTGGCGCTCTCTGGCTTCGGAAACCTGCTGCGGGACTGAACAGCACTCCATGGAATGAATGATTGTCAGGTTACAGGGCAGCAGCACAGTGCTGGTGATGGGTGGGCGCAAAGACATTCGGCCGAATCTGCCCACGTGCCCATGGAGAGGCCCCTGAAGAAGACGGAGCGAGCGTGAGCGTTGCGTTCCGGAGCGTTGCGACAAGTACGTAGATGTTTCGCGAGGCGCCATTACACGAGTGCCACACTTTACGCCGTCAGGATGCCGTCCAGCTGCGCGCAGACGTCCATCTGCCCCAGTCCCGCCCGCCGGTGTCGCGCCAAGTGCATGAGGGGTGGCTCGTAAGCGCCGTACCCCTCCACATGCATCCCTACCGGGTCTGCCAGCGCAGCCACAACGCCCGTCGGCGCACCCACAACGGGCGCCGCGCCGCCCGCGCTGGCCGCCCTGTGCGTGGAGTGCACTCGCCAGAGGGACTCTGCGGCGTCGAGCCACGCATCGGGCACCATGGCGGCGCTGCGCAGGAACGCACGCCCGCCGGGCGCCGCCGCCACGTCCGGCCACCTGCGCGCCAGGAGGTCCCACGCGAGCGCGCGGGCCAGCTGCGGCGGGGACACGGTGAGGCAGGCGAGCAGCGCCCAGGGCACCAGCGCCGGTGTGAGGCTCAGCTGCGCAGCCGCGTCCACCGCCGCGCGATTCACCGCCGCGGCGCCGGCGGCGCGCTCCGCGGGGGCGCACAGGGCGAGCAGCGCAGCGCCCAGGTGCCACCCGGGCAGCGCGTGCAGCACCTGCGGGCTGCTCGAGGCGGAGGCCAGCAGCTGCGGGGGCACCGCCGCGTGCAGCTCGCCTGTGGGGTCGCAGCACGCGCTGCGCAGCGCCACGTAGCAGACGTCGGTGGCGGAGGTGCCGTCGCCGGGTGCCGGATGAGCCCCGCCGTCGCGGTGCGGGGGTACCGGCGGGGGCGCGCCGCCGGCCGCGACGGCCGCCTCGTACCTGTCCAGCGCTGCGCACAGAGGCTGCGAGGGCGCGCCGCCCAGGCGCAGCTGCGCCAGCAGCGCGCGGCGCCAGTCGGGCGTCAGCTCTCGCCCGCCGGCAGCCGCCTCCCCGGCCAGCAGGCGCAGGAGCAGCGCCCGGCGCGGCGCCACGTGCGCGGTGCCGTGCTGCGCCAGCTGTCGAGCGAGCAGCGACGCGAGCGCGCCGCCGCAGCCGGACTGCGCTGCGAGCGTGGCGTGTCGGGGGTCGCCGCACGCCACCAGCAGCGCGCAGGCGTCCGCCGCGCGCCCGGCGACCAGCAGCGCGGCCGCGTCGGGCTCCGCCTGCGCCGCGGCGCCGGCGGCGGCGCCCGGGCGGGGAGGGGGGGCGGAGAGGGCGGCTGCGTCTGCTGCGGCTTCGCGCAGCCACTGCACCACGCCCGCCCGCCTGCTGAACCCCTCCAGCCGCGCATCCTCCTGCGCCTCCCGGCTGCAAGGATCCTCCGCGTGGAGCAGCGACAGGAGCTGCCAGCAGCGCGCCTGCGCGCCGGCGGCGGCGGCGACGCGGCGGGCGCACGCGGGCGACTCGACGGCAGCCTCCGCCACCAGCTGGGGGAGCCACGGCTCAGGGGCGGCGGCGAAGGCGTTGCAGAGCGCCCGGAAGCGGGTGCGCTCGCAGCGCAGAGACCAGGCGGGGGGCTCGTGTGGCGACGAACGCCCAGCTTGCCCCTCCTCCTCAGCCTCCTCCTCGCCCTCCACAGCCCCAGAGTGCTCCAAATGCACGCGCATGGCCGCCACCATCGCCATCGCCCGCGCGTCCGACGCGGGAGACAGGGGCAGGCGGGTGACGGTGACGCCCACGCCGGAGGAGCTCGGCCGAAACAGCCGACCGTCGGGCGACCAGCCCACGCGGAAAGAGCGTCCCAGGAACAAGGACGCGTCCGTGAAGGCGCCCTCTGCGCCCCGACAGCTGCGCTGCGGCGCGCATGCGAGCGGCTCGTAGCGCGCAGGCTGCGGCGGCGGAGCCTGCACAACCTGCACTTCCGGCGCTGTCAGCGGACAGACCGCCGCCCGCGCCGCGCCGACGCCAGCCGCAGACACCTTGCTGCTCAAGCGCGCAGCCTTGGCCACAGGCGAGGGCATCGGCGGCGGCAGCGTGGGCGTGAAAATGCGCTCTGCAAATACCTCCACAACTTCCATCTCCTCAGCGCCAGCTTCTGCTGCGAGCGCGCTGCCCACAGCCGGCTGCACCGGCGTGGCGCGTCGCACCAGCCCCAGCGGCGTGCCTTCGCTGTCCGAGTCTGCAGGGTGGTGCACGTCGTCGTCACTGTCCTCGAGGAGGCCATAGCGTGAAAAGTGCTGCACAGTGAACCGCCACTCGCCGCTCTCCCCGTCGTAGCTCACAAAGCGCGCGCCATCCTGCGCCCCCACCGCGCGCATGAGCTTGCGCTTGAAGGCGGCCACGTCAGCAGGCTGCGTCACCGGCTCGCCGCTCCGTTTGTCCAGCTTGAAGATGTTGAAAAACGTCACCTCCGCAGCACGGTTCAGCGCCACGCCGCGCGCGGGCTTGGGCGAGGAGTCGTCGTGGTAGACGCTCACGGTGCGCGGCGTGAAGTGGATGATCGAGTCCAGGTCCAAACCCCTAACGTCAACGCTCCCCAGCCACCGAATCTGAGCCACGCCCGTCAGAGACACCGTGAAATCATCCACAGCAGCCAGAGAAGCGGCAGGCATGCGCGCCAGCGTGGCTATGTCTGGGTGCATGGTGTGATTGGGCAGGGTGAGCTTCGGCAGCAGAGAGGGTGCATGGTCGCCATTGGCGTCGGACGCGGCTGCGCGCGCCTCAGCGCCCAGGCGTGACAGCTGTCGTTGGTTCTGGTAGGTGGATGTGCCGTCGGGCGAGGCTGGCGAGCGCTGCGCCTGGGGCTGGGGGGAAGCAAACAAGCCGCGCGGGGCAGCTGGAGCGCCGTCCGCTGCGGCGGCGCCATCCTCATGTGCGGGAGATCCGCCGCCGCCGCCGCCGCCGCCGCGCAGTTCCTCCGTGGCCTGCGCCAGGCACTCCTCGCGGATGAAGAGGGCTCTGGGGTTTTCGCGCGCCGAAAAGGCGTCGAGCAGCGGCGAACCAGCGGGAAACACGGAGCCGCCGGCGCCGCCCTCGCTGGCGGGCGCCCCGGAGGCTGGCCCGCCCAGGCCGTGGGACAGCGTGGATGCCAGGCCAGACAGGCTGCCCGGCGTTGCCATCAGCGCGTGCGACTGCAACCCCATCAGCGCCGGCGAGGCTGAGAAGTTGAGCGGCGACGCGGCGGGCGACGATGCGCCGCCCTGTGGCTGTCCCATGCCGCGGCGGCGAGCCGCCAGCACCGCTGCAGCGGAGCGCGGCGCATGCGCAGCCCTGGGCGGCGGAGCCAGGAAGAGCGGCGACGCCAGGCCGCGCCGCAGCTGCGGCTGCTGTGACGCCACTGCGGCGTCAAAGGGCGCGTCCATGCCCACCTGGTCGCTGCGCCGCGGCGGGCGCTTGCCGTACGGGTCGTCAGACACCGTCGGAAGTGCCATCAGCTGCGCCTGCTGAGGAGCCTGCATGGACGATGCGCCGAACGGCGTGGACGAGGCGCCGCCAAACAGCGAGCCGCCGCCGCCAAACAAGCCGCCGCCGGCGGCTGGCGTGGTGGCCGGGGCGGCACCGAACATGCCCATGCCCAGCCCGCCGCCGGCGGAGCCGAACAAGCCGCCACCGGCCGCCGCCGGCGCGGCGCCGAAGAGGGACGTTTGCGGCGTGGTCTGCAGCTGCTGCTGCGTGGCGCCGAGGGCGCCGAAGCTGTACGAGGGTGCGGCTGCGGGTGCAGCGGCTCCGAAGAGCCCGCCGCCTCCGAATGCGCTGGCGCCGGGCTGCGTCGCCGCGCCAAAGAGACCTCCCGCGGCGGCTGGCTGTTGTCCGAAGGGCTGTGCGCCGAAGGCTGGCGTGGCTGGCTTTGCGCCAAACGCACCGCCGCCGCCGAACGCGCCGCCGGGCTGTGCGCCGAAGGCGCTGGGCGCAGCGGCCTGCTGCCCGAAGGCTGGCTGTGCCTGCGGTGCCCCGAATGCGGGCGTCGTGGCGCCGAAGGCTCCGGGGGTGCCTCCGAAAGCGGGCTTGGGCGCGCCGAATCCTCCGCTGCCCTGCTGACCAAAGGCGGGCGTTTGCACCGCACCGAAGGCGGGCGTCTGCACGGCGCCAAATGGGGTGGCCGCCCCCCCTTGCGGGGACCCCCCAAACCCCCCAAACCCACCCACAGCCCCGGTCCCGCCTCCGAAACCCCCAGCGGCTCCCCCCCCGAACGGGGAGGCCGCCGGCGCGCCGAATGCGCCCACCATTGCGGGCTTGGCGCCAAACATGCCGCCCACTGCCCCTTGCGGGCTGCTTGCAACCTGGCCGCTGCCCCCCCGACATCCTTGCTGGTAATCCTCCCAGCGCAGCTCCTCGAAGCTTTTCGTTGCGTAGCAAGGCATGGCCGAGATTACGTGGAACGTGGCCTGCGTCACCGGCCCGCCCGCGGCGCTGGTGGTTGCGCCATCGGGTGCCACGGTGGGGCTATACGCCACCGAGCGGGTGCCAGCGGGTGCCGGCTGCGCTGCGAGGGAGGCGGCCCCGAAGAGGGACGTCGACTGCGGCTGAGCGGCGCCAAAGCCGCCGCCCCCGAAGCTGGGCGTCGCCTGAGGCGCGCCGAAGGGCGTCGAGGCGGCGCCGAAGGCGGGCGCAGCGCTGTGGAGAGGCCAGCAGAAGAGGGGGGGGGCTGCGTGAGCGGTGTTGTGGCGGGTGGGTAGGGGGTGCGCGACGCGAGTGGAACGAAGCGCACCCGAAGGTTGGCGTGGCGGCCGCTTGCGCGCCGAACACGCTGCTGGTCTGTGCGCCAAAGGGCGTGTTCTGACACGCGAACAGGAGGGCGGGAAGGAGCGCGTGAGTGCAAAAGGCGAGCGCTGCGGTTGTCCGGGCGCTGCGCACCGCCGCTTGAGCGCCAAACGCGGCGCCTCCGAAGCCGGGCGTGACGGGCTTGGCGCCGAAGGCTGTGGAGGCTGCTCCGAAGCCGCTCTGCGGCTGAGGACAGGGCGGGAGGGCGGGCGGGCGGGAGCGCCTCAGTTAGGGTTGCAGAGGGCGCGCAGGGCGCAGGAGGCAACCCGCCAGGGGCACTCACAAGGGCTGCAGTGCCAACCGGGCGCTGCGGCGCGCGCGGGGCGCCTGCAGGGAGCTGCAGGAGGGAGCGGGGGTGCGCACCGCTGCGCCAAAGGCGGGCTGCACCGTGCCAAACGCGGGGGCCGGCTGCGCGGCCCCAAACGGGCTCGCCTGTGCAAAGGGAGGAGGGCGCCGTCAGACGGCGCGCGGCGAGGGAGCGCGCTGGAAGAGAGCGCGGTGCACAGAGAGAGGGCGGGCCCGTGCCTGCGCCGTCCCAAACGGGGAGCCAGCCGGCTTTGCTCCGAACAGGTTGCTCGCCGCCGCCGGCGCGCCGAAGCTGCCGCCGCCGCCTGCACAAGGGAGAAAGACGCGCACGCGGTCAGAGGGCTGCGCGGGCCTCAAGCGCAAAACGTGCCCTGCGCGCGTCTGCGCAGCACGGCGCTGCAACCGCTCAAAAGCGGCAGCGTCGCTCCACGCATGCACGCCACCGAGCAGAGTCACGCGCAGCGCGGCGCGTGCAGAGGCGTAGACAAGGGGGTTGCGCACCAAAGCCAAAGCCCGCCATCCAAAGGATGAGACAGGCCTGCGAGCGCCTTCGCCTGCTCGCACTGAAGGCGCGCACAGCGCAGAGTCGCCGGAGACTCGGACACAGTCCAGGCGAGGGCGCCTGTTGTGATTTTGGGCGGGACCACCCCGTCGAGGACAGGAGGAGTCGAGGAGCGTACGACCACAGGCCGACGCATCGTGGAGGACACTTGTCACTCATGCGTCCTTGGCCCTGGCCGCAGCCTCCGGCGCGTGTCCTCGTGACCTCTTGAGCGCGCCCTTGCGGCCCAGTGCTCTCTTCAGCAGCTTGGTCCACCAGAGGGTATTGAGGGCTATGAACGCGTTGCTGATGCCCATCATGGTCACAAACAGATAGCGGTGCTCGCCCCACAGCGCCCGGGTGCGCCACATGGACAGCTGACACAAGGGCTGAGAGAGGACCCGCACAAGCGTGAAACTCAGCAGCGTGGAGAGCCCGCACACGCGGTACGCCACCGTGTTGCCCCAGCCCAGCTTGAACAGCACCGTGGTGGCGTGCAGGAAGGGCGTGGATCCCTACCAACCAGAGCAGAGTGCACAGAGTGAGCGCTGCGTTTGCTGTAG
>Ga0049083_10001077_pt1 | contig 10236 bp, 10 predicted proteins | sample GreLakmeMI27MSRF_FD_66719 | JGI IMG/M metagenome (GOLD analysis project Ga0049083, IMG submission 66719) | Freshwater lentic microbial communities from great Laurentian Lakes, MI, USA - Great Lakes metaG MI27MSRF | ecosystem: Environmental > Aquatic > Freshwater > Lake | place: Great Lakes...
GTCCCTCACTTGCTATAGCCAACTCGTTTTTTTTAGCTAAAAAGGAGGGGCACCCAACTGTTTACTGGGAAAGCACCACCCGAAAACCGTTTCTATCAGAGCGGTATTTAGTTTGGCTTATGCCCCGAAAGGCAACACGGCAAAACCGAGCCCAGATATCCCAGCCGCCGCCGCGCAACACAATTTCGTAGCCACTTGCTCCACCTTTTGGGTTTGTTTGTGGTTGCGAGTCATAAGCATCATACCAATCTTCGCACAATTCCCACACATTGCCACTCATATCATATATGCCCAATTCATTGGGTTTTGCGGTAGCTACACAATTTGTTTTGCTGTTACTGTTAGCCTCATACCAACCAACATCATTTAAACTACGACCTCCACTATATTTTGTTCCTTTACTTAGTTTGCCGCCACGAGCTGCATATTCCCATTCTGCCTCGGTAGGTAGGCGATAATAATTGGTAATTTCTTTTTTCTCCCAAATTTTGCTTAAATAATTGGGATCCATTTTTTCGCAAAGCCAATAGCAATATTCTCCCGCATCATTATAACTTACGTTTACTATGGGATGGTTGTCTATCCAGCCCCAACTCGGAGTTTCGGGCATAGAACGTCCTGTGGCAGTGCAAAAGACACGCCATTGTTCAACAGTAGTTTCTGTTTTGGCTATTTTAAAGGTTTTTAAGGTAACTTGATGCGTGGGTTGTTCATTGGCTTCGCCTACCATTTCGGTATCGCCCATGGTAAAGGTGCCACCTTCTACTGTAATCATTTCAGGATAACTTTGGGCATAATTGTTTGCAAATCCTGATAGGATTAAAAGCAGTGTTATTGCTTGTTTTTTCATTTTTTTTGTTGTTTAATTCGTTAGCCTCTTTGTCTAAAAGAATTTATTTTTCAAGGTTATCAAGTTTAATATTAGTAAATTATTAATCATCACAAGTAATTGTAAAATCAGTAATAAGCAGCGGGTTCCAGTTGTTATTATATTCTGCTACTAATTCTCTTCTTTTTCTGATAGCTTGATCTCTTGTTTCAAAATGATAAACAGTCATTAGTTCTAGTCCAATTGTGCCTCTGTTTTTTGCATAATAGGCTTGATAAAATGTTTGCAATTCATTTGACACGTGCACATCAAAATAAAAACGGCAATCAAAATAAGCTACATTGCTAATTACGGGTTGGCCCTTAACTGAACTTGACCGTTCCCAACCTATTACTACGCAATAAATAGGTTTATCCTCTGTCTTCTTTTTTTCTTTAGTACTGAAAGCAGAACAAACTAGTATCATAATCATTACAGCTCCTACTATGAATGTATTTTTGTATAAATTGGTTTTGTTTGTTTTCATTGTTTTTAATTTTTAAATGGGTCTTTGTTTTCCTCTTTGGCGATTTCCCGAAGTCTTAAAAAAGCTTTTTCAAGACTCTCCTTTTTGTTATAGGCATTTTCAATAATAAACAATTTCTCTTACTTGAATGGTATAGTTGTCTTTTCCAATTAGTTGTATGCATTTTATCCAGTTATTTTTTTTGTCGTAAGTATAAGTGCTTTTAACAACACCAATGACTTCACTTTTGTGAAGTATTTCATTTTTATTAATATCATACTGATAAGTATTGTACTCAATAGTATTGTCATTTTGCTTAATCGCAGTTTCAATTATTAAATTGTTGACGTCAAATTTATATCGATGAATAGAGTTCTCTAATTTGCCACCTTTTATTACTTTTATTAATTCTTCGATTATATTACCCTTTTCATCATAAGTAGAATATGATTTGGAAGAGAAATTTTTTTCAAAAACATTTGTTTCTTCTAATTGATTTCTGATGTTGTATTTATATTCCGTTTTAGAAAACTCTTCTCCCGTTGCAATATAAGTGGCCATCTCTGTTATTTGTTTTTGGGAATTATATTTCAACTTTACTTTGTTATCAAGTAAATCTTTTTCATTGTATGTGTTCTGTTCGTAGCAATTACCTAGTGTGTTATATAAAAATGTAGTTTTAGATTTTAGACCATCATCATTGGTCTTTATTTCACTCATTCTACCTTTGTCATCATATTTAATTATTGATGTGCTTTTTTTCTCATCTTCATCATCAACTAAAATTTCTTTTGTCAAATAACCACTTTCATTAAATGTTCTTTCATTATGGCCAAGCAAATCTCCCTTTACTAGTTCCTCAAATTTTAAACTGCCTTCATAGTAAGCTTCGACGATTGATTTAATATTCCCCTTTAGGTTTCGCTTTTCAACATCGGTTTTGATTTTAACCAAAGTTGCTTTATTTACAATTTCATCATTGATGAAATCGTAATCATCAAATCCTTCTTTTAAAGTTGAACCCGATTGTGCCGTTGCAACTTTTTGGCTTTGCTCTATTTTATTTCCCAGAGTGTCTATTATAAACCTTTGCTTATTTAAAACAACGCTAATTTTTCCATTTTCAAATGAAGAAGCTGCTTCATCAAATTCGCAACCAATTACCTCTTTCCCTTTTGAGTCAATGAAACCAATTTTTCCAAATCGTTTCACTTTTGCTCTATTTTCATATATGTTATAAAGTTCATCATACACGGTTAGGCTTGCCTTGTAGCCATTATTTTTTACTAAAATCCAAGTGTTTTCTTCTTTTAAGCCTCGTATTTCTTCAGAAATCGCAATTGAATTCTCAATTGATTTTAATTCCCCATTTGGGTGATAGTATTTCCACTCTCCGGTGTGATTATCAATGAAATTGTCAATGTGTCCAATTGCTTCTAGTTGTCCATTTTCATGATAATATTTCCACAACCCTGCTCTTTTACCATTAGTAAAATTCCCAACAGATTTTAACTGGCCATTATAGTAATAGAATTTCCATTCCCCATTTTTTTTGCCATTAATTAAATTTCCAATGCTGCTTAATTTTCCATTAGCATGATATTCTTTTTGTTCTTGAGCGTTTACTGTAAAATTTGCTATAATTAGAAGCAAAATTGTGAATAGTTTTTTCATAATTATTAATTTATTTAAGTTTTCTACTTAATTATTATTAAAATGGCTGCATTAATTTTCGATATTGTTTTCAATAAAATTATAAACACAAGACCATCCTAAGACGTTTTTTTATTTAACTAGATTGAATCAATGATTGCTTGCATTTTTTCACTATCCTTCTCAAGAAAGTAGACACATGCTACAAAACTATACCCCTCTCCAGAAATATTAAGTGATAATGTTTTTTTGCATTTATCTTTGAGGCAAGTAACACTTCTTATACTTATATTAGTGACTTTAGACCAGTCTACTGTATAGCTCCAAGTTTCTTCATTTTTATACTTATCAATTACATTCCAGGTTCTTGCCTCTTTATAAAGCGTTCCTTGTGTTACACTTTTTTGAGCGTTTGCAGCAATTGTAGCTGTCATTAACAGGCAAATTGTGATTAATTTTTTCATATTTTTTTAGTTTTTATCATAATTATAGGTTTCATCCAACTTGCCATTTTCGTGATAGTATTTCCATTCACCATTTTGTTTATTATCAATAAAAATTCCGATTTGCTCTAACTGCCCATTTTCGAAATAGAATTTACATTCGCCATTTGACTTTCCATCGGTAATTTTCCTAATAGATTTTAATTGCCCATTATCGTAATAACTTTTATGTTCTTGATCTTGTGCCTTTACAGCAAATGACATGGTCAGTAAAAGACAAATTGAGATTAGTTTTTTCATGTTATAAATATTTTTGTTCTTATACCAAATAGACATATAAAATAGACCAATCTGCTCGTTCTTTTTGCTAAAATTATTCCAAAAAAAGTCTTTGCTTCGCCAGTTCGAGCAAAGCTCTCGAGTCCGTAGCGCTGCTATGCAAAGATTTTTTTTGGAAATTTTTTCTAAAAAATTACTTCGCATCTTTAGCCTATTTTATAAATCCATTTGGTATAACATCTTGGTTTAATATGATCTGCATTTTCTTGAAGATTAACGCTATGGCATATTTTTTATTACATCTAATAATTTGTTATAGCTATTTTGTAAATTATTATATTCTAATCCAAAAAGATTTCTCATATTTTTTAATGTTTCGTTTGCTTTTTGCTTGTCTTTTTTATCGATGTAGATTAATGTTAAATAATAATTGGCTTCAAAATATTCTTCATTCGAATAAGCTTTTGATCCAGCCCCAAAATCTAAATATTTTGGATTAATTTTAGAAAACATTATTATCGCTTCATTAATTTGATTATTTTCTTTAAGTAATTTAGCTAACTGCATAATTACAGCTGTTTCTTGCGGTGCCTTTTCAAGGATTTTTCTTAACCTAACTTCTGCGTTTTTATTATCCTTCAAATCATCTTTATAAATTAAAGCTATTTTATATTGAATCTTTATATCATCTGGTTTAGTTTCTAATATTTTTTCATAATATTCTATTGCTTTAGCGTAATTTTTAGCACCTAGATATCCTAAGGCAATGCTATTAAAAAAATCAAGTTCATCTTCAGATGAATTTTTACCAAACTCCTTTACTCTTTCATAAGTTTCAAATGCTTTGGTGAAATTTTCAGCTTGTATATATCCTTCGATAATTTTTTTATAAAAATCTACTTCATTTACAGAAAAATCTTTATCAAGCTCTTTTGCTCTTTTATAATGGTAAATTGCTTTTTCTGGGTCTGAAAAAACTAATAAATCCATTAACTCTTTATGGGTTTTGTGATAATCTTCCCTGTATTTTAAAGACTTGTTAAAATAATCTATAGCATTTTTATAATCAAAATCCTTTTTTAGGGATAAAAATCCTTTCATATACCAATAATAATAAAAATCATCTTCTTTATCTTTAGTTAAATTTTCATAGATTTTTAAAAATCGGTATGCCTCGTCATGTTTTTTACCATTAAACAACATTTGACCTGCATCTCGATAGGGAGGGGCATAATTTTGATTCGCTTTGATAGATTTAGCAATATAATAACTTGCAGAATCTATTTTTTTTTCTAGCAAATATTTATGTCCAAGCTCATAATATTTTTCAGCAGTTTGAGCTTGGAGTGAATTATTTAGGACTAGAAGTATAACGACTATAAGAATTTTTTTCATTTTATTAAATTTATAATTTATTAATTGGTTTAGTTTTTCGGGTGTTGTATTTATAGTTTAACTTATATCGTTTGTTGCTTCGCGTTGTCTTTTGTAATCTTTGACCCGTTTTGAGCGTTTACCGTAAATGTTGTTGCCATCACAAGGCAAATTGCGATTATTTTTTTCATAATTTTTTTCATTGGTGTTTAGTATTTTAATTACTAATTAATTGTTTTGTTTAATTTTTAATATTTTATAGTTGGAGCTTTTTACAATTCATTATTCTCCTAGGCAATAATGATAAATTCAGATGTGAATTATGGAAAATTGAACAAATGAATTGATTTGTTTTTAGCATTTGTAAAGAACCAATATGATGAATCTGTTTTACACTATCTTAGTCCATTGGCATCGCCTAATACAAAATCTTCAATTTGAAATTTATAGTGCGCTTAATTAAGGCTAGACTTTCTTTGAACTTCTTTTCTGATAGATTCATAGTAATTGCCTTTGGTTCATCAAACGTTTATTAAAAATAATATCCACTAATTTTTTGTAATCAAAATATAACAATAATAATGTTCATAACGAGGCGAACTTTTTCTATTATAAATTTTGATACTAACCTTAGTTGTCTTTTCCATATTGACGTCTAGAATAGAGATTCCTCCTTCTTCATCAGTTTCTTTAACGATTAATTCATCTGTATCGTAATTAGAGATAATTAAATCTATATCTTCTACTTGCGAAAATCCCCCTAGCCCAAAAATTTTATATTTTCCCGGTGCAAGTGTTACATCCCATCTTGACATTCCACCCATTTGTAATTCAGTTTGAGTATCAGCGATATATTTTAACCCTTGCGTTTCTGTTTTGATTTTCAATTTATCGAGGATAGTTTGTCCATTGGAAAAAAGGGTGAAAAACAGAGTCATTACGACGACTAATTTGGAAATTGTAATTTGATTTTTCATAATGTTTAGTTTTAGAGTTTAGAATTAATTATTAAGTTTATTTTTTGTTGTTATTATTTTGTGCTTCCAGTTCTTTCTTTGAATAAATAAGATTTAAGCCATACAACTGTCCGTCATTTTTTGAAATCATCCATAATTGGGTATCCTCTAAAACCACTTGATGCGGTCTCCAGGATGATAAATCAATGGTTTTAATGGTTTTATAATTGATATAATCATAAACTACAATAAGATTTTTATAAAAAAACCAAATGGTAGTATCTTCTATTTTTAATATTTCTCGGTAGTCGTTTATTGCCTTTTCCGGAAGGGTTACTATTTCATCTATGTTGATCTCTTTGCCAATTTCAAGGTTGTCATTTGCAATCATCAATTTGGAACTGCCTAAAATAAAAGTGTGGTTATTGTTGGTGCTTACTTTTAGATTCTCATAATCGCCAAAATACTCTTGCAAAAAAGTTTGTGAAATGCCTTTGTTGTCGTGGGTTCGATGCACGTAGTTTTGTACACATTTTATGTCTTCAATAAACAAATTGGTTTTATACTCACAGGTTGTGTCTAACATTTTACCGTTATAGTCTAATTCAAACCAGTTGTCTTCTTCTGCGTTGGCAATGATTTTGTCTTTTAAAAAATAAGGTTGCCTATCTACGCCGTGGGCAATGAATTTTTCCCATATAATGTTGTTTTTTTTCAAATCATAAGCGATTACAGCCCCACCAATTCCGCCGTCAATTCCTGTGCAATACATCACGTTTTCCTTGAAAATGGGTTTGGTGTTTATGGATTGAATGACTAAGGTTTGAATCGTATCTCCCGTTTTGGTATTAAGTTGGACGCATTTATCACCGTATTCGCTTGAATATTTACTTACTATTAGATTGTTTCGATAATGTATTGGGGCTGTATTCGTTTTACTAGTAAGATAGTAAGACCAATTTAAAACTCCTGTTTTCTTGTCGTAAGCATGAACATAATAATCATTGGCATTGAAATAGACTTGGGAACTATCTATACTAAAGGAAGAATAGAATTTGTCTAATTGACTTTCAGAAAACTTAATTTTAGAATTGAAGTATTCAGTTTGAGCTATAGTTGGAAAACTATATAACAAACAAATAAAAACGAGTTTAAGTGGTAATAAAAGTATGCACTTTGATTTTTCCATTTTTTTGCTAATTATTTCCCAAAGGTGGATTATTGTTTAACAGTAAACAATACCCACAAGTGGGTATATTAATAAGTTTACTATTTGTTAACAACAAGGTTTATTGAAAGCTAATTTTATAAAAAAAAACTAGGTAGTTTTACCTAGCTTTGGTAAACTGCTCTGTTTTTAAAAGGAGTTTGATAAACTTGGCAGCTATTTTTTGTTTGTATTGTCAATTATTTTTTTGGTAAACTAATTTGAATAATTGTCCCTTGATTTAGCACGTTGTTTATTTCGAAAATTCCTTTGTAGTTGTGGATTCTTTTTTCGATGTTATCAAGACCAAATCCTTTTGGGGTTATGTGCTCATTTATACCAACGCCATCATCGGAAAATTGAAATTGGTAATTGTCATCGTAACTATAGAATTCTATAATAATATGGTATGATTTGCCATGTTTTATAGCATTGTTGATTATTTCTAAAGCGATAAGGTACATGTCATAAACCCAGATTTCATTAATTTTATCAGGAAAATCATACGCAAAAAGCTCAATTTTTAAATGGGGCAATCCTGAATTAAGAATATAAATTTGACTTTTTAAACTGTCCAATAATGCACCATCATCTAGTGATTTGGGTAAAATTTGATGTGATATTTCTCTAATATCAACTGCAAGTTCTTGAATGTTAGTTTCAGCAAGTGTTGTGTTATTTAGTTTGAATAGCTGTAAAATATGTGCAATTTTACTTCCTAAATTATCGTGAATTATGTTGGCAATATTGCGCCGTTCTCTAATTTGAACTTGTGTAATCACCTTAATTGAATTTTCTTTTTCGGCTAAAATTTCTAAAGTTAAAGCATTATTTTTTTGAAAGGTTTCAATATAATTTTTAGTTAATACATAACCAAAAAAAAGTACGTCATACAATCCAATATAAACCACCCAATCCTCATGAAAATCTCCCTGAATAATACTAAATGATTTTAAAACAAAAAAGGTTCCCCATACGAAATGAGGTAGAAAAGCCATTAGAACATAAATGCTATTTTTTTTATTTATTTTATAGTTTGCTATTGATGCGAGTATTATTGTTGAAAAAATTATTAAAAAAGCACTATACGTTAGGTAGAAGAACAATTGTAACACTTTTAAAAAATTTAAATACAATATTAAAAAACTGGATAATATTGACACAAAAATTAAAATAGTACAATAGTAAATGATTTTATATTTATGAGGTTGGTTCTTTTTTAATTCTAAAAAATCCATCATAAAATAACTTAAACTTATAAACCATAAACAAGAAGTATAAATTTGCAATTCACTAAAATATATAAATTCGTTAAATAGTACGTTTTTAAGATAGTTAGAGATTATTGTAATATATAATACTGTAAGAATGGAGTATAAAATATATTTTAAAATCAATTTATTTTTAGTTATGGAGTAGAGAATGAGATTGAAAATTAACAAAAAAAGAATACTTCCTAAAAAAAGCGTTATAAATGATATTTGTCTCAAGGAACTAATGGATAATGTTTTTTCGTTTTCAAAACTATAGGAAAATTCAAAAAAGGAAATATCTTTTTTTAATTTAACTTGAATTGTCCTGTTTTCATTTGGCTTTAACGTGATACTGAAACATTGCCCTTTCATAAAAGGACTCGCAAAATTTGTTCTGTCGCCTAAAAGCTCTACTTTGTTTCCATTATAAAAAAACAAACTATCGATGTGATTGTTGTCAAAACACAACCAGGTTTTTACATCTTTCTTTAAATCGGTATTTTTTATTTTAAAAACACACCAAATGGACGCATGATTATTATAACCGATGCTAATTTTGTTGTTTATAAAAGGATGAAATGTTTTCGTTTTTAGGGAAGAGAGGGTATAAGTAGAATTCCTATCAACACTATATTTGGCATCTATTTTCAGTTTATTCTTTTCTTGTGAAAATGAATAATTGAAAACTAATAAAACGCTAAGAAAATAAATTGTTTTCATTGGCAAATTTTATTAGGGAACTGCTATTTGTTAACTCTAATTTTTTATGAATATTTTTACGATGGGTGTCAACTGTATTTTTACTAATATATAATGCAACCGAGATTTCTTTACTGGTTTTTCCAGCTACGATATATTTAATAATTTCCTTTTCTTGGTTGGATAATCTAAATTTATTAATAACAGCTTCATCTACAACCCTAAATTTATTGATAAAATTATTACTATTTTTGTTTGTATAAAAAGGAAAACTTTTTTCAAGTTCTATGACGTTAATAAGTTCCTCTGAACTTGTTTCTTTTTTTAAGAAAGCATTAATGCATAATTTTTGTGCTTTTTTTATTAAGAAATCTTCGTAATATGCTGTAAGAATGATGATTTTAGCATCTATTAGTTGCTCTTTTAACTCTTCTATCAATACAAAACCGTCAACATTGTCGATGTTTAAATCACAAATAAAAACATCCACTTTGTTTTGTTGAATATAGGATTTACAGGATTGCGAATCATTGAATGTAACCACATTATAATCTACTCCAAATTTATTTAAAATTTCAGATAGTCCATTTAAGAAAAGTATGTGGTCATCACAAATAACAATATTTTTAGACATAAATACTACTATTTACAAAAAAATTTGGTTATAAATATACACAAAAATGCATTAGACAAGCCCGTAGGTGTAATTATTATAAACGCTTAATTTGTTGCAATTTGTACCACTGAGCTTGTCGAAGCGATAGTTGAATGGAGAGAATAGACTAAAAAAATGTCGAAAGTCGAATGAAGCAATATATTTTCCACAAACTCATAACTTATAATTTATTTGCCTTTCGGATAATAGAAAATGCTTAAAAAAAATGCCTCGCAAATTATTGCGAGGCATTTAGACATTATTTTAAAAAGGTATTATCTCTTAATAACTCGAAGTGTTTTAACTTCTTGTCCTTGTGTAATAACAACGTTATAAACACCACTTGGATAACGATCTCCAATTTGTTGCTCTACCATATCACT
>Ga0049083_10001078_pt1 | contig 10230 bp, 9 predicted proteins | sample GreLakmeMI27MSRF_FD_66719 | JGI IMG/M metagenome (GOLD analysis project Ga0049083, IMG submission 66719) | Freshwater lentic microbial communities from great Laurentian Lakes, MI, USA - Great Lakes metaG MI27MSRF | ecosystem: Environmental > Aquatic > Freshwater > Lake | place: Great Lakes...
CCTCCTCCTCCTCCTCCTCCTCCTGGGACGTCTCCGACGTGCTCACGCCCTGCGCCGCCAGCTCCTCCCGCAGCGCCACCAGCGCCTCCTCCTGGGCAGCCTCCGCTGCGTCAACCTTGACACGCAGCGCGCTCAGGCGCGACTGCCCGGCCGTGCCTGGCGATGGTGCCCGGCGTCCTTCCCACACGGGGTCGCCGAAGCGGCGCATGAACGAGGCGACCGCCTCTGCGCTGTCTGGCTGGAAGCGGTCGTTGGCGCCGTTGTCATAGGACGCCTCCTCGTCCTCCTCCGCCGCCGCCACGGAGATTGCGCGCTCGGCCAGCACCTCGGAGGGCGGCTCGGCATGGGCCTCGTCGTAGGGGCTCAGAAAGGGCTCCTCAACAGGCGGCGCGGGGGGCACTGGAGGCACCTGGCGCTCCTCCTCTGCGACCACCACCGGGAGGATGGCCGGCGCCTCGTTCCCTCCGCCGCTGCTGCCGTTGCTGCCCCGCGCGGACGTCTGCTTCTGTGCGCGCTTGTCGTCCAGCAGCTCGTGCGCGCGCTGCAGAGGCGGTGGGGCCTTGGCCTGCAGGACCCGCGGGGGCGGGGGCGGTCTCGCAGGCGGCGGCCTCGGCGCGCGGGTCTGCTTGCGCCTCGACGAGCTCGACGTGGCAGGAGCCGGCACGCGGCGCCCTGGATGCGCGTGCAAGTCACCGCCGATGGCGACGGTGGAGCAGAAGCGCGAGCAAAGCATGCTGCCGCCGTCCAGGCAGCGAGGCTGGGGAGCGCGGAGGAGGGCGCCTCGCCGAAGGCAGTCCTAGGAGGGGCGGATTTGGGGGGCTTTGGGCTTGCATCGCAGCATCGCACCATCTTCGTCGCAGACCGAAAATACGCGAGCGCTACCTCCCTTCGCCGGCCTTCGCGACGCTCAAGCTACGCTCCTTCAAGAGTGTGTGTCGCTTTAAAAAGACTCAGGTAAACATCGATGTCGCCTTGCGTGCGTGTATGCCTCGCCCGCCGTCTCAGATGAAGGAGGCGCCGAAGGGGTCGGCGGCACCCGTCTGGGGCGCGGAGTAGCGCTGGGCGGGCTGTTCCTGGTGAGCGCTGCCTTGGATCTCGACGGTGTAGTTTGAGGGGAAGGCGCCCGCCTGTCCCGTGCGCGTGTTGCGCCCCTGCCACCAGCCGCTGGCGTCCTCCGCCAGCACGTCGATGACGTCCCCCTTTGCGAAGGTGAGCTCCCCAGCCTCGGTGGCTGCGTAGTCAAAGGTGGCCTGCCGCTGCTGCGCGCCGGGCGAGTGGGCGGCGGCGGGCAGCGCCAGGTGGGCCGCCACGGGCTGGGCGGCGAAGGGGTCGCCGCCGAAGGGGGCGGGCGAGGCGAAGGGGTCAGACGCCCCGTTTGCCGTGGAGGCGAACGGGTCGCTGTCGCCCGAGCCCCGGCGGGGGTCCTGGCTGCTGCCTCTTGAGGGCCCGCCGGCGGCCTTGAAGGGCTCCGGCTGTGCGGCGGCGCGGCCGTAGCCGCCACCGTAGCCGTCGCCGCCCCCGTAGTCGCCCACGTCCTCCGGCGACGCGCGGCGCTCCTGCTTGGCGCGCGGGTGCGCCTTGGCGTGCGCCACGCCGTCGGCCAGCGGCGCGCACGCCTTGCCGGCGCCGCAGAAAAAGTCGGCGCACGCCTCGGCGCACACCAGCAGCAGCGCGTCCAACTCCTCAGCTTTGCCGTCCTGCACCGCCTGCATCGTCTCCATGAGCTCGTTGTTGCAGTCGCTGAAGCTGCGCTCAGCCGCGCGCAGCTTGTCCTCCTTGTCGCGCAGCACATAGTGGTCAATCTTGGCGCCCGCAGACTCCTTGTCGCGCAGGTCCTTCGTCTTGCGCTTGTAGCTGTCCAGGTCCAGCAGCAGCGCCTTGCGGTGCTCGAACTTGGCGCGTTCAGCCAGACCCGCCAGCGAGTCGTTGACGTGCGCCAGCGCGCTCGACAGACCGCCCTCAGCCTTGGCGCGGCACCGGTCCTCCACGTTGTCGGCCGCGTCAGACAGCTTGCGCGCCAGCGCAGCCTGGTCGTCGCCGCGCGCCAGCGAAGAAAAGGCTGCGGACGCGCTCGTCATTGCTGCGCTGCTGCCGCGCAGGCCCTCGCGCAGGCCCTCCAGCACCCGCTTCACCTCCTTGTACTGGCGCTCCGTCTCGTTGTGGCGTTGCTGCGAGGCCGGGGAGCGGGGTTAGGGGTAAGCGGGCCGCGGGCCGCTCAGGGCACGGGCGCGCAATTCTGGGCACAGCGCGCACCAGGAACGCCTCAAAGTCCACGTGCACAGACTCGGAGGCCATGCCGGCCTGCGGGGCGGCGGATGCGGCGTGAGCGTGAGCGCGCGGCGGCAGAAACGCGCGCGGCGTCAACCCTGCCCTGCGTGTTCTGGCAGCGCCCACTTCGCCGCGCAGAGCCCCGGCAACGCGAGCACGCGCCTTCTGGTACACCATCTGCTTGGCGCGCCGCCGGAAGGTGCGCAGGCTGCGCGGCGCAGGGGCGCGGTCAGTCAGAGCACCTCCGTGATTCAGAGCGACGCCGGCCGACGGACACGCCCGCAGCGGCCAGCGACTGCTCCGCCCAGCTTCAGGCGCCTGCCGCGAGCCCGCCGCGAGGCCGAGCGCGCGAGGCGAGCAGCGCAGCGTGCAGACAGCTGTTTGCAGGCAGAGCTGGCACCCGGCACATCCTGCGAAACAGGCCCACAGGGCACGCACTCGTCCAACATCGCAGCGTGGCCACGGTGAGCTGCAGAGAGGAGAGACGCACGCGACCGGCGGAGGTGGCGGGACGTGTGTTCGGACAGCGCGGACAACAGCGCGCGAGCCAGCCTTCCCGCCCGCTCGTCTCTACTCAGAAGGTCAAGGCCGTCGGTCGGCCATAGATTCAAGACACGACGTCGTCGTACTAAGACACTACGAGCATAAGAGCGACCTCGCTTCCTGCGCGGCCTGTAGCGTTTCTGGTGTCTATGGCGCGCCGCCTGGTTGTGGCGACGCTGCTGGCGAGCGGTGTGGGGGCGCTTCCAAGCTACTTGACAGGCTGCTCGCACCCCAGCAGCGCGCTGGGGCCGCACGGCGCGCCGGTGGAGGACCCGGACGTCTCTTTTGCTCTGCTGGACGGAAGTGGAGCAGCTACTGCCAGCAGCTACTCGCCCGGGCAGACTTACTCGCTGACGGTCACCGCCCCAGTCCCGGGACGCGCGCTGCTCACAGTCTCGCACGGCGTGCTGCACGACGCCACGCTCTGCCAGGGGCGGCGCCTGAACTGGGGCGCGGTGCTGCCCTCTCAGACAACCTCCTGGACCGCACCCGCAGGACCGCCGGGTGCGCCACGCTCCCGTCCACCAGCCGTGCGCCCACGCTGACCCGCTCCCCCGCCCTCCTCTCATCTGCAGCGGGCGAGGTGACCCTGAGCGTCACCTTCTCCTCTGGCGCCGAGTACCGCCAGGCGAGACTGCTCCTGTCCGCAGCGCCCGCAGCCGCGCCCACGCCGGTGCCCGCGCGCAGCGCAATGTCCGGCATGGCGGGCATGGAGACGGCTGAGCCGGACGCGCCCTACATGCCCTCCCTGCACGTGGGCGTGCTCTCCGTGGACAGCACGGTATCGCACGCGCACAGCCACGGCGGCGGGTCCTGGGCAGGGCATATGATCCCCGCAGTCTTCTTCCTCATCTGGGGCGCCTACTGGTCCCTGAGCGCCATCAGCGCCGTGGCCACCGCCGGCGCGTCACGCACGCCCTTCCGGCCGCGCGCCTGGTACCCACTGCTGCCCGCGGTGCTGCCGCGCAGCAGCCGCCTGCGTCGCTTCGAGCCGACTCTGAAGATCCTGCTGCCTTCGCTGGGCGCCTTCTGCGAGCTGTACTTCCACCCGCCTCACCCGCAGTGGAACGGGCTGCTCAACGCGGACGGCAGCTTCAACGAGGGCCACGTCAAGTTCTGGCAGCACGCAGCCATGTACGGCTTCTTCATCCTGTCCGGCTTCGTGGACCTCTTCGCAGCGCGGCACCTGCCGCCCGGCGCGCCGCACGCGGTGCTGTGCGGCGCCTTTGCCGCCGAGGGCTTCCTCTTCTACTTCCACCTGCAGAGCCAGGCGGGCATGATGGCCGAGATCCACCTGCTGCTGGTGCTGGCCATCATGCTGTGCGCCGCAGCCACAGCCTGCGAGGGGCTGGGCGGCGGCGCCAACGCGGCGCTGGCCAGGGCGTACTTCACGCTGCTGCAGGGGGGCTGGTTTGTGCAGATCAGCCACGCGCTGTACGGGCGGCGGCCCTGGGAGGACAGCATGGCCACCGAAATGGTGCTCCCAGTCATCTTCTGCCTGCACCTGCTCGCCTGGGCAGCCGCGCTGCTGGCGCTCAACGGCCTGTGGGTCACCACCGTGCACGAGGCGCTGGTGCGCACGCGGGGCGGCGCGCTGTGGCAGACGGCGGAGGCTGCGGCGGCCGGGGCGCCCACAAACGCAGCGCCGGGCGGGGCAGAAAAGGCCAGGGACGGGGGGGGGGTGGAGCTGGGGGCGACGGAGGGACAGCACTCCGTGTGAAGTGTGTGCAGTGTCCCGCGCTATCGCGCTTGTATGCGTCTCGCGTCTCGCAGAGGCAGGCGTCTGCGTCCCTTCCGCCCAGGTAGGTAGTCTATCCCCGACCGTCTCGCCCACTCGCAGGCTCACTTTGCGGCCTTGGCAGCCTCCTTGGCCTTGGTCTCCGCCTGGGCGTAGAACCAGGTGCCCGCGATGGCAACCGCGCTGGCCACGGCGTTGATTGGGGGTATCGGGTTTCTGAACACTGCGATGCCGGCCAGGATGACCACCACCCGCTTCACCGTGTTTGCGATGCTGTAGGTGAGCGGGCTGATCCCGGTGAGGCACATGTAGCTGGTCTGGTTGTACAGGTGGTAGAAGAGGCCCCCCGTGAGCAGGAAGGCGAGGAAGCCCGTGTCCTTGCCCAGCCAGAGGAAGGGAACCGCGCCGCTGCCCGCGAACGCAGCCTGCGCGCCCTGCACCGCCGCGCCGATGCTGTGGCCCTCCATGGCGAGCGAGATTGGCAGCAGCATCGCCGTGCCCAGGATGCTCATCCAGGCGTACAGGTTGATGCCGCCCAGCCCGATGTCCGTCTGCGCCTCCTTGCTCTTGATGTTGCGAAAGACGAAGGCGAAGTTGGAGAGCATGGCGGTCAGGAACCCCGCTACGGCAAAGTTGACCTCCGTGGCGCTTACCACCGCCACACCAGCCACGATGGGCACCAGGCTGAGCCAGACGCCGGCGCTGAAGCGCTGGCCGTACAGCAGCGTCAGGCAGAGCACGGATACCACCGGCTCGGCAGCCTTGACGATCTGCATGAACGAGATGCTGCTGAAGTTGTAGCTGGCGCACCCGGCCACGTGACCGATCAGGTGCAGCGCAGTGACGGGCAGCAGCGCGCGGACCATGGGCAGCGTCACCTGAGTGCACATGTCAGCCGGCCAGAGCAGCGCGTGACGCACGGCGTGCCTTTGGCGCGGGGTAGATGCGCAGCGCCCAGACGAGGAGCATGAAGGCTGCGCCGCATGCCAGCTGCGATCCGGGTGAGTGGTTGGGCAGACGCACGCAGGCGGAGCCTCGCACCTGCACCCAGCTGAGCAGCCAGGGGTAGGGAAACACGTTGAGTGTCCTCTTGTTGAAGATTGCGAACACGGCGTTGAAGAAGTACCACAGGAAAACCGTCACGGCGAAGCTGCTGCAGGCCAAGCGCAGCGACTCAGCCTCGCGGGAATGGTTGAGATGCGACGCCTGTGACAACGCAGGTTGCGCGCAGCCCGAGCTGGCGCACGCTCGCAGCCGGGGCGGGCACGCACAGCTTGCCGGTGCCGGTCTCCTTGGCGGGCTCAGAGGCTGAGGCGGCGCTGACCGCGTGCGCCCCCGCGGACGCGCGCACGCGCAGCGAGGCGCCCCGGCGGGCCGGCGACACGCTCGCAGAGCATGGCACCGAAGGGGAGGCTGCGGGCGTGAGGCCGGCGCGCACGGGCAGCGCCACGGCTGTGCGCAGAGGCCGACAAGGGGCCGTCAGCGCAGCCGCGCGACTCTTCCCCGCGCTAGGTGGCGCTGCGCGCAAGAGCGACGCGCTGACGCCCGCAGGCGCGCACAGCAGAGCAGCCATGGCTACCAATGTGCTGAGATCCAAGACGGCAGAAGAAGAAGACCGCCGCAAGATGCATCGGAAGATGGTGACGTGGCATCTGTCGGACGACAAGAGGACAACACGACATCTCCGCGCCCTCGTCTCTGCCTCAGGGTCTCCTCGGGTAACTGTTTGGCGCGCATCACGGCGATGCAGGAGCAATCGACAGCGCCGCGCGCATCCCTGCCCTGGTCACCTAGCGACGAGGACGTTCCGTTCGCGTCACCGGAGCACGGCAGCCGCAAGCCGCGGCGCAAGCGCGGCGGTAAGCGCGGGTGCGTGTTCAGTCGGCTGCGCTGGGCAAGCACTCCGCACTCACTCCCGCGTCGCGTCGCGCAGGCAAGCCAAGGCTGCGAAGCAGGCCGCGGCTGGCGCGCCCGCCGCTGCCGAGGGCGCTGCGGGCCGCAACGCGCGGGGTCGGAGCAGAGGGCACGGGAAAGACGGCGCAGCTGAGCGGCCCACCGCCCCCAAGAACAGCAGCTCCTACCTGATGCGCAGCAAGGCGCTGGGCTTGAGCGCGCCTCTGGTGTCTCCTCCCACCAGCACTCCACACGCGCGGTGGCCCTCGGGCGCAACCCCAGCGCTGGCGGAGCTGGTGGGTGGCGAGGCGCAGTTGGGCACGGGCGGCCTGGACGTGTGGGGCAGCAACCTGGACCGCATCCGGCGGGTGGACGGCGGAGCGCAGGCAGGCAGCGCGGCGGAGGAGGCGAGCGGCGGTGTAGCAGCTGCGGGGTGCTGCGACGCGCAAGAGGTTCCCCGTGAGGCCCCGGGGATGGCCACGGAGGCTGTGAACGGCTTCGTGCTGGGCCAGGAGCGCAGCGCGGAGCACTTTGCACGCCTGGAGACGGAGAACCTGGCGCTGCGACAACGCCTGGCTGTGGCGGAGCGGCAGCTGGCGCAGCTGCGCGCAGCCTGCGCGCCGGCCGAGGCCAGCGCGGTGGCGCCGCGCGCCGCTGCAGGGGCGACGGACGGGGAGGCGACCAGCGCGGGTGCAGCAGCAGCGCCCCGGGAGATGCAGGGCTAAATAGCTCGGACTGATGAGCGTGTAATCACGCTGCTTGAGTCTTGAGTGACTGGAGAGGATGCTGAGGGAGACAGAGCGCTAGCGGCGACACCTGTTGATCGTCGCACGTTCTACACTTTCTTCTACTACTGTTCATCTGTTCTATCTCTTTATCCGTAGCGACTCCGCTTGTCGCGTGTTTGCCGCCATGACGACTGCCCACCGGCCCACCTGGGCGCCCGCCAAGGGCAACGAGGAGACTGGCGGGGCTCGCTTCTTTGGCGGCAGCGCGAGGCGCATGGCCAAGGACGTGCGCGGCCAGACTGTGCTCAAGTACCGGTGCGTGTGCTGCGCCCGCGGGCCTGCTGGGCGCTGACGCCGGCGACAGGCAAGACGGGCAGGCGAGCGCCACGGAGCTGGGCCAGCGCGACCTCAAGCTGGAACTCCAGGAGAAAGAGTTGCAGGCTGCCCGCTCGCGGTGCGCGCCGCCGCGCCTCCTCTGCTGCGCGCTGCTGACGCGGGCGTGCCAGGGACGGGCTCGCGCCGCAGCCTGGCCGCGCTCTGCTTCTTGCGCCGCCCGGCGCGCTCGCCCCGCCGCCCCTGCTGGTGCCCAAGGCCGTCGATGCGGACGACAGCGACGAGTTGCAGAGCGGGAGCGACGACTCATCAGACGGTGCGCGGCGCTGCGCTTGCTCTTGCCGGGCGCTAAACCTAATCACCACCCCCGCGGGCGCAGACGACGAGGACGACACAGCCGCGCTTCTGGCGGAGCTGGAAAAGATCAAGGCTGGTCGCGCGGAGGAGGCTGCGCGTCGTGAGACGTCCCGCGCTGCGGCAGAGTTTGCGGAGCGTGCGGCGGAGCTCGCCGGCGGCAACCCGCTGTTGCACTTGCAAGGCGGCGAGGCTGACTTCGGTCTGAAGCGCGCTTGGCACGACGACAGCGTGTTCAAGCACCAGAGCCGCAACGAGCCGGTCGCCAAGAAGCGCTTCATCAACGACACCATCCGCTCAGACTTTCACAGGCGCTTCCTGCAGCGCTACATCCGCTGAGACTGAGCGCCTCAAATCGCCTCAACGAACGTTCCTCTAATAAACGCCGAGCGCCCCTCACATCCAGCCGCGCTGTATGAGCGCAGCAGCAAGCGCAGCAGCCACCGCGCTGATGGCGGTGAGCTGCCCCTGCTGCGTCTCGATCTGCTCCGTGCCACGGCGCGTCACGATGGCCATGAGCTGCCGCGTGTGCGCGTTTGGCGCAACTCCGGCGTGCTGCATTGCGCGGAACTCGTGCAGGGCGCACTCGTCGTCGCGCGCAGCCTCCGCCGCCGCGATCCAGGCGTTGAAGGTGTGCACGGAGGGGCTGACGCCCTGCTGTCGCATGCGGTCGCGCACCGCTCGCGCGCGGCGCAGGTACGCAGCAGCCTCGCGCCCGCCCGCTGTGGCGCGCGCGGCGGCGCCGTGCGCAGCGATGAGCGCGGTGAAGGTGTAGTCGTTCGGCTGGATGCGTGCGTCACGCATGGCGGCGTACAGGCGCTCAGCTTCGTCTGGGCGCGCCGCAAACGCTGCAGCCAGCACGGCGGTGGAGTAGGACACCACGTCCGCGGCCTGCGCCTCCACCAGCCGTCGCAGCAGCCGCAGCGCGTCGTCCAGTCTCCCCGCGCGCGCGCAGGCCGCCATGGCCAGGTGGGTGCACACGCAGGGCGGCCCCTCCTGCAGCAGGCGGGACTCCCGCAGCAGGTGCAGCGCGCCCGCCGCGTCGCCAGCGTGCGCCAGCACAGCCATCAGCGCCGCCACGCAGTGGGGCGTCTGTGGCACCTGTCTTTGCTCCATGGAGTCGTACACCGCGCGCACAGCCAGCGGCGAGGCGCCCGCTGCGCCCAGGGCGCGCATGCCCGCGGCGTAGCAGTGCGGGGAGGGCGGTGTGGGGATGTCCTGGAAGGCCTGGGCGGCCGTCTCAGCGCGTCCGCAGCGCAGCAAAGCGGTGAGGTAGGCGCTGTGCAGGTGCGCGTCAACCTCCACGCCGCTGCCCATCGCCAGCGCCCAGACGGCTGCGGCGCCGTCGCCGTCCTTGAGGCGCCCGAAGAGCGTCAGGAAGGCTGAGGCCAGGTGCGCATCAACAGCCACGCGTCCAGAGGAACCTCCTTCTCCTCCGCCCAGCTCGGCGAACAGCGGCACCGCAGCAGCCGCGCCAGCGGCGCCGCCGCGCGAACAGGCTGCCAGCGCTGCGGAGAGGGCGTGTGCGTTTGGCGGCAGCCCCGCTGCGCGCATCTCCTCTAGCGTGCCCAGCGCCGCGCGCCAGTCGCCCCCGCGCGCGCGCACCAGCGCAGTGTAGGTGTGCGCGCTGGGCTGGAGGCCCAGGACTGGAAAGGCTGCGAAGAGGCGCTCTGCGTAGGCGACATCACCCCGTCGAGCAGCGACGCTGAGCGCGCTGGTGGCCGTGTGCGCGTTCACCGTGCCCGCGCCGGCAGCCATGGCCGCATCGAACAGCGCCAGGCCGCTGCGCCAGGAGGGGCCGCGTCCCAGCGCCTGCAGCTGCGAGTTGAGCTGGCGCGCAGCCACCTCATCGGCAGAGAGGGGCGTCTCGCTCGTCACGCCGACCTCTGCCGCCACGGACAGCGCGGCCGCGCCGGCCTGCGAGGGCGCGTGCGACGCGGGGGGAGCCGCTGGCCTGGAGCAAAGAGCAGCGTTGGCGTTGTGCTTGCGGGGCACGGACGCCTCCGCGCTCCTCGCGCGGCGCAGAGCGGGCGAAGCAGGCGCGCAGCAGCGGGCTGGCGTGGACGGGCCAGCCTGCGCGTTGCTGGCGAGGCGAGGCGCCACGCCGCAGCTCCACATCCCAGGAGCAGTCATGGGCGCCGGCACTCCACACGTCCACTGGCAGATGGGAGACGCGGGGCGAGCTGATGGGTTGCGCGGAGGGAAGAGAAATGTGACTCGCGCTACAGGCCTATCTATCCGTCACAGGCATCTATGAGAGGGAACGTGGGAACCCCACTCTGCCTCAAACTCTGAGCCCACCCCTGAACTGGCCTCCCCTCTGGCACCCGTACCAGCCCCAATCCCACCCCCTGCCTTTTCCCTTGCCCCCGC
>Ga0049083_10001079_pt1 | contig 10230 bp, 9 predicted proteins | sample GreLakmeMI27MSRF_FD_66719 | JGI IMG/M metagenome (GOLD analysis project Ga0049083, IMG submission 66719) | Freshwater lentic microbial communities from great Laurentian Lakes, MI, USA - Great Lakes metaG MI27MSRF | ecosystem: Environmental > Aquatic > Freshwater > Lake | place: Great Lakes...
GTTCAGCAGCGCGCGCCAGCCCCGCGACACCTCGCGCGCGCGCAGGCGAGCGTCCACGGGCAGGCGCATCAAGATCTCCTCACCCACAACCTCCACGTCCAGACAGCCCAGCAGGGGCTGCTCTGCGAGCGTGCTGAGCGACATGATGTGTGGTGAGCGCGTGTGAGATAGCTGCCGGTAGAGTAGGAGAGGGAGCAGAGACCATGCGTCTTCAGCCATAGAGTCTCGTCAAAAGTCCCAAGACGCCAAGAGTCATGTCAGCAGCAGGTCGGAAAGCGCGCGTGGCTCGCGCTCGGGCTGACGTGGCAAACGCTGAAGCTCCTCATCCGTCGTCCCCAGTCCGTGCATCGACATCGGCAGCGGCAAGCAGTGCAGGTCTGTACACTAAGAAGCAGGGAGTCTGGGAGAAAGAAAGGCGGAAGCAGAACCGCCGCGCAAGCAGCACAGCTTATCGGCAGGCACATCGGCGCAGCCCACCGGCTGGATGAATGCCTCGTGCAGGCGCTCATCCTGTTGGGCGCCTCAAGCTGCGTGGCGGCTGCTGCGGCCTGGCCTCAGGCGCGCCCTCTCTTCCGCGCTTCGCCCGACCGCCGCCATCCGCCTGCGCCTGCGCCTGCGGCGGGGGCGGCGCAGGCGGTCCCGCCTGTGCGCTCACGGCTGCCCCGTCTCCCTGAGTGGCCCATGATGCGCTGCTGACCAACGCCCCAACGCTGCGCGGGCTCTCACTGCCGTCCTTTGCCCCTTCGTCGCCGCGCAGACGGGCGTACTGACGGTACAGGTTCACTGGGAACGCACAGCGTCAGAGAGCAATCGCAACGCTGAGCTCTGCAAAGCACGCACGAATGGCGGCTGGAATGAGCGACGCGTCCAGCGTGTCTTCCCGTCTGGGGCTGCGCCCGTGCGTGCTAGCGAAGCTACGCTCCCAGTTCTGCAGTGGGTGCGATCCGGGAGCGGCGCTGTCAGCATCGCACAGACAGCGCCACGAGTTCAGTCCGCGGGCACGCGCCTTGATCTCGCGTCGTAGAGGCGATACCTGGTCAGCAGGAGGCGCCTGCGCTGTGCGCGCTCCCGGAATTGGCTCAGCCACCCGAGACCCTGCCAAGGGCGGGCGCCCAGGCGTCTGGCCGCCCAGCTGCGCATCCACGTCCGGCGCTGCTGCCAGCGCGCGTGCTGCGTCCACCAAGCCGGCGCCCCGGCGCGTGCGAGCGACGGGCGCGGAGGGTGCGAGGTCGGCAAAGCGCACGCGGCGGGCAGGCGCCGCCTGCCTGCGAGCTGCTGCGAGGCGCGAGGGCGCGGAGGTCACAGAGCGTTGCCGTTGCTCTTGCGGGCGCGCAGTGGGGGGGCGGGGGACGCGCGGCTCTGGCAATGGCCGCGCCGCCGCAGCCACGCCGAAGAGCTCCGTCGCGCACGTCGGCGCGCTGCCTCCCGCGCCCACAATGCCGCGACGCGGACGACGGTACGCGGGCTCCTCCATCGGCAGCCGCAGTGCGCAGAGGGGAACCAGCAGTGGGAGTCGGCAAAAGATCGCCGTGCAATATTTGGTGGGACGATGACGAAGTCGGGCGCGCCGCCTGCCTGCTCGTTGAGCGGCAGTGCGCCCGACAGCGTCATGACTCCGCCTGTGCGTCCGGCCGAGCCTGATTCGCTGATGGCTGCTCGCGACCTGCACGCGGCTTTGAACGCGTCCGCCCGGCGTGCACGAGGTCCTACGACGGAGGAGGAGGCGGAAGAGAGGGAGGAGTGGTGCGCGCCCTCCAAACGAGGCGAGACCGAGCTCAGCTGCTTTTTTCGAGCTCCCGTCCCACCGCGCCCGGCCCGCGCCCGGCGAGGCTGCCGGGCCCGGCGCACGGTGCTGACAAACGGTGCCCGGGGCGCGGGCGGGCGCTCGCTTTGCGCGTCGCTGTGCGGCGAAAGGGACAGCCGCCGCTCCTTTGAAGCGCCGGCGCCAGCTCACACACCCGGGCGCTGTTCTCGCGCTCTCCTCCCTCACGCTCCCGCGCCCACAGCCCGCCCAGCCGGCTCCACGAAAACTCAGTGGTGGTGCGTGCCCGCGCGCGTGTGTCAGCACACGCTCAGCAGCCCTCGGCTGACACCCCACGTCTCATGCTTGGGCGCCTCGCTCGCAGCCCCGCGCCGCGTACACCCGCCCACGCTCCAGCGTCGCAGCCGCGCGCGCCGCCGCCGCCGCCGCTGGCTCCGCCGCGGCCACAGCGGCGCATCAGCCTTGCTCTCGCCCAGACGTTCGCTACACGGTGGTGAGTCGCTGGGGCCGCGTACAGCACGAGCTGGGCTGCCCCTGCAAGCCTTGCTGCTCCCAGCGTCGGGCGCGGGGGGGCGCAGCGCCGTCGGCTGGGGAGCGCGCTGAGGAGGAGGAGGCGCTGAGGCAGCGCGTCGCCAAGCGCGCGCGAGAGGCGAGCGACGCGGCAGGGGAGGAGCACGCAGCCAGGGCGGCCCGAGCGCGGCAGCGCAGCGCCAGCGGCCATGGCTCGCCCGCGCTTCCTACGCCAGAGCCCACGCCCGAGCCCACACCCACGCCCCGCCCCCAGCACTGGGCTGCGCCCGAGCTCACGCTGCGGCCTCGACGGGACGGCGCGCAGGGCCCCATCGCGCTCCCTGGGCCGCTCACTGTGCGCATGTTGCTGCGAGCGGGTGCGTTCGCAGGCCGCGCGGTGGAATACCGCGCGCGCAGCGGCAAGGTTCTGCTGACAGGCACCATTTTGGCGGATGGCACCATCGAGGTTGTGGACAGCTCATCCTCTGGAGCGAAAAGAGTGCTCAGCGCCAGCAACTTCGAGATTGCCAGCGGCAGCAAGGAGCGCCGCCCCGCCGCGGGCATCTGCCTGCCCACCGGCCGCTCCCTGCGCGACATCTGCGACGCGCTGAACGTGGGGCTGGGCCACGCGTCACAGCCACCGCACGTGGATCCAGCGCAGGAGCCGGCGCAGGCGCAAGATCTGCAGCAGGCTGAGCCGCTTCCGGCGTTGCCGCTGTTGCCTGAGCCTGTGGCTGAGCCTGAGCCGGCGGAGCCGTGTGAGCCAGATGTGAGCGCACCGCCGCCGTGTGACACCGCCAGCGACGACGAGGCTGGTGTCGTGTACGCGCTGCCCCCTTCCTGCGCGGAGGCCGCGGAGCAGGTTCCGGAGGCGCTGGACGAGCGGGAGGCGCAGGAACAGCCCCGACGCAGAGCTGCCGCCGTCGCCGCTGCTCTGGCCGTCTCAGCGCAGGTGGCCTTCTGCGCCCCCACCAGCGGCGTCTCCCGCGACAACGGCAAGCACAAGCGGCTGTTCCACACGGTTCTGCAGCAGGGTCAACGCCTGTTCTACATCACCTCCTCGGGGTGCACGCTGGCGCAGGGCACTGTGAGCGGCAACGGCATCGCCTGCGAGTGCGGCTGCGCGTCCGTGTGGTCCTGCTCAGCCTTCGAGGCGCACGTGGGACGGGGGTCGCGAAGAGCCCCATACGACAGCATCTTCACCGAGCAGGGTCTCAACCTGCGCCAGCTGGCCGCATCCATGGCGTGCGATGAAGAGCGCCCGGAGGCGGCCGTGCTGGCGCTGCGCCCGCGCGCGCAGGTGGCCGCGTCGCCGTCGGCTGCGGCGCGTCCGGGGTTGCGCGCTGCTTTTGCCGCTCCCACCGGTCGCGCGCGCGGGCCCGCCCGCGCCGCAGCGGCCGCGCAGGCGGCGTCTGAGCTGGCCGCGATGGCCACGCGCGCTCTGTCGCTGAGCGCCGACACGTGCGCTGTGTGCGCTCAGACGGGCCACCTGATGCTCTGCGCCGCCTGCCCCGCCGCCTTCCACCCGACCTGCGCCGGCATCGCAGCCCCGCCGCCGGGAAGACAGCCGTGGGTGTGCGAAGCCTGCGCCTGCGCGGGCGTGCGCCCCTGCCCGCCCCCAAGCGGCGTGTCCGCCCCGCTGGCCGCCGTCGCCCTGCGCTGCCAGCGTCTGCTTTCAGACCTAGACTCGCTGGCGGGAGGGTGCTCGCTCTGCCGCTGCGCCGACTTTCTGAGGGAGGGGTTTGGGCCGCGCACCATGCTGCTGTGCGACCAGTGCGAGCGCGAGTACCACGTCGCCTGCCTCGCACAGGCTGGGCGGGGGCACCTCACTGCCCTGCCCCCTGGCGACTGGTTCTGCCACCCAGGGTGCGCGCGCGTGGCGGAGCAGCTCAAGCGAACCGTCGAGCTGGGAGACTGCCCGCTGCCGCTGCAGCCACGCTACAGCCTGCACCTGCTTCAGGGCGCCCCTCCAGGCGACCTAGCCGCGCGACAGACGCTGGCCAGCGTGCAGCGTGTGCTGTCCGACTCGTTCGACCCCATCCTGGACGTTTCAACCGGCGAAGACCTTCTGCCGCTCATGGTGGCGGCCGGAGCCACCCGCGCCGGCGAGCATGAGTTTGCGGGCATGCACGCCTGCCTGCTGCGCTGCGGCGGGCAGCCGGTGTCCGCGGCCGTGCTGCGCGTCTTTGGCAGCGGTCTGGCGGAGCTGCCGTTGGTGGCCACCGCCAGTAACGCGCGCCGCCAGGGCCACTGCGCGGTGCTGCTGCGCGCGCTGGAGGACCTGCTGGTGCGCATGGGCGTGCGGCGCGTGGCGCTGCCTGCGGCGCACGAGGTTGAGCGCATGTGGACCTCATCCTTTGGGTTTACGCCAATGCCGGAGGAACAGCTGCGCGCTGCCAGGGCGGAGCTGCGCATCCTCGTCTTCCCGGGGGCGCGCATGCTCTGCAAGGTGCCCGTGCGCAGCAAGCAGGCGGCAGGGCGCAAGTGAGTAACCTTTCTCCAACGTCGTCATTCAATCGATCGAACAACAGTCTGCCTCTTGTCGGCCCCGCCCTTTTGCGTATCGCCACTAGAGACCAATAGTGAAACGCTGTTGCGCCGTCGCACATGAAGCGCGCTCTGGAGCCAGGCGCGCGCGAGGATGAGCGTGAGCCTTTGCCCCCGGCCTCGGGGGCGCCGTCGGAGACCGCCGTCGCGCACGAGGTGATCAACCTCGTCAGCAGCCAGAGCCAGCAGAGCCAGCAGAGCAGCCCCATACACATGTACGAGGTTCCCCGGGGCGACGGCGGTGCGGGCCTCAGCGCGTCGAGCGTCATCGAGCGCTTGGAGGCTGTGCTCGGGTACCTCGCGCCGGCTCAGAAGGAAATGCTGCGCAAGCTGCCGTCCTCCACGCTGACGGGGCTGCAGAACGGCAGCATAACGCTGGCGGAGGTTGAGGTCTGGCTTGCTCATGAGAAGGGGTTGGAATGCCAGGAAGAGGGGGCTGCGGAGCTGGCTGTCGCGCAGGCGGCGGCGGAGGCGGCGGAGGCGGCAGAAGTAGCAGAGATGCAGCTGCTGGACCAGAAGCTGAAGGCGTGTGCGCTGGCACCCCCGCCCGCTGAACAGCGCGAAGTGGATGCCCGACACTTTGTGCAGAACAGGCTGGACGGCAACGAGGGTGCCTTGGTGCCGCAGACCACCTGGAGATGGGAGGCTGGCGCTTGGCGGGCAGACGGTCCGCCTCTGCACGACAAGGAGTTCCTGCGCGTGTGCTTCATCTCCGACACGCACGAGTGCCACGACATGCTGCAGAAGTGGTTCGACGAGCACCCAGAGGCGATGGAGGCTGACGTGCTGCTGATGTGCGGCGACAACTGGGAGCACGAGGGCGAGAGCCAAGCAGAGGCTGGCCCGTCGCTGCTGAGTGGTCAAGAGTACAAGGGGCAGGTCTTCAAGAGGAACCTGGCGGACTGGTTGCTTCGCCTCCCGCACCGCTACAAGATGTGCATCTCCGGCAATCACGACTCGCCCTTCCTCTTCTGCGAGGCGGCTGCGCTGAGAGGCGTAGAGGCACCTGATGCTGGCGTGTCTGGCCGCGCCTATCTCAAGCGCCGCGGAGGGCCCTGCCTTTACCTCCAGGACGAGAATGCTGTGATCCCCATGGCTGACGGCCGCTCGCTCATCATACACGGCCTGCCTTGGCAAACCGACATAGGTGGTTTGTTCCAGTATCGCCTGGGGGAATTCAAGGACACGGGCTATGCGAATGGCGTGCCCAGCGGCTACGAGCTGCCGGATATGCCGCTAAACAACGTGGGGCGCCTCATCCGCGGTGACTGAGGCCCCGGCGAAGGTGCGCACATCGTGTTTAGCCACGGCGCCGCAAAGCACATTTTGGACACGGTCACGGGCGGCTTCAAGTCGAGCGGCGAGACTTCCGCCCAGGCTGCGACGAGCAAGACACAGCGCAAGCCGTGCGGCTGCGGGCTGCTGCTGGACAAGCTGCGGCGCGTCAAGCCGCTGGTCTTCGCCCACGGTCACGTGCACGCGGAGCAGGGCCTGCCCTGGCTGGAGTGGAACCGCGGTCTCAAGAACAAGGACGCCAAGAACTGGCGGGCAGCTGGGAAAAGGTTGCTGGAACGCAATGCCAAGAGGAAAGAAGCAGGCCGCACCGACTTCGAGCGATAACCGGATGTGCTCGCCTCCGCCGGAGGGCTCCGCGGCCCGCTGCGGGTGGTGCGTGGCCACGACCTGTCGCAGGTGCACGCGGGCGCCCCGACGAAGGATCTGGGCCCTGGCGACGAGGTTCGCAAGCAGTTGGAGGCTGACTTTGCCAACACTCTCTTTGTCAACGCCGCCAACCTGAACGCCACCATCAGCATGCACCAGCACGGCCTGTATGTCAACCCGGAGACAAAGCAATGGAAGTTGATGGAGTCGGAGGTGGAGGCCTCCTCGCGACTGCGCGCCCTGCGCCCGCCAATCGTGGTGGACGTCTATCCGGAGCGGCCGGGCGAGCCGCGCGCGCGCGGGCGGGCCGAGCTCATTCCGCTGAACATCACGCGCTTCCCTGAGGAGCGTTAGCTGACACTACAAGCACACCCTCTCCTGCACATCCTCAACAACAGACGAATGTGAGCTCAAAATGCTCAATTGCTGCGCTAACACGCTTTCAGATGGCGAGTCGCGCCTTCTTGCCCTTTGGCAGTCTTCGTTTTTCGTCAGACAGACTCTGTGTCATCCGCCGCCGGTCTGCTGGCTGCTGCCATGCACGCATGAGGCTGTCAGCGCCAGCATTGGCCTTGCATTCAGCACGCCCAGGCCTCGCGTCTCTGCGTCCGCGCGCCTCCCGGCCGGTGGTGCAGTGCTCGCCGAGGCGTGGCGCTACACTGCACACGCGCGTGTGCGCCTCGCCGGAGGTTACGCCTGCGCCGCGAGAAGGCAACGCGCCTGGGCGGCCTCTACGCCGCGTCCTCCTCGCGCTTGTGACCTTCAAGCTCGTGCTCTTCACCCCCCCTGGGGCGCTGCAGCACTCGTTCTTGTTGGGCCTGCTCGCCAGCGCTCTCGCGAGCCGCCAGCTGCTCATGTCGCTCCTGCAGCGCGGAGCCACGCTCTCGGGCCCGGTTGCCGCGCTGGTGGGCGTCGCCGTTTACCTCGTGGCGGGCCTGTGCGAGATCGGCGGCGGCTGGCTGGTCTGGCAAAGCGTGCGGGCAGGCCGTCCGTCCTGGTGGGCTGTGTGCGGCTCACTCCTGCTGGTGCTTTATGGCTTTGTTGCCACGCTGCAACCACAGGCGGACTTTGGGCGCGTCTTCGCGCTCTACGGGGCCTACTTTGTGCTCATGAGCGTCGCCTGGGGAGCGCTGCTCGACGGATTCCGCCCCGACAAGGGCGACCTGGTCGGCTGCGCTCTCGTTCTGGCAGGCGTGGCGGTGATGACGGCATGGCCCAGGGCCGGAAGCAGCGCAGCAGTCGGCTGAGACGTGAATGGACGATGCGCGTTTGATGCCACGCTCGATTTTCACTCGCCTAGTATCTCAGCACTCGACGTTGGTCATCTTGGCATCCTTGGAGATACGCTTCATGATGCCTGCAATCACCTTCCCCGGTCCAACCTCCACCGATTCCCCAAGCCCCTTGGCCAGCAGCGTGTTCAGCGTCGCCTCCCACTGCACAGGCGCGGTGACCTGGCGCGCCAGGAGCTGGCGGATGACGGCCGGGTCGCTGTGGGGCTTAGCGTCCACGTTGGAGACCACCGGGATGCGGGGCTTCTGCAGCGGCGTGGCGGCCAGCGCGGCGGCGAGTTTGGGCACGGCGGGTGCCATGAAGTCGGTGTGGAAGGCGCCAGCCACCGCCAGGCGGACCGTCATGCGCGCCTTGAACTGCGGTTTGGCGATGCTCTCCAGCACTTCGATGCCCTTGACCCCGCCGCTGACGGCGTAGTTTCCGGGGCACAGAAAGTTGGCCACGCGCACACCCTGCCCAGGGCCAGCCTGCTCGCTCGCAGCCTCGCACAGCGCAGCAACCTGCTCGCTGGCCAGGCCGATGACGGAGGCCATGGCGCTGGGCTGCGCGTCCGCAGCAGCCTGCATGCAGGCGCCGCGCAGCGCGACCAGCTTGAGGCCATCCTCAAAGCTCAACGCGCCAGCAAACGCCAGCGCCGTGTACTCGCCCAGCGAGAGACCCGCGGCCACGTTGCAGCTGGCCAGCAGGGCGCGGCCCTCCTCCGTCAACTGTGCACGCAGAGCGGTGATGAGAGGGGGTGAGGCGACGACGCGACTGCGCACGTGCCTTGATCTTCTCCAGCGTCGCAAGAGAGGCGACGTAGATGGCCGGCTGGCTCACCTGGCGTGGCGGCAGGCTGTGTGAGCGCGTGCGAGCAGCTGCGAGAGAGGGAGGAGCGCACCGCGGTGGAGTCCAGCTTCTCCTTGGGCCCGTTCACGCACACGTCCAGCAGGTCGTAGCCCAGGATCTCGGAAGCGCGCTTGAACATGGACGCTGCGGCGGGCACCTCCTCCACCAGGGACTGAGCGCTCAGCGAGCGAGAGGAGCATTCAGCGTCAGCGGCAGCCCCAGACGAGGCGGCGTGGAAGCCAATCGGCGCTGCTGCGACCCCCCTGCAGCCCAGCCGCGCAGCTGCGAGTGCGGCGCGTCGCGCTGCGCGAGCGAGCGGATGCGCGGTGGCTGCGGCGAGCGTTCCCGAGTCTCTGCTCTCACCTTGGCCATCCCCACCGCCTGCGCGCCCTGGCCCGGAAACAAGAAGGCCGTTTTAGGCACATAGCCCGAGAAGTCGTTGTCTGTGGCGCTGGTGGGCGCGTCGCTCACGGCTGCGGCCACCGGCGACAGCCGAGACATTGCTCCGGCGGACAACCTCGCGCGGGATAGCCCGCGCGCGGGCAGCGAGGCCACAAGAGGTGCGGTGAGGGCGGAGGCACGCAGCGCCATCGGAGGCACAAGGCGGCAACGAGTGTGTACGACAAGCGCTAGCGGCGGCGGCACCATGCGCCCAACGTCAGTCGTCACACATCGTTTACGCAGGATTCAGCTCTGCAAAGCTGCGGTGTCTCTCAATGTGCGGAGCATGCGCCGTGGCGTAGCCAGAGCGATCGTTGTGGAGTTGCAGAAGGATTCAGCTTCCTTCGGTCCACGTAGTCCAGAGCTCTGGTGGGCATTAGGCGGCGGCTATGGCGCCAGCATCCGGCTGCGTGCGCGCATCCACGATGACATGCGCTTCCAGCAGCTCCGGGAACGCGTTGTAATAAATGCTGGAATCGAGGACGGAGAAACTGAAACGTCCGCAGGCTGTTGTTTGCGCGCACCGCAGGCAAGATCACGTCGCGCGCAAACTCGGGGCTGATTATCTCGGAGCAAAAAAGCAGCTTGGCGCAGCAAGAGCGTCGAGCGGTGTGGCGTTGCAGAAGATCTTCGGTCCATGCAGTGCAGTCCAGAGCTCTGGTGCGCATCAGGCGGCAGCGACGGCAGTGGCATCCGGCTGCATGCGCGCCGCCACGATAGCTTCTGCCTCCCGCAGCTCCGGGAACGAGCTATAGAAGCCGAAGCTAAGCATCCGCAGGCTGGTGTTCGCACGCACCGCAGGCAGGATCACGTCACGCGCGAACTCGCGGCTGATGGTCTCGTTGTACGCAAGGGGAAACAACAGCTCTTTGAGAGTGCTGGAGCGGGGCAGCGCTTCGAAGATGGGCGCCAGGCCGGCCTCGCCAAGACTGTTCTCAGACAAGTCGAGCTTCTGCAGCGCACTGGTGTGCGTGATGAGAGATGCCAGCTGCTCGCCGGCGGCGCGTCGAGCGTCGTCCGTGTCGCCCACAGCGTCGGGCAGAGAAAGCTCCTTCAGAGTTGGATGGCCCACCAGCGCGGTCAGGAGCTCACCAGCAGCGGCAAGATCTCGCCACAGCGCATGCAATCTCAGTTCAAGCGCCTGCAGCCTGGAGCTGCGCAGCGCGTGGCAGAAAGCGGTAAGATCA
>Ga0049083_10001081_pt1 | contig 10212 bp, 5 predicted proteins | sample GreLakmeMI27MSRF_FD_66719 | JGI IMG/M metagenome (GOLD analysis project Ga0049083, IMG submission 66719) | Freshwater lentic microbial communities from great Laurentian Lakes, MI, USA - Great Lakes metaG MI27MSRF | ecosystem: Environmental > Aquatic > Freshwater > Lake | place: Great Lakes...
TTCGTCGTTCGTCTCTCGAAATAATGTTCGAATCGATCGCCCGCGCTATCTCTGCGCGCGCCCCTAAGCCTCCGAGTGCTGCTCGTCCTCGGCCTCAGCATGTGAGTCCCTGCAGCGGGGCAGCCGTGCTGGGATGGCGGAGCGTGCGTCGCTGCCGCACCTCCGCCGCTCCCTGCGCCTGCCAGCCTCGACGGTGCGCTTCTGGTCGCTGGTGCTGAGCCTGTTGGTGCGTGCGTGCAGTGCGTGTTACTGCCAGGAGCTGCGCGAGAGTCTGACACCCGGGCAACGCGCTGCCAGCTCTGCTCCTTCGCTCTGGTCGCCCACACCTACGGCGCCGCGCTGTGGCACGGCTGGGACGTGGCACGCCGCAACGTGTACTGCGAGGCGCGTGCTGAGGCACCTGCACGCTCCCACAATGCGCACACATGCACACACGCTCACTCGGGCTCGCGGCTTCACGCAGGAGGTTCGCTGGGACACAGTGCTGCGTCAGCGCGTCAACACGGTGAGCAACCTGCCGTTCGCGGTGACGGGAGCGCACGTGAGCGCGCTGGGGTGGCAGGACTGGCAGCAGCGGCGGCGCCCGCCCGGGCTGTCTCGCCTGGAGCTCCACCCAGGTTTCTCGCTGCTCTTCGGCGCTTCGCAGCTGTGGATAGCCGCCGGTTCGGCGCTGTTTCACGCCAGTTGGACGCGGGCGGGTCAGCGCGCGGACATGGGCGCTGTCTACTGCTCTCTTCTCCTGCCCAGCGCCTACCTCGCACTCAGGCTGGGCCTGCTGGGCCCGGGGCGCACTGGCAGAGCAGGCTTCATGGCGCTGTCGCTGTGTGCTAGCGCGTACATGACGGTGAACAAGTGGCACTTGAAGTCGAGTGTAGTCGTTCCGGCTCAGATTGCGGCGCTGTGCCTGCTCCTGCTGCTCTGGCTGGCGCTGGGCTCGCCGACCCCGCACGCACAGCGCTGGTGGACTGGCCCGGTGGCACGGGAGCGGCCGCAAGGGCTTGCTTTGCGACTGCTGCTTGCCTCCGCGCTCTGCACAGGCGCAGCCTTTGCAGCCACCGCGGCGGATATGACGCGTGTCGCTGCGTGTCGCCCGCGCGCGCTGTTTCAGTGGCACTCGGTGTGGCACGTCTGCGCCGCAGCGGGGCTGTGGCTGCTCTACGCCTTTCTAAGAAGCGAAGCGCACGGGAACTTCCACCCCTCTGGCGCTGCTAACCAACCAGCTGAACTGAACTGTGATGTTACACGTGCATGAGAAAGAAAAAGCAAACTGCAAAGCATGGAAGGGTACAGGTTCTTGTCTGGTCTTGTGCTTGAGGCAGACCTCTATGCCACATGCATCTGGGAGAGCATGTACTTGAGGTCATCGTCCTCCTCCTCATCGGTCGGCGGCGCGGCCGCGAAGCCGTAAGAGACCGGCGGCGGCGGCAGCGGTGGCAGCGGTGGAAGTGGCGGCAGCGGCGGAGGCGTGCTATCGGCGGGCGTCTCCTGCTGCTGCGTGAGCCACTTCGGCAGAGCCACATCCACCGCGGGCGCCGGTGCCGCCGGCACAGCCCCCCCGGCCCACGGGTTGGCCGTGGGTAAACACTGTTGTACGGCAGTCCTGGCGGGTTCACGGGGCACCATATCCTGCCCCGAGTAACCCTGTCCAAACGCATCGTGTGCCGTCACAGCAGCCGGTTTCTGAGCCGGCTGGGGGGGCGTCACGATGCGTCGGTTGGGACCCCAGGCCTTGAGCTGGTTGACCAGCAAGGCTGAGATGTTGAGGATGGGCCCACCGTAAGCATTGGGCCGCAGTTTAGAAAGAAACGCAACCGCATTGGCCACATCCAATTTGGCTAGCATGTTGCACACCGGCTGGTCCAGGTCTTGTGCACGCGCGTCGACCTTTCGCAGCATGAGGAACACAGCCTCTTGTACGTCTGGCTCCAAGGTGCTGATGGGGCTCGTCATGACGGCGGTGGATGCGGTGCTGCATCCAGCTGATGATGCGCCGTCTGTGAGCGACTCGTCGTCCTCGTCGTCCGAGTATTCAGAGCCAGAGCCGTCCAGGCCAAACTTGTAGTTGTACTTTGGAGACGCAGCGCATGCCGCCACGCCGCTCTTGATCCACTGGCTCACGTGGTGGATGGAGGAGCCTTTGTTGAGCACCCACTCCAGGCGCTGCACAACCTCGAAGGCTACGTGCGCGGGCGCCTCTGCAAGCGTCTGCACCGCCCGCGGGTCCAGGTCGCGCTGCTTGACCAGCCCCTTGGTGATCAGACGGTGCAGCACCTCCGCCGTGCTGGCGTGCAGCGCGCTCGCAGCAGCAGCCTTCACCGCTGCGCTGCTCTTCTTGGGCACCGTCTCCCAGTCACCAGAAGACGCCTTGGCGGCCGCGCGCGACCCCTGCGACCCCTGCGACGATTGCGCGCCAGACCAGGACAGCACCTGACCCGCGGGCGCCACAGCCCTGTTGACGCTCGCCCGCTCAGCACGCGCAGCAGCAGCAGCAGCAGCAGCCTGCTGCGCCTGCTGCGCCAGCTCGGCTGCTTGGAGAGCGCGCACAAGCTCCGGGTCGGTGCGGGTGCTCAGCGCCTCTACCGCGGCTGCGATGCTGGTGCAGCGAAAGGCGACGTCGCGAGCATCCTCTTCCTCGTACCCCATGTCCAGCAGCTGCGCGAACATGGCGTCCGGATCCGAGGCGTCGGGGGGGGAAGGGAGGCACAGGGGGAAAGGAGCGGGGTGTTCCGCAGGCGGGGCCACCTGTGGGGTGAAGGGTTCCAGGGGAGTCTCTTCAGGAACACAGTGCTCGAAAGTGCGCGGAGGAGATGTGGAAGCAGATGTGGATGGAGAAGAGAGGGCAAACTCGGCGCTGTGTGTCGCTGCTGCGGTAGTGCCGCTGCCGTTGTGCAGTGTCGTAAAGCCGGTTGGTAACGCCATCTTGGCGAACCCGGAGGATTCATAGGCAGCCTTGTCCTCCGCGTTGACACGCTCCCACCAGGCACTCGCTGGTGCCACGTCAGCACGTCCGCCGTCGCCCAAAGCACCGCCTTCTTCCAGTCGTGACGCCTTGCCGCCTTTCTTGCGCCGCTTGCGCGTCTCTGAGGCATCCACGAACTCGGCGCCAGGGATGCAGCGCGGCAGGGCGGGCCCGTCGTTCAACGGAGGCGAGTGAGGCGCCTCTGCCGTGTGCAAAGCAGCCGAGTGCACGAACGTGGACACGCCAGCCTCGTGCAGGTGGGACGTGCGTTCGTTCCAGCAGCGCGTGCCTGAGGAGCCGGTGGTGCTCATCTTGCCCTAAAACGAGCACACAGGTGCCTCGTTAAGCACAACCCTAGGACGTGACTGTACAGAAGGACCTGCTCGCGTGCCGCGCGCGCGCACACCAGCAGCTCACGCGCCTTGCGTCCGACCATGGCTGGAAGCGCGGGCTGGTTGGGTGGCTTGGGCTTGATCTTCTTGTGGGCCTTTGGTTTGATGGCGAGGGTCGACTCCACTATGCGCCCGTTGCACCGCCGGGGGTCTTCCGGTTCGTAACGCTGATACAGGCACTGCCAACCTGTGGCAGGCGGGCGCGCGGGGGCGCAGGCGCGTAAGTCAGCGCGCGCGAGGGCACACAACCCTTCCTTGTCTGCACACGTACTCTCCAGGTCGCAGCGCTCGATGTGCTGGCATTTGGATCCCTGCTTGTCCTTATGCCCCAGGTGATGCAGCTTTGTGAGGTACTCTTGCACATACTCCCGGTGGTACTTGCTTCCGCCTGCCTTGCCGTCCAGACAGCCTGTGCCCTGACAGGTGATCACCACCAGGTCCTCCTCCTCCTGGCAGCACGGCTTGGCGCACAGCGCGCACAGCGGGGCCAGTGCTGACATGCCGCGCGAGCGCGCGACAGGCGAGCTGCCGCGGCACGCGCAGTAGCTCACTGAACTCCTAGGAAGACGGCGGAGAAGAGGCGCCTCACGGGGCGCCCGGAGGGAACACAGAGTGCCGTTTTGTCGTACGCACGCTGCTGAACCACCGCCACGCGCTGAACGGTCGAACGTTCCTACGTTCGATGTGAGTCACCGCCGTCGCCTCCGCTGAGCCCATGGCGCCCTCACTCGTGGAGTCGTTGCAGTGCGCGTTAGAGAGTGAGGAGTCGAGCGAGTTCGTTGCGCTTAGCGCAAAGCACGTGCGTTTGCCTGTGCCCGCCTGGCGCGCTGCTCGCTGAGACTCCGCACAGGCGTCGCGCAGCGCCGGCTACAGCTTCGACGAGCTCGCGCAGACGCTGCACAAGCGGGCTAAGCCGGCGCTTTGCGCGGCGCTGCTTGCGCGGGTGCGCACAAGGCAGCTGTCGACGCCTTGCTCCGCAATGCTGACGCGCGTGCCGCCACGCAGACCCACGCCGCGCTGGAGGTGGTGCTCACACCCGTGGCTGCGTCAGCGGAGGGCGAAGAGGGCGCCGGAAGCGAGCGGGTGCGTGCTGAGCACTTGAATGCGTCGCCCCGCTGTGTGCCCTCCTAGAAGCCCGCCGCGTCCCCATCCGCCGCGTGCTCACGTATCATGTCACCTCGCGTGCAGGAGACGGCGCTGGCAGTGGTGGGCGGGTGTGTGGCGCTAGCAGGGGCGCTCGCCTTGCAAGGTGACGCCTCTTCTGCTCCCGACGCGCTTGCAAACACCCTCGCGCTGCTCCACGACGCGCTGCTCTTCACGCCCGGATGCCCGGCGGAGATGCAGGCGCGTGCCACCCCGCGCAGCCGCGCCGCGGCGCTCGGCCGGAGGAGCTCACCGTTGCTTCGCACTCCGCAGGACGCCGTGGCGCGCCTCTGCGAAGCCTGGTGGCACGCCGACCTGCCACGCAAGCAGGAGCTCATCTCCAAGACGGTGCCGTTCGTCATCTTCCACGCGCTCAGGTACGCACAACCGGCTGTCGCGCTTTCAAATCCTAACTCGCCCTCCCTCCTCCCCGCGGCACGCAGCACCGGCAAGGCGGCTGACGTGAAGCGCTGCCACGCTGTGCGCGGCGCTCTGGAGCTGTTTGACTACGAGGATGAAGCGAGCATCATGGGACTCCGTCAGCTATTGCTACGCGCGGCGTTTGCGCCAGCCTTTCTGCGTAGCAGCGAGGGGCGCCGCTTCCTGAGCGCGCTGTTCACGCTGCACGGGGGCGTGACGCGTGCGCTGTACGGCGTCGTACGAGAGCAGCTGCCGTGCGCGCGAGGCGCAATGCTGGACCACTACGCTGAGGTGCTGTTCCGCGCGTGGCGCAACGCATGCGGCGGACCCGCGGCGGAGCTGGAGCGCACAGTGCTTGCAGGGCTGGCCGCCTCTTCGCTGAGCGCGCAGACGCCGCAGCTGGCAGCCGCCTGTCGTCGCCTGCTGTCCGGCTTCACGGCCGCCAAGGCTGCGCCTGGCGTGGACGCGGCGCTCATGCGCGCGTACCGTCCCACGCTGTTTCGAGCGCTGGCGGCCGCCAACCCGGCCGTGCGGCGAAACGCGGCGGCTGCTCTGTTCGAGGTGTTTCCTCTGCAGGACCCGGAGGCTGGCCAGGACGAGTCGGACGCGCTCATGGCCCGCCAGGCGCAGGCGTTCGCGGACCTGCTTGCGGACGATGCCCCCGCGGTGCGCTGCGTGGCGGTGGCGGGCGTGGCTGGCGTTCTGGACACCTTTTGGGAGCTGGTTCCTCCCAAAACCACGGCTGGCTACGCCGCCAAGCTCGCCACGGAGCTCGCATGCGATGCCAGCTCGCCGGCGGTGCGCTGCGCAGTGGCGGCGGGGCTGGCACGCCTCGTCACCAACCCGGCTTCGCAGCAGCTGCTCAAGCCCCTCCTTCCCCGGGTGGCGCACCTGGCGTCAGACACGTCACCCTCTGTGCGCGCCGCGTTTGCGGACCTCCTGCTGGCGGTGCGCGGCGTGCGCGCCATCAAGTTTTTCGAGGTGCTTCCCATGGACGCCATCCTCTCATGGCTCGCCACGGAGCGAGACGCCAAGACGGCTGTCAAGCTCACCAAGCTGCTGCTGCCCACGTACTTCCCGGGCGGGGCGGCCCTGGCTGAGGCTGCCCGGCGGCTGATGTCGCTGGCCGAGGCTTCGCCGGCTGCTGCTGCGGCGTTCGCGCGACGCATGGCGGCTGCGGGCGCGCCCCGCAGCGCGCTCAAGGCGCTGGCTGCACTCATGGCTGCTGTGCTGTCTGCGTCTCCGGAGAGCGGGGGCGCCGTGAGCGAGGACGCTGCCCCTCTGGCACATGCTGCGCCCGCCAAGGGACGCAAGCGCCGCGAGCCCACGCCGCAGGCGTCTGCTGCGGCTGCGCCGTCATCGGCGGCGACGGCACTTCCAATGGCCGTGTGGGAATCGGCGGCTGCAACTCTGTCTGAGCTGTGCGAGGGATTCGCGCTGGACGGCGGCGCCCTCACGGCTGGGCGCCCGACGCAGCGCCAGGTGCGCGCTCCCAAGGGGGGCGATGCCACGGAGGACGAGCGCTGCGCTGTCCCCGAGGAGGAGGAGGAGGAGAACGGAGACGGGGCGGCGGCCCCGGGCGCGGCGGCGCTCCTCCAAGCCCTGCGATGCGCGCCCAGCGTGCAAGGACGCGCCGCGGTGCTGCGCGCGGGGCGCTGGCTGGTAGGCGGCGGCGGCGGAACGTGCGGGTCGTCTGCACGCGCGGCGGGGGCGCAGGCGGCGCCTCTGCTGGCCCACTGCCGGGGCGCGCTCTTCGCCCAAGCCGCCCAGCTGGACGACGAGGAGGCGGGGAGCCTGCTGGCGGGCCTGTGCGCCTGGGGGGGAGCAGAGGAGCTCTGTGCCGCTCTGACTGCAGCGCTGCAGGGCGGGCCCTACGTCTCATTCGCCAAGCGCCTGACCGGAAAGGCGCCCGCCGCCGCCGCATCGGCCGCATCCCCTTACGCCGCGATGACGCCGTGCGTGGCGGCGCGCTACTGCGGGCTCGCCTTTGGTGACGCCACCGCGCGCGCGGCGCTGCTGCGCTGCCGAGGCGTGCCCTCTCTGCTGGACGCGCTGCAGACCAGCGCCCTGGAGGGCCTCGCAGGGGCGCCCGCGCATGACGCAGCAGCAGCCGTCGCCGCAGCCGGCAAGGCGGCCATCCACGCTGCGCTGGCTGAGCAGGATCACTCGGCCGCCTCCGAGCCAGTCAACGCGCTGCTCTCTGCCGCCTTGGCCGCCGCCACCACCGCGGAGCAGCCCACGGCAGGCGCCAAGCGCAAGGCATCTGCGCCGGCGGGGCGCAAGAAGAAGGCGCAGCTGGCGGATGAGGAGGATCAGGAGGGTCTACCCAATGCGCACGTGGCACAGGCTGTGCAGATGGCGCTCGCTTTGGCGGTGCGTTGCCGCGTGCGCTGCGTGACAGCCTTGTCCCATTGTTGGCACTGACTGACTTGACTCTTTTGTGACCGCAACAGATGGAGTGCTCTGTGCTTGGCTTGTTCTCTGAAACTGCAGCCGCAGCAGCAGCAGCAGCAGCCTCCGTTGCGCTGCAGGGGCTGACCGAGGGCGCGGCGGGCTTCGAGCACGCGACGGCTCTGGCCGCACTGGTGGCCTGAGTATGGTGTGCGCCTCAAAAAAAGCACGTCAAGTTTTGTTCAGCATTCTGCACGCTCCCTCGCCTCCTCTGTGCGTGCCACAGCTTTACGTCTGTGCCCATCCTCCGGCCACAGGTCTGGCATAGTCTGGGTCTCGGCAATGGCCTCGGCGGGTGAGAGCGCCCCGCAAGCTGGGCCCACGCCACCTCCTGGGCGCGCCTGGCGTGCCGTACACTACGCGCTGGGCAGTCGAGAGACGCCGCCAACTTTGCAGCGCGGCGGAGGAGGCACGCCCTCTCCTGCAAGCGCTCGCGGCAAGGCGCCCACGCCCACGCCCACGCCCACGCCCTCTGCGGGAGTAAGTGCCCAGGAGTTCGACTCGGCGCTGGCAATGTCCGCGTGCGCCATCCGGTGCGTGTCTAGGCAGAGGCGCGCTCGCGCCGTAGGCGACGCTGACGCTCGCGCCAGCGCGGGGCACGCGCGCGCACAGGCGCTGGCTGAGCACAGCAGCGAGCTGGAGGCGCGGCTGCACGCGACGCGGGCGGAGCTGGCGGCTTGTCGTCGTGGCGCTTTAGCCAGTAGCGAGGACACAGCCTCGCTCACTGCACAGCTCCGAGCAGCCAAGGCACGGCCACTCGGGGACCCTTGTCTCACAGTGCTGACGCACGGCTGCTCAGGCTGACGCTGAGGGACTGCGAGGCCAGCTGGCGCTCGCAGCTGACGAAGCTGCAGAGCTTCGCTTCCGACTGACCACCTCGCAGACCGCGGCTGACAAGCTGCGCGACATGCAGGCGGACTTGCGCGCCCAGCTGGACCAGGCACGCACGCACGCACGCGTGGCGAGCTCTCTTGAAAGCGCTGGCTGGCTCGACGCGCTGACGGGTGCTGCCACGCAGGAGCTGGCTGAAGGGTCTCGGCTTCGCGCGCGCGTGCGTCTGCTGGTTGAGGCCGCCGAGGCTGAGCAACATCGAGAAGAGTCTATGCAGCTGTCCGCCGCCACGGTAGACGGAGTGCCTTCTCCTCTCGCCCGGGCTTGGGCTTCCACCGCCGCTGACGCCGCCACCGCCGACTCTAACTCGGACGCGTTCCATCCAGGCCGCAGCCCGTTCGCACTGCAGAGGCGGCTGCTGCCAGAGAGCGGCGACGCTGGCGCGGCCAGCACGGCAGGCGCCGGCAGCACCCCACACGCAGCTTCTTCCGCGAGCGCAGCCGCCGCCGCCGCTGCTGACGTGGACGCCTCGACCGAGGGCGCCGCGGAGGCAGCCACCTCCGATGGCGACGCGGCCGATGCCTCCGGATCTGCGGGCGCCACGGCCGCATGGCTGGGCCGAGCCATAGGCGCCGCGGTCTACGCCGCCAGCAGCGTGCGCACAGCCGGCGGCGCCGCCATCTCGGCCGTGCCCGCACGGCTGACAGCGCGAAGCGCAGCCGGGGCGCCCGGCATCCCTGCGGAGGATGCCGCCGCTGCAGCAGCAGCAGCCGCCAGCCCCTGCGTCCCCTCGTCGCCGCAGCACCGGCAGCCGCCGTCTGAGAGCGCCAGCCCTCCCGCCAGCGTCAGCGCCGCGTCGGAGGCGTCGGATGCGCCCGAAGACGCCTCGGCCACGGGCGACGCGGCTGCGCGCAGCGTGAGCGCGGTGGAAGCCTTGGCGCTGGGCAGCGAAGGGCGCCTGCGCGGCGCGGCGGTGAGCGACATGGCGCTGCATGCCGGGTGGACTCGCTGGGCGGGCGGGCGGGAGGAGGCGCCCGGGTCCGCCCGGCCGGCGGGAGGGCGCACGCCCGACGACCAGGCCCTGCTGGCGGCTGCGCAGGGACGCCGGCCACGCAGAGCCAAGCCGCGCGCGGTGGAGCTGTGAAGCGCTACAGTTAATGAACACTGAGTTCCAAGTGCTGTTCGGCGGCTGAGTGACTGGGAGTCGCGGTCTGACGGGACCCGGCCATGTGACTTTTCGAGGCACCGAGGATTTCGGCGCTCCGGAGCGATGGTCGACCGGCTCTCGTAGGTGCTGCGGGCGTCATGAGCAACGGCCAGTCCCTGTCGCGCCTCAGCCTGCTGTGTGGGTGCGACATTGCAGGCGAAGGAGAGATGTCCGCGCAGCGCACCCGCGCGCTCGCTGCGCAGCAGCCCGCGCCGGCGGTGACCGACCAAGCGCTGCGCCGACTGAGCTGGGAGCAGATCTGGGACAGTTGGGAGTGGGAGGCTGCTCAGCAAGCTAACAGCGGCTCTGCTATGAGTCGCTCTGAGACTCAGCTGGACACCACTCCTCGCCGCGCGCTCGGCTGGCGTATCGGCCAGCGTCCTGGTGGCTCTACCGCGGCGGTGCACGCGCCCGGCGGCGACGGCAGCGGGCGGATGGTGGAGCTTCTGCGAGCGCAGACGGAGCGTTGGTTCAGCCTGCTCACGGAGGAGGCTGCGCAGCTGCGATTGGAGAACGCGGCGCTCAAGGCGGACATCCTGTCGAGCGCAGAGGCTGCCGCGGCGGCTGCAAGCGGCTGCGGCAAGCGGTTGCAGGGCAGCAGCGCGGCGTGCCTCGCTGCGCCGCGCGCGCAGGCGGGAATACCCCCCATCACGGCGCCCCTGGTCCTGGATGCGCCGCGGCGCACGTCGATGGATGGCGGCCGCGGCGTCGAGTCGCCCCGCGCGGTTCGCGCCTCCGAGGTGGAGCCGCCTGCGCCACCGCCGGCCTCCTTCGGAGCGCAGATCTTCGCCGCAATCGGACGCATCTCT
>Ga0049083_10001082_pt1 | contig 10211 bp, 18 predicted proteins | sample GreLakmeMI27MSRF_FD_66719 | JGI IMG/M metagenome (GOLD analysis project Ga0049083, IMG submission 66719) | Freshwater lentic microbial communities from great Laurentian Lakes, MI, USA - Great Lakes metaG MI27MSRF | ecosystem: Environmental > Aquatic > Freshwater > Lake | place: Great Lakes...
GTACGGCAGCTGGGCAGCAGCGGTGGGGAGCCCAGGTGCCTGTCCCTGGCCGTTGTTGACTCGTTCGCAACATCACCGCCGGTCAGGCTTTCGTTGCTGTGAGCAGGTTGAACTTGATGAGCCCGCGTCGCAGTCCCTGCTGCATGAGAGGCATCACAAGCGCGCCCCTGATCGTTCCCAAGCCAGACTTTAGCAGACCAAACAGTCCCCGGGGCGTGAGCGCGGTGTCGATGACGGCCCGCCAGAAGGGCTGCACGTCCGCGGACCAGTCGTCCGTCTTTATGCCCTGCAGTCCCAGCGAGACTGCAATTTCGCGGTAGCGGTCGATGGAGCACCATGCAGGCAGGAAATAGGCGGCACAAATGCGATCCAGCAGCGTCTGCTCATCCGCACTGAGCTTCTCGCCGGGAGCGAGTGCGCGGCAGCACCACGTCACCAGGATGATGCGTCCGCCTGGCGTGCACACACGCGTCATCTCCTGCAAAAACTTCAGCTTGTCGGGCATGTGCTGCGGCGCTGACTTTCAGAGTGCTATGATGCGCTGCACGGCATCAGCGCCGTACCTCTCCGCTCTCGAGGCTCCACACCAGGTCGAAGCAGTTGTCGTCAAATGGCAGCTCAAGCGCGTCGGCAACCTGGAAGCTGACCCGTTCCGCAAGCCCGGCCTCCGCGGTGAGCGCCGACGCCCGCTCCACCTGGACTGGTGACAGTGTCACGCCGCGAGCTGAAGCGCTGAAGCGGCGCGCGATGTGACGCGTACTGCCACCAATCCCACAGCCAACGTCCAGCACACTCGTCACAGTGGCCACGCCAGCCCAGTCCAAGGAGGCGTCGATCATGTCAACCTGTGGAAGAGCATCTGTGAGCCTTTTTGCCTAGCTGTCTCGAGCGACAGGACTTGACAACAACCCACCTGCGCCTGCTGGTGGTCCTTGCGTGCCTTGCCGCCGGGGTACAGACCGTGATGAAGGTGGTCTCCCCACACCTCCTGCCAGACCGGCGTGCTCTGAACGCGGGTTAGGCCAACCGTGGGTGGTGAGAAAGGACAGCGCTAAGCACACCTGGTCGTAGAACTGCTTGATGCCCTCCTGCAGCGTCTGCTTTCCCGCTGCTGCCCTGCAGTGCACCTGAGTGCGCCGGCTAGCGCCAGCGCGCGACGCACGCCTAGCGGGCGCTGCGCCCCCCCGAGCCGTGCAAAGACCAAGCAGCATAACCGGAACAAGCGCGAGGAGACAGGAGTTCGCGGGAGAGACGGAGGATAAGAAGACGGAGCGGCTGAGAGGACTGCCTCGTTCGACAGGTTCGACTCGATGGAACACCGCCCGCGGTCGTCAAGATGTTTCTCTCAAAGTGCCCTGTCCAGGGACCCGAGTTCCGCCGCACGCGCACCCGCACTCTAAAGTCGTACAGTCGCACAGTGGTCGTACAAACCTCGACGCCCGTAGGATGCTGCTCTCCTCTCGAGCGCTGCTTCCCGTCCAGCACCTCGGCGCGGCGCGCAGCAGCTTGCTGCCGCGTCACCTGCCTCGCGCCGCAGCCATGGCCTCCGCAGGCGCGTCGCTCTTACTGCGCAGGCGCAGCCTGGTGAGCGCGCCTCACCTTTTTTAGCACCCTGCAGCCGCTGGAGGGCAGAAGGAGGTAGTGCGCACCGATAAGGCGCCTGCAGCCGTGGGCCCCTACTCGCAGGCGCGCGCACGTCTCTGCGAGGCGGCCGTGCAGAAGCACGGTGACGTGACTCTCCGCCCTTCTGCACAGGCGGTGAAGTGCAAGGGGATGCTCTATGCCTCTGGCTCCATCGGCCTTCACCCACAGGCGAGCTTTGCTCGCCTACGCAGCGCTGCTCGCCTGGGTGACGTCCGCTCGCGTCGCAGACCATGAAGCTCGTGGGCGACGGCGTGGAGGAGCAGGCGGAGCAGGTGATGTGCAACCTGGAGGCCATTCTCGTCGCTGCAGGATGCGCCTGGCCGGACGTTGTGAAGACTACCATTCTGTGCGCCTTACTGCGAATGGCGAGACAATGTCTGAGCCTCAGGCTAAGATATCGAGCCTTGCAGGTTGACCAGCATCGGCGACTTTGGTGCAGTGAACCAGATCTACGCCAAGCGCTTCCCCGCTGACCCTCCCGCGCGCGCAACCTTTGCCGTCGCCGCGCTGCCTTTGGGCGCCAAGGTGACACGGGTCCCATGCTTGCTCTGGTGTGTGCGCTTGCAGCTCACAGCTTCGCCCTATGCAGGTGGAGATCGAGCTCATCGCCAGTCTGCCTTAGGAGACTGCTAGCATGTATGCGGTGTCAATGATTGGATACAGCGCGGGTCTCAGCGCTTCAGGCTCGCAAAAAACGAGTCGAGAGAGCCTGCGTCAGCTTTGGGCGCCTCTGTGCGTGCCGCAGGCGCTGGCGGCGGCCGCGCCTCAGCCTGCGTGCTGACCGGTCTAGCGGCGGGCGGTGGCACAGCGGCGGGGGCGCCGCCGCTGGCGCCAGCGCGCACTGCCTCCACCTTTGCGTTGAGCCTCGCCTTGAGCTCCTCTGCCCGCGTCATCGGCGGCCCCGCTCGCTCCTCCCGCTCAGCCACGATGAGCGAGGTGCGCTGCTCCTCCCGGACCGCCCCGTCCTCCGCCCCTTCCTTCTTGCCGCGCCCAAAGAAGCGGTTGAGCTCCAGCCCGCTCTTCTTCTTGGGCTCCCTGCGCCGCATCGTGAACGCGCTGTGCGTCTCCCCAGGCCGCCCGCCGTTGCGGATGCTCTCTTTCTCGCGCTCCAGGATGGAGCGCCCCTTGGACGTGGTCTCGTCTGCTATCCCCTCGTCGTTGATGCTGAAGCGGCTCTTGCTGCAGCAGCCCTTCATGCGGTCCAGCACCCCGAAGGTGACCATCGGGCAGAAGACGCCCAGCACGACAGGGAAAATATCGTTGAAGAGGACCGCAGCCTGTGGCAGGTGGCTGCCCATGACGTGCTCAAACACGCTCTGCGTCCCGTTGCGGTGCACGATGGGGAGGAGGGAGAGGAAGTTGTAGCAGAGCGGGGAGGAGTAGCGGCAGAAGAGCGTCCCGCTCAGACATAGGCTCATCGCGTCTGTGTGCCCCGGCACCACGTGGAAGAAACTGAACATGGCCAGCTTCAAGACAGTGAAGTAGGCACAGGCGAGCATGTACATGAGGACCAGACCCACGATGACCTTGGTGGGGAGGTCAGTGCCGCCATCAGACTCGATGATTAGCGACACGATGGACAGGTCCTTGTGCTGCAGTGAGGGCACGTGCACCAGCCTAGGATGCGTATGCGTTAGCGGTGGGCGGGGAATGCGCGGGGGCGGAGAAAGCACACCAGATTGTTATCTCCGCCAGCACAAGAATGAAGGAAGTGAATGCAAACAGCACCGCCAGAAAGCGCAGCATGTAGCGCCGATAGATACACTGCGGACGCGCGCGCGTGAGAACTCCGAACAGGCACAGTGAGCAGAGAGTGCACCTTCCACTGGTACTCCACCTTGTCTTTCAGCTCCGCGTGGCGCCCCGTGCGTGGCGGGCGCAGTGAGGAGCGGAACTTGGTCTCCCCGCTGGTCAGGCAGCCCACGATGTCGCCAACCTCGACAGCGTCAGCGACCGCCTGCATGTACTCGTGCTTCACTCGATCGAAGGCGATGAGTGCGCGGTTCAGGCGGCGCCGCAACGACGCGAGGGCCTGTGGAGCGTGTGAGCGGCGCCGCGCGCGGCGGATGGAGGGAACGCACGTGGATGTCTTCATAGTCGTACTCTTCGTCGTCCCTGTCCTCCGAGTCGGGCGATACGCCTGCGACGGCACTCTTTTTGATGCTCTCGTCGATGACTTCCATCGCCCAGCGCAGGTGGTGCCTGCGCGGCATCGTATTTGACATCTGGTCCACAGACCAGACAACCTTGGCCAGCTCGTTGTGCGCCTCCTCCAGCTTGCCGCTCAGCTTGCCCACTTGGTGCTCGCACCATTGCTGGCGCGTGGCGACGCTGGAGCGGAGCCAGCAGGTGCGCGGGATTTCGGAGAAGCCGTAGCCCATCAGCAGCACGCCCGTCGCCACCGAAAAGGAGAGCGAAAAGGCGACTGCCGCGCCGGCGAAGGCGGAGACGGTGATGCCCTTGGTGATGACCAGGCCCAGTACGACGACGACGCCTAGCACAGCCAGCACAGCGTAGAACATTGCATTCTCCTTCACGCTCGTCCGCAGCCGCTCGCGCACAGTGAAGTCGCCCGCATCCGTGTACAGCTGGTAGAGGGGCAGCAGGAGCCAGGTGAGCACCTGGGTGGACCAGTACGGGATGGCATAGAGAATGGACAGCTTGCGCCGGTCCGCGTTCGTCATCGTCTGTGCGGGCCGTGAGCGGCAAGGCGTTGCGACAGGGCGCAGGCGTGCTGGGTCGGCGGGCGCACCACCACCACATCCAGAGGCACCAAGGCGAGGACAAAGAGCGACACGCCCCAGCCCAGGCACACCACCACCTTCGTATCCAGCGTCACCGTACTCGCCGACAGGCGCTGCGGGGGTGGGGTTGCAGCGCCGCTTAGGTTCCCGGCTTGTCTGCCTCGCGTTCTCTCAAACCGAGGCGAGCGCACCCGAATCAGGTACACCACGCTCGCAATCACCAGCGCCAGCGCGAAGCAGAACCAGGCCCACATGCTGCCTCTCCTCTGGCGCACGTTACAGACTCCTCACTCAGGCAGCCATTAGCTCAGTTTGACAGAACACGCTCGCACAGGCGCTTCACCCAGTTCGCGGAGGGAGAATTTGTGCCCAACGACGACGAGTCGACGACTCGAGAGGAGGACGAGTCGACGACGACGCTCGACCGACGCACGACGTTTGTTCTTCAGTAATTGAGCACCGCAACGCGGTGTGAGGTTTTATATACTCGCGAGGTCCGCCCCTACATCTGGTAGACGCGTACCTGCAGCGGGCCTGGGCTTGCAGATTGATGGATATTGGAACCCGGAAACCGTAAAACGGTAAAAGTATGCAGAATAGAAGTCAGAACCTGCGACTCCCTTCCTCTGGCGCCCTCAAGAAACACCTTCGTCTAGGGCAGCCCCATTTGGATGGCAGAGCAGGCGGTGGCACGCGTCACCGGAACCGCTTACACGCAAATATGGACCAAGGACCCGCACGGCGGAGCGTATCGCAAGGCACGTGCCTGTCGTGGGGCGTGAGCGCTAGGCACCTGAGCGGCGCCCTTGGGTGGGCGGGCGGTGGTTGGTTCTGACACGGGAACGCGACTGGACACACGCAGGCAGCCTGCGGTGCCTCGGGTGGCTACGACGCGCTGGAGCAACAGCCAGACGGGACGGTGATCAAGCGCGAACCGGGCGCGTGCACGGCCCGCGGCACCCCCGCGCGCGCCCCTTTAACGGCTCGCTCGCAGGCTATGAAAAGCCACGCTCGGGCCCAACAACGAACTTCGTGGGCAATCACATGACGCAGGCGCGGGGCGCCTGTGGGCTGCATGCCTGCACGCTGGGCGCGTACTGAGCCTCTGACGCCGCGCGTTAGGGAGCGATTGACTTGGTGCAGGGCGAGCTGTGCGTCCCCTCACACGGACTGGCTAACGGACGGGCTAACGCGCTGGCTCCTGACGCAGGAAACAAGCGCCTGAGCGTGGCTGGAGCGCTGAGCTCGTGCTTTCCCTGGCCGAGGCAGAGGAGGGCCGTCAGAGTGGAGATGGAGCCTCCAGCCTCGTGACTTGCCCGCTAACTGCCAGCGAAGCCTCGCCTGCCGCCCAGGAGCTCTATCTGCGACACTTGCGCAAGGCGGTGCGCGACCGCAGCGGAAGACAGCAGCCTTGACTTGAACACTAGAGACTCTAGCATTGGTTGGTCGTTCACACGTCAACGGGCAAGAGCCAGCCTAGCGAGTCGGGTGCACGCTCCGACTGCAGGTCCGTCAGCGCATTGTACAGCTCCTGCGCAACCTCGCCAACCTTGCCGCTCTGTGCGCAGCGTGTCCGCGTGAGGCCAAGAGCAGGCGGCAGCACAAGCACAGCAGGCAACGCACCTTGAACACCTTGCGCTTCCCGAGATGCGTCAAGCTGCCCACCGGAACCACAACCACGGCCGTGCCCTGACCGGGCGTCAGTCAGTCCAGGGCTCATTGCGTGCACAGCTGGCAACGGCGCACCGTACAGAACAGCTCGTCGGCATCTACAGCCTCCTCAATCGTCACGGCGCGCTCCTGGACCTCGAAGCCGCGCTGGCGGGCCAGCTCGATGATGCTCTTGCGCGTGATTCCGGGCAGGATGGTGCCGCTGCGCAGGCACTCGTGTCAACGCCCTGACTCACGGCAGTTGTGCAGACGTCAGTCCGCACCTGAGCGCCGGCGTGAAGATGCGCTTGCCCTTGACGACAAAGATGTTGCATGACGACACCTCCTCAATGTACTTGTTCTCGCGCGCGTCCAGGTACACCACGTCCGAGAAGCCGGCGCCCTTGGCTTCCAGCTGCGTCTTGAGGACGGGCGAGTAGTTTCCGATGCACTTGGTGCCGCCAGTGCCACCCGGCGCCGCGCGGTGGTACTCAGTCTCCACCACCAGGTCAATGGGCGTCAGCTGTCCGCCCTGCGCGCGTGCTGGACGTCAGCCGCGAAGCCGTGCGCGCCGAAAGCGGGGAGGGCGGACCTTGAAGTAGGAGGCCACGGGTGAGGCGTACACCACGAAGGTATACTCGGGCGCGGGTGCGAGCCCCAGGATGGGCCCCGTGCCAATGAGTAAGGGGCGGATGTAGAGGGAGCCCTGGCGAAGCGGGCGGGCGTCAGGGACGGGGCGAAGAGGAAGGCAGGCAGGCGTACTTTTCCTTCCGGGGGGATGTAGTCCTTGTTAGCCACCACGATCTGCTTCACTGCATTCACAAACAGCTCTGCAGAGAAAGCGCAGTCAGGGCGTGCAGGGGCGGTCACCAGTGAAGCACGTGCCTTGCGGAACCGGCGGCATGCTCATGCGCACGGCGCCCTCTGCATTGCGGGCAGCGTTCTGCCGGGTGGCGCGTGTCAGCCCATCCCAGTGCGTTGCGGGCGCGCGACGCACCTGGTCGGGTCTAAACAGGACGACGCGGCCAGCAACTGTGCGGTACGCCTTCATCCCCTCGAACAAGCCTTGCCCGTAGTTGAGCACGCCAGCCGCGGGCGACATCTCCAGCGGGCCGTACGGCCGCAGGCTACCCGGCGTCCACTACACGCAGCAAGAGAGCGTTCTCAGCGATCAGCGGCAGCACACAGGAGGCGGGGAGGCCGTACCTCCTGGCCGCGCGCACAGGTGGCAACATACATGGCAGCCGTCGGAGTGAGCCCGAAGCCGAGTGTCTCCCAGTCCACGAGCGCGCTGTGCAAGTGTGCGCACGCCTGTGAGCGTGTGCCGCGGCGGGAGCAGGCTGCGGCCGCGCACCCTTTCTCAGCCACCCCCGACGCGCTGGCTCCGGCCGCAGCCGCCGGGCGCGAGAGCTCAGCCTGCGCGAGTCGTGCGCCTGCGCGTGGCACCCGCGTGAGCTCTCGCAGCCTCGCTTTCACGGCATGCGCCGGGCAACAGCTCGGCACGAGACACAGCAGAGCCGGCTGCGAGCACACAGCAGCTCCGGAAGTGCCGGGCGCTGTGTCCCGGTCGCCGACATCTGGCTGTTGGCCGGCCACGCACCCCGACGCGTGGTCGCCCGGCGCACTGCTGGCAGGGCGACGATGCTGCGCGCGGCATGAAGAGGCGCGCCGCGCGACGCCAGCGAGCCGCGAGCCTTCGGCATCGCTGTGAGTGAGGACATGATGAGATGTTCTCAGTCCTGGCGCAGCTCCTGTGCAACTCCTTTCGATACAATAGTCTAGCCGAGGGAGCGCCAGCCTGTGTTGTTGGCTGTTGTACATTTTCGTACGACGAACAACGCGGAGTTCGTCAGGCCCAGAGGCGGATGGCCAAACTAACCCAACTCCGCTAGCCGGCCCTGAACAGTGGTTTTGAACCTTGCCGTGCAGTGGCATGACCTTCTGCTGGGGGTGGGTGCGTGGCGTCCGCAGCCGAGAGGAGGTCAAGGACGTCAACGCTCGCTCTCCCAAGCGCACTCGCTCTGCCTACCTGGACACGCAGCCGGGAGGCATCTTTGGCTCATCTTTCGCGGCCACTTTCACGCCCGGCTCCTCGGCGCCCGACCGGCGCCTCAGCGTGGCGAAGGTACAAGGTTCTCGTGCACTGTGCTCGCGTCTGGTGCTCACGGCCATACGCAGACGTCGCCCGAGCTCTGGCGCTCGAGCCCCCGACCGGTCTTCGGCTGCGCGCGGCCCCTGATGAGCAACAGCGGACAGGGGCAGCACCCGAGGGTGCCCGCGTCGCGCCTGCGGGAAACAAGCCTTGCAGGTGCACGCACACGAGGCTGTCTCTCCCTCACCACTCACGCCTCGCCTTGCCGCCACAGGGTCGCCGGCGCCGAGCGCTGCGTGGCCACCGCCGACGGCTGGTGCGCCGCTGTTGTTGGCGCGACCACTCAACAGCGGCACGCCACTCCCGCCAGCTGCACCCAGCCACGGCTTCGGAGGGAGCCTGCGCCCGGTGGTGCCCCTGCAGCGCAGCACGGTACGGCGTATCCTCGCGCCCTCGCCTGCTTATCCTCTGACTCGGCTCGTAAAGGACGCGCTGGCCTACATCGAGCACTTCCGCAGCGTGCGGCCAGAGGCGGCACCAGCAGTCGTGCCCGACCCCACGTTCACGCCGCGCCCGAGCAGTGTAGCGCTGCTGGATGGTGCGCCATCTCGTCATCACCGCCCTCTCCTGCTCACGCTTGCCACCAGACTCGCTCCTCTCGCCCAGCTCGCACACGCGCACGTTGGATGAGAAGCGCCTCGCGGCCGCCAAGAGCGCCACGGAGCTGGATGCCGGCGACAAGATGCGGTATCTGACTCTGCGTGCACAGCGAGCCGTGGCCGTGGGCTCCGCCACCTCCAGGTAGGCGCCTGCTCTTGCCTCCCAGCGGCTGCTGACCGCACCCCCCAACAGCCGGCAGCTCGAGATTGAGGCAGCGCAGGCAGCACTGCAGAGCCTGAGCCTCTCGCGCCCCACGCTTGTGATGGAGGTGAAGAAGGTGGATACGGGCCTAACGGATCTCACGGCGAAGCAGGCTGAGATGTACAGCAGCGCGCTGGCGTGTGGAAACGCAAAGGAAATCCTTGCGCAGGGTGCCTTTATAGGTGGGTGCTCACCACGCGTGCGCGTGCGCCTCTCACTCAACCGGCCTAGACTTACGAGCGCCTACCAGGTTTCGGCGACCTGGAGGTCACCCGAGCGAACATGGAGTGCATGCATGACGGGCGGTGGCTAAATGACGAGGTGATCAACTTTTACCTGGCGCTTCTGCTGCACCGCGAGCTGCAGGTTGATGGCCACCGCCCACGCGTGCACTTTCACAGCACCTTTTTCTACAACAAGCTGTTCGCGGACCAGAATGAATACAACTTCAAGCTGGTGAGCCGGTGGACGACGGAGAAGCGACTGGGTTACAAGCTCCTGGATTGCGACCTCGTAGTCGTCCCAGTGCATCAGGCCATGCACTGGGTGCTTGCCGTCATCGACATCAAGCAGCGCGAGATCACATACCTGGACAGCCTGGGGGGCGTTGACCAGAACTGCCTGGTGCGCAACTGTGGCCCGCCGCGCACCCGCTGCAGCGCATCCGCTAACCCCGCCTGCGCAGAGAAACCTGGCGCGCTACATTTGCGACGAGGCGCAGCACAAGCAGAGCGAGGCATGGGCGTGCGAAAGCTGGAGCGTGTCGGCACCCAAGGACATTCCCCAGCAGCTCAACGGCTGCGACTGTGGCGTCTTCATGGTCAAGTATGCAGACTGGCTGGTGCGCAGTGCCAGCTCAATGCGGCGGCGGCGCTGGTAACTCACTGACTGACCGCTTTCCCAGGCGCGCCAAGCGCCGCTGAACTTCTCCCAAAACCACATGCCCTACTTCCGCCGCCGCATGGTCGCGGAGATTATACAAGTACAGCCGGGACCGCTTTAAGCGACCGTGCTGCTAGACGCGGACACATGCTGACGTTTTTTGCTGGGATGGCAAATATGGGATCCGTGACAATCATAAGCTTATTATAAGCGTTTTTGCGGCTATAAGTTGCCTTATATTTAGAGGTCTACTAACGCGGTAGAACGCGGGGCGAACAGCTCTCGAACACTCATTTCTTGATCCTTGAACCGCGCGGGCTGGCGGCCAGCGGTTGCGA
>Ga0049083_10001083_pt1 | contig 10209 bp, 8 predicted proteins | sample GreLakmeMI27MSRF_FD_66719 | JGI IMG/M metagenome (GOLD analysis project Ga0049083, IMG submission 66719) | Freshwater lentic microbial communities from great Laurentian Lakes, MI, USA - Great Lakes metaG MI27MSRF | ecosystem: Environmental > Aquatic > Freshwater > Lake | place: Great Lakes...
GCCCAATCATGGTCTACCGATGAGTGTGTAGACTCGGTACTCCACATCCCCACCAAAATGGTTGTAAAAGTCGTGGTATTAAGTGAGGAACCCGTTGAACATCTCAATAAAACTAGTGCAAACAGCGTTACATTTCCTACAACGGTCAACCCCAAGGGGTCGTGAAGAAGAAGACGACCTAGCTGCCTTGATTGACGCTTTGCAGAAGATGTTAGAAAAAAAGAAGTAGCACCAGTATGGGATCCAACTACAACATCCACACCCCTACAGACGATAAGATGAGAATATGACCAAGTATCAAGTCGCAGCAAAAAAAGCCTTAGCAACTTTCGTGTTTGCTTCCACAGGTATCCTTATGGGTGGTGCATTAGGCGGTCTTGAAGTTTGGAAGACGGCCCTATGGGCTGGTGTAGGCGCACTAATTAACTTCCTGTATCGAGCATCAGAACAGTTCATTAACGATCTTAAAGACGATGCTTGACATCATCAACCCAATTTGCTATACCTTGATAGGTGCTACACGCAGCAACCGTCAAGACTTACGATCCGAATAACAAGGAGCCTGCCATGCCTCTCATTGAAGCAACGATAATGTTTTACATTGAAACCGACTTCATTCCACCAGACATACCTGGCGAAGACATGAACGGCGACGTGACACCACCCATTTCAGGTGCTGAACAGGTCACATATGAGATGTTCAAAAAGATTCAAGAAGTCATCCCCGACAAAATTTATGCCGTCATAGCAGGTAGTACCGTTCTAGAACGCTAACAAATCTGCTAGCGTGTCATAAATGGCACGAAAATATACTGGATACAACGGTGACGCGACAGGCAAACAAGCCGGTTTAGAAGAACTTGTACGACAACTATGTTTAAAGTTCCCTGTGTGGAACAACGGAACATGGGGTGTTCGAGCAATGAAAAACGATTTTTTGAGCAGACCGCAGCCGTCTGTCCATTCCACAGGCCGTGCTGCAGACCTTTCGTGGCGCAAAGTAGGCAAAAAAGGTTCAGGCAAACACGAAGACGCTATCAAAATGCTTGACTTCTTAATTCTGCACGCCGAAGCCTTACAGATTGAAGCCGTACACGACTACTTCCCGCAACCGTTCGGTCGTGGCTACCGTTGTGACCGTAACTCATGGAAAATATATAACGAACCGACGATGGGTGGCGCGCCTGGTGGCGACTGGATCCATTTAGAGATCGCACCACTTCACGCACAGAACGCCCTGTATTACAAGGAGTTCTTTGCAAACCTCGCGACGGCAGCGGGGGGAAGTCCTTCTCCGCTAACTCCCGCTGCTGGCGCACCATCCCCTTTAGTTTTTACTTACCCTGGGAAACCGCTACAGATTGGTTCGACAGGGGAAGCTGTGAAGCTCGTTCAGGCACGCGTTGGCGGTGTCATTACCGATGGTGACTTTGGGCAGAAAACTGACCACCGTGTCAAAGAATGGCAGTTTGCACACCACATGGCTACAGATGGTGTAGTAGGGCCAATCACGTGGAAAGCGATGTTTGGCTGATGGAAGGCGTACTTGTCGCAGTCATCGGTGGGGTGTTCGCCGTTTTGACGGTGATTATTCAGCGGGGTCGCAAAGAGAATATTCGTGACCACGGCAATGTCATGGATCGCCTAGACCTAGTCTCATCAGAGATACGCAAAGACATTCGACAGGTACGGTACGAAGTCAGCGACCATGTCAATGGGTCATCCCACAACACTAAAACAGATTTACCTGCTAAAATGCCAGTAAGGAAACGCCCGAAGGCTGGATAGCCAGTAGGAACTCTAAGGAGCATCTATGGCAACTTACACAGCACAACAAGAACAGGCCCGTAGCGATCAACGGTTTAGGAAAGACAAACTTAAATCTGACTACGACGCGTACCTAGCACAATTAGCGACCCAGTACGGCCTGTCAACCGAAAGTTTGTCCAGCAACCTTGAAGCACGAGGCATCTTAAATTCTGGTGAAGCAGGTACGGCGCGCACCCGTTTAGCAGCAACCAACGAAACAAACAAGACGAACGCTAAAAGCGACTACGATTACAATAGGGGTTTGACCCGCATTGACTTGTTGAAAGAATTAGCTGCTTTGAAGTCAGGTACAGCCGTGCCAGCAGCCACCGCACCTAAAGACACGGTTCCACCAGTAGAAGAAAAACCAATCGCTGTTGCACCAACAAATATCGGCAACGGTATGACTTACTCCAATACTGGTGTTTACGGTGCTGTTTACCCAACCGCCACCGCACCAAAAATGAAGAAAACCACCATTAAACCAATTGGAGCAAAGTTCCGCTAATGGCCTTTGACCTTTCTACTCCCGAAGCGCAACTAGCGTTCAAGATCGCTGTCAGCGCGCAAAAAACACAAGACGCTAAAGCACGCCTTGAACGCCAAGCCCGCAACAGCGTAACCGCACAACTCGCCCCATACGGACAATCCGTCGACGACTATGATTCCGACTTTAGAAGCATCTACGACCCTGCAGCCAACAAACAGCAGGCACAAGCACAAGCCATGCAAAGATATGTAACTGGTCTACCGGAACTTTTAGACCGTGTCAGAAAAGAAAAACTTGCTAACAAAAAAACTGGCAGTACTGGTATGCCTCAAACCAATCCGCTTGACTACATAGCAATCTATAAATGGTTATTAGGAACTGGCGTAACTGAAGAACCTGAAACACCTAAACCAATTGCTGTAACAAAAAATTTAGGTGGCGGAAAAACTTATGGAAACGTAGGTGGATACGGCGCAATATATCCGACGCCAGGCGCACTCAAACCAAAATATATAACTAATCCAACTGGAACGTTCGGCTGATGGCTCCTAAAATTGGCCCTAGAGGCACAACAATACAAAACGTTATGGATGTGGCACAAAACGGTTTACAACCCGTCGAGTCAAATTATGTGTACGCCCCACCGTCAACGCAACCACCAGCTTTTAACGCAGTCGATTTAGCTTCACTACTTGCCAGCCAACCTCAACCTGGAGCCGGAAAAAAATATGCTGGCTACCCGTCGCTTTCAATGATGGAACAAGCCATACTTGGTTCGGCTCTCAATTTCAAAGACCTCGGCACATATGCTGCTAACCAGCGTGACATCCTGGCTGAACCTGCACAAACCGCATACAATAGTGCGCTCGATACAGGTGACTATAATTCGTTGTTGTCGCGCCAACTATTTAATAACCAGCAGATAAGGTCACGAAACTTGTCGGAAGATCCCCAGGTAATGGCGGCACAAAAAGCTATTGACGACTATAACGCTAGCCAAGGTTTGGGTAGTCGATCTCAAAGAGGTTCAATTTCGTATTCTAACGGTATCCCAACTCAATTTAATGTTCCTTCCACTCCTACTAAGGAATTGGCAGCCGCTTTAGCTAATGCTCAATACGGTGCAAATATGGAACGACAAAACGCAGCGTTCGGAGCTATTGACTACGACCCTACTGTCGATATGAAATCGCAACTAGACCAAAACGCTTTGAACCAAGTGCAACCACAAGCAGAAGCGGCACGACAAGCCGCACTCAAATCGTCCGGTGCGCTACGTGCAGATGAAATAGCTAGAGGCATTGGCAACCTACCTGTCTCTCAACTAGCACAACTAATGGCTAGCTCTTACGGACTTGACGCAAACACAGCCCGTGCAATGTTTGGCCCACAAACAGACGTTGACTACGCTAAAGCGTTAGCGTCACAAAATCTGTTCGACAGCGGTGTCGACCCTAGTATGACCGAAGCCGAAATGATTCTTACCTATCAAGGCCCCGAAGCTCTCGTCCAATACCAACAAGACAAAGCCTACGCAGCTATGTACGGTACACCTGCGGAACAAGACAAAGCTGTACAAGACGAACTCGACGCACAAACAGCCATATTCGATCTGGAAGTACAAACAACGTACGGTGTGTCACCAAAAAATATTACTAACGTCGATCCACAAATCGCTCGTCAACTATTCTTAGACACCAACTTTACTGGATGGCTTGATACAGGTATAGCTGAACTAACAAACGCTGACGGTTCAAGAACTCCTGAACAGATCATTGGCGAATTAGGATCACAATATTTAGCAGCTAAACCCGCAGGCAAAGTTGAAGCCATCGCTTTAGTAGACATTTTGGCGAATTGGAAATTCTTGGCTGATGCAGGTTCGTAATGGCTAACCCATTCCCAATTCCACCGCCACCATCACCAAGAACAACTACCACGCCTCGGCAACAGATCAGACCTGTACCTCAGTTGACGTTACCGCAAACAGGTAGTTCGTTAAAAGCTCCACCACCACCACCTGTTTCATCTTCTAATAGAAACAAACCAAAAGACAAAGGTCTATTAGGTGGTGCTATTTCAAGTGTCGGTCAAATTCTTTCGTTCCCTAAAACTATTGCTGGGATGCTCCCAACTTTAATAGGTAAAACGGCACAAACTGCTGTTGGTATACCCGACTTAATAGCAGGGTCAGCATTAACGGGGTACGAATCTAGGTTTGAAAAAGATATTTCTAAAGCTAAAGAACTAGGTTTAACCGGAATTGACGCTGCAGCATATTCGTTTAATCGTCAACTACCTTTAGTTGGTGGTTTAGTAGAATCAGTTCCTCGTACTGCTGGCCGCCTCGCAGAAACAGCAGCACTAGGTTTCTACAACTATGGTGACCCAGGTTGGGATTATTACAATGCTTTACGCCAAGGCCAACTAGGCAACGTCCTCATTGAAGATGCAGGCAACGTCCTTCTAGTAGGTCGTGGACTTGGTCTAGGTTCTTTAGCAGAAGCTGGCGGTGCAGCTGTTGGTGGACGAGTCGGATCGGCCATCAAAGGAGCAGGTTCTTTTGTTGAACAACCTATTGCGGCAACTGTTCGAGGTACTGCACGTGGAGTCAAATTAGGTGCAGAGTATGGTGGCAAAACTGAGTTGGCTGCGGCAGCTGGCCGTATCGCAGAGTCAGGTTTACCGTTCAAACCTAACCTTGTAGAACGATGGAACAAACGGTTCAAAGGTATTGAAATACCTAAACGGGAACCAGGTGTAGGCCCAGTACGCCGAACTTTAGAAGAAGTCATTAAAGCTAAACGTGGTTACGCCGACGTTCAACTAGCAGAATTTGACAGCCAAATTGCGGCGATCAATAACGAGATGGATGCGTTACGAGCCAACGATCCGGATGACCTTGCGCTTAACTTCAAAGCTGGCGAACTAGCCAAGTTAAACGAAAAACGTATGACTTGGCTTGAACGTACCGGCAAACCTAAAGAACTACGCAAATTTGAGCGTGTACGTGAACGTATCTACACCCAATACCGTGACAAATTTTCATCAGACTTTGTTCGTATACAAGACCTTGGGCCAGTTCCCGAAACTGTTCAACGTTTACGCGCACAAGTTGTTGAGTTACGTCAAGCAGCAGGACTAGAAAACGATCCAATACAAGCAACCCGCATGAATCAACTAGCAAACTTTATTGAACGCAAAGCAAACGTCAAAGAAGCAAACCCTGGACAACTTGACCAACCATTACCTGATTGGGTAGGCGCAGCAGGCATACTGCACATCACAGGTCAAATCAGAGACGTACAAGCAGCCCTACGTGCAGGCAAATCTTTACAACAAATCTTAGATGACCTACAACCATACGATCTACCACCCGAACTTAAAGACCTGGGATACAGCTATAGTATCGAATCGTTAACAAAAGCTCTCCAATATTTGAACCGCAGCATCGACGACGTATCTTCCATCCAATTAGAAGCGTTCATGCAAACATACGCAGGTTGGCACAACTTCTTTAACGACATGGCTATGACAGGTAAAGGATTTCTTAAAGGCCCAATGCCGTTCACATATCAAGACGTTTACCCTGACCCGTCGTTACTTATAGAAGAACTTCAAGGTCGCACTATCTCACCTGAAGTACAAGAAGTTCTTGACACAGCAGTCGTCTATGTTATTGAACGAGACGCACCAGAATTAAAAGACACCCTAGGTGATTTAGACGTTAATGATCCACCAGCAAAAATCTTTGCCAAGTTTGCTAACACTCCAATTGACAGTCTTGAATATCAGATTGCTGCACAAGCAATCATTGAATCGTTTGACTATCTACGCAACTCAGACAATATCGCAGTCGTAGAATTTTTACGCAACAAAATGATCTATCCAGCACCAATGCGACCTTCGCTAGGTTTACAAGAACAATTCGCACAAACAGCACGAGCCAACGACGTTGCGTCAATGGCCAGAAGTTTACAATACATAGGCACAGAATACGCAGACCTATTTAACAGCCGTCTTCTTGAAGCTATAGACAGAGACATTGCTGCAGCGTTAGACGCTAACTTACGGTTTGACAAAGAAACCTGGATGACTCTCGGTAAACGTCTTGAAACTGTTAAAAAACGCGCACAACAGATCATAGACAGCGCAGAAACTAACCAAGCAAAACTTGGTACAGCTGTCCAATCCGCAGATACCAGACTCATTGATGTCATCAACACTATCGAGGATGCACAACGCCTCATTGACACCATCAAAAACGATCCTGAAGGAGCGTTCGGTTTAACTCCAGAACAAAGTGTGCTGTCTGGTGTACAAGAAGACATAGCTAAAAATGAGCAACGCCAACGGATTTTGCGTAACTTAGAAGAAAGCCGAAGCATCCGTGACTTAAGACGACTAGGTGGCAAAATACCTAAAGAACGTCAACTTGTCCAATCTGCTTTAACGGAAGTTGTTACACCTGAAGGCACATTCCCAATCCGTGAATATATTCAGAAACTTGTGCGACGTGTCTCCGGACTTGAAGGTGCGGACACACGTGGTCTTAATGCTGTCGAGCGTATCCAATTACAAATAAGTCGTCTACGCAAAAAACAAAGTCTTGCTGCCACCCTTGACCAAAACGGTTTGTTAGAAGTAGTTGACCAGTTACGCAACGCCGAAGAAACTTATGGGCCAGCAAAAACTTTTCGTACCCAAGAAGAACTCCTATTCGAAGGGCGTGACGGCGGCGAATACTTCCCTGAATATTACAAAGACATTATTGAGGCTTACGCATATCCTGAACAATTTGAAGCACGCATCAATGCTTTAGAAAACCAAGTACCAAAACTAGTTTCCGAAACAGAACGCGCAGCAGTAGAACGTGCAAACCAAATCTCTGATCTACGCCGACAAATCAACGAGCTAGAAGACTTGTCACAAAACAAATACCAATACCCAGACCAAATACTGAGTGACAAAGCTAAGAAAGCCCGTGCGCGTGGTGACATTGTTGAAGCCGACAGGTTAGACAGGTTGGCACGGATATATCGTAACGCTCTTACAAACAGAGGATACTTAGACCCATACCTAAATCAGCTGCAAATAAATTTGCGTGCGTTAGAAAAAGGTTTACCGGCTCGTACTCGTGAAGCAGCCACGTCTGTTCGTGTACAAGTTCGTGAACGTCTTAAAGGTGTCGGCAAAATTGAGACTGCTACTAACACATTTGAAACGTTAGACAACGAAGGAAACGTTGTACGTTTAACGGGAACTAACCCTAACGCTAATGATGTTGTGATGACATCTACAACTAGCGCACGTTTGTTCGGTGAACGTGACCGCATAATCGCTGACCAAGCAAAACTTACAACTCGTATGGAAGAACTGCGAGACAAACACGCTAAAGCAGATGAGTTAGCTGCACGTGTAGACGCAGGAGAAACAGCAGCTAGCAGATATGAAGCACAACTACGCCAACCTTTCGGCCCCGAAATACAACCTGAAGCACCTATGTATGTTCCTGGTGGTGTCACGTCGTCAATGTCGGACGCTGCCCGTGTACGTCTAGCAGAAGTAGCTACAGGTGCAGAACCACAAATGGGCGCAGCGTATGAACGTGTCAAGTTCTCTAACCTAATGCCGTTATCTGTAACGCAGGTAGCGGAACGTATCAGTGAAGTTATGGGTCAATGGGGCCGTAACAGCGTTATCGAAGACATCATTAAAAACCCTGAATTTGTCAAATCGGTAGCTAAAACAATACCTGAAGGCGAACTGTCAATCCTTAAAACTAACGCTGAAAACAATGTTCGGAATGTTGGTAAAGCGCAAACGTCTCAACAGTTTGCTGCTGCTGTCCGTAAAGAATACGGCAAACTTATTATGGATCGTCTACGCAACGAAGGTCTAGAACCAATCTCACCAACACAAGTTGACCCAATGTCTACAGTAGGCCACGCACCGTTAGGTGACCTTTCACAAAAAGTCAACCCAGAAAACGTTGCCGAAAATACTTTGGTTATGCAAATAGGTATGCGTGACCGTATAGCCGGACAATACAAACCTAAATTTGGTGGCAACGACATCCCTCAAAGCGTCATCAAAACATTTCTAAAAGTAGGCAAAGTCACCCAAAAATGGAAATCAGTTATCCTTCCGTTCTCAATAGTTCGCTGGCAAATGGGAGACGCTGTAGGAAACGTTCTCAACGCTTGGGTACGTGGAGACATCCCACCTGGCGAACTAATCAGATCCATTAACAACGTCAAAAAACGACTACAAGACCCACAAAACTTAAGCAACTTACAACTTCTATTCTCCGATACAACCAACCGAGCGATCTCCGACCCAGTATTAGCAGCCGGTATTGGTTTAGGCGCGCAAGCTCGTGGTCTACGTTCAACTGAAACGGCAGGGCTACGACGAGGCACACTACGCCCATCACCAAAATATGTACCGTCACGATACTTCGGTAACTTCCGTGACGCAATGTTTAACCTAAACGAAACACAAAACACGCTTGCTCGTGGCGGTGTTTTGTTATACAAACTTGATGAAACACTCAAAGAAATGGGTCGATCAATAGACGAAATTTCTACTGAAACAGTTGCCGCTGATCCGATACTGTACCAAGCCGTAACAGACGCAGTCGCTTTCACAAACGACACACTCGGTGCGTTCAGCGAACTATCACCTTGGGAACGAAACGTCCTACGTCAAGCGTTCCCATTCTGGTCATGGATTAAATACATAAACAAAGCAGCAATGAAACTTGTCATCGACAACCCTGACCGTGTCCTGTTCTACGCCCACTTAGGAGCAATCGTTGCCGACCCCAACCAAAAAGATTTCTATGACTGGCTTCGAGGCAAAACACCAATTGGCGGTTTTCTATTCGATCTATCGTTCACTAACCCATACGAAGACGCACTCTTATACTCCGGCAATCCACTAGCAGCAACAGCAGAACAATTCACATCGCTGTCACCCGCAATCACGTTCCCTCTAAACGCAATCAACGAAACTGTCTACGCAACCAGCGGACGTAACCTCATCCCGTTCTCCCCAATCACACGCCCTGGCTACCTTGAAGGCCGCCCTAACGCATCAACTCGTGGTATCGGAGACGTACTCGGCGGTATCGGATATATGGGTCTCAAATCTTTCGGTGGCCCATTCCGAAACATACTCAGCGTTCTACCTACCGGAACTATCCCTGGCACAGACGTAGCCACCGGCCCTGTCAACAGATACCCGCAAGGATCAGCACGCACCACAGGCGCATACTCAGACCCTCGACTGTCACCAACCGCCGGTCGCCTGTCCGCTGTCCTCAGCACCTTCGGTATCCCAGCACCAATCTTTGAATACGACGAAGCTATCCGACAAGGTAAACTCCAAGGACAACGTGACCGAGCAGCATTGCTTCGCCGCATCCAGGAGAGAGCAGGAATTAGTTGATCTACAAACTTGAAGTTCACGGCAGGCGACCCACAACCTTAAACCAAGAACGCAAAGTCAACAACTGGGGTGCTAGAGCCAGCGACACTAAATGGTGGCGGGCGCAATACGCCGAACTGGCAGCCGACATCCCCCCAATGGCTCGAATCCACGTCTCGGTCATCCCTCTACACAAGAATGGCAGGTCACCGCAGGATGTTGGGGCGTGCTTTCCTGCAGCCAAAGCGGGCATAGACGGCCTTGTGGACGCAGGGGTGATACCTGACGACACACCTGACATCGTTGTTCGTGTAGACTTCTACGCACCAGTAGTCTGTGGAGAAGACGGACTGAGAATTGAGATAAGGAACGCCGATGAACCCAATGTATAGCAACGCTTTAAGTGGACTCGCAGCAGGTATGGCTGGCGGTGGCGGCGCACCTATGGGTGGCGGTATGCCTGGTGAAGATATGGGTGG
>Ga0049083_10001085_pt1 | contig 10206 bp, 10 predicted proteins | sample GreLakmeMI27MSRF_FD_66719 | JGI IMG/M metagenome (GOLD analysis project Ga0049083, IMG submission 66719) | Freshwater lentic microbial communities from great Laurentian Lakes, MI, USA - Great Lakes metaG MI27MSRF | ecosystem: Environmental > Aquatic > Freshwater > Lake | place: Great Lakes...
AAGTCGTTCTCCTTCTTCTCAATGCCCTCGCCCAGGTTGAAGCGCGAGAAGCGGCGGACCTTGATGTTCTCGCCGATCTCGGAGATCTTCTCCTTGATCAGGTCGCCAACCTTCTTGTCGGTGTCGCGGATGTATGCCTGCTCCAGCAGCGCAACCTCGTTGACGCGCTTGGCGACGCGGCCGACCACAATCTGGGCGCGCAGCTTCTCGGGCTTGGAGAGGATGTCCTCCTTGCCCATCTCAATCTCCGTCTCCTTCGCCTTCCACGCCTCGTCCACATCCGAGGTGTCCACTACCTGCACGTCGGGGCAGGCGGCAATCTGCATGGCCAGGTCCTTCAGCAGGGTCTGGAACACCTCGCCGCGCGCCACAAAGTCAGTCTCGCAGTTGAGCTCAACCAGCACGCCAATGCGAGCGCCGGCGTGGATGTAGCTGCCCACAGCCCCCTCTGCAGCCACGCGCGCGCCCTTCTTCGCAGCGCTGGCCAGGCCCTTCTTGCGCAACCACTCGGAGGCGGCCTCCATGTCGTTGCCGTTCTCTGCCAGAGCCTTCTTGCAGTCCATCATCCCAGCGCCGCTCTTGTCGCGCAGGATCTTCACATCGGCAGAGGACACGGCCACGGCCGAAGCAGCAGCCGCGGGCGCAGGCGCGGCCGCAGCGGCGGCAGCAGGGGCGGCAGCCTTCTTGTTGTCAGCCTTTGGCTTCTCCTCCGCGGCAGGCGCAGCGGCGGCGGCAGCGTCGGCCTTGGCCTGCGCCTCGGCGGCAGCAGCAGCCTGCGCCTTCGCTTCGGCAGCGGCCTTGGCCTGCGCCTCAGCAGCAGCAGCGGCCTTGGCCTCAGCCTGCGCCTCCGCAGCAGCCTTGGCCTCAGCCTCCGCGCGCGCAGCCTTCTCGGCAGCTGCGGCGGCCGCCTGCACTGCAGCGGCCTGTGCCTCTGCGCGCGCAGCCTCCTCAGCGGCGGCGGCCTCGGCGGCTGCGCGCACCAGCAGCGCCTCCGCGGCGCGCTCAGCAGCCAGCTTCTTGGCAGCAGCCTTGTCCTCCGCAGCCTGCTTCTCAGCCGCAGCTGCAGGGTTGAAGCCAGCCTTGGCGAAGGCGTACGCCATGGCGGTCATGCCCGCCTGGATCGGAACAACCTCGTTCATCGCCTTCAGGTCGAAATGCTCCATCATGGACAGGCGGATCTTCTCAGCCCCCTTCTCCTTCTCAACCTTGTCGATGCGGACCTTGATCTTGTCGCCCTCCTTGACGATGGTGTCCGGCTTGGCATCCGGGTTGTCTGCGGGCGAGCAGACAACCATTGCATCAGTCAGGCTGCCCGCTAGCCTGCGTATGCGCATCCGCAGCGTACCGCTCATCTCGGACACGTGCAGCAGTCCGGAGATTCCCTCCTCCACCTCCACGATGGCGCCGAAGGCCATGACAGCCTTGACGGTGCCCTCCACCCAGTCACCCCGCTTGGCGGTGAGCGGCTTGGCGGGCTCGCCGGAGCGCTCGCCCCGCGGCTTAAGAGCCGCGCGGGTCGCCACGCGCGCCTCCCGCGCCCCCCCGGCCCCAGCCTCCTCCCCGTCTGCCCGCGGCTTCTTGAGGCTCAACCCAAAGCGCTTCTTCTCCTCGTCCAAGCTCACCACATAGGCCTGCACCTCCTGGCCCACGGCCAGGATGGTGTTCACGTCCGACACAAACTCGTCCTGCGTTGGCAGCGCGCAGCGTGAGTGAGTGGCACTGAGAGTCTCGCCGAGTGGCTCGCGCTGAGGCGCGCAGCGCTGCCGTCACCGCACCGACAGCTGCGAGATGTGCGCCAGGCCGGACGAGGCGGCGCCGATGTCGATGAAGACGCCGTAGGTTGCGATGCTGGCCTGCGGGGAGAGATGAGCTACAGCCGGCGGCGTGTCGCAAGCCCAGGGCTTTCTGTGTGGCCGGCGCGCGGGCGCACCACGGTGCCCTTGAACTGCTTGCCCACGGCCAGGTCGCTCCAGCTGACGGTGGAAGCGCGCTTGGGACGGTCCGTCCGCGGAGCGGCGGCGGCGGGGGCTCCCTCGCGAGGCGGCTTGTTTTTGGACTCGTAGGAGCGCGGCGCCTTGGGCGCAGCAGCCGGCTCGCTGACGGTCGCGACGGTGAAGGAGGCGCGCAGCGGCACGGCGCGGCTGTGGGAGGGGCACGTGAGGTAACGCGGACAGCTTGGCACAGCAGCCCTGCTCCGGAACGCACCCGCTGCTGACGTCCGTGCCGCGCGGCGCGGGAGAGCGGCCACGAGCTCGAACCGCGCTGGGCGCAGCAGCGCGAACCTGCGAATGCAGCAGCAGTTCCGGAAGTGAGCGAGAGAGCGAGTGCAGCCACGACAAGACAAAGTCCACAGCTCGCGACGCACCTGCAGGGCGCTGGACGACACGACGGCGTCCATGGCGTCCGTAGGGCGACGCAGAGAGGCAGGACGCACCGCGCAATATTTGTTTGTTGCTCGTCGCTGGGCACAAACACGCGTTGGCTTGGGCCGTGGATGTGGCTTGGGCGCACCCAGCCGCCGGCAGCTCAACTCTTCGCTCATTCGCAGAGCTGACCAGCGTCATCTCAGCCTATCCCAAGCGTGCATCAAACTCACTCAGCGCCTCGTCGGGTCCCGCATGCGCCAGAAGCTGTCTCCAGGCTTCAAAGCTGATGAGCCCTTCATGCGCCGACTCCCGCAGCGCATCCGCCACCGCATCTCTGCACACCGCGGCGCCTTGGTGCTCCCAGGATACGTCGCACACCTCGTCGAGCAGCAAGGCGGCGGGGATGCCAGGAGGGGGGACGCCAGGGGCTACGTCCTCCTGCCCGCCAAAGGAGGTGAAGGCTTGTTGCGCCCACTCCTCCCATCGGGGCTCCGTGGTCGCCACTCGGCGCCAATCCAGCAGCGCGGCGAGGAAGTGCGCGCGCGATACGCGCCCGCTGGCGCCCGGGTCCAGCTCCTGCAGCAGTTGGCCCCACTCCGCCGGGCTGAGCTGGTACCCCTGCGCACGCAGCCCGTCGATGAGCACGTCCCGGGGCAACGCCCCGGTGCGCTCCACATCCAGCGCGTCAAACAGAGACTCCACCGCCGCCAGCTCGCCCGTGGCAGCAGCACCGTCGCCAGAGGCGGATGCTGCCACGGCGCGTAACACCGCACGCTGTAGCGCGCCAGCCGTGCCGAAGCGCTGCAGCCGCGCCACCACGGTTCCGTCCAGCGGACCGCTGCGTGCAAGGCCGCCCTGCTCGCGCACCCACGCGTGCTCCAGCGCGGCATGCACGCCCATGCGCTCGCGGGGGTCCTTGTGGCCGATGAGTCGCCCCACGAAATCCTTCGCCGCCGGCGAGATGGTGTCCCAAGGCGGCGACTCCATGTCCGGCTTCTCAAACAGGATTGCGCGGAAGAGCTCCTTGGTTCTCGTGCGCTCGCCATCCTCCTCGCCCGCGGTGAAGGGCAGGCGGCCACTGAGGAGCTGGAAGCACATAACGCCGGCCGACCACAGGTCAGCAGCCTGCTCGTAGCGCTGAGAGACCACTTCCGGCGCCATGTACGCCAGCGTGCCGCAGCGCTCGGTGAGCACCTGCCCGGGGCGGCAGCGCGCCGCGAGGCCGAAGTCGCTGAGCTTGAGCGCCGCCCCAGCCTCTGGCGAGGACAGCAGGTAGTTTTCGGGCTTGAAGTCGCGAAACACCACGTCGTGCGCGTGACACTGCGCCACCGTGCGAAGCACGGCACGCATTACCTCTGCCGCAGCTTGCTCGTTGAAGCGCCCATCCACTAGCGCACGGCTGTGCCACAGCGTGCCGCCCGTGCAGCGCTCCATCGCGATGTGCACCGACGTGTCGTCCTCGAACGCCTCCAGGAAGGAGACCACGTTCAGGCTATGGCCTGAGGGACACAGCCGGCAGGTGAGCACGAGGAGCATGGGGCATGATCAGCGCCTCTGCGCACCTAGCGCATAGTGCGAGTCCACCTCGCTGTGTATCTTGGCTAGGTATCCCGCAGTGACGCTGGCCTCCATGCGCGGTCGCCGCTTGGGTATGGACTTGACGGCGAGCGCTCGTCCTGTAGCGCGGTCCGTGGCCGCTCGCACCACGCCGTACGCGCCCGCGCCGATGACGGCGCCCAGATCTAGACGGTCGACCATGTCGCGGCGGTATCCAAAGTCATAGGAGAGCGGCGTGGTGGAGGCGCAGCGGCAGCGGAGCTCGGAGTGGCTGCGTCTGCGTGCCTGCGCACGCTCAGCAGGCTGCGCGCACGCAGCGCACCGCATGCTGCTACCGCTCGCGTATGGGCATGCGTGGCAGAGGGAACGGCGAGACGATGGGGCGACGGGCGAGCAGAAATATCACAACGTGGTGCGTTCTACCGCTGCTGCTGTTCAATTCAGCACGATGCTGCGCTCTACACGAGTTGATAGACCTCGAAGTCGTCGAACAGCAGGTTCCCCTCTGCGGAGTAGTGCAGCCTCTGGGTGTGCCGCGCGTGAGCGCTGAACAAGGGCAAGCAGGCAAAGAGCAGGGCCCACTCGCCTGAAAGCATTCGTCGCAGAACAAGCATGGCGACTCTGGCGCCAATCGGCTGTTGTAGACGACCCGTGTGGCGAGCGCCAGCTGGCAGGGGGCGCACTTGCGCCGCGGCCTCTCCAGCTGGTAGGTCACCCTAGGGAAATCCGCCGCCGCCGCCACCTCCGCCGCGGTGCAGCGCCGCAGGTCCGTGAGGCGCAGCGCGTGCTCGCAGTTGGCCTGGTGGCAGTACACATAGCTGGCGCCCAGGCGCAGTGTGAGGCTGTCCAGCCGCGTGGACGCCATGTGTGACGTGGCAAAGTGGGTTCGCTTTCCGGGCGCCATGGGACCCCCCACAGCCGCCAGGCTGCCCGGGAGGGGCTGCCCGGGGGTGTGTGACCTCGCCCCCTCTCCCACAACCTCCAAGGCCAGACCCTGCGGCCCCTGGCAGTACTCACGCAGCGGCGCGGAAAGGTCTGTGGCGCCCTCTGCGCGCGTGTCGTTGTAGAAGACCCCCTCCAGCAGGAAAAAGGCGCCCGCCGTGCGACAGCCAAACTGCTGAGCCGCTGCCTCAGAGGGACAGCCGCCGCTCAGCGCGTCCCGCAGCTGCGCCAGCGTCTGGCTGCCCAGCGCCTGCACCTCCAGGGCCAGCCACTCGCGCTTGGGCGAGTGGTGGTAAAGCGCAAAGCAGAGCAGTACCTCATCCGGCTCCGCGGTGACCACCAGGGCGCCGTTCACGCCGCCCGCGGGCGCAGAGACGCTCACCTTTTGGCGCTTGCGTGCGCCGCCGCCGCCGCCCTTGTCCGCGCGCGCCGCCGCCTCGCGGGCAGACAGCGCTCGCAGCGACTGCAGCGGCGCGCAGCGCAGCGCCGCAGCCTTGGCCTCACGCACCGCGCGCGCCGCGCCGGCCGGCGGTGGGGCGCCCGGCGCGCCGTCGACGGTGGCGGTGACGTCAGCCACGTCAAAGGCTGCCGAGTCGGGGGGCTGCGGGCGCCCGGCGCCGCCCCTGTACAGCCCCTGCACAGCCTGCTCCGCGGTGCACACCAGCACCTCGTCCAGACCCAGCGCCGCGCGCTCATCGTCCGGCTCTGCGGCCTGGGGCACCGAGGCGAGCAGCGCAGACCACGCGGCTGCGGCCGCCGCCTGCGTGAGCAGTGTCGAGTGAGCACAGGCACGCGCACAGTGGCTGCATCACGCGCCTTGAACGCGCCCACGCTCAGCGGCGCAGACACGAAGGTTGGCGGAAGCAGCGGGCGGCGCACGGTGAGCACCTCCGGCGGCTCGGGCGGCTCCGCCATCGAGAGGAGAGTTGTGGGCGGATGGAGGGCGCGAGGGCGTTACCTTTGGCTCTGGTGGCGCTCTGGCGCCCTTGCGCGCCGATCTTTGGATCCAATTGTTTTTCCTTTTTTTGATTTTATCAAGACTTTTCTCAGTAAGCATGGTGCGGTTTTCTGACGATTATCGCCTCCATAGCTCAGTGGTAGAGCGTGCCCTTCGTAAGGGTGAGGCCGTGAGGTCGAAACTCACTGGAGGCTGTGCTTTTGCCTCTGAGCTAAACATATACCCCCCCATCGCATTCGCTATGCTGTTGCGCGAGGCGCTGGACCCCGCGCGTCTGGCCTCCTGCGACGCAACGGTGCTGGACTACGTGGCTGGCACGCTGCAGGACGAGGACTTTGACTGGGGAGAGGACGCGCTGGACGCGCTGGAAGCAGTGGGTCCACTGCTGGTGCGCTCCTCGCGCGGCCTCGTCAGACTGCGCTCACGCGCGTGGCCAGGTTGACGCCGGCGCGGTAGCCTCGGAGGCGGAGGCGCTGGCGTTGCTGCGCCGCCTGCTGCCTGCCCGCAGCGTCGCGCCCGTAGAGCAGCAGCGCAGCCGCGTGCCGCTCAGAATAGGTGGGCTCACCATCGAGGAGAGCGGCGAGGCGGCCCGAGCGGAGCGTGCAGCGGGTTGCGTGGTTGTCCTCCACGACTGCTTAGCAGACACCGCCAAGCTGGAGAAGCGTCGCAAAAAGGAGGAGCGTGCAGCCTTTTTGGCGCACGAGGCTCGCCTGGAGGCGTCGCGCGGCAGCGAGAGCTCGCCCACCATCGTCCGCAACCTCGTGTCTGGCGGCTCTCGTGACATACACCTCGAGAACATCTCGGTTAGCAACGGCGGTGAGGAGCTCATCTCTGGCGCCAACCTGACGCTGGCGCACGGGCGGCGCTACGGCCTCATCGGGCGCAACGGCACAGGCAAAACGACGTTGCTGCGCGCCTTTGCTGGGCGGCAGCTGCCAGGCATCCCGCCCGCGCTGCAGGTGTTGCACGTTGAGCAGGAGGTGAGTGGCGACGATACGAGCGCGCTGGACTGCGTGCTCGCCTGCGACGCAGAACGCGCCGCACTGCTGCAAGAGGAGCGCCTTCTCCTAGCAGACACCGCAGACAAGAGCAGCGAGGCGGCCACGCGCCTGCGCCAGGTGTACGATCGCATGGAGGTGATCGATGCAGCCGGCGCGCCCTCGCGCGCAGCCTGCATCCTGGCGGGCCTGTCCTTCGGTCCGGCAGAACAGGCACGACCCACCAAGAGCTTCTCCGGCGGGTGGCGCATGCGTCTGGCACTGGCGCGCGCATTGTTTGTATCTCCTGATGGTGCGTGTGCACCCCTCAAGCGCCTGGAGCGTCGCCTGATGAGCTCCCACACACAGTCTTGCTGCTGGACGAGCCCACAAACCACCTGGATCTGCATGCGGTGCTGTGGCTGGCCGAGTATCTGGTGTCCTGGCCGGGAACGGTGCTGATCGTGAGCCACGCGCGCGACTTCCTCAACTGCGTCTGCACCGACATCGTGCACCTGCAGTCGCGCACGCTCACCGTCTACCGGGGCGACTATGACTGCTTCGAGGGCACCCGCGCGGAGCGGGCCCGCACCCAGGCGCGCGCGGCTGACGCGCAGGCTGCCAAGCGGGCCCACCTACAGCGCTTCATTGACCGCTTCAGGGTTGGCACGCGCGCCGCGATGGCGCAGAGTCGCATCAAGGCGCTGGCGCGCATGGCGGAGGTGAGCTGTCTGGACGAGGACCCGGAGACTGTTTTCCGCTTTCCTGAGCCAGCGGAGGCGTCTGGATCGCTCATCTCATTCAACGAGGTCTCGTTTTCCTATTCTGCATCCGGGGCGCAGGTCTTCCGGCGCCTCTCCTTCGGCCTGGACGCGGGCTCGCGGGTGGCCATCGTGGGGCCCAACGGCATCGGCAAGAGCACGCTGCTGGGCCTGGTGGGCGGGTCGCTGAGCGCGACGGAGGGCTACGTGACGCGCAGCACCAAGGCGCGCATCGCAGTGTTCGCGCAGCACCACGTGGACGGGCTGGACTTGTCGCTCAGCCCCCTTGGCGTGCTGGTGCGAGCCTTCCCGGGCGTCTTGGAGCAGGAGCTGCGCAGCCATCTGGGCTCCTTCGGCATCAGCGGCCCGCTGGCGCTCCAGCCGCTGTACACCCTGTCTGGCGGCCAGAAGAGCCGCGTGCAGTTTGCAAAGATGACCTGGCTCAAGCCCAACCTGCTGCTGTTAGACGAGCCAACCAACCACTTAGACCTGGACGCCATCGACGCGCTGGCCGAGGGGCTTGCCACCTGGAGTGGTGGCGTGCTGCTGGTTTCTCATGACGCCCACTTCATCAGCGCCTGCTGCGACAACCTGTGGGCCTGCGATGCCGGCCAGATTGCGCCCTTTGAGGGCACCTTCGAGGACTATAAGAAGACGCTGCACAAGGCCAAGGCGTAGCGCGTGGAGCGACGACCGACTCTGCTCCTGCCTTACACGTGCAAAGCACACTATGGGCGGTTCCTCTGTCGCTGACCGCAGACGTTGCGTGCCCTCGCTCACCAGGGCCCCTCCTCATTCTCCAGCAGGTTCACATACAGGCTGGGCACCAGCGCCGCCCAGGCGATGTAGCTCATCACCGTAGCTGCCACCAGCTTGCGGCAGAAGATCTTGCTGATGCTGCAGTAGTTGGCCAGCCCCAGGTCGCTAAAGCCGCCGCGCAGGCCCGCACAGGCGGTGGCTGCGCCGAACTGGAGGAAGATGAGGGTGAAGTCCAGGACAAGCACGGTGAAGCTCATCACCCGGCGGCTCACCACGGTGGGCTTGAAGCGCCCGCTGGCCACCAGCGAGTTGGCCACCAGCATCCAGAAAGAGTAGAAGAAGAGGATGACGTTGGAGGCGACCACGAAACTCAGCGTCTTGTACTCTGGGGTCGTGCGTACGCGGGCGTCGGTGTCAGCACCTAAGGCGCAACGCCCAGCAAATGCACGCACGGTGATACTTGTAGCCCCGCTGGAAGACGCCGTTGATGGTGGTTTCCTTGGTGCCCGTGGAGGCGACGAGCGAGAAGGCGACGCAGGAGGCGGCAAAGGCCATGAACCGGAAGAAGATGGGCAGCGGGTTCTTCTTCAGCGCATCGCGCACGCGCTGCGCCTGCGCGCTGCGGGCGGAATGGCGGCAACGCGGGCGCGCGCGTGAGAGTAACCGTCGTTGCAGCCGGTGACCCCACCCACCTCCTGTAGCAGCCGGCCGCACGCACCCAGAGACCACGGCCGACTGGGGCACGCCGCCCTTGTACCCAGCCTTGCGCTCCTCGGTGGTGGCGCGCGAGCCAGCCTCCACGTCGCCCACGTCTATGCGCGCGGGGGGGTCAAGGAAGCGAGCCAGCGAGGGAGCAAGGACCGTTTGCAGGCGGCGCCTCTGAGCCACCACGCGCAGCCCAGGCGCCAGCCCACATCCGCGCCACACCTTTTGGGCTGGAGCCGGCGGCCAAGGCTGCGGGCGGCACCTTGGTGAAGGTGCTGCTCGTCGTGGTCGTGGCAGTGGGCTTGCTTGTGTCACTGGGCTGCATTGCTCACGCGCGCGCGAGGAGGCTGGCGGGCGCTGTGACGATGACAGGACGCGAATTGCCAGCGGCGGCAAGCACAGGTGTCGGCGTGAAGTGTCCAAGACGTGGCACACGCGTTGGGCCAGGCGGAGCACCAAGGACAGCCTGTCAGGCCTGACGTGGTATCGGGGGGATTTTCGTATCACATCATCGCATAATCGATCTTCGGAGAGCAGAACAGCAGCAACACAGGGCAGAGCGCTGGGGCGCTCTCTCAGCAGACGCGCAGCAAACAGGGCACCATCGCAGCGGAGCCGTCTCCCGCTGAGCAGCAGCCTGCTGCGCGCGAGCCTCCCGTCTCCTCCATGTAGGCTGCGACCACCCAGGTGGGCAGTGCGCAGGTGGTGCGCGTTGTCCCGAGGGGCGCGTCGTCCTCAAAGAGCAGCTGCGGCTGGCGCAGCCCGCAGCTCGCCTCGGCGCGCCACTGCTCAGCGCGCGCGTGCGCCTCGGTAGGCACCCGCGCCGCCTCGCACGCCAGCTCAGCCGCGGCAGCCTTGGCGCCCTTGCCGGGCGACGCCCCAAACAGGCGCCCCCCGCCGCCGCTGCCCTTGCCACCGATAGTCCACCCGCCGCCGCAGCGCTCGTCCTCCGGCGTCGGCGGGCTGGCCGGCGGGTACAGCGCCGCGGAGCTAGCCTGGCGGTCGCGGCCCGGGGACCGCACACAGGCGGCGCCTCCAGACACCATGCGGAACGCTGCAGAGAGCAATGCATGCGTCTTGTCAGCGATCCGTGCGCCACATCGGCGCGCATGCGTTGCGCATGCGACGCACCGTGACTTGCAGCATGGTCGTGGAGGCTGTTGAGCTCGTCGAGGCCTGCT
>Ga0049083_10001087_pt1 | contig 10200 bp, 10 predicted proteins | sample GreLakmeMI27MSRF_FD_66719 | JGI IMG/M metagenome (GOLD analysis project Ga0049083, IMG submission 66719) | Freshwater lentic microbial communities from great Laurentian Lakes, MI, USA - Great Lakes metaG MI27MSRF | ecosystem: Environmental > Aquatic > Freshwater > Lake | place: Great Lakes...
TTCAAGGGCGGAGGCTTTGCGTCAGATCGGGGCAGCGTTAGAAGAGACCTTCTATGAGTTGAAACGACGGGGACTTGGAACGAAAGGTGCTGCGCCATCGATGAGTTTAGAAAAAATCCATAAGATCGCTCCCAGATTTATCTAGGGAGTCCAATTTTCACAAAACGATCCTTGGAATCCATTCACCATCTCAACAGCAGAGTTTTGGCGAGCACGTGGCCGCCGGTTATTTGCAGCGGCGATGGCTATGATGCCACGCTGGAAAATTGGCGGCCGGAGATCGATGAATTTTCGAGCGCGGGCCTCGCGGTTCCCCGCGTATTCCAAGCGCAGATGTGCGGCTATGCCGCGAAAGGCAAGGCGAAGGCTCGTGTGGTTTGCGAGGCATTCGTCCAAGGTGCAGGAGGTCGGGGTGTGTTCCAGCCGCCTCCAGCGCGATTGAATCCCGGATCTGCCTGCTTTTTTGGTGTGACCGAGCCAACCCAACATTTGTGGCGACAAGCGGTTCGTGAGGGAATGGATTGGTACTATTTGGACAATGCCTACTTCGATGCCGCTCGCGGGCGACTGTTTCGTGCAGTGCGCCGCGGGGTTCAGGCAACCGGGAGCGAGCGTCCCGATTGGAAGCGGTTCGCGAGTTTGGGCGTAGAAATTGCGCCCTGGAAGAACTCCGGACGTCACCTGGTGGTGGCGGTGCAGTCGAGCACCTACATGTCGGTGGTGGCCGGAAAGTCCGGAGACTATTGGGAGCAGGCGCTGGCCGAAATTCGGCGACACACCGACCGACCGATTCAGGTGCGGGGTTGGCGCAGCAACAAGATGGCGTTAGCGGCCAGTCTGAAAGAGGCATTGGTAGACTGCTGGGCGTTGGTGACTTGGTCCAGCGCTGCGGCCAACGAGGCCTTGCTGGCAGGTGTCCCGGTCTTTGTGGCGGGGGACTGTGCGGCTTCCAAGATGGGCCTGTCTGATTTCACCAAGATTGAATCACCGATCTATCCTCCAGGTCGGGCGGCGTGGGCAGCGGCCTTGGCGGGCCAGCAATGGAGCCTAGACGAGTTTCGCAGCGGCGTGGCTTGGAGAGCGCTTCAGGCGGCGGTTTGACCTATGGGCTTGGGAGATGAAATCATCGTAACGGGTCTGGCGCGCCGCATGCAGAGAAGGAACGCCGCACCCATCCGGGTGTTGGATCAGCGGGGACGGCCCCGTTGGAGTCTCTTGTGGGAGAATAATCCACGGTTTGCTGCGCTCGGCTATCGGGGGAAGGTGCAGACATTGGTAAATGCTCCAGGTCAGCGCGATTACATCGCAGCTCAGACGCTCGGGGGATGGGTTTGGCGCGAGTGGGTTTGTCCACTGGGCGAGATCTATCTGACCGACGAGGAACGGGCTGTCGGGAGTCGATATGCGGGCAGGATTCTTCTGGAGCCCGCGCTCAAGCCGGAGGCGAGTCCTAACAAGGATTGGGGATGGGATCGCTGGTGTGCCTTGTCCGAACACCTTCAATCGAAAGGATATCCGGTCTCCCAGTTTGCCTCCCAACATTGCCCGCCGTTGCCGGGAGCGGAGATCATCAAAACCAAGAGTTTTCGTCAGGCCTGCGCCGTGTTGGAGCGTGCCCGGTTGGCGATCCTTCCGGAGGGCGGCCTGCATCATGCGGCCGCAGCGTTTGGAACGGCAGCGATCGTGATCTTTGGAGGCTACATTTCCCCGGCGCAGACGGGGTATGCGCATCATGTGAATTTGTTTTCCGGCGGAACGCCCTGCGGGAGACGCAAGCGTTGCCCCCATTGTGCGGAAGCGATGGGCCGAATTTCGGCTAAGAAGGTTTTCGATGAGGCGGCCTCGCTCCTTCGGGTCATTCGATTGGATTGAATGCGCCCATCCCTTCAATTCCGGCCGTCTCAGACTTTGTATTTATGAACAGTGAGATCTTTATCGGGTTCGATTCTAGGGAGGCGGCCGCCTACGAGGTGTGTGTCAGGTCGATTCGCGACCATTGCCAGGAGGTTCCAAAAATGGTGCCGCTATTGGAACCGCACCTGCGAGGGTTAGGCCTCTACACGCGGCTCCATGAGCGGAGGGAGGGACGTTTGTGGGATGTGATTTCAGAAGCGCCCATGTCGACCGAGTTCGCCATCACCCGCTTTTTGACGCCACTCTTGAGTACCACGCCCTGGGCGGTGTTCTGCGACTGCGATTTTCTGTGGCGGGCGGACATCCAAGAACTGCTGGCATTAGCGGATCCGCGGTATGCGGTGCAAGTCGTGCAGCATCAGTATGCTCCGCCCGAAGGCATCAAGATGGATGGGCAGTTGCAGCTCAACTACCGGCGCAAGAATTGGTCGAGCCTAGTGCTTTGGAATTGCCGGCATCCGGCCCATGCGCCCCTTCAGAGCTGGATCAACACTCGGCCCGGACGAAACCTTCACGCGTTCGAGTGGTTGGACGACTCTTTGATCGGGGATCTTCCACCGACCTGGAGCTGGTTGGAGGGGCATTCGGATGCTGGGCTCGACCCGAAAGCAGTCCATTTCACTCGAGGCACCCCTGAAATGAAGGGTTACGAGAACATCCCCCACGCCGAGGAGTGGCGGGCCGTCCTCGCAAGTGTCCGAGGATCGTAGACCGACCCGGCGACTTCGGATGCGAAGTCGCATCTATGAACATCCTGCGAGCGCATTCGCACCCACTGCGATGAGTCGAAGCTCAAGGAACTGCTGAGCCGAGCCCAGACCGCCCGGTGAGGGCACCGGGCCTACAGCTCTCGACCAACGCGCAACGTCACCCTGAAGGCCGGGTCCCCCGACCCGGCGTCCCCCGACCCTTACCCGCCTTCGCGCCCCTTTCGGGCCGCGCACCTCCCGGTAGGGATCGAGTCCTCTAGGTCCGCACGTGCCCAACCCATCTGCACGGGGAATGAACAGTGAGACACCGTCCCTACCGACTGCCGCTACCCGCCTTTGCGGCCCTTCCGGGCCGCCCACCTCCCGGTAGGGATCGAGTCCTCTCGGTCCGCACGTGCCCTCGGCACTTCCGGAGCAATCACCCTACCCTCCTCAGGTAGGGCTCCGATTTCAGCTCAACTGATCGAGGCGGCCGGTGCTGTCGCCGAGGCGCTCCGCCGGTGCGCCCATCCGGTCGAGCATCGACAAGAATAGGTTAGCCATCGGGGTGTTCTTGGCGTACCGGACATGACGTCCCGGTTTGATGGTGCCACCGCCCCGCCCCGCGAGCAGGACCGGCAGGTCGTGGTGAGCGTGGGACATGCCGTCTTCAATGGCGCTGCCGTACACGATCATCGAATTGTCCAGCAAGCTGCTGCCATCCGACTCCCGGGTCTCTTGAAGCTGTTGCAGCCACGCCGAAAATAACTGCATGTGGAAGACGTTGATCTTGGCGATCTTCTCCTTCTTGTCCTCCTTGCTCTCGTGATGGGAAAGATCGTGGTGCCCCTCCTTGACCCCAATGCCGGGATACGGACGGTTGCTCCCATCATGAGCCATTACGAAGGATCCGATCCGTGTGCTGTCGGTGCGGAACGCCAAGGTCATGATGTCGAACATCAACTTCACGTGATCTTCGTACTTGGCCGGAACCCCTTGCGGGCGGGTGTGGTCAGGCAACTCGACGCCCACCTTGTCGGCCATGGAGATGCGACGCTCCACATCGCGCACCGCGCTCATGTACTCGTCGAGCTTGTGCTGATCGTTGCGACCCAGTTGGCCGTGCAGACGCTTGGCGTCCTCTAACACAAAATCGAGAACACTGGAACGCCGCGCCTGCCGCCGAGCACGCACCTCGGCCGATTCGCCTGAGTCTCCTTGAGTGAACAACCGGTCGAAGGCCAGCTTCGGATCCACTTCCGGCGGCATAGGCGTGGAGCCCGAGCGCCAGGATACATTGAAGGAGTAGGCACAGCTGTAACCCGAATCACACTGGCCGGAGAGTTGCCCTCGGTCGGTGCCCAGTTCGAGGCTGGGGAACCGGGTGTGGTTGCCCACCTTCTGGGCGGCCAATTGGTCCACAGACACGCCCACCCGGATGTCCGCGCCCTGCGTCTTGCGCGCCTGGCAGGCCGTCAAAAATGTCGCCGAGGCTCGGGCATGATCGCCGGCACCGTCGCCATTGGGGCGAGCCTTGTCGTGCGCCAAACCGCTCAGCACGGTGAGTTGGTCACGCACCGGAGCCAGTGGCTGCAGAATACGAGGCAACTCAAAGGACGAACCCGTTTTCTCGGGCGTCCAGTGCTTCATGAGAGCCCCGTTCGGGATGTACACGAAGGCCATCCTCAACGGGGGCTTGCCCGCCGAAGCCGCAGCACCCGCTGCAGCCCCCAATGCGCGAACAGCCGGAGCCGATGCCAGAAACGGTAACGCGACCGCAGTACCCAATCCTCGGAGAAAGGTTCGTCTCGGCTGATGTTGAAAAAGGCTCATAGCAATGGGGCTTTGGACGGCTGAACTTGAGGTTGAATTTAACCCTGTTTAAATCGAACTCAAGGTTTCCAAGCAGACAAAGTCAGGGTTTTCGGGTTTTCCTGAATTATTGCGGCCCAGACTTTGGCGTCTGCTGCAGAATTCGTTAGTCTTCACTCCATGCCGAGCCGCCTATTGCAACGAACCTGCCTGTGGGTGGGTTTGGCATTCCTCGGCCAAACTGAACCAGCCACGCCCCCGGCGAGCCCTTTCCCGACTCCCTCGTCCAACACCGCTGCCATTGCCTCGGCCACTCCTGCGATCCGGAAAGGGCTTCGGTGGAACGCCGCAACCGATCGCTACGCGGCATCAATCCCTGGATGGCCCATCCAAAGGGTTTTGGCACGTTTGAGCGGTCAAACCGGCTGGCGGGTTTGGATCGAAGATGGGATCGAAACCCAAATTCGGGCTCAGTTCCGAAACTTGCCCGCCCGGGAGGCGTTGCCGCGGATCCTCGGTGGATTGAATTATTCACTCACGACCTCCAGCACCGGTCGCCGGGAACTCAAGGTGTTCGCCACGCAAGCTCGGTCCAGCACCCTTGAAATCGTGGCCGATGAGGGCGAAGGGGTGATCGCTAACGAATTGATCGTCCGTTCCAAATCTGGTTCACCCATCGATCTAAAACTCTTGGCGGGTCTGAATGGAGCCAGCCTGGTCGGAACCAACGGAGTGGCCGGAGCCTATCAAATTCGCTTCGATTCGGAGAAGCTGGCCGAGGAAGCCAAGCAGAAGCTAGCCAATGAGTCCGAAGACCTGGCGGTCGAAAACAACCAACGACTCGACGCCCCAGATGCGCCTGTCGCGGTCTCCGGAATAACCGCCCCGCCCTTGCGATTGACGGCCACGGTGCGACCCGATGGAAACCGGCGGGTGATCGCGCTCATCGACTCGGCGCCGCAACCGCTGCCTCCGGCTTTCCAGTCCTTCTTGCTGCCCACCGTGGATGTGGTTTCGGGGGCCTCGACCTCAAGCAGCCCATCGCACGGCACGTCCATGGCCGAGGCGATGGTTCGCGGCCTGAGCGCTGGATCGCCCGAAACCAGCACCAGCACCCGCATCCAGCCGTACAATGTTTACGGTGCCAACGAGTCGGCCTCGACGTGGGACGTGGCCCGCGGAATCACACAAGCCGCCCAAGACGGTTCCACCATCATCAACCTGTCGCTCGGCAGCACCCAAGACAGCCCCTACCTCCGGGACGTCATCCAGCAGGTCACCGGTCAGGGGGCGTTGGTCATCGCCGCGGCGGGCAACAATGGCACCGCCGATCCCTTCTACCCGGCCGCCTATGATGCAACGCTGGCGGTAACCGCCACAGGACGCTCCGGGCAACTAACGCCCTACGCCAACCGGGGAGGCTTCGTCGACCTGGGGGTACCCGGTTCGACGGTGGTTCAGATGGATGGGCAGTCGTGGGTGGTTCAGGGCACGTCGGTCTCGGCAGCCTACGCCTCAGGCATGGCCGGAGCCTTGGCTCAAAACCCGCAGACGTCGCTGGCACCCGTTCGTTCCAAGCTCATCGAAACCTTCCCCATCCAGCAGGCCAAGGGCCCCTAAAACGGAGTCCTTGCCCCTCCGGGTGCGGTCACTCTCGAGTCCCCCTCTGATCAGATACGTGGGGGTATAAACCTTGCCCTCGGGGTCTAAGCCCCGCTTGGCCAGCAACGAGGTTTGACACCTCATCTCTGACCGTCACAACCCGCACTTAGGGCAACGGACGCACTCGATAAACCCGACCTGAATCGACGATCGGATCGAAGATCACGGTCCCTCCGGCCTGACTCATCATTTCAGCCTGGGCTGCGAAAGGACCCGGCAAGGCAGTCGCCGACTCAATCGCATAGCGACGACCGATAAGCCCGTTGAAGGAAAGCCTCAGGGAGTCCGAAACTTGAGTAGGCGTGTCCCACACCAGCGGACCCGCCACAGACACCGTCACGCCGTCGCTGTCCACGAATCCACCCGGGTTGGTGACTCGCACCCGATACACCCCCGCCACGGCCGCGGTGGCGTTGGTCAGACTCAGTCCCGAGGACGGAGGACCGACCGCCACGCCGTCCCGCGTCCAGGCATAGGTCAAAGTGGTGCCTGTCGCAGAGACACTGAAAGAAAATGCCTCCCCCTCATGCAGCGCTCGACCCACCGGTTGGGCCGTGATCACCGGCTTGGCAACCGCGGCCTCCACAGTGACCGTCGCCCAGTCGCTGTAGGTTGTCGCAATATCATTCACTAACCTCAGTCGGTAGCGTCCCGCGTCGGCCGCCTGGGGGCTGGCAATGGTCAGGGTGGCGTTGGTGGCGTTCTTGACCTCGAGATCCTCTTTGAACCACCGCAAGGTCAACGGTTGGTCTCCCTTAAAGGAAGCTGTGAGGCTCACCGATTGGCCCGGGGCCGCCGTCACGCTGGTCGGTTGGGCTGTGAACACGGGTGGGTTGGCGCTCACCACCGTCAACGGCACATTGATTGCGGCCGAATTGCCACTGAAGTTTGAGTTATTCCATCCGGTCAGTCCCACGATGAAATTGCCGCTTTCGGTGGGTGTGCCTGAAAGGGTTCCGCGGGTGGACAGGGTCAGGCCTTGAGGCAGTGATGAACCGCTTTGAACCGAATAGGACTTGGCCGTGCCATAAGAAGGGCTGGTGATCGAAAACGTCACGGACATCCGGACGCCATTGGTCGCCCGAGCCGACGCGGGCGTCGCGCCAGTCGCCCCCGAAAGCCCATGAAAACTGCCGGCCACGGCCGCCGCACCAAAGACCCATCGAAGGATGAACAGCGTGGGAGCCGCCATCACCCCGGGCGCAGACTGCGCCACACGCAGCAGCGGGGCCAATTGAAGGAAAGCAGCCAACACATGGGGATGAATCAAGATCCGTTTCATAGAGACCAAGCCAAGAATATGAGCACTTCCGAACCGTGCAAACGCTGGCTAGGAATTAGTTGCAACCGCAACCGCCCCCGCCCACTCCGCGTCCGCCAGCCGCTGCCTCACGGCTAAACCACATGTGTTCGGCTAGCAACAACCCGGCCGGATCCCGATCTCCGCGCATCGTCGCATCCGACAACGTGCGACGCTGCCACGGTTCAACGGTGGAACAACCCGTGCCCAAGGCGATAATGACCGCAACGGCCGCCAACGCCATCCCACCCGGACGGGAGGAACAGGCCGGCTGAAGGGGGAGTAGATTTTTCAAGTTCATATCTAATTTATCGATAAAGTTTAAGCTTTAACCGTTTTTAGCAGGCGCTCGATGATTTCAACGTACTTCTTGCGGGTGGCTTCCCCTTCGTATTTGGGATGCACCGAATCGAGACGCCCCTCCGGTCCAAAGAAATAGGAGGTCGGCATCCCGGGAGGGCGAACCTTGGAGGCCAGCTTTTCTTGGGCGTCGCGCACGGTGGCAAAACTCACCGGGTTCTTCTTGAGGAAGCGATCCATGTCCGGTTGCCGCTCGTCCATGGAAACGCCGATGAGCACATATCCCTTCGATCCATAGGTCTGGTGGAGGTTTTCCAACACGGGAAAGGACTTACGACATGGCACACACCATGAGGCCCAGAAATCGAGGTGAACCACCTTGCCGGAAAGGTCTGGCACGGTGCCTTCGAGTTGCAGGCTCTTGAGGTCCGGAAGGGTGTCACCGGGCTGAAGCCCAGCGGCCCAGCTCAGCGGAATCGTGGCCATCAGCGCCATCCCGGCAGCCGAGGTGCGCAGAAATCGGCGGCGTGGCAGGGAGATTTCAAGAGGCGACATGTTCATAAAATCGGCGACTGCTGAGTTTAGATTGAGGTCCGTGAAGGAGGCCCTCGGCCCCCGGTTGAGATTCGATGAGACGGAGACCTTCGTCGGTCCCCAGTACGAGGGCCGCGGTGCTGAGCATGCCCGCCAGGGTGCAACTCGGAGCCAAAACGTGTACAGCCCGGCACCCATTTTGCACCGGACGCCCCGTGCGCGGGTCCAAGATGTGCCCCCAGCGCTTGCCTGCTGCAGTGAAGCCGCGGTGGTAATCGCCCGAGGTGGCCACGGCGGCTTCGCGGACAGCCAGTCCGCACCAAGCCCGGCCCGGTTGGTCGGGGTCTTCGAGCCCTAGGTGCCAACCCGGACGCCCATCGGCGGGCAAGCCCGTCACCCGGATGTCGGCCCCAAAGTCTACCAAGACCCCGGTCAGTCCGCACAGACGCGCCAAAAGAGCCACCTGATCCACCGCGTACTCCTTGCCCATGCCACCCAGATCCAAGCACATCCCTGGCTCACTCAATCTCACCGAACCCGGCTTGCGCTCCACCTTGCGCCAACCGACACACTGGCGCGCGGCTTCGATCTGTGGGTCGGTGGGAATTTGCGCCCGACGCCAGTCCCACAATTGAATGAGAGGCAACGCGGTGGGATCAAACACGCCGCGGGTCAAAAAATGCATCTCGTGGCACAGCGCCAAAATGCGGTCGATCTCCGGATCGGAAGCCACCGCAGCGCCGCCGGCCGATGCGTTAAGAACAGAGATCCAACTGTCGGGCAGGAATCGGGAATACTTGGCCTCAAAGGCCGCCAACCACCCCAAAGCCTCGCCATCGAAACGGCGGATTGCCTCCGAAGAGCCCACCGTGACCCAGCGACACGTGGTCCCGAGAGCCATGAATCGCAACTCCCGACCACCGTCGGTTCGGGATTCGCGGCAAGACTCCCGAATCCGGCGAAAGACCGGTGCGGCATTTCCATGAACCACCGTCGCGGGCGCCGGTTTGCTGGATTGGACTGGGGCGCTCACCATTGGAAACCAATACCCATCGTAAAGACATTCGCCTGAGGATAGGCCGCCGACAAGGTCACGCCATCGAGGCCTTGCATCAGGTAGCGCTTGTAGGCCAGGTCCACAGAAACATGCTCATGCACTTGCCAGTGAATGCCAACTCCCAGCGTCCACGTCTCGAGATGGCTCAGGCGGTAATCTGCCGAATAATACTGGGGCCACGCCGGGACTGAGAAAACCCGCCCATCCCCCGGGAACCCGGACTCCCCATCAAAGAGCAAACTTCCGTCGGACTGCAGGGCCGCGTTCACGCCGTTGGGATCCACCAGAGTTCCGTTAAAGACGGGCGCGTAGAAGTCGGCCGCCGACTGGACATGGTAGCGCAGCATTGGGGAGATCACGAGTTTCTCGCCAACCTTCTGGTTCCACTGGACCGCCGCGGTGTTGGCCCAAATGCCCCAATCGTCGTGGTGGAGGCGGTAGTTGGCGTCGATGCTGCCATTCAGCGCGCTCACGAAGTGGGTAATTCCGAGATACCCCACCTGCTTGATGCGTTGGTTGGGGCGATTCTCACCCACCGATGCCGAGGGATCCGAGTTGTAGCCCTCGACCGGAAAGTCGTACTGGAAGTGAACCCCCTTGTACGGGTCCGTCAGATAGCCATCGGCCACGCCCACGGTCAAATTGGCCGTCAGGTACGTGTTGGGTCCCAGCAACTGGGTCACCCCCAAGAGGCCGTCCCAAGTGTCCTTGTCTTTCCACAGCGTCTTGTTGGCCAACCAGAAGCCGGTCACTTGGTCGAAATTGCGCGCCAAACCCAAGTTCAAGATCGTGTTCTTTTGGTTGAACTCGATGCTCTGATTCCAAGACAGCCCTACCGAGCGGTAGTCACTTTCTTCGCTGTATGCAATCTGGGGCCGCGATATGAAGCGACCGGCGGTCAGGTCGAGTTCGACCGATCCGGCACGACGGAT
>Ga0049083_10001090_pt1 | contig 10193 bp, 9 predicted proteins | sample GreLakmeMI27MSRF_FD_66719 | JGI IMG/M metagenome (GOLD analysis project Ga0049083, IMG submission 66719) | Freshwater lentic microbial communities from great Laurentian Lakes, MI, USA - Great Lakes metaG MI27MSRF | ecosystem: Environmental > Aquatic > Freshwater > Lake | place: Great Lakes...
AACCTGCCAGAGGCGGTTGCCTCCGCACACTCTGCAGTGCTGGGCGGCGCGTCGCTGGCATCGGCGGCGCATGCGCTTGAGGCGTACATGGCGCGATATCGTTCCCGTCTGGCGGCGGGGAATGCGCGACATTTGGCGACGCTGCTGACCGTGGCCAAGGCGCTGCAGCGAGCCACTGCGGCGGCGCCTGCGGGTGGCGGCGGGAGGGCACCCGACGCTGAGCGGGTTGCCCGCCTCAACGACTTCCTGTTCGAGCACGGCATCGACCACATCAACCTCTTCAAGCTGGGGCGCTACTGCCGGGAGAGGCGCGCGCCCGCCCACGCTCTCTGTGCGCTCTACAACGCCCGCATGCGCCTCTCACACCCCGCCTGCCCTCCCGCAGCAAAGTGCTGTTCAAGGTTGGCGGCTTCGGCGACGCGCAGGCGGCTGCCGCTGCTGCTGCTGGCGGCTCTGTGGTGGTGTCCACCGACGCGGACCCCCTCTCAGCCTCTTCCTCCTCCGTCACCAACGCCCTGCAGGCGCTGCTGGCCTTTGTGTCCGCCCTGACCGCGGCGGAGGCTGACGGGCGGGTGCTGTGCTGCCGCGCGGACTCCTCCCCCGGGGCGCCCCACCCGCGGGGGCGCCTCAAGTTCCTCCTCCTCGCCCCTTCCGCCCGCTTCGCGCCCATCGCAGCCGCCTGTCGGGCGCTCATCCTGGCCGGAGGCACGCTTGGCCCCCCCCGCTTGCTGGCGGGGGCCCTGTTCCCCTGTCTGCCCCCTGGGCGCCTGCAGGCGCACGCGTGCGGCCACATCGTGCCCCCCGAGCACCTGCTGGCGCTGGCGCTGGGTCAGGGCCCCACGGGCATGGCGCTGGACTACTCCTACCAGGCACGCAGCAGCAGCGGTGCGCTGGACGAGCTGGCCCGTCTGCTGCTCAACGTGTGCCGCTGCGTGCCCCAGGGCGTGGTCGCCTTCTTCCCCAGCTTCGAGTACGCGGACGCGTGCTGCGCCCGCTGGGCAGCCACGGGCGCGGCTGCGTCGCTCGCAGCCCTGAAAACCGTCTTCCGAGAGCCGCGCACAGCCTCCGCCGTGGAGGCGCTCCTGGAGCGCTACGCAGCTGCCGCCACGGGGCCCACCGGCGCGCTGCTGCTGTGCGTGGTGGGCGGCAAGCTGTCCGAGGGCATCAACTTCAGCGACGGCCTCGGCCGGGGGGTAGTCCTCGTGGGGCTGCCCTACGCGCCGCCCAACGACGCCGAGCTGTCGGAGCGCATGCGATGGCTGGATGGCGCAACGCCCGAACAGGGGGGCGGGCCCGGCGCAGGGCGGGCCTACTACGAAGCCCTGTGCATGCGAGCCGTCAATCAGTCCATCGGACGCGCCATCCGACACGCAGGTGACTACGCAGCCATCGTGCTGGCGGATGCGCGCTGGACGCGCGCCGCGGCGGAGGGCGGTGTTGCAGGGAAGCTGCCCGCCTGGATGGCGCAAAGCCTGGTGACGGTGAAGGGGCCCTTTGGAGAGGCGGTGACGCGCATGCACCGCTTCTTCAGGGAGCGAAAGGCGGAGGAGGCCCGCAAGATCGCGCAGGCTGCAGAATAAACAGTGGACATGAAGCGACGCACATACCTGCATCGCACACACACACACTGCTTGCGCACTCATCATCCAGGGATCGTTGGTGTCACTGCGGCTGTTGCGCACACCACACAAGATTGTCATACGACACCACTTCCGGCACCACTGCACTGTGACCGACGTGAGATCAGCAGCCCTATCTTGCCTGTACTCGCCCTGTCTCTTGCTGCTAGCCTGGTGTCGGCTCTCTTCACGCCACTGGCTGGGTGTAGGTGTAACGTGTCTCAATGGCCTCCGCATGGCACTCACCGCCGGTGGCGCACCCTCTGCTCGCGCAGAGGGTGCGGACAGGCTGGTGTGTTGCACGGCGTCGCGGAGGTGCGCCTGCTGCGAGCATGCTTGGCGGGTTGATGGATGCAGCAGCTGCCGCAAACGCGGAGGCTCTGGCCCGTCGTGAGGGCAAGGAGCTGGTGGGCAAAACGCGTGGCCTGAAGACCCTTACGGCGGTGCCTCAGACGCTGCTGGAACGCAAGCCAGAGGCGTGCGCTTCCGTGCTCTCTGGGCAGGGCTGCCTCGGTGTGACGGAGGCGCTTACTGAGAGCACGGCGGCGGCGCTGCTGTCCTATGTGGAGGCTGAGAACGCACGCTGCCAGAGCGCGGTGCTGGACGGTCTGGTCGCCTTTGACGCCCGCTTCGGCGGCGTCAACTGCAGAGGACTCAGCGGCGGCCCCTTTGGCCAAAGACAAGACCTCTGGCTGCCCCTCAGCGCGCCCGCCGTGCGGCTCGCCGCCCGCGAGCTGGCACGCAACCTCAAGCCGCTGCTTCGGGCGGTGGCTGGTGACCAGGTGACCCTCCACGAGATCTCTAGCATCGTGGCTGAGCCAGGCGCGCCCAGGCAGTGCGTGCACGCCGACACCATCGTGCTGCCGTGCCCTCAGTACCCGAACGTCTCAATGGCTCCGCTGTGGACGTTCTTTGTGGCTTTGCAAAACGTGGAGGACGGCATGGGCCATACCCAGTTCTTGCCCTACACGCACACGCCGGATGCGCATGTGCTTTGGAACGCAGCCGCGCGTAACGAGCGGCTCAAGGACCGGTTCATCGCCGCGCAACCGGCGATGCAGAGCGCGCTGCGGGTGGGCGACGCCGCAGCTTTTGACAGCCGCTTGCTGCACTGCGGCTGCGCCAACGAGTCTCAGAAGCGCAGGGTGCTTTTCTACCTCACCTTCTCGCGAGATGCGGACTGGCCGCTGCCGGACGGCCTGCACGGAAGCAACAGCATCCGCGCGGAGGACAAGGGACGCTGGACGCTGCAGCAACTCTGCGATTTGGAAGTGGAAGTGTAGAGAGACCACAGGCACGCATGCACTGCACTCGATATGCGGATGGCCCACCAGCTCCTTGTCCAGTGTTCCGCAGATTCGTACGGCGGCGCACGAACGAGCGAACGCACGAGCGAACAGTCGATAGACTCTGTGGCCGCCCTCGGCGCCTGGTTGCTCTTTCAGTGCGTGTCACAGTGTAGAGGAGGAGCTTCGTAAGCGAGGGCAGCATGCGGCGCGCTCTCACCGCCGCCGTGTTCGCCGCGGCGCTGCCTTGCGCGCTGGGCCAGACGTTTGTCACCAGTCTGACGGGACTGGGCGGCACCCCGAGTGCGTCGTTGCTTCTCTTGGCCCGTCATGTGCGGTTCTCCAACTCACGCACTCCCGCAGTCGGCGCGACGCCCATCGGCCAGTCTGGCTCGAGCACCATGCAGCTGCAGTCGCTGGGAAGCACCGACCCGCTGGCCGTCTGTAACGGTCCGTGCCGTGCGAGCGCAGCAGCCGTTTCGGCCGCAACACCCCAGCGGCACGCGCTCACCCCTCCTTCTGCCGCGCGCCTGGTCGCCCGCACGGCCGCGCGTGACTCGTGCGGGCCGCTTCTTCTCTTCTCCCCGCCTCTGCCGGGCGCCTGCTCACGGTCGCTCACGGTCCCTCCTGCGCGCAGACGGATCTCCCGCGGGGTATTACTTTGCGCCTGGCAGCGGCGCCGGTGCAGACCAGTGGCTGGTCTACCTGGAGGGCTCCATGTTTTGCTGGGACGGCGAGTCCTGCCAGATGCGCTACTCGAGTCGCAAATACTTCATGAGCTCAACCACGTGGGACAGCCAAATGGCGCAGGGCGGCATCTTCGACCCCAGCCCCGCCAACAGCGGCTTCGCTACAGCCAACCGCATCTACGTCAAGTACTGCTCCTCTGACCTGTGGTCTGGCGACGTCGCAGCCTCTGACTCAACCCCCGGAGGCTTCGCCTTCCGCGGCGCGCGCATCGTCAACGCGGTCATCGCCTCATTGGTGGCTGACAAAGGCATGGGAGCAACCCCGGGGCAGCGCCTGCTTTTCGGCGGATGCAGCGCGGGCGCAATCGGCGCGATGAGCAACCTGGACAGTGTCGCCGCAAAGGTGCCCGCGGGACTGCAGGTGCAGGGGTTTCTGGATGCGGCTGCGTTGGTTGACATTTACCCCACCGGCTGGGATTGGTCGCCCGACCTGATTCCTCTGCAGACGCTTGTGGCTGAGCTGGTGTCCGTCATATCCCCCTTGTTTCCCGCGGCGTGCACGGCGCAGTACAACGGCGACAACGCCTGGAAGTGCCTGTGGTCGTCGTACCGTCTTCCGCTGGTGCAGACGCCGTATTTCGCAAACGCGGTTCAGTTTGACGACTTCGAGATCCAGTTCGAGACTGACAACCTGGGCCCAAGCACCCCGCAGCAGCTGGCGTTCGTGGACAGCTTCCAGCCCGCCTATCTGGCGCTGATCGCGTCGCTGCCGGCCGGCACGGGCGTGTTCAGCCCCACCTGCCTGGTGCACTGCCTGTCCGGGCAGAGCACCTTCTCCAGCTTCCTCGTCAACGGACAGTCACTGAATGACGCCCTGAGCGCATGGTACTTCGACGCCACGCCCACCAGCGTGGTATCAGCCTGCCAGGGATGGGCGTGCACCAGCCAGTGCGGTGTCACGCAACAGGGTCTGCCCTGCAACATGGGAAGCACCAGCGCCGGGGGAACCTGCCAAGCCGTCCAGCTGGCCACCAGCAGCCCCACCGAGCCGGCGGCTGCCACCGACAATGCGGTGCAGGAGCTGCCCGGCGCGGTGCAGGATCAGGAGGGCAGCCTGAGCGGCGCACAGCAGAATGCGCTGGCAGCCACAGTTAGCGTGGCGAGCAGCAGCCCGACGCGGAAGGGGCTCTTCACGCGCAAGCTGATGGGCGCGGAGCAGGCTGCCACCCTCTCGTGCTGCGGCGGAGAGCAGGCCTAGAGGGACATTTTGAGAAGAGAAAATGAGAAATCGAAGATTGTATTCACCTCGCGCTCTCGCATCCGCTGTGCCTGCTGGTCCTCGCATGCAAACGCGAGTCCCTGCCAGAGATCGGCAGTTGCTGAGACACGCTGAGAGCAACCATGAGCTCCTCTATGAAGAAGCGTCGCCTGGAGGCGCTGGAGCGCTCTCTGGGCGCCGCAGCCGTGCCTGCAGCCGCGCCAGTGGCTGAGTTGGTGCAGTCCTTGCCCAGAGCAGCGCCGCCGCAGCCGCGTGTGCCGGCGGTGGAAGCGCCGCCGCCTGCTTCGCGCGTCCACGGTGCGTCTGGCGCGCCCGTTTCGCGCAGCGCGGTCACTGACGTTCCCAGCCGCAGCGACTGCGGCGGTGGTGGGCCAAGGCGCCTCCGCTCGGCCAGCCCTGCGTGCCCCAGCGTCGCCCCGGCCCCCCTGCGACGGTAAAGACGACGACGCGGCCGCCTATGCGCCTTTGGCTCCCGACGTGCTGGCAGGCGGCGCCGGGTGCGGGCCGGGAGTGAGCCGCGACAGCCTGGGCGGACGCGGGGCGCAGCTCTTCGTGCTTTCCCACCTCCAGGGGCTCCTCCGCGGCAACCCCAAGATGCCCACGGACACGCAGGCGCTGGCCGGGGTGCTGGAGGGTGCGTGCTGGGCGCTCTGCGTGCCTTGGGTGTGCGCTGAGGTGCCCTGCTGTTCAGGCAAGCTGCGCCACAAGCACCTGCAGCTGGACAACCCGCAGGCTGCGCCGCGGCATCTGCACGCAGCGGAGGCGTGCGGACGCGGCGGGGCGCCTACGCGAGCTCTGGCATCGGCACGGGCCAGCCGCCAGGCAGGCCTCTACTCCATCCCTTCTGACCACCGCAAGTGCGCCCGCCCGCCTGCTTTGAGCTCCAACCAGGTACTCACACTCCTCAACGCAGGTTTGAACTCTACGCAGGTTTGCACGACCTATGGTGTAGACACGCTGCCACTGCGCTCGCCGCCCGCCCGCCTGGCACATCGCCTGAGAGCGCGCTAGGCGCCGTGGACCTCCACGGCGCCTTCGTAACGGTCATCTCAGCGCCCTGCCCCCAGAGATGCGGCTTAGGCGGCATCTTGGTGATGCGCACCGCTGGGGCGATGCACCTGTTATCGCCGCAGAACACGCTGCACGTGGTGCCCACGAAAGGGTCCCAATTTGTGCTCGCATTGGGGCCGCATGAATTCACCATCCGTGGCGCGGCGCTGCCGCCGCTGCCTCGAGGCGCGCAGCGGGCGCAGCGGGCAGGCTTGAAGGAGAACGCGCCTAGACCACTGGCGCGGGAATGAGGACAGAGCGACTCTATTTGACTATGCATCGTTTACCTAGCGGCGCTTGGACTTGTCGCTTGTGGACGCCTTTCATAACCGCAGAGAGCGTGGCGCCGCAATTTCCCACCCCTGTACCTTCGCCGCGAGCTCTGCCAGCATGGCTGCTTTGCGGCGCCGCTCAGAGGCTGCGCCGCGGCGCATGGCCGCCGTGGTTTCCCGCCGCTGCTCCGCAGTAAGCTGGGGCTGCATGCTCGGCACCCTGAGGCTCGCCCACTTGGCCTCCTCCTCCTCGTCACTCAGCGCGCCGCCGCCGCCGTGCAGGCGGGTCACCTGGAATGCGATGTCGTCCAAAACGGGAATGGAATCAGCATCTTGACGGCCCCGAATGGCAGCTGCGCTCTCTCGCACACATTCTTCAAGACCCTCATCATCTGCAAGAGCCTCCAGATGCTCGGCAACGGCGGCGGCAGCTGCGGCGCCGAGGCGTTCTACGGAGGTACGCTCCGCGAGGCGCAGGAGGGGCACGCACGAGGAGGCGTTGACGTGAGGAATCAGCATCAGGCCGGCTCTTTGCTTGAGGCCGTCCAACAGGAACCGGTCCGCGATGTCCAGCAGCTCCAGCAGCAGCTCCAGTGAGGCGCCAAAAGTGAGCGTGTCGGTGTACGCCCACGCAAGAAGACACTGGAATACCTCCACAGAGACGTCATGTAATGCGATGGGAGGAGGCATATGCTCCTCCTCGCTTGCCGCCGTCCATCGGCTCAACAAGGCGTCGAAGAATGGCGACCTCGGGCCCAGAAACGCGGGTTGCGCCCAAAAGGTTGCATCCCCGTCGTCTGCAAGCCGGAAGCGAGCAGCGCCGCGGCGCAACAGAGCGAGCTGCTCCGGCGCCAGTGACCCGCAGGCAGACGTATCGTCTCTGCTGACATCCAGAAGCAACTGCAAAGAGGTGCAGAGCTGGGCCTTGGCCTCTTCACGCGGCGGCTCCACAACCACCCGTTGTGTGCCCGCGGGTGCTCCATCCGCCTCCGCCTGCAGCCGGGCGGCCAGCTCCGGGAGCTGCACTTGGCGCAGCAGCGCCGCTGCAGAGTCTAAGCTCGAGGGTGGGAGGGCCAGGCGACAGGTGTAGCACCAGCGCAGAAGCGCAGCAAACAGTGCGGCGTCGAAGCGGGCATCCGGGAGTGTCACTGCACGCGCCTGTGCCAGCTTGAAGCGCCTGGCCAGGTACGGACAGCGTGCCGCCAGCACGCAGGCGTGAGCGCCCACCTCCTCCTCGCTGCCCACTCGGAAGCGCGTGTCTCGATAGCGCGCGTGTGCGTCGTCACGGTTGTCGAACGCGTTCTCTAGGAAGTCCAGCCAAGCGTCGTGGCTGCGAGCGGCCCCATACGCAAAGCCGTCGCGCAGCAGGCACCTCCGGGTCTCGTCGTTTAAAGCAGCGTACAGACAGCGCTCCCCGTCGAACGTGAGACGTTCACAGCGCGCCCCTGAGCGCAGCAAGAGCCTCACCAGCTCCACGTGGCCACATAGGCTGGCGTAATAGAGGGGCTGCGCTTGCCAGCGGTCGTAGGCGTTAGCGTCAGCCTTGTCAACCTCCAGCAGGTAGGCTGCGCGAGCCAGGTCACCCGTCCTGGTCGCCATGTGGAGCTCTGTGCCGCCACACCACTCCACACAGCTTCCATCGCCCCCGCTGTCTGCCACCGCCGCCGACCAGGGCAGCGCAGCAGCCTCTTGAGCGTAGTGGCTCTTCAGGAAGCGGTGCGTCGCACGGCGAGGGTGCTTGGGCGGCGACATAGCCTCGCGGGCATCAGCGGAGGGCACCACAGTCGTGTTTTCACAAACGTGGTGGTGGTGGTGGTCGTACGACGCCCATTCTCTGGCGCCCTGGGCCGCATTGTGAGCATGTCTTTGAACGGGTTCAGCGGCGCCGCGGGCATAAAGTATGGGCTGAACGTGCGCGGTGCGGCCAAGCGCTCGGCGCCGCTGCCTCGCCCACAGCTGTCCGCCTTCGCCGCGCCTTCGGACGACGAGGAGGAGGCTGGCGCGACGGAGGGGGCGCGCGCGAACGCGCAGATCGCACGGCAGCAGCAGTCGCAGCGGGAGTGTCAGAAGGCACGAGCTCGTGGCCCGTCTGCGGCCCTCTGGCGCCCTCTCACGCCGCGACGCGCAGACAGAGGAGCTGTACGCCAGCGCCCTGGCGGAGGACGCGTCGGTGTTCGACTACGACGGCGTTTACGACCAGATGAAGGCGTCCAAAGGGGTGCGTTGCCGTCTCTCGCTCTCCTCCGCCTCTCCACTCACCCTTCCTCGCGCCTCCGCAGGCCTCCGCACCCGCGGCGCAGGCGGGTCGCGGTCAGGCGCGCTACATCGGGCAGCTGCTGGTTGCGGCGAAGGAGCGCGAACGCGAGGCGGACGTGGTGTTTGAGCGGCGCACCGTCAAGGAACGCCAGAAGGAGGACCACCTCTTCGGAGACAAGGACAAGTTCGTCACCGCAGCCTACAAGGCCAAGATGGCGGAAGATGCGGCTTGGACGGAGGCAGAGCGCGTGCGCAACGAGAGGGAAGCGCAGTCAGACGTGACGAAGCGGAGAGACATGAGCGCTTTTTACACCAACCTTCTCACCAAGAACACCGCGTTCGGGGGCGCAGAAGCGGCCGCCAAGCCGCCGGTGAGGGCACAGCACGCTGGCGAGCAAGCGGCTGAGGCTGATGCGCCCAGAGATGAGCCCCCCCGCGCGCCCGCAGCTGTCGTGGCCGCCGCAGAGCCCCATGTGGCGCCTGCGCTGCAGCGCGTGGACGTTGGGCGGGCTGAAGCGCAAGAAGACGCCGTCGTGGCGCACGCACAGGCTGCTGCTGCGGCTGCGGCTGCAGCCATCTTGCCCGCCGCCGGGGGCAAGCGCGAGCGCGCCGGCGAGGAGGCTGTGGCCAGCGCGCGCGAGCGCTACCTGGCGCGCAAGAAAGCAAAGCCGGAGGACGCGTGAAAGCCGGAGTCGCACGCTGGGAGTGCATCCGCGGTGCGGCACTGACCTAGACGTATGATAGTATGATAGCACGCTTGCTCACGCCGCCAGCCAGGCCATGATGCGCCTTCCTGCAGCCGCTGCCTGCGCCTGTCGCAGCTGCAGCTTCTCTGCCTCAGCTCGCCCCTCCTCGCCAGCAGCCTGCAGCGCCTGCATGGTGTGCTTTTCCATGGCTGCGGCGTCCCTGGCGAAGACGATGCCCTCCTGCTGCAGCGCCTGAGACTCGGAGTCTTCGCCTCCAATGAACGCCATCACGTAGCAGACGCCCAGGAAGAGCGCCGCGGCCAGCACCAGCGCGAGCATGCGCACCGCAGGCGGCGCGGCGAGCAGTCTTCGGCCGAGACGCGTCACAGCGCTCGCCGCGTCCCCGCCTGCCACAGCGCCCGCGACAGCAGCTGCGCTGCTGGCCAGAGCGCGCTCCAAGTCGTCCACAGCGCCGGTGAGCGAGCTCAGCGCCGCCTGGTCAGCCAGCTTGGCAGCCCCGGGGGGGTCCCTGGTCTCTCTGGAGTGCACAGGAAACTGCGCCTCGAGGCGAGCTAGCGCAGCCGCGCCGCCCTCCTGCAGCGCCCGAGGCTTGGACACGCTCACGCGCAGCGCAGCCAATGCAGCTGGTGCCCCCCCGCTGTCTCTGCGAGAGAAGGCTTGGCTTCCTCCCACCCACGAGTCCACTTGTGCCAGTACCGCGCCACGAGCTGCACGCTCCGCCTCCGCACGCTCCTGGGCAATGGCCGCCAGCGTCGCCTCGTAGGCCGCCTTCTCGCGCTCCTTAGCGGCCTGAATGAGGTAGCTCACCGAGCTTGCGACCAGGCTCGCTGCGGGCTGTGCGGGTGCGGGCGGTGCGGGTGCAGGCGCCGCGCTGCGCGCACGCAGCCTTGCGTTCTCCTCCTGCAGCAGGCGGATCTTCTCAGCCACCAACGCGTCTTCCTCCTCCTCCTCCAGTGCCCCGCCCGCCAGCGCGCCGCGACCCAGCGCCGCAGTGTGCACAACCTCGCTCAGCTCGCCACCGTCATCCTCCTCGGC
>Ga0049083_10001091_pt1 | contig 10192 bp, 7 predicted proteins | sample GreLakmeMI27MSRF_FD_66719 | JGI IMG/M metagenome (GOLD analysis project Ga0049083, IMG submission 66719) | Freshwater lentic microbial communities from great Laurentian Lakes, MI, USA - Great Lakes metaG MI27MSRF | ecosystem: Environmental > Aquatic > Freshwater > Lake | place: Great Lakes...
GGGGGCGGGCGTCTACCGCAACGAGTGCCCCGTCTGCCACAAGCCCACCTATGCGCGGGACCTGCGCAGCAACACCAAGGTGGCGGCCGTCATCGAGCTCTTTCGCAAGCTGCGCGACGCATCGGGCGGAGTTGACACGCCCAGGGCCCAGAGCGAGGAGGAAGAGGAGGAGGAAAGGGGCTCGCCCTGTGACGCGCAGGCGCTGCTGCGCTGGGCGGCTGAGCAGCAGGCGCTGGGCACGCCGTGCTGCGAGGACGTGCCGCGGCTGGAGGCTGACGCACGGGCGCTGCAGGCTGCACTGGCCGTGGTGCACGCGCGACTGCGGCACCTGGGCGTGCCGCAGCACCGCTGGCACTTCAGAGTTGATGCACCCGACTCGGCGCCGCCGTCCGCCGCGTCGGGGGAGGCTGCTGCGAACCTGATTCGAGGATGCACGGTGCCTCAACTGAGAATCCTATGCCGTCAATTCTTTCACCGCTCAAACGTGGCAGCCTGGAACGCGGCCAAGATGCGCACCAGGCTGGCCGGCGTGGACCTGGACAGCCTGCAGGCGGCGCTGGTGCAAGAGAGTTGAATGACTCTCGTGATGGAGTACTCTCTGAAGCACGCGAGGACGGCTCTCTGGACACGCGCTGCTCTGGACATACACTGGCGCAACATACGACGTTGCACCAACACACTGTGCCGCCTCCTCCTCCTCCTCCTGCGCGCCAAGTTATGTGTGCCCAGTCAATACACCCCCCCGCCTGCTATGTAGATGTCATCACGTCGCGATAAAAATGGGCGACGTCGAGGCTAGCGCGGCGCTGGAGGCGCGACTGGAGAGTCTTTTGCTCCAGACTACGTTGCCTGCTCTTTCGCTTGACGCCACCGCCCTGCGCCGCTGCGCAATAGCCGCGAGCGTCTACGCCAGCCTGACGTGCGACGGCTCTGACGAGAGCGCGCTCGCACCGCTCCTCTTGGGCCCGGGCTGTGACGCACTGGAGGAGTACGTGTTCGGTGAGACGGAGGCATCCGAGGAGTCTGAGGAGCCCGTGCTGCTGCGCTTCGACGAGCAGCCTTCCCGGGAGCACTTCCTGTTGCACTGTGTGCTCGGCAATCAGCCCGCTCTGTTCCCTTTCGACGCGGCCGAGCCGCTGTTCCAGAGCTGCGCAGAGTGGGTGCGCGACGGCGTGCCCGACGTCCACGCGCTTGCAGCCTCCTTCCCTCCGCACACGGGTGTCGTGGTGAGCGACTGCAGCGCGCCCGGGCAGCCACGCACGCGCTGCACACTCAGCGACTTTGCGCAGCGCTACGAGTCCGCCTCCGAGCCACTCCTCTACCTTCGTGACCTGCACATGGTTGCGTCCAGGCCTGGTTTTGACTACCAAGCTCCCGCGCTGTTCTCGTGGGACTGGCCCAACGCGTGCCACGACGGGGGCTTAGAGGGCGCATCTGATTTGCGTTTCGTCTATCTTGGACGCGCCGGAACCTGCACTGCGACGCACTGCGACATCGGCAACTCCTACTCCTGGAGCGCAAGCCTGTGCGGCGCCAAGAAATGGACGCTGTACCCGCCCAGCGCCACCCACCTGCTGATGGACCGCTGGGGCGGCCGCCCACCCGCCTGGCCATTGGACGAGGCCTGCTCCAGAGTACTGTGGCCGCGCGCACACACCGCGCCCTGCCTGCATTTTACGCAGCGCGCGGGCGAGGTTGTGTTCGTGCCATCCGGTTGGAGGCACAACGTGGTGAACCTGGAGGACAGTCTGAGCGTCAATGCGAACTGGTTCAACGCCGGCAACATCCACTGGCTGGCGCACCATGCGCTGGTGGAGCAGGCTGGCGAGGGGGGCGCTGCGCAGCGCCTGGCCGCTGTCCTCTCCTTCCGCGAGCGCGAGCTGCGTGCGCAGAGTGACACCGACAGGCTGGAGGCGCTGCTGCGGGCGCTGTCGCTGAAGCGCATCGAACAGCTGCTGCCGCAGCTACAGAATAAAGACGCATAACGATTACGAAGCAAATAAACGGATCGCCATTCGGGCCAGTGTCCAGCCCGCGTAGCGTGCCCGGCGCAGCAGGCTTAACCCACAGCCTCTGTTTGCGCAGCGGCAGCGCACAGCTCCACCCAGCGCAGCGCGTGTGCATCGCACAGCTCCACAAACGCCTCCTCCCCCGCGTCCGTGCGCAGCGCCAGGTGCGCGTGGTCCACGGCGCGCAGGCGCGCGGCCGAGGCTGCGGAGGCGAGGAGCAGGGGCGGCGCGTCGTCACGGGCCTGGCCCAGAGCCAGCAGCGCCACGCGCCCGCAGCTCGTCAGCGTCAACAGCCCCTCCTGCAGCGCCAGGCCGCGCTTGCGCCGAGCAGGCGCCTGCAGCACGACCGTCTCCAGCGCCTGCAGGCGCCAGGGTGGCCCTGGGGGGCACGCCTGCGACGATGGCGCTGCCTGCGTGTCGAACGCATCCGCATCAGCTTCCGTACCAGCCTCCGCTGGCGGCTCTGGCAGCACCTGCGGCGCCTGGGCCTCCCAGATGCCATCCCAGGGCGCCTGCGCCAGGAAGGGCGTCGCCTGCAGCGCCGCCAGCGTGCAGCATCGCCCCTTGGGGTCGCTGACCAGCAGCGCCTCCACGCACGCGCGCGCGTCGGCGGGGAAGGTGTCCGGGAAGGTGAGGGCGCGAGAGAGCACCAGCTGGAAGGTGAGGTACTCGGTAGCACCCTTGAAGGGGGGCCGCCCAGACTGGGGTAAGGGGAGGGGGGGGCAGCTCAGCACGCACGCGGTGCGGGCGTGGCGGTGACGCGGCTCGCACCAGCGCTTGGAAGAGCAGGCAGCCCAGGGACCAGAAGTCGGCTGCGCAGCTGGTTGCCAGGCCCTGGATGAGCTCCGGGGCGCAGTACTCGGCGGTGCCGGCGAAGGTGCCGTTGCGCACGCGCGTGCCCGGCGGCGGCGCGCGAGGGGGCGCGGGCGGCGCGTCCAGCCGCTTGGCGCTGCCAAAGTCGCACAGGCGCACGTGCCCGCGCGCGTCCAGCAGCACGTTCTCCGGCTTCACGTCCCGGTGCACGCAGCTGTGCGCGTGCAGCGCGTGCAGCGCCAAAGCCAGCTCCGCCGTCCAGAAGCGTGCCTCCCAGGCGTCTGCACGCCCGCCCGGGCGCCGCGCCAGCTGCGCCTGCAGGTCGCCGTGGCACACCTCGGTGGCCAGGTAGACGCTGAGCGCGTCCTGGAAGCTGAAGGCGAGGCGCACCATGCCCGGAGTGCCGCACAGCAGCTCCAGCAGCTCACGCTCGCGCTTGACAGCCTCACCCTTGTTCTCGCGCAACAGGAACGCCTTGTTCATCACCTTCAGCGCATACTCCTCGCCGTTGCTGCGTCGGCGCACGTGCAGCACGCGCGCGTACGAGCCCACACCCAACTCTCTCACCACTTCCAGCTCCCGCAGACTCTGCGGCGCCTTCCATTCTTCTTCCAACATCTAGATGTGTTTCATCGCGATTCGACACGCCGACGCAGCGCGAGTTGTGTGTCCTCGTCCGACCACTGCCAGCAGCAGCTCGGTGCTGACGAAGCAAAAGCTAAAGTCGCGCCGTGGGCCTCTCTGTATCGGCCGCGTATCGTAGAGCTCCTCCAGTGAGCGCAGTGCACGCAGTCGAGGAGGCACGGCGTCTCGGTCTTGGAGAGCCGTCTCGGAACAATGCCGGCCGCTCTCCCGGCGCAGGCGGCGCCCGGGCGCGCGCTGGGCGCGCGCTGCACGCAGGGCGCGCGCGTGAGGCGGGGGTGCAGCAGCAGTCCCGGGGTCGGGCAGGAGGGCTCGTCTCCCCAGTCTGCTTTTGTGGCGCTGGCCACTCCGCTGCCAAGAACACCACTCTGGACGCCTGGCCCCCAGCGCCGCGGTCGCCACGCGTCCAGGCGTTGTGCGCTATCCACCACCTCCTTCCCAGAAGAAGAGGAGGCGCTGTCGGTGCGTGTGCGCGTAGCGTGAGCGTGGCGGTGACTGTGCGCCTGCGCCCTGCACTTGCACCCGCTGCCGCCCGCGTGGAGCCTCTGAGCCGCCCTGTTCGCGCCAGGCTGCGCCGAGGACCTCTAGCTCCGAGCCACGGGCGGATCTGGGCGTCAGCGGCGGCGCCTCGGGCGAGGGTCGGATGCGCATGCGCAACCCAGACGGCGAGTACGGCGTGCTGCGCGGCGAGTACGACTATGTCAAGTTGCAAGCCTTCTTCCAGCGGCGCCCGTGGGAGGTGCGCGGCCGCGCGCAACGGCTGCGCCCCTCGTTTGCTGCCAGCCCTGAGAACACCGTCTGCATCCCCGCCCAGGTTGCCGGCCGCTTCGCAGCCTTCGCCAGCGCCGCCGCGCGCGTGGCGCGCGTGTGGCGCGCGGAGGAGGGGCTGCCGTTGGAGCAGCGCACGCGCGGCACGGTACTGCGCGAGGCCCTCTCTGGCCTGGGAGCCGTCTCCGTGAAGTGCGGCCAGACGCTGGCGGAGCGCCCCGACCTCATCGGCGACGAGGCGGCCACTGCGCTCAAGTCGCTGCAGGGGGAGAACGCGCCCTTCCCCAACCAGCAGGCGTGGCGCATCTTGGCAGAGGACCTGGACTGGCCGGGCCGACTGGCGCCCGACTGCCCGCACGCGCAGGGCGCGCCCGGCCCCGCGCTGTTCGCGGAACTGTCTGCGGACCCCGTGGCCGCCGCCAGCCTGGCGCAGGTGTACTATGCCAAGACGCACCAAGGCCGCGAGCTGGCCATCAAGGTGCAGCGCCCGGGCCTGCTGCGCCTGGTAGCCCTGGACATGTACGTGCTGCGCATCATGCTCGACCTGCTGCGTCGCCGGTGGGGCACGATGGCGGACCTGCGCATCATCGCAGACGAGGTTGGCGCCGGCGTCTTCCGCGAGCTGGACGCGCACGGCGAGGCGGCCAACGCGGCCGAGTTTGAGCGCCGCCTCTCCTTCCTGGGCTTCGTGCGCGCGCCGCGGTGGGCGCCAGAGTACAGCGGCCCCGCGGGTGTAGCGCGCGTGCTGGCCATGGAGTGGGTCCACGGCCGACGCCTCTCCCAGCTGCCCCCGGACCTGCAGCGCCGCTTCGTGGACATGGCTGTGGAGGCGAGCGTGGCGCAGCTCATCAGGACGGGCTTTGTGCACGCCGACCCGCACGCGGGCAACCTGCTGCTGGGCGACGACGGCATGCTCGTCTTCCTCGACTTCGGCCTCATGTGCACCGTGGAGGCGCACATCATGGAGGCGTTTGCCTCGGGCGTGTGCCACCTGCTGGCGGGCGACTGGCGCGCCCTTGCCGTGGACTTCCAGGACTGCGGCCTGGTGCCGCCCCTCTTCGAGGCGCGCAACCCAGACACCGGCAAGTACGAGGTGTGCAGCGTAGACTTTTTCGCGGAGGGCATCCGGGACGCAATCAGCGGCGAGGCTGACGGGCTGACCCGCTTCGGCGCGCTGGCCACGGGGCTGGGCGGCGCCAGCGGCACGTTCCGCTTCCTGTGCCCGCCCTTCATCATCCTGCTTTGCCGCACGTTTCTGACCTTGGAGGGGATGGCCAACGTGGTGGACCCCGACTTTTCAATCTACAGCAGCGCGCTGCCCTACGCGGTGCGCCGCGCGCTGTCGCCGGAGACTGAAAAGGGGGAGGCGACGCTGCGCAGCGCGCTGCTTACGGATGAGGGCGCGTTTCGGTGGGGGCGCCTGGACGCGGTGCTGGCACAGGTTGAGACGCTGCGTCAGAGGGACGAGGACGGGGAGGCGCGGGAGGCCCCCAGCAGCGCCGGTGGGGGCGGGGGGGGCATGAGCACGGTTGCGGGGCTGCTGGGCGCGCCGGAAGGGGCGGCCCTGCGGCGGGTGGCCTTCGACGCGGACAGCCTGCAGCTGGCGCAGCACCTCACGGGCGAAGGGGGGCGCACGCTGCGGCGGGCGGGCGCGCGCACCCTGGCGGCGGCACTGCAGGCGTGGCACGCGTCGCGAGCGCAGGCTGCGCAGGCGCAGGAGGCGCCCGTGGACCAGGGGGGCCGCAGGGAGGCTGCGCGCCAGCGGGCCGCGCTGCGCGTCATCGTCACCACCCACGCGGCGCGCCTGTTGCATGCCGGCCTGCCCGGGCTGATCGCCTTCTCGGGCCTATTCTGGGTGGTTGCCCGCGTGGGCCTGGTGGCCGCCGCGCGCGCAGCCTCCGCGCTGTTCATCACCTGGCTCGTCACCAAGCTGCCCTTCCTCACAGCCAGCCGCAAGCGCGACGATGACGCAGCACCCAGCGCGGCGCAGGGCGCAGCCTGAACGGCACATCCTGCACATTGTGATTGCGGTGGTTGCGCCCAAGCCGCGCAGCTTTTTTATCAATCAGTCCATCATTTGTTGACCTTCTTGCCCGAAAGCGACGTCCGCTTGCGCGCGCGCTTGGGCTTCCACCGCCCCGTAAACGCGTCGGGCGGTAGCACAGCGCACGCCAGCACGCCCAGAGCTGGGCCGCTCACCAGCGTCGTGGGCAGCAGCGGCACCAGCAGCGCGTGTATCAGCGACCCCACCAGCGGCGTGCGGCGCAGCGTGGCCTTGAAAAGCGCGACGCAGGCTGTGCCAGCGAGCACGCCGGTGAGCAGTCTTCGCCCTCTGTCCAGCGCAATTCTGCGGAACACAGCGCGAGCCAGCTCGTCGTAGGCGTCAAAGTCCAGCGCCGAGCCCGCTGACGGCAACTCTGCGTCCACGTCTGCGGCCTCGGGCGGCCTGGCGCGGGAATGAGCATCAGCGCGCTAGCGCGAGGCGTGCCAGAGGCTGCGCCGCACCGCGTGACGAGCCTGCAGCCGGGTGGTGGTAGCACTGCGGCGATGAGGTCGTACACGGCCACGAGTGCCTGCAGGCAGCGCTCCCTCGGCAGCCGCTGCTGCGAGTCCGCCTCGTCGTCAAAAGACATCATCACGAAGCTCTGGAAGCGCTCGTTGTTGTCCAGTATCTCCTCCGCCACGCGCGCCAGCGCCATCGCGGCCTGCAATAGGAAACTGGGGGATGGCTGGACTGGATCATCACGGTCCGCGTCGGGCGTAGGGGGCGGTCGGGCCCAGACGTCGGGCGCGTCGTACATACACGAGTAGTACGACCAAAACAAGCTTTTCAGTCAGCGGCGCGCAGCTCTCGGTTGCTCTGTATCGCGTCTGGTGCAGCTGCCGCAGAGGCGCCATCAGAATGGCGCGTGCCAACACTGTGGCGAAACTCCTGCTCTGCCTGCTGTCGCTGTGTGCGCTGTGTGCGCACACCGCCATGGCAAGCGAGTGCGACGCGGAGTGTGCGCGCTTGGTTGGCGCGGCCAGAGCGGAGGCCAAGGCTGCGGCGAGTGCCTGCTCGAGCGCACAGGAGAGGCTGACTGGCCAGCTGACTGCGCTCAAAAAAGAGCAGGCGAACAGCGCTGAGGCGCTGGCGGCTGCGAGGAGCGAGGCTACTCAATCAATTCAATCGCTTGCTGATGCTCGGGCGGACCTCCAGCGCTTGGCTAACGGCTGGATGCCTCCAGCACTTGCGCTGGCCTTGAAGCCTGTGCTCGAGCGCGGCCAGTCGCTGCTCGCGGGCGCGCTGGGCGCGCTGCGAGAGCAGATTGCGCTCGCAAACTCAAACCTGGCGAAGTCTACATTCGACGGCTCTGCGCTGCAGGATGTTTATGCGCGCGCTCTGGCCGCTGTTCGCCGCGGCGTTGCCGTGGCTGAGACGTACGCGGTCACCCTGGGCGCCTCTGTGCGCACCACCGGCATGTCCCGCCTCCACACTCTGGCTGCGCAGCTGCCCAGCATCGACACCTCGCGTCTGCGGACACAGGCGGCGCAGGCTGTCGCCCACACCTCCGAGGAGCTGGTCTCGCGCGTCGCTCCCCTGGCGGTGCGTGGGTGCTCTGCATGACTGCTCTCAGCTGCGGCCTGACGTCCTCCGCGCAGGCGCATGCGAAACAGGCGGCCTCGACCTACCTCCACACCGCGCACTCCGCGCTGCTCTCCCAGCTGTCGCAGTACCTGACGCCCGCGCAGGCGGACGTTGCGCTGCAGGCCACCGTGGCGCTGCTGCTGGCGCTGCTGCTGGCGGGGATGATGCTGCCTGCCCTGGCCCGCCCGCCCAGCGCCAAGCAGCCCGCTTCCAAGAAGAAGGCGCCGCGAGAGGTCTCCAACCTGCACTTCCAAGCCCCCGGCGCCGCGCTGACCGCAGCCTCCCCGAAAGCGGCGCGCGCGGCGCCCCGCCGGGCCTCCCGCGCCGTGCGGGACTGAGGCTCTGCCGCTGGCGAGGGCGGGCATTCAGGCGTCGAATGGAACATACTCTTGGTCCGCGCTCATCTCGTCATCTGCGTCTGGGTTGCCCATACTTGGCTGTCGCGTGGCTCGCGCCACCCAGCGCGATCTAGTAAGCCTTCAGCGTGCTGCGTGCTTCTTCTTCTTCGGTCTTCTCTGTGTCTCCACAGCGCTCAGCAGGGGCGGCGGGGGAAGTGCCGCCAGGATGTGGTTTGTCACAGCCGCTATGGGGTCCGCGGTGAAGGTTGCGTTGTCGAGAACGGCTGCGAAGCGCGCCGCCTCGGTCGCACAAGTCCGCATGCGCTTATTCACCGTCACCGCCTTGGCCGAGGCTGCCAAGAAGGCCGTGGAGGCCGTCCTGGTGGGCACGTGGGCGAGGGCTTCGCTCTGCGGTGGGCAGCGTGAGGGGAGGAGGCACGGCGCGTGTGAGGAGAGCACAGGTGCCGCCGCCTCAAGAGCTCTCTCGCACCAGTGCCGAGAAGTCCTTCAGCGTTTTTCCCTTCTTGACTGGTCGCTTGCGCTTGCCGACGCCACTCGCGCCGCGCACAGCCAGAGCGGAGGCGCGGACACCTGGAGGAGCGTGGAGAGGAGAGGAGAAGAGGGAGCCGTCAGAGACGGTTGCATCGAGTCCAAAGCTCAGGCACGCACGCTCAAGAAACTGCACTCTTTTCTTGAGCTTGCGCTGCACGCTCGGAGCGCTCGGCGGTTCGTCTCCGCGCGCGCCCTCTGCGCCTGGTGTGGCTTTCCGTACTCGTGCCTTCACGCGCGAGCGGATGGACTTTGCCATTGGCAACGGTGTGAGGCACACGCGATACTGGGTTGGTGGAGGAGCGCAGCAGAGGGCACGAGCTCGGCGAGGGTTGCGCGAGTGTTGACGAGATGACGACGACGGACGTGGACGCGTCGTCGGTCAAGACGACGACGAGGTGCCCCGCCAGCCAATTTCGCAAACGAGCTCTGCTGTTCTGCGCTGTCCACGCCCGCATGGTTTCGGGCAGTGCGTTGTAGGCGGTTGTAGGCGGGAGAGAGCTGTGTCGATGGAGACGGTGGAGCGCACCGTCTCGGCCGCAGATTTGTTCACGGGCTCTCTGTCTGGCGACTTGCCGCATGGTTTCGGCAAGTACGTGTGGGCTGATGGCGGCAGCTACGAGGGGGACTGGCTGAACGGAGTGCGCACGGGTCACGGCACGTACGTCTTCCCATCTGGAAGCACGTACGAGGGCGAGTGGCTGGCCGGGCGCATGCAGGGCACAGGCACCTACACCAGCGGCGACGGGACGCGCTACGAGGGCGCCTGGCAGAACGACCTGAAGCACGGGCTGGGTGAGGCGTGCGTGCGCTTGGTGCGCGGTGCACGTGCTGAGCAGCCCGATTCCCCCGCAGGCAAGAAGCGCTTCCCCAACGGCGACGTGTACCAGGGTCTGTGGAGAGCAGGACAGCCCTTCGGGCCAGGGATGTACAAGGCGCGTCCCCTGGCGCTCTCACTTCCGTGCAGGACCTGATCCCCGCCCGCAGTGGGCCAACGGCAACGAGTACAACGGCGAGTGGGTGTCTGGGCGCATGTGCGGGCGCGGCACCTTCGTGTGGGCGCAGGGGGAGCGGTACGACGGGGAGTGGAGGGACGGCAAGGAGGAGGGCCGCGGCACCTTCACGTGGCCTGATGGCTCCTACTTCGACGGCAACTGGGCGGGCGGCGAGAAGCACGGCCCCGGCATCTGGGCGCCGCCGCTGCCTGCGGTTGCGGGCGAGGCTGTCGCCTCTAACCTGCCACGCGAGGCCGTGCTGCGTGAGTACGACCACGGCGCGCTGGTGCGCGAGGAGCGGGTGCCCGCGCAGCAGCGCCCGGTGGGTGACCCTGTGGCGGGGCGGCCGGTGGTGCGCACGCGGCGCAAGCGCGAGGTGAAAATGGGGGAGACCATTTTCAAGGGCGCGCCCAGCTACGACCTCATGCTGCAGCTGCAGCTCGGCATCCG
>Ga0049083_10001092_pt1 | contig 10185 bp, 7 predicted proteins | sample GreLakmeMI27MSRF_FD_66719 | JGI IMG/M metagenome (GOLD analysis project Ga0049083, IMG submission 66719) | Freshwater lentic microbial communities from great Laurentian Lakes, MI, USA - Great Lakes metaG MI27MSRF | ecosystem: Environmental > Aquatic > Freshwater > Lake | place: Great Lakes...
TTCTGGCAACATTCCCACTATTTCAGAATGAGCGTGCTGGGATATTTGTCGAATATGAGTTTGACGATATTTCTCAGGCATCCAATCTTTGGGCTCTATTTTTTCGTCATTCGCAATGCGATTATTAAATTGTTGCTCCAAATTTTTAATTTCAATTTCTGACATATTTTTTAATTATTGGTTTGCAATTATTTATTATTTCTTTACTAATTGGACTACTTATTTTTTTTCTACTATCATTGTTACCTCAATAATATAATCGCGTTACCCGCCAAAATCAATTACGATCTTCTTTGAAGTAGGCACGGCCTGACAAGTCAGGGTATAATTTTTTGCTACCTCTGTTGCATCTAACGCATAATTTACTTTCATTTCGGCAGAACCTTCTATGATTTTACATCTACAAGTACTACAAACTCCTCCTTTACAAGCGTAGGGCAAATCGGCGCCAGCTGCAATAGCGCTATCCAAAATAGTGTCATGCAATTCATCCATGGTGAAATGAAATTCTTTTCCTCCATCAATTATTGTGACTTCTGTACCCTCTACTTTTTTATCAATTATAGTGCGAATTCTTTGTTTTTCATCTTCTGAAGTTCCGCTACTAAAAAGTTCAAAATGTATTTTCTCTTCAGGCAATCCTGCTGCCGTTAATTCGTCACGTAAAAGATGAATCATATCTTCAGGCCCACAAATAAAACAGGCGTCAGTATTAGAAATATTAATTATTTTATTTGTTAAAACTTGTAACTTGTCTGAAGTAAATCTACCGTTTAAAAGTTCAATATTTCTATTTTCCTTTGTTAAAAAGTGGAAAATTTCAAAACGTTCAAAATACTTATTTTTAAGTTGCTCTAATTCTTCCTTAAAAATTATTGATTTTACTGTGCGATTGAGATAAAAAAGTTTAAAAGTACATTTTGGCTCAGCCGCTAAATGTGTTTTAATTATAGAAATTATAGGCGTTATTCCACTGCCTGCTGCAAAAGCAATATAATTCTTCTCCCCATTTTGAGAAACAGGAACAAAGAAATTACCATTTGGGGTCATTATTTCTAATATATCCCCTTTTTTAAGTTGGTCGTTCACATAGGTTGAAAAAACACCGTTAGTTATTTTTTTTACGGCAACTTGCCACATATTGTCCAAAGGGCTTGAGCACAACGAATAGGATCTTCGTTCTTCTTTACCATCTATTATGGCCTTTATTGTGATATACTGGCCTTGATAAAATTTGAACTCTTCATGAAGATTATGCGGAATCCCAAAAGTAACCACCGAACAATCTTTGGTTATCTTCAAAATAGCTGAAACGGTAATATGGTAAAATTTGGACATAAACTTATATTAAAACTAAACTAACATTTGTTAGTTTGTTATGCAAAAATAAGAAATAAATAATATAAAGTTACTACAACGATTGAATTTTTTCTAAGTTAAAGGCTTTAGGTTATTGATTTAATACAATTCCCTTTAACAAAACCTGAATCATATTTGATTTTAACACCGCTGGCGCTGGACTTTTTTTCTTTCCATACCAAAGATAAAGTGTCCTTAAAGTAGACAAAATAGAGAAAACAATTACATCATGATTTAAATCTTTTATTTCACCAGCATCTATCCCTTTTTTAATAATAAGCCGAAAATTATGCTCATAATCTTCCCTCATTTTAATAAAATCAGACAGCTCCTCATTCGCCAAATGCATCCAATCATTATTTAGACATGCGAGCGCATTAGCATCAACCAAAGTAATGTCAATATGAAGTTGAATAATTCTCTCAATTTTAAGAATTGTACTTTCATTTGAATGCACTACTTCATTCATCGTGCGGGTAAATTCTTGAGCAATTGCAATCACAATTAAAACTAAAATTTCCTGTTTCGATTGAATATGATTGTACAAACTTGCTGCTTTTATATTCATAGCGTGAGCAATATCGCGCATGGTAACAGCACTATATCCTTTCTCCTTAAATAATTTAGCAGCCACGGAGATAATTTCTGCTTTTCTATCGGAAATTTTCATAAGAATTGGCTAATCAAATTGATAAAAAAAATGAAATTCAAAGGAAAAAGATGGTGTAAATCAAACATAAATTTTATTTATTGAATTGAAATTCTAAAATTTGATACTTGGAAACTCGTTTTGGATTTTATCAATTTTAATTTGTAACGCATTTAAAAAAATTTGATGGCTTGCAGAATTTAGATGAATGGCTCGATGTTGAAGAGCTCTTTGAATTTCACAAACTTTATGCATAGTAGGGATAATAGCCTCTAAAACATAGTTTTCAAAAAACCTGAGCCAAATATAATCGATTGCTGTTTGGTTTGGATGCAACATATCTTCGGCATAAAAACGATAATCTCTAAGCTCATCCATCGTTATTTCATAACTTGGAAAATAGTTTGTATTTATTAATACTTGTTGCAAGTTATGAATTGCCGTAATTAAATGTGCTTTACTTCTCTGATTTTCTATAAATCCGTCTTTAAGATGTCTAACTGGTGAAACGGTGAAAACAAATTGGCAATTTGGATTAACTTTCTGAATTAAACTAATTGTATTTTGAATAGATTTCTCGATTGTTTCTACAGCTAAAATCTCTTTTTTAAACTCCTTTTGGGGTAATTTATGACAATTGGCTACAATAGATTTTGAAACAGAATGCCTATAGACCCATGATGAACCATATGTAATTATAAAATGAGAGGCATTTGATATTTGGTTGAATGTAGATTCGATAAGCTGGTTTAGTATTTCTAAAAGAACTGTTTTATTTGGATTTGAAAATCTAGAATGTACTTCAAAACAATGCCACAAATCATTATGAAAAAAAAGATCTTCATTGGTAAATTTTTGCTTACTAACAATTCTTTTGATACTGTTTTCAATAGAAACTGGGTTAAAAATGATTCCAAAGGGATTAACTATGTTTTGAAACTTAAAATAAGTGAACTTGTCACTCATGTTTTCTGCAAAACAGGAGCCAATAGAAATTATGTTTGAATCATAATCTATGGGAGTATCATACTTTGAAATTGGGATTTTAGTCGTAAAGTCCATTTTTCAAAAGTACAAAATGATTTTAAACTCCTACATAGCTTTGATAATTAAGTAACTCATAGAAAAACATGTGTTTTGGGTTTTTATTTTATATTTTTGAGCGCTTAAAAAACCTACATGAATCTATTATTCACATATCTAAAAAAACACAAACTACTTTTATTTTTCGCATTACTCATGTCGGCAATTAATATCTGTTTTAGTTTATCAGACTCCATAATTACGGGTAAATTAATGCAAGATTGTGGCGTTGGCATTCAAAAATATAGAGGTAACGAAATTGGATTTATTTCATCGATTGCCTTTTGGCTCGGACTCTCATTAGGTGCTGCGATGATTTCCCGAATTACAAAAAATTTTCAAGATTATTTTACCAATATTGTCATACAACGAACAGGCGCAGAAATGTACACGGACGGTATAAAAAAATCATTGGATTTACCCTATGAAGAATTTGAAGACCAACGTAGTGGGGAAACTTTAAGTAAATTAACAAAAGTTAGGATAGATTCCGAAAAACTTATTACGCTATCCATTTCATTGTTATTTCAGACGGTTGTTGGGTTTATTTTTGTAATAACTTATGTCTCGCAAATAGATTACCGAATTGCTTTCATTTATTTATTCACAGCACCCATAATTGCAATAATTAGTTCCTATTTAGGAAAAAAAATAAAAACTGTATCGCGTTCTATTGTAACACAAACTAATGCTTTGGCTGGCTCAACCACAGAAAGCTTAAGAAATATTGAATTGGTTAAAAGTTTGGGGTTAACCTATCAGGAAGAAAAACGATTAAATTTAAACACCCTCAAAATTCTACAACTCGAACTCCAAAAGATTCGTTTTATTAGAAGTTTAAGCTTCATACAAGGCACAACTGTTCACTTTTTAAGAACTTGTGTTGTATTTACATTGTATTATTTCTTGTTTGGCAATAAAATTATAGTGGGCGATTTACTTACTATGGTATTTTTTACCTTTTTTATTTTTGGACCATTACAAGAATTAGGCTCATTCATCATTGCCCTCAATGAGACGAAAGTTTCTATGGAAAACTTCAAAGAATTGTTAGAGGCTCCAAAAGAATTTAGACCGAAAAAAGCAAAAAAAGTAGGTGTAATAGAATCACTTCAATTCAATGAGGTAAGTTTTAAACACAAAACTGCAAAATTTGCAGCGGTAGAAAACATTAGTTTTAATATAAAAAAGGGAGAAACAGTAGCATTTGTTGGGCCATCTGGAGCAGGAAAAACTACATTAGTAAAATTATTAGTAGGACTCTACCCTCCTGCAAAAGGAAACGTAAAATACAATCAAATTGATTCAACAGAAATCGACTTATTAGATCTAAGAAAGCAACTCGGGTTTGTAACCCAGGACGCACAATTATTTTCTGGAACGATTAGAGAAAATTTATTGTTTGTAAAACCAAATGCAACCGATGAGGAATTAATGGAAGTACTTCAAAAAGCTAGCTGTAATAAATTATTAGAGCGAAGTGAAAACGGACTAAACGCAACTATTGGTGAAGGAGGAATTAAGGTTTCTGGTGGAGAAAAGCAACGACTTTCAATTGCTAGAGCCATTTTAAGAAATCCAAATTTATTAATTTTTGACGAAGCTACCTCGGCACTAGATTCAATTACTGAAGAAGAAATTAATGAAACTATTCGGAATATTTCAGATAAAAATAGAATTACTGTATTAATTGCTCATCGTTTATCAACCATAATGCACGCGGACACCATTTTTGTGCTTGAACAAGGGAAAATAATTGAACAAGGGAAACACGATTTTTTATTGGATGAAAAAGGCTTGTACTATGCGATGTGGCGGCAGCAAATTGGCGAAAGAAAAAAAAATTAATATCTGTTATATTCTAATTTAGCCATTAACAATTCATTCTAAAATTGGGTAACTCGGTGAACGATCTCTAAATGTAAAATCTGTTCGGTTACTTTTCCAGGTATTTGAAATTTAATCTCTTTGAAATTTAATCATAGAACCCACAGGGAAACCATTGTTTTTTGCAAGCATTCCACACATATGAAACAACATTCGTGCCCCTACATTGCCATCCCAATCATCAGTTTCCCCGGGAGCCACTTCAACTAAATCAAAGCCAATTATCTCTTTATCACTTTCGGCGAGCTTGTTAAACAAATAGGTTGCTTGCTCAAATGAAAATCCTCCTGGAACTGGCGTCCCTGTATTTGGACAATAGGAAGAGTTCATTCCATCTACATCAAAAGAGACACATACTTTTTTTGGCAAAGTAGCAATTATTGCATCGCATTGTTCTGACCATGATTTTCCCATAAAAGTTTCCGCTTTCAAATCAGAATCAGTATTCACTAACACTCTGCCATTTGAATCATGTATAACCGAAACTTCTTGTTCACAAAAGTCGCGAATTCCAACTTGAACTATTCTTGATATTTCTGGAATTTGAAGCGCATTATACATAATTGAAGCATGTGAATAGGTAAAACCTTCATATGCAATTCGTAAATCCATATGAGCGTCTAAATGTAAAATGCCAAAGTCGTCATGAATAGTAGCCAGGGCTTCATAATAACCCAGTGGTGTAGAATGGTCACCACCAACGAGGACTACTTTCTTTCCAAGGCTGGTCCAATACAAAACTTTGTCTCTAACTTCTGTATGTAAATTGCGACAAGCCATATTTATAGATTCTAAATCTTTCATCAAACTGGGATGATTATTTAAATCCTCACCGTTTTCCAATGCCTGGATTATAGGCTGTGCAAGTAACTTATAGGCATTCGAATTTACTTTCCAATGCGTTGGGACTTCATCAAAAAAGATTCCAAGTTTCCACAATTCAGGAAAAAATTGATGATTTAAATCGACTTGAAATGATGCGTCAAAAATAGCTTTTGGTCCCTCAGAAGCTCCTGCACCATAACTCACTGTAACTTCCCAAGGAACAGGAATAATTATTATTTCAGATTGCGCTGCAGAAAAAGGCAGTCCAAATATCGTAGCATCTGCAAGGCCTGGCTGACTTGGATCAAATGCATTTATTATTTGTTGTTTGTTCATTGATTTCTTTTTGATAAATAAAAAGTGATTTCAAATGGTATTAGTTCGTTTAAATAAATTTATTAAAATCATACTATTTCAATTTCAGAATTCCTTCCTTCAATAGTTGACCAAATTCATAAATATCAGTATAGGAACAATAAAAAGGTGTAGGTGCTAATCGGATAACATTGGGTTCGCGCCAATCTACAATCACGCCATTTTTCATCAGAAAATCGAATAAACTTTTTCCTTGCCCGTGAAGATAGACTGAAAGTTGGCAGGCTCGTTCTTCTTGATTATTGGGTGTTATTATTTCAAATTTAGCGCCCTCAATTTCTGCATCAATTTGTTGTAATACAAATTCAAGATAAGCCGTTATACTATTTCTTTTTCGTATTAGTTTTTCCATTCCCACTTCGGCAAACAGTTCTACAGAAGCCAAGTAAGGGGCCAGAGATAAAATTGGCAAATTACTTACTTGCCATCCATCTGCACCAACAATGGGATCAAAGGATTGCTCCATTAAAAATCGCCTTTCCTTTTTTTGAGCCCACCAGCCTGCAAACCGTGGAATATTTTTATTATCGTGATGCTTTTCGTGAATAAAACATCCCGAGGCATTACCGGGTCCTGAATTCATGTATTTATAGGAACACCAAACTGCAAAATCGACATTCCAATCATGAAGTTCTAATTCAACATTCCCAGCTGCGTGAGCTAAATCAAATCCTACCATAGCCCCAACGTTGTGGCCTGCAGTGGTAATGGATTTCATGTCAAAAACCTGTCCTGTATAATAATTTACACCTCCAAAAAGGACTAAAGCTAAAGCGTCACCAACTTCTTCTATTTTGTCCAAAATATCCTCCAAACGGATAGTGTGTTCGCCTTCTCTTCTTTTTATTTCAACGATTGCATCTTCGCTTTTAAACCCATGAAAATTGACTTGACTTTGAAACATATATTGATCTGAAGGGAATGCTTTTTCTTCACATATAATTTTATATCTGGTTTTGGTTGGTCTGTAAAAGGAAACCATTAGCAAATGTAAATTCACAGTCAAAGTATTCATTACTGTAATTTCACTAGGTTTTGCGCCAACTAATTTACCCAAAGGATGGGCAAATCGTTCGTGATAATCCCACCAAGGCTTGTTAGCATAAAAGTGTCCTTCAACAGCCAAACTTGCCCAATCATCCATAACTTCATCAACATATTTTCTACTTCTTTTAGACTGCAGTCCCAAAGAATTGCCGGTGAAATAAATAACATTTTTTCCGTTGTGTTTTGGGAAGATGAATTCATCCCTGAAAACTCTTAATTCATCTTTAGAATCTAATTCTAGTGCAAATTCGCGTGTATTTTGCAAGGCCATTCGGTTAGTTTTTGAACCGTAAAAGTATGGAAAAAAATAGTTAACAAAGGTGCATTCTAAAATATGAAATGTAAAAAAGCTGTTAATAAATAGTGGCCCACATAAAAGGATGCTTTTGGATTAGGAATTGCTTCCAAAAAAAATCCCAATCTAATTTAACACTAGATTGGGATAATAAATCCTTTTATATAATTTACTCTCGTTTATATAATGAGCATCGCGTCGCCATAGGAATAAAAACGGTATTGTTCTTTTACAGCTTCTTCGTAAGCTTTTTTCATCAAATCATGACCACAAAAAGCGGAAACCATCATCAATAAAGTGGATTTTGGTGTATGAAAATTAGTGACCATACAATCGGCAATACTAAAATCATGTGGTGGGAAAATAAATTTATTTGTCCAGCCCGAAAATGTATTTAAGGTTTTTTGTGATGAAACCGCACTTTCAACAGCGCGCATTGAGGTTGTTCCAATACAACACACTCTGCTTTTTCTTGTTTTGGCTTCATTTACAATATCACAAGCTTGTTGTGTAATTATTAATTCTTCTGAATCCATTTTATGTTTCGACAGGTCTTCAACCTCAACCGGGTTAAAGGTTCCTAAGCCCACGTGAAGTGTGACTTCTGCAAAGTTGATCCCTTTGATTTCTAATTTCTTTAAAAGATGTTTTGAAAAATGCAATCCTGCAGTAGGGGCAGCAACGGCGCCTTCTTCTTTGGCGTAAATAGTTTGGTAACGTTCTGCATCTTCTTCTGTAACTTCTCTATTTATATATTTCGGAATTGGGGTTTCACCAAGTACGGTTAATTTTTTTCTAAATTCTTCATAGGACCCATCATATAAAAAACGTAAAGTTCTCCCTCTAGATGTAGTGTTGTCAATAACCTCAGCAACCAACGAATCATCATCGCCAAAATACAATTTGTTTCCAATTCTAATTTTTCTGGCAGGATCAACTAACACATCCCAAAGGCGTTGTTCAGCATTTAACTCTCTGAGCAGAAAAACTTCAATTCGGGCTCCTGTTTTTTCTTTGTTCCCATACATACGAGCAGGAAAAACTTTGGTGTTGTTCAAAATCATAACATCACCGTCATCAAAATAATCGATAATATCTTTGAACGTTTTATGTTCAATAGTTTTTGTTTTCCTATTTACGACCATCAATCGAGATTCGTCTCGGTTTTCTGCAGGAAATTCAGCTAATAATTCGGGTGGAAGGTGAAAGGTAAAATGTGATAATTTCATTAATGTCTCGTTTTTAAAATATTAGTTTACAATTAAATTCAAAATTTAACAGCCTACAAATATACTATCGTGAAAAGGCGAATGTCAAGAAAAATGGTGTTTATTTTTATTTTTACTATTTTTGCGTCAAATTTCGGGATGTAGCGCAGCCTGGTAGCGTACTAGCATGGGGTGCTAGGGGTCGCTGGTTCGAATCCAGTCATCCCGACCAAAAACTTTTCAGCGAAGCTGGAAGGTTTTTTTTATTTACAAATCCCAAGCTCGCTTGAAGGGTTTGGATATAAAAAAAGTTTCAATTTTTTTTTTAAAAAATAGAAAAGCTTTTGAGCAACTTCTCCCCACTCTGGATCACTTAGTAATCCAGTCATCCCGACCAAAAACTTTTCAGCGAAGCTGGAAGGTTTTTTTTATTTACAAATCCCAAGCTCGCTTGAAGGGTTTGGATATAAAAAAAGTCTCATTTTTTTTTTAAAAAAACAGAAAAGCTTTTGAGCAACTTCTCCCCCTCTGGATCACGGAGTAATCCAGTCATCCCGACTTTTATCTTTTTTCGATTATAAATCCTATTTTTTTTAAATCGCGCCAAAAATCAGGGTAAGATTTTGAAACTACCGCTGCATCTTCAATTACTATTTCTGTTTTGACTGCTAATGGAGCAAAAGCCATCGCCATTCGGTGGTCTTGATAGGTTTCGATTTTAATATTAGAGCGGAGTATTCCGGTTGATATTATAGTTAAGCTATCGTTAGTAGTTGAAACTTTAGCACCCAATTTTTCTAATTCATTTTTCAGCGCTTCTAGTCGATCTGTTTCTTTAATTTTAAGTGTTTGCAATCCCTCTAAATGACAATCGAATCCTAATCCGAAACAAGTTACGGCAATGGTTTGGGCAATGTCGGGAGCGTCATTGAGATTCAAGTTTATAGTTTTAGGTTGAATGTTAAACGATTTTGAAATTGAAATGGAATTATCGCTATTATACTTTGTTTCAACTCCTAATTTTTTATAAATTTCAACAAGAACCGAATCGCCTTGAAGGCTGTTTTTTTTATAGCTAGAAAGTGTAATACTAGTTCCTATTTCTGAAAGCGCTACAATAGAATAATAATAGGAAGCGGATGACCAATCGGATTCAACGATTAAGGATTTAGGATTTGGCCCTTCGTCCCTCGACTGCGCTCGGGATGACATGCTCAGGGTGTCAAGCGGTTTTACTGAAATTTTATTGCCGACGTAAGATGTTTCGACGCCAATTTCGTTTAATAAACTCAAAGTCATTTTGATGTACGGGATAGATGTAATTCCACCTTCTAAAGTAAGTTCTAAGCCGTTTTCGAGTTTCGGCGCAATGAGTAGCAATGCCGAAATATATTGACTACTGACATTGGCTGGCAGTGAAACTTTGTTTTGAATTAATTTTTTCCCTTTGATTCTGA
>Ga0049083_10001093_pt1 | contig 10182 bp, 8 predicted proteins | sample GreLakmeMI27MSRF_FD_66719 | JGI IMG/M metagenome (GOLD analysis project Ga0049083, IMG submission 66719) | Freshwater lentic microbial communities from great Laurentian Lakes, MI, USA - Great Lakes metaG MI27MSRF | ecosystem: Environmental > Aquatic > Freshwater > Lake | place: Great Lakes...
GGAGGAGGTGGAAGAGGAAGAGGAGGAGGAGGAGCGAGCGGACCTCGCTCTCCAAGCACTGTGACTCAGCGAGCTTCAGCCGATGAGTCACCGAGCGGAGCGCCACTTGCGTTGTTGTACGATGGCGCAGCACCGCACGTGGTGCATGCGCCCAGAGCTCCATTTCACGCCCTCACGCTCGCTGTATGTCCGGCTACGTACCGCCTCACCTACGCGGCTCCGCTGCTGTCTCTCCTGCGCCCAGCGCGCCGCCGCGCACGCCAGGCGGCGGTTTCGGAGGTGGTGGCTTTGGGGAGGCTCGCACGCCCGGCGGCGGCGGCCGCCGTGACTTCGACAGCAGCTCCTACGGCGGCGCCTTTGGCGGGCGACGCGGGCCGGAGAGCCAGGGCGGTTCCGGAGGCACTCCGGCGGGCACACCAGCTCGCGAGCTGGCTCCCGACTCCGCCTCTCGCGGCCGCGGCCCGCCCGAGGCGGTCTTCACCGAGTGGCTGCCGCCGCCACACGTGGCTTGCCTGACCCAGGAGCAGGTGGAGGACATCCGCAAGCGGCTGGACATTTCTGTGGAGGTTGAGGCTGGCCAGCCGCTGCCGGCCGGCCCACTTGAGTCCTTCGACGACATGGTGCGCGCTCAAGCAGCGCTCGCACACGCAGCCCGTGGCTGCGCCACACGCAGCCCTGTGCCAGCCAGGTGGCTCAGAGCAGCAGCAGCCGCCAGCGGTTAGACCTAGCGCCCTTTTGCCGCCAAACTCACACACTCTCTGCCCTGTGCAGACGCTGGACAAGAGCATCATGCTAGACATCAAGTACCACGGCTACGAGCGTCCCACGCCCATCCAGTGCCAGGCGATGCCCCTCGCACTGAGCGGTCGCGACATCCTGGGCTGTGCAGAGACTGGTTCCGGCAAGACTGCCGCCTTCTCCATCCCCATGATCCACCACTGCCTCCGACAGCCGCCCATCCGGCGCGGTGACGGCCCTTTGGCGCTGGTGATGGCGCCCACGCGCGAGCTGGCGCAGCAGATTGAAAAAGAAGTCAAGGCTTTTTCTCGAACCGCGCGCGGCTTCAAGACGGCAATTGTGGTTGGAGGAGCCAACATGGGAGACCAGGTACGCTCCACCGCGCGGCACTGTGCGTGCTGCAGCTCACGCTCGCACTTGCCGCACCGTCCAGCGCTCAGACCTTCGCAACGGCGTGGAGATAGTGGTGGCAACCCCCGGCCGCTTCATCGACCACTTGCAGAGCGGTAACACGGACCTGGGGCGCATTAGCTTTGTGGTTCTGGACGAGGCTGACCGGATGTTGGACATGGGCTTTGAGCCCCAGATTCGTGAGGTGATGCATAACCTGCCGGTGCCCCACCAAACGCTGCTCTTCTCGGCCACCATGCCCAGCGAGGTGGAGACGCTTGCGGCTGATTACTTGCGCTTTCCAGTGAAGGTCAAGGTTGGCAGCGTGAGCGCGCCCACGGCCAACGTGAGCCAACACATCGAGAAGGTTGCGGACGCGGCCAAGCTGGACCGTCTGTGCGAGCTGATGCTGGAGGAAAAGGCTGAGGCTGGCAAGCTGGGGCGCTCCGTTCCCATGACGGTTGTGTTCGTGGAGCGCAAGGCGCGATGCGATGACGTGGCAGAGCTGCTCACGGCGGAGGGGGTGCCCGCAGTGGCGCTGCACGGCGGGCGCAGCCAGGGGGAGCGAGAGGGTGCGTTGCGCGACTTTTCTACCGGCCGCGTGCCGGTGCTGGTCGCCACGGACGTAGCCTCTCGCGGCTTGGACGTCAAGGGCATCGCGCACGTGGTGAACATGGACCTGCCCAAAGCTTTCGAGGATTACGTGCATCGCATCGGTCGTACCGGTCGCGCGGGGGCCACCGGCCGCGCCACCAGCTTCTATACGGACCGAGACAGCTACGTGGTTGCGCAAATAAAGATGGCGCTGTCTGAGATGGAGAAGGGCAACACGCTGGCGTTTGCCACGGGCAAGGAGGCTCGTCGCAAGGAGCGCGAGACGGCTGAGGCGTGGCGCAACGGCACCGCTGCGGAGGAGCCTGCACAGGGGGTCATCAAGCTTGACGACAAGTACAAGTTCATGAGCCTCTCAACCTCCAACACGCCCCAGGCCAAGGGCACACCCGCCAAGGGCTCAGCCGATGACGCTTGGGACGATTAAGGTCGCTCCGGAGGATTGAGCAACTCTGTCCTCCGCAGCCGGCCTTTGCGCGCGGTGTGCGATACTGCCCCCAGAGCAGTGCTGACTCACTGAAATGGCGAACAGCATGCGATGCACAAGTGTCTTGTCACTTCCAACGCCCAACACACCTCCGCTGAACTCAGTGCTCGCTGAGCCAGGTGATAACCTGCTGCGTGTCGCTGACGTTAAGACCCAGGCTCTGCGCCACGGCCGGATACAGCACAGTGGCGTTGCTCCACACCCAGTTGGCAATTGGAAAGCTATCCACGCCGCCGCTTTGCCCCGCCGCCAGGCGCGCGGTGACCACGCTGCCGTTGTTGGCCATGCCGGCCCAGAGGCCGAAGCTGCTGGCGTCCTTGAAGAGCGTGGGCGCATACACCATTTGCACAAAGTCCTCGAACGTGTCCCACCCCTCCCCCAACACGATGCGAGCGCGAGGGTACCACGCAGACAGCGTCGCCTGCAGCGCGGCCAGCTTGGCGGCGCAAGGCGGGAACAAACCCTCACCCGTGTAGACAGCGTGTGCCCGCGGCCCGCGCTCCTGCCTGCCCACTCCCACGATGGTGATGGTGGCTGCGCGTGGTGGGCGGAGCGAGTGAGTTGCAGAGCGGCTGTGCGTGAGTCCAGGCTGAAGTGGGGTTGAGCGGTCCCACACACTCCTCGCACCGTCGGTGTCAGGAGGAAGCGTGTGGTAGAGGCTGAAGGCTGCAGGTCCGTACTCGCCGTGCCAGAACCACACGTCCTTGGAGCAGCGGTTGTGGATGACCACGTCCTGGGGGCGGAAGGTTGGCAAACGCCTGCGAAGCAAGGGCCACGCGGGCGGCACTGTCAGCTCCGGAGCACTCCGCAGCGTGGCTGGGGCTGCGTCGGGCCCAAGCGCGCGCCTGTGGTGCACCCGCGCGTACTGCTGCAGCGCCGCGCGCGTGTCCAGCACCACCTCCTCGCCCAGCGTGGTCCAGCCGCCCAGACACTTGTGCGAGTATTTCCAGTCCGGACACGCCCCGCACGCCTCGTCGAACGCGGCGCAGCTCTGCGGCGCCGTGCGCCGGCTCACGCGCAGCGGCAGGTAGCGCAGCCAGGCGTGGTGGAAGTCGCCCACGGCCTTGAAGCTAAGGCCTCCCAGACGCGCCATCCCCCGACCCTGCCAGTACCGGCTCAGCTCGTTGCCCCACCGCGTCTCGCTGCTCCACACGCTTGCGTACAGCGTGTGGCTGCCAGGAAGCTGCCAGCCATACCCGTGCATGGCGCACGTGCGCCCAGCACCGCCCCCTGCGGGCCAGCACCGCGCCGAGTCACGCCCGCTGAGGTACAACACCAGTGCGCTGGCCGCCAGCGCCAGCAGGCACGCCACCAGAGCTGCGCAGCGATGCCGGTGCAGCTTGAAGCGTCCACGGCTCGGGCGCGGCGACATCGCGCAGCGCTACGGAAAGCGGGGCATCAGGCCTGCTGCCAAAGGCGGAATGGGCGGGGAGGGCGGAGGGTGGGCGATGTGCAGATTTGTGTTTTTAGTTTTAGAAACTGCCTGCGTGCTGTTGAATTCGGCAGACCGCAGCTGCCCGTCGCTGCCCTACGTATTGGGTGCGCTCACGCCGGCACCTTTCCTTCCCCGGACGCGTCTGGCATGGCAGACACCACGACGCTCTTGCGCTTCTTCGCCTCGGCGTCGTGCTTTGACAGCTCCCCGTATAGTACCCCGCCCGCGATGCACACCAGCAGGCACGCCTGGCCAGCTAAGCTGGCGTGCTTGTCCCACACCATCGTGTTGACCAGAAGCGTGAGCAGCTTGTTGGTGCAACCCATGACGGTGAATCCGGTGGCGCTGATCTTTCTGCGCACGGAAAAGCCGAAAAAGCTGATGCCCAAACCGAACACGCAGCTCACCAGGATGCCCGTCAGCGCCAGGCTGCTGAATGCGCTGGAGGCGCCCGGAGCAGCCTTGTCGGCGCCGCCGGCGGAGGCGAGGTGGCGAGCGGAGGCGGCAGCTGAGGAGCGTTCGCCCGCGGCGTGCCCCGCGCCCGCGCCCGACTCGTTGCTCAAGAAGAACACCAGCACGCTCATGAGCGCGCCGATGCCGTTGTTGTAGTACACCAGGCCCCAGTTGGACAGCTTGATGTGGCTCACCACATCCTTGACGTAGATCATCTCCGTGCAAAAGATGGTGATGTATGCTAAACCCCAGCCATAAGACGTTATGCTCAGGGATGAATCAAACATGGTGTATCCCAGCGCCCCCACGAAGATGAGCACCAACGAGCCTGTGGTTCGCCAGGACGGGGGGTAGGCCACGTGAGGACGGAAGATCGGGTCTGTCACCGCCACGATGAGCGGTGTGACGGATCGGAAGACGATGAAGGTCTCCACGTTGGCGTGCTGCAGCACCTAGGGAGGGCGGTATGCCGCGCTTAAGCACTTGTCCCTCTGTGCGTGGTTGCGTAGCATGCGCGGCGCGGCTGCCTGCGGCACGCACCTTCATGTTGGAGTACACGGAGCCGTAGAAGGTGAGGAGGACAGGGAACATCTGTTTGACCATCGCTACATCCTTCAGGTTTACAGCCTCCACCCAGCCAAGGGTGGACCTGCGCGCGGGGCCAACTGCAGTGAGCCGTGTGCAGGCCGTCGGCGAGTGCGCTGCGCGCGGGTGTGGGACGCACAGGACGATCACGGCCGCTGCGGAGACGGCATACTGGAAGCCAGTCAGTGCGGCGGGGTACGGGAAGTGCAGCACCGCGAACTTGTTGATGATGCTCAGCAGGCTGTGTGGGCAGAGGAGTTCAGCAGACGAGAAGGGTGCGGAGGACAGCAACGAGCGTGCGGGCAATGTCTGTCGCTGTTGGTCACTCGCCACCTGCGGGCTGGAGGACTCACCTGGAGGTGATGCAGTATCCCAGCGCCACGAACCAGGTATTGGCGTCATAGCCGCATGAGAGGAAGGCGAGAAGGGCGGACATGGTGCGTGCAGGCAAAGGAAGGCGCTGCAGCGAGCGAACACGTGTCCTGAAGGCCGAAGGCACCCGCGTGAGCTCACCCTCAGCGCGAAGCGACCCAGCGTCTCCCCAGCAGATACGCGCCGGCCAGGGCGTGCGCGGGTGGTCGAGAACGGGACTACGGGACAAGCGGGCGTTTAGGTGCCCCGCCTGTGCCACGTCACCGAGGTAGCTCGACTGTCGACTCTCGCTACCTCCGCCGCTGGTTCAGCGCGGCCGGAGCAGCGTGTCGCAATGTCGTCGCTCAACTTGAAGCAGATCAGCAGCGTGCCGACGGCAAAGGACTTCATTGACATCGTGCTGTCACGCACCCAGCGCCAGACGCCCACCGTGGTACACCGCGGGGTGCGTGCACAGCCGGGCCTGCGCTCGGCTGCTGTGCGCGCGCGCTGGCGGGTGCTCGAGCGGGCCCCGCTTTGGGCAGGGCCCACTCACGGCCCGGGCTGGCACGCCGGCGGCTGTGCTCCCTCTTGTGCCCCCTCTTGTGCTCACGCGCCCGTCCTCCTGCGCCCGCCCACTGCAACAGTATGCCATCACGCGCATCCGTTCTTTCTACATGCGCAAGGCGCGTGACCCAACGTGCAGCGCGCGAGCGACGCCAGCCGCCGCACTCTCCCGGAGCCTGCGTGCCGCGCCGCAGCGCTGAGGGTGACCCACGCGTGCGCTCCCGGCCCCGTGTGACGCGCGCTGTGTGTTTCAGGTCAAGTACACGCAGCAGGTGTGGCACGAGAAGCTGGCCAAGATTCTGGAGGAGTTTCCCCGCGTGGACGACGTGCACCCGTTCTACGCGGACCTCATGAACGTGCTCTACGACAAGGACCACTACAAGCTGGCGCTGGGGCAGATCAATATGGCCCGCAACCTGATTGACAAGATAGCTCGCGGTGCGCGACTCTGCTGCATTGGGAGCCCTCCCCACCCACTCACGCGCAACCCCTTTCCCCACCTAGACTACGTCAAGCTGCTCAAGTACGGCGACAGCCTGTACCGGTGCAAGCAGCTGAAGCGCGCGGCGCTGGGGCGCATGTGCACGCTGATGAAGAAGCAGGGCGCTTCGCTGGCGTACCTGGAGCAGGTTCGCCAGCACTTGGCGCGCCTGCCCAGCATCGACCCTGCGACGCGCACCATCTTGGTGTGCGGTTACCCTAACGTAGGCAAGAGCAGCTTCATGAACGTGGTGACCCGCGCAGACGTGGAGGTGCAGCCGTACGCCTTCACCACGCGCAGCCTGTTCGTGGGCCACACGGACCACGGCTACCTTCGCTGGCAGGTGATTGACACTCCGGGCATCCTGGACCGCCCGCTAGAGGAGCGCAACACGATTGAGATGCAGAGCATCACCGCCCTGGCGCATCTCCGCTGCTGCGTGCTCTACATCGTAGACATCAGCGAGCAGTGCGGCTTCAGCATTGCGCAGCAGTCGGCTCTGTTTGACAGCATCAAGCCGTTGTTTGCCAACAAGCCCCTCATCGTAGCCTTCAACAAGACGGACGCGCGACCTCTCAGCGCCGTACCGCCCGCCGACGCCGCGCTGCTACGCGCAATGGCGGAGGCTGCTAGCGGGGGCGTAGGTGCTCTGGGCAACGTGGGCGATGCTGCTGAGATGCTCACCATGAGCACTCTGTCCGAGGCTGGCGTCTCGGCCGTCAAGTCTGCCTGCTGCGAGAAGCTGCTGGCGCACCGAGTGGACACCAAGCTGCGCGGCAAGCGCGCCAACGCGGCGCTATCTCGCATCTACGTTGCGCTGCCTGCGCCTCGGCCCGGCGCGCCCGCGGGCGTAGCCTCGCGCCCAGCCGTCATCCCGCCAGGCATCGCCCTGGCGCGCGCGGCGCGCGACGCCGGCCAGCCGCGGCGGCGCACGGAGAAAGACGAGCAGGAGGCGCACGGCGGGGCTGGCGTCTACCGGGCGGACCTCTGCAAGACGTACCTGCTGGCAGATGAGGACTGGAAACACGACATCATGCCCGAGATCCTGGACGGCAAGAACGTCTTCGACTTTGTCGACCCAGACATCGAGCAGCGCCTTGCGGAGTTGGAGGCGGAGGAGGACGCCCAGCAGGCCGAGGCGGAGGCTGCGGGCATGGCTGACGGCGGCGAGGAGGATGAAGAGGCTTTGACGGCTGAGGAGGAGGTTTTGCTGGCTCGCGTGCGCGCTCGCAAGGCGACCCTCATCGCATCCCACCGCCGCGCCAAGGCTGCGCAGGACAACGCGCCGGTGCTGCCCCGCCGCGCCAATGCGGAGCGGCGGTTGAACACGGACTCCATGGCAGCTGCGCTGAGCGGCATGGGGATGGACCCCACTCGCGCCGTCGAGCGGGCGCGTGGCCGCTCCGCCAGCCGCATGGGCCGCAACGCGCCGCCCAGCAAGCGCCATCGCAGCGCGGGCGGCGTGGAGGGCGACACGGCGATGGAGGGCGGTGTGGAGGAGCCGCCTGCGAAGCGTCTGCATAGCAACCGCTCTCGCTCGCTGTCACGCGGGCCAGACCGCGCGCGCTCCGAGTCCCGCCCCGGCGAGGGCTTCAGGGACGGCCCCCAGAAGGTCAAGGCTCAGAAGATGAGCGACAAGGCGCAGCGGCTTCGCAACAAGCTGGCCAAGGCTGGCGAGGCGGATCGCGTCATCCTCACCAAGATGCCCAAGCACCTCTTCAGCGGCAAACGCTCCAACGGCACCAACGACTGGCGGTAAGGTGTCATTGTGCCGCAATCTGTAACTCAGGCTGTAGCTTCGTCAATCCAGGGACGAGAGACGACCTTCCATCGTGTGTGTGACGAGCAACAAGTTTCCAATGAACGAAGGCCAGCGGCTGCGACAGCAGAGCCAGGCATTTCTAGCCACCCTGGAGCCTCTGTGACCACTGCTGTGTGACTGTCCTGCACCAACGCACACACACGTCACGCAAGCTTGCCGTGGCCGGGTGCTGTGCCCCTTGCGCTCCTCATGTCACCACCCCGGCGCTGCGCGTGAGCCATGCGGCTCCTGCAGCTCCTGCTCTCGCTGCTCCTGCTGTCGCTCAGCTGGGCGCAGAAGGAGTACGTGGGCGTGTGGAAGGCTGGCGTGCCGCAGTCGCGGCGCGAGGCGAAGCTGAGCGAGGGGCGCTCTGTGCATGGCTTTTCAGCCGTTCGGAGAAAGGCAGCCACGTCGCGCGTCTTCAGCGTCCTGGTTGACGACCCGGAGGTCTGGGCCAAAGACAACGCGGGGGACCTACTGGGCGGTGTGCTTGAAGAGGTTCGTCCAGTTTACGCCTGGCAGACACAACCGCAGCAGCCTGGCCTGGACATCCTGGACGGGTTTGTGAACGGCAACTTAAACGTCACACAGCCGGCGGCCCCTTCCGGCGGTCTGCACGTTTTTGTCGTGGACACTGGCATCGCTCCACACACCGAGTTCGGCCTGCGTCTTTCCTCGCTTTCCTACTGCTCGCTGGCGAGCGCCACTTGCAACCAGCGCAACCCTACCTACCCTACCTACGGCGACTACGACGGGCACGGCACCTGGTGTGCGGGAGCGATTGGCGGCGCCAGCACAGGCGTTTATCCTCAAGCCACGCTACACGCTGTCAAGGTGCTCGATGATACCGGTGCGGGCACCAGCGCCACCGTGCTGACGGGCCTTGAATGGGTGCAGAACACTGTGTTGGCGTCGAACTGGTCAACGCTGCCGATTGTCAGCATGTCGCTTGGAGGCGACTATAGCGCGCTGCAGAATGCCTTTGTGGAGGGCATGGTGGCAAACGGCATCGTGGTCGTGGTAGCCGCCGGCAATGATGGCGTGGATGCCTGCACCCAGTCTCCCGCATCTGCGCCCAGCGCTATCACAGTTGCAGCTGCGAATGTTTCACTTTGGAGTGCGAGCCGGGTGCTCGGCAGCGCATATTTCACCAACTGGGGGGCATGCGTGGACGTATACGCCCCCGGAGTGAACGTGCTCAGCACATGGCTCAACAACCAGTACGCGGTTTCCTCAGGAACAAGCATGGCGACCCCCTATGTTGCTGGCGCGGTGGCATACCTGGTAGCACGCAAGCCCTGCCTGGTTGCATCGCAGGTGCCTGCTCTGCTGGCAACCGGTGGTAACGTGACGGCCAGCCTGCCGGCTAAAACCACTGACGTGTTCCTGAACCTCTCTGTGAGCGTCCCGACGGCTGACGGCACGGCGTGTTTTGCGTCGCCGCCGCCGCCGCCACCCAGCCCGCCGCCATCGCCCCCGACTCCGCCCAGCCCGCCCAGCCCACCGTGGGGCGCCCTGGTGCAGAGCTGCGCGCTTGACGACGTTGTCAACCGCAGCTGCACGCTGCAGCTTGCTGCTGGTGTGACGTACGCCATGAGCGAGTGCGACGCGCCGGGCGGCTGCGTGGGCGACACGATACTGGCGCTCTACGACAACACCTCCAGGTTGCTGACGAGCAACGACGACTATTGCAGCTTCTGCAGCCGCATTCTGTACACTGTGCCAAGCGGCTACTCGCGCGCTGGCACTTTCACGCTGCGCATGACCTGCTGGTCCGCTACCTCCGCTGCCAGCCACTGTTCAGGCGTAGTGGCTGTGAGCGTGTTCAACCCTCTGGCTCCACCTTCGCCGCCCAGGCCCCCATCACCGCCGCCGCCGCCCAGGTTCGCTGCTGCCATAGCGCCAGCGAGAGCATCCTTGTCGTTCAGCTGACGCAAACGCCGCCCCGCGCTGCAGGCCTCCTCCTCCGTCTCCGCGCCCACCGCCGCCCAGTCCGCCGCCGCCTCCCAGGCCGCCTCCACCCAGGTGCGTGTCTGCGTAACAAATTCGGTCTTAGGGTAGCTCTGTACTAACCGTTTCTCCACAGTCCCCCTCCACCGTCGCCGCCTGTGCCACCGTCTCCTCCTCTGCCTCCATCGCCTCCGTCGCCGCTGCCGCCTCTTCCACCGTGCGTGCCGTTTGCGCATGCGCGAGTGACGCGCACTCACATACTTTGGTCCTGTACAGGCCTCCGTCGCCGCCTCCGCCCTCGCCTCCCACCCCTCCGCCCCCCTCACCGCCGC